>Ga0080064_1000243_pt1 | contig 158038 bp, 142 predicted proteins | sample Subgrocontami54m_FD_69260 | JGI IMG/M metagenome (GOLD analysis project Ga0080064, IMG submission 69260) | Subsurface groundwater microbial communities from S. Glens Falls, New York, USA - GMW46 contaminated, 5.4 m (SPADES assembly) (version 2) ...
ATTTTAGCCTGCCCCCGCTGTCGCGGGGCCGCCCGCGACGTCCTCGTGGAGTTCGGCTCGCTCACCTGACCCTACTGTTCGCTGGCGGCGCCAGCGCTGGAGCCGATGGCGCGCGAGTACGACGAGAAGGGGTTCAATTTCGTCTTCGTCTACACGCGGGAGGCTCATCCTGGTGAACACTACCCCGCGCGGCTGTTCGCGAGCAGTACTATTCGGTGGACTTCCCAATTTTCGGCGGTCGGAGACGAGCGTAGTGTTGGGCATTCTGCAGCGCAACCTCGCGCGGTTCGGAGCCGCTCTCCAGCACCAGGACTTTCGGACGATGTGGTACGGCGTGCTGGCCGCGCAGGCAGCGGCCTGGGCACTGATCGTCGCCCGTGGCTGGCTTGTTTTCGACATGACGGGCTCGTCTATGTCGGTGGGCATCGTCACCTTCGCGGCGATGGCGCCCATGTTCTTCATGCCCCCGATAGCCGGCGTTCTCGCCGACAAGTGGGACCGCCGAAGCCTGCTGGCCGGAAGCTACGCTATCAATCTCTTCCAGAACCTCGTGTTGGCGATCCTGGCCCTGTCCGGGGTCAGTCAGCGGGCCGCGTCCAGCGCGGCGGCCGGCCATGCGGGCCACGAGAGCGCGACGGCTCCAGGCGAGGGTGCAAGTGTAGACCGGCCGGGCGCGACACAGGCGATGCTGGGGGGCGGTGGGCATGACCACGGGTTCAATGTCGAGGCGACCGGCTTCGCCACTCTCATGATGGGGGTGGGCACGGGCGCGCTCTTCGGCAGCCTCTACGTCGGGGGCATTGTGGGCAGCCTGGGCGGAATCATGTCGTTCATGAATCTGGCCAACGGCATGCTCGGGACGCAGTTTCCGGCCTCGGCGATCCTATTCGTCAACGGCATGCTGTTCGTCGGGATCATGCTGGTCAGCATCGCCTTCGCCCTGCCGCGGGACGTGTACGTGCGAGGTATGCCGGCGGGACGCGCCGCGGCGGCATAGACGTGCCCACCGGAGATGGAGGAACCGCACCTTATGGCGTTGTACAGAATCGTTGCTAAACCCGAGGAATAATCGTAGTACGCAGTAGAGAGACAGGGGGAGAAAATGACCGCACTTGCCGTGTATACGCTGGACGAGTTCGTCAAAGACCTGCAGCGAGCGTTCGCCTCTCACCCAGATCTCGTCGGGAGGGCCAACGCGGTCACCGAGGTCCTGGAGCACCTGCTGAAGGTCGGCGGATGGGTGCAGGAGATGATCGACCAGGGCGGCTACGAGTCGCTCCCGGGCGCCGTCTACACAGATAAGGAATACGGACATCCAGGCCCCGGCTTCCACATAACCTGCGGCGCGCAGAAGCCCGGGCAAACCAATGCGCCGCACGATCACGGGGCCGGCTGGGTGGCCTACGGCACGTACGAGGGGGCGATCCAACAGATCCGCTGGGCCTGGGACTACAGCGCAGGGGTGCATGAGCCGCGCCTTGTGGCGAAGGAGTCTTTCGTGCAACAGCCGGGGGATGTCGCCTACTTCCTCCCCGGGGAGATCCACACCACAACCAACACCGTGGATCGGTCAGTCGTCGTGCGGGTCGAGAGCCAGAAGGTCGCCACCCTCTGGCGTCATCGCTACCTCAAGGATGGGAATACGGCCCGCGCCTTCATGGAAGAGTCGGTTCCGGCAGATCACTAACCGGTTTCATCTCGACGCTACTTCCAGCGCCAGCGCTGGATGTTCCAGGTACGGATCGTCTCGGGGTCGGTGAGGACCGGGCCCTCGATCTCATTGGAAAAAGCCACGATGCCCGGATTGAAGTAGAGCGAGATGGTGGCGGCATCATCGCTGAAGATCCGAACCAACTGCCCGACCAGCCGCCCTCGCTCCGTGCGATCCAGAGCGTCGTTGAAAAGAGCTTCGAGGCGGTCGTACTCCGGGTTCGACCAGCCGCCGCGGTTTTGTCCCACCCAGCGGTTATCGGCGGTTGGGATTGCGCGGCTGTTGAAGAGGGACAGCTGACTGTCTCCCACCAGCCCCCCACCGCTGAACATCGTGGGGAAGGTGCCGCGAATCTGGCCGTCGCGTGACTGCGCCGTCGGAAGCACTGTCTCGCGCATCTCGAACCCGAGCTGGCGCCAGCCAGCGGCCATGATCGACATCTCACTCTCTGCCTGCGCGCCGGCCACCACCTTGATCTCCCAGGTGGGTCGTCCATCGCTTGGGCTAGCCCAACCCTCGGCGCCTCGCGTAAACCCAGCCTCGGCCATGAGCTGCGCGACCCGCTGTGGCTCGTACGCGTAGCCGACGAGCAGAGGGCGCACCGAGTCGTAGTAGTCGGCACTCGTAGGCACGGGGCTGTCCGACATCAGGCCCTCACCCTCGAACAGGGTGTCGATCAGCGCTTGACGGTCCACCCCGTGAGCCAGTGCGCGGCGCACCCGGGGGTCGGTCAGGGATCGTGGGGTCGCATATTCCGGCCGATGCTGGAACTCCGTGCGGCGCCACTGGTCCGGGATGGCGAAGATGGTGCCGGCCTGGCTTCCGGCCCATTGGCGTCGCAAGATCGCTCCCTGCTGATAACGGATCACGTCGTCCAAGGTCGCCTGTACCTCGCCGGCCAGGAGCGTCGTGACCGCGGTATTGGCATCCGAAATGAAGAGCACGCGAATACGGCTGATAGCTGGTTGCCCGCCAATGTGACTGGCGAACGCGGTCGCGTCAATGGCGGAGCCAGCTACCCAGCGTTCGAGCTGATACGGGCCGGCGCCGACGAATTCCGTGGTCCAGAACGGCAGGTGTGGCACCGTCGCTGGCTGACTCTCCCACGCTTGCATCAGGAGATGGCGGGGCGCTGGAGGAAACTCGATCGAGAGCACGGCTGCATCGCGGTACGGTCGACGCCAGGTGATGACCAGCGTGCGCGGGTCGGGGGCCGCCACCTCCTCCATGGCCGACTGCGGCGGCTGTCCCGTTTCTCCGTACTCAGGTGTGGTGTAGAGGCGCCAGGCGAAGACGAAATCGTCGGCGGAGAGGGGCGAGCCGTCGTGCCAAGTCAGGTTGGGACGGAGCCGATAAGTCGTCCGCATACGGCCGTCAGGAAAGACTGTCCACGCGTCGCTGTTCAACTGCGGAATGGATTCTGTGAGGTACGGTTGCGGGGTCCCGCGCTCGTCGCTCAACGTCAACGTCGCATTGAAGAGGCGTGTAGTGGCTCCGATCCCGGAGCCGCCTGAGGTCTGCAGCTCCTTGGTGGAGAGGACGCGTGGCTCGACCCGGGCGGCCAGCACGAGGGTCCGGCTGGGTTCAGTACTGGGAGCGGCCGCATCTCCTTCGCCCGTCCGAGCGGCCGAGGGTGCGGGGCTGGGAGACGGCGCACAGGCACCGGTCACCACCCCGACGAGAACGGCGCCGATCAGCGCAGCCCGGACTACTCGGTTTACCGCCGGATCGCCCGGGTTGTTTTTGCTCATACTGGTGTTCAACCTGCCCCCACGTGCTTAGCGAACGATGCTCTCCTCATAAGGAACGGTACCCGTGATGAACTCGGGCGGCCCTTGCGTGACCCGGATCAGCTCTTCAAGCTTCACGGCGACGTCGCTGCCCTCTTCGCCGAAAAAGCATTCGATAGAGAGTATCTGGTTCTCCTTGAAGGTGTCGTCGATCTGGGTGCCCAGTCGGTCCACCTTTGGGTAGCCCTGAGGCACGATACCGACCGAATGCACGACGTGGTAATTGTCCTGCTGGGTCTGGAACTCGGACGGAACCGGGGGAATGAGCTCCAGCACCTCGGCGTGGGAACGTCCAGCGCGCACGACGTCACCCACTGCCTGAACGTACTCCCAAGCGCGGCGATACAGGTCGCGCTGCCCGTCAGTTGGCTTGGCGCCTACGACGAACGTTCGGGACGCATCGCCGAGCAAGCCATGCGCCACTCGCCCGTGAAAGTCGATCCCGACGAATTCACCGTCGTGCAGTGGCCGGTCACTCGCCCAGCGGCGCCAGGGATTCATGTTCTCGCCGGCGCAGACGTTGATCTGCAGGATGCCGTCGCCCCCGACCTCGGACCAGGCGTCGAGCACCAGCGCCTCGAGCTCCCGCTCGGTAACCCCCGGCGCGATGTGGTCGCGGAACACCGTGAAGACGTGGGAGTACTTCGCGCCAAGATCCCGATAGATCTCTACCTCGTCCTGGGTCTTCACCGAGCGAGCAACCTCAACCAGCGGAAGGGAGCTCACCAGCTCGATGCCAGCACGATCCAGCCCGAGGAGCCAGGGGACTTCTAGCTCATCGACGGCCAGGGGCAGCTCACCCGCCCCAGTCGCACGCATGAGCCCGGTGATGTCCTCGACAAACCTCGCCACTCGTCGTGGGAAGTCGGGGCGGAAGGCGGCGGCCGGGTAGTAGCTGGTCGACTGGACCGTGGCATGCCGAAGCGCCACATAGCCTGTGTCACGGGGGCGAACCAGGGCGATAGCCTCGCCCTCAAACGGGACGAACACTTGACCGCCAGGAATCTCGAAGCCGAGGAGATAGCCCACGTTCAAGCCATCGCTCAGCAACGCGGCGCCGATGCCTCGCCGATTCATCTCCTGCTGCAGGTTTCCGCGTCGCTCGCGCTTCAGTCGCTCAGAGTCCCAAGGGGTCCTCTCCATCACGATCTCCTTATTGAAACTCCCAAGTGTGCACGTTCCAGGGGATGGACGCCTCTGGCGCAGAGGTGTCGGGACCGCGCAGCTCCTTCACGTGGGCGAAGGGCTGGGATCGGAAGAATAGGGGAATCGCGGGGAGGTCCTCGGAGAGGAGGGTAACCGCCCGCGCCACCTGGGCGTTTCGCTGGTCCCGCTCCAGGGTCGCGCCGAACGTGTTCATGACGTTGTCGTATTCGGCGTTGGACCATGCGCCCCGGTTGCTGCCTCGCCACCGGGCGGCTGCCGAGGGGATCTGGTCGGTGGCGAAGTTCAAGAGGGCGGGGATTCCGAGGTTTGTGTTCGACGTGGCCATGGTGGGGAAGGTCGAGCGGAGCATGTTGTCCTGCGCAAGCACGTTGGAAAGTATGTGCTCTCGGATCTCGAACCCGGCACGGCGGAACCCGTCGGCCATGATCGCAACCTCGGGCTCGTTGTCGGCGCCGGAGGTCGTGCCGAGCTCGCCGACAAACCGTCCGTCGGCGTTGGCATAGAGGCCATCGCGACCGCGGGTGAACCCGGACTGGGCCATCAGCAGCTCGGTCTGGCGCAGGTCGAAGGCATAGCGCACAAGGTCGGTCGCTTGCTCCACGCCAGGACCGTACTCCGATCGTTCCCAGACGGGTGCGCTCGAGTAGATGATCTGTCCCCCATAGACGGCTTCGTTGATCGCCTCCCGGTCGATCGCGTGGGCGAGCGCCTTTCGGACTCGAAGATCCAGGATGGCGGCGGGCGAGGCGAGGTCTGGCCTCATTTGGAAGGCCGTGTAGCGCCAGGCGTTGGGCCACTGGAGGACGCGGCCGGCCTGTCGGGGCTCCCAGTCACGTCGGATCAGCTCGGCGTGCTGCCCGATGGAGTTGTCCGTCGCAACGTGGATCTCGCCTGCCATGATGCGGGCGAACACGGTGTTCGAGTCGCCGATCGGCATGATGCGGATGCGGTTGATCTTGGGTCGGCCGAGCGCGTACTGGTCGAATGCAACCGCTTCGATGTAGGCGCCCGGTTCCCGGTGCTCCAGCTTGTAGGGGCCAACGCCGACGTAGTCGCGCGACCAGTAGGGGTGCGAGAGGAAGGTCTCCATGTCTCCTCGATCGAACACGTCCTGGAGCAGATGGCGCGGAAGCGGGAGCAGCTCGCGGCCACGATCCGAGAGATGATCAGCCCCGGGAAACGGGACCTTCCAGCGCACGCGCAAATTCTGGCGGTCGATCGCCTCGACCACGTCAATCGCCTGCTGCGGCAGGGCGCCAGCCTGGCCGAGCTCCGGGTGGGCGTAGACGCGCCAGCCGAAAACCCAGTCCTCCGCGGTCAGGGGCGTGCCGTCGTGCCAGGCGAGGCCAGACTTCAGTCCATACGTTGACTCCATGCGACCGTCGGGGAACACTCGCCAGCTCTCGCTGTGCAGCTCGGGAAATCGTTCGCCCAGCTCCGGAACGGCATCCGCCGTGTTGTTGATGAGGGCGAGCTTGGCATTGAACAGTCGTTGTGGCACGTGGAGCGCTGTGCCCGCCGAGCTGAAGGGCCTGGCACCCAGGCTGTCGGTTTCAACCCGAACAGAGATCATCAGTGTGCGTTGCGGCTGAGTGCCCGTCTGCCGATTGCTCGCGTGCGAGCCATCGGGTGATGGAGGAGCCCCGCATCCCAGGAGAAGCACGGCGAGGACGCACGCGATCGCTCTATTCACTTCGCCCTCCCATCGCGGCCCACAGAAGCCACGGTTCCCGCGCCATTCAGCGCTTCTGCTGCTCCGGTGGCGTGAACAGCGAGTCGGGCATGTCGAAGGGAACACCCTTCTCGTCGAGCATCGTCTTGAACCGTCGCCGAACCTCGGGATCCTCCTGCCAGTAGCGGATCAGGCGCCCGCCCTCGGTCACGCTCTCGTGGACGTCGTTGAGCTCCTCGCCTCCGCGTCCTGTTCGGCGTGGCGGCAGGTCGCTAAAGCCGGTTCCGCCAAAGAACGCGATCTGGCGCATGGGACCCGAGCCCGTGTTGAAGTGGGCGTGGAACCAGTTGCCGGGCGGGCTGTACAACCCGCCCTCGCCGAACGGCTCGATCACCACCTCGTCGCCATGGCCCGCCTCGAATGGGCGCATGCCCCACTCGGTCGGCCACAGCATCACGAATCCTTCCGAGCGCAGCGTGTGCAGCAGCGCGCCCGGGTGGTGGTAGTGGGCCTGGTGGTAGCGACCCGCAGGCCACTCGTGGATCGTCCCGCCGTAGGTCTTGTTGACCATGCGGAAGCTATGTGAGAGGTTTCCGTAGGCTTTGTTGGACGGCTGGAGGGGCGCCGACCAAGCGTCGTGGATGAAGTTGGTCACCCACCAGTTGCTGTGGGCACCCTCACGGCCGTAGCGGAACTTCTCGTTCGACTCGACGAAGTACTTGCTGTCTTCGCCGGAATAGAGGTTGCGGAAGTTGAAGGGGCAGTTGAAGATGAACTCGGCGTTGCCGAACCCCCGCATGACGAGGGGCGCGCTGTTCATCACCAGGAACTTGGCAGGCTCGCTGCCCAGGTTGTGCATGCGATGGCACGCATTGACCGGGATGGAGAACACGCTTCCCTTGCCCCACTCGAACACCTGCTTGCGGTTGTCGCCCTCCTGCCAGACCTCCGTGGAGCCCACCCCCTGCTCGATGATGACGATCTTCTGGCAGCACCACCGCTCCGGTTCCAGGCTCTTCTGGGACGGGATCTCGACAAGGTAGAGGCCGTCGTTTGCCTCCATGTGGGCGTAGAGGGTGATGAAGACCGCGTTGCCGCCGAGGCGCGGCCACGGCGCCAGCTCTAGCTCGCGGACGTCTGCCACCGTGAACCCCTCGTGGACCAGGACGCCTTCGTCGTGCAGCCATTGGGCGTACGGCGTCTCCGCAAACGCTTCCTTGATCGCGTGGATGTACGCTTGCTTGACGGACATGCCTTCGCCTCCACTCATCGATTGGTTCTGCTGCCTTTGGCTTCGTAAGCTGCGGGTGTCGCGCTGCTTCGTCGTGAGTGCCCCATGCCATGCTAGGGCGCAGGGCGTCGACAATCAATATCCTGCTCGAGGACCTTGCGACAGGCAAGCTCCTGGGCCTGGCTATAATGGCCGCCATCGCACAGGCGGGGAACTGTCCCAATGAACCGCCGTCAGTTGCTCCTGCGCATTCTTGTTCGGCAGACAAACGTCTCGTTCAACGACATGGTCGACCTGGTGGTAGGTTTCGGTTTCAATCTCGACCGCATCCGCGGCAGCCATCACATCTTTGTGCACCCTGGAGTCCGCGAGATCGTAAACCTGCAGAATGTACGTGGACAGGCGAAGCCCTACCAGATTCGTCAGTTTCTCAGCCTCGTCGAGCAGTACGATCTCCCGCTGGAGGACTAGGGCAATGCGCGACTACCACATCAACGTGTTTTGGAGCGATGACGACGATAGCTACGTCGCCGACATCCCGGACTTGGCAGCCTGCTCGGCCCTCGGCTCGACTCCGGAAGAGGCTGTCGCGGAAGTGCTCATCGCAAAACAAGCATGGCTCGAAACAGCACGGGCTCACAACAAACCGATCCCAGAGCCGACCTATAGGCCGGTCATATATCAAGCCTCCCGGTAGACGCCGGAGCCGCACTGCCACGAGGGGACGAATCCCAAAAGGTTAGCCGTGGCTATAATGGCCGCCAACACGGGGCCGGGGGAAGACGACGAAGAAGCGGATCAGTCTCGTCAGCGTTCTTCTCACGGCTCTCATCTTAGGGTGTGGCCCCGCCCAAAGCGAGGAGCCGAGAAGCTCAGATCAGCCACAGCCCCGGCAGAGTCGCACGCTGGTCGTCGCCCATCGGTACGAGCCCGCCTACTTGGCGCCCAAGGTGCTGGGAAGCAATGGGCCGCTCACCACCACGCGGCTCTTCAATGCAGCGCTGGTTCAGTTCGACGACAAAGGCAATCCCCGACCGTATCTTGCGGAGACGTTGCCCCAGCTCAACACGGATTCGTGGCGCGTCTTTCCCGATGGTCGGATGGAGACCACGTACCAGCTTCGGAGCGGGCTGACCTGGCACGACGGTGCCCCGCTCGTGGCCGAGGACTTTGCCTTCGCGGTCCGCGTGTACAAGCATCCGGACCTGGGAATCTTCACCCGTACACCTCAAGGCGCTATCGAAAGTGTGCAGGCGCCAGATGCGCGCACGGTCACGATCCTGTGGCGGTCCCCGAACCCGGACGCCGGCGTTCTGAGCTTCGAGGTCCTAGACCCGTTACCCAGTCATCTACTGGAGGCCTCGTTCTCTGACCTTCTGCAAGGCTCGACCTCGCGAGAGGCGTTCCTCGGCGGCTCGTTCTGGACGACTGAGTACGTCGGGGCTGGGCCGTACCGCCTGGAGAGGTGGGAGCCGGGGCTCCAACTCGAGGGCACGGCCTTCGACGGACACGCGCTGGGCCGGCCGCTGATCGATCGCATCGTCGTGCGCATCATGATCGACGAGAACACCGTCCTAGCGGCGGTTCTCACGGGTGGCCAGTTGGGCTACACCAACAACTTCACCCTTCGCTTCGAGCACCTGCTGTCGCTGAAGAACGAGTGGGAGCCATCGGGTAAGGGCATCGCCGCGGCGGTGCCGGGCACTGTCTCTTACCTGAACCTCCAGCAACGGCCGGAGTACGTCGGCGACGAAGCCCTCCTGGACGTTCGCGTGCGTAGGGCGCTTGCGCATACGCTGGATCGGCCGGGGCTGAACGAAGGAATCTTCAACGGCATTGGCTTTCCGACAGATTCGATCGCGCCCCCGTCGGTTTCCTTCTACCCTGAGCTCGAGCGCGCGATGATGCGGTATCCGTTGGACCCGAATCGAGCTACCCAGCTTATGGCCGAGGCTGGCTTCACGCGCGACTCGGAAGGCTACTTCGCCAATACCCAGGGGCACCGGCCCCGTGTGGACTTTGCGGTGCAGGCCTCGCCCGAGATCGAGCGGATGCAGGCCATTCTGACCGACTCCTGGAGGCGACAGGGGTTCGACGTCCAGCCCGCCGTCCTCGGAGTCGCACTCTTTACGGAGCTGCGGACGCGCCACACCCTCCCTGGATTGGCGTACGCGTTGGGTCCAGCCGAAGGGACCTTCGCCGCCAATGAGATCGGTTCGGCGGCGAACGGTTGGGCGGGCCTCAACCGGACGGGATGGACTCATCCCGAATACGAGCGACTCCGCGGGCTAGCGGACACCGCGCTGGACCAAACCGAGCGCGGCCGGTACACGGCCCAGATGCTGGGCCTCGTGACCGAGTACATCCCGGGCTATCCGATGTACTTCGCGGTGCAGGTGCGAACGCGAATCGCTGGGCTCAAGGGGCCGGACGACGAGGTGCAGACGGCCGGCTTCGGGCTGGTGAGCAAGGCAACGACCAACTACTGGAACGTCCACGAGTGGACTTTGCAGTAGTCAAGACAGACTAGCCCGCGGTCCACTCCCACTCGTGCAGATTCCACACGACTGTGCTCGTCCCAGCGTACGTCCGTGGACCGCGAAGGTCCGCCACGTGAGCGACGACCGATGGGTAGAACAGCAGCGAGATCGCGCCCACGTCCTCGGTGTGAACCTTTGCCATCTGGACCACGAGCTGGTCGCGCTCTGAGCGAACGAGCGTCGTGTTGTAGGCGTTGAAGAGGCGGTCGAACTCCGTGTTGGACCAGCCGCCTCGGTTGCCGCCGGCCCAATGGTTCAGCGGGCTGGGAATGGTCGAGCTGACCATGTTGGGCATCGTGTCCTTCTCGCCGAGCCCGCCGCCGCCCAGATAGATCGCAGAGAACGTGCTGCGGAGCTGACCGTCGCGCTGCAGTGCGCGCGGAACGGCGACCTCCTGCACGTCGAAGCCGGCCTGGCGCAGGCCATCGCCGGTGATCGCCAACTCGGTGCCACCTTCGAGGGAGGCGTTGACCCGCAGGTCGAGCGAGAAGCGGCCGGTCGCGTTGGCGAAGACGCCGTCGGGTCCTTTGATCCAGCCCGCCTCGCCCATCAGCGATTCGCTCCGCCGCGGATCGTACGGATACTTGGCGATGGCTCGCTCCGCGTCCGCGAAGTACGGGACGAACGGAGGGATCACCGAATCCGCGATGATCGCCTCACCTTCGAAAACGCCCTGGTTCAGCGCCTGGCGATCGATGGCGTGGGCGATCGCGCGGCGGACCCGCACGTCCACCATCGAGGCAGGGCTCACGTACTCCGGGCGATGCTGGAGATCGCCGCGCCGCCAATAGCTCGGGATGATCAGGACCGATCCGCCGCTGCGTTGCGCCCACTCACCTCGGAGGTAAACGCCCTGGGGTACCTCGATCGCGGAGCGTATGGAGAGGTGCACCTCGCCCGACAGGAGGCTGGCCAGCACGGCGTTCGAGTCGGCGATGAAGCGCACGACGACGCGGTCGATCCGCGGCGGGCCCCAAACGTGCCCGCCAAACGCCACGCTGTCCAGAGATGCGCCCTGGCGCCAGTCGTCGATGCGGTAGGGACCCAGGCCCACGTAGCCCGTTGTCCAGAACGGGTGGCTCGCCAACGTCGATTGGTTCGCCTGGAAGTCCTCCGCGAGGATGTGGCGCGGGAGTGGTGGGAAGTCGACGCCGCGAAGGCCTGCCGCGTCCGGGTAAGCCCCGCTCCATCGAATCAGGACCGTCCGCTCGTCGCGGGCGGCCACCTCGTCCATCTTGTTGATGGGCGGCGAGCCGGAGAGCGCATACTCGGGCGTCTGGAAGACCCGCCAGGCGAACACGAAGTCTTCCGCGTGGAGCGGCTGTCCGTCGTGCCAGGTGAGGCCCGGTCGCAATCGATAGATGGTCTCCATGGTCCCGTCCGGCAGCACGCGCCACGTGTCCGTGTTGAGCTGGGGCAGGGCCTCCGCAAGGTAGGCACGCGCGAGCCCCTGGTCGTCGTCGATGGCCAGGCCGGCGTTGAACATGCGTGGGATCTCGCTCTCTCCGCCGCCCGCAACGCGGGCGAGGGGCTTCTCCGCCAGCGAATCAGGCTCGGCCCGCGTTGCCAACACGAGCGTGCGGCTGGGTGCGGCGGGCTTCGCGGCCGCGCTTCCATCGGATGAACGGGCAGTCGGGCGGGTGGACGACGGCGACGAGCAGGCGAGGACTGCGAAGACCAGTAAGCCCGTTCCGATGGGCGTCAGGAGTCGTCGCGGAGCGCATCTACCTCGCGACTGAGCTTTGTAGCCTTTCCCGCTTTCATCGGCTGTCTTCATTTCGGCCCCCACTCGTGCGCGTTCCACGCGACGCTGGAGAGCTCTCCATTCGCCGCTCCCACGTTCGTCAGGCGGTTGCTCACCATCAGCGGGTCCACGTCGTATATCAGCGACATGGTGTTGAGCTGGTCGTTGAAGTGGTGCGCGATCTGCCCGAGAGCCGCAGCCCGCTCGGTGCGAGGGATCGTGGCAAAGAAGCGGTCCAGCAGCGCGTCGAGCTCGGCGCTCTGGTAGCGCGCCCGATTGTTGCCCGTGTAGTTGTTCTCGGGGAGCGGCGTCGAGTTGGCGTAGTAGCGGTTCAGGGCGTCCATCCCGGCTGGCTGCTTCTGCACCTCCAGGCCGGGGCGCGCGGCGCGACGCGCGAGGTCGCTGCGGGCCTGGGGAGGAACGACGTCCTGCTCCACTGCGATGCCGATCCGCTCGATGTAGTCGGCGACGGCGAACATTGACTTCTCCTGCAGCGCGTTGCCCTGACTCGTCTGCGTCGGCACCATCAAGATCTGCGCGCTGGCGTCGCGGAAGAGCCCGTCGGTGCCGCGGCTGTACCCGAGGCTCTCGACGATCTGGGTGGCCCGCCGCGGATCGAACTCGTACCGGACGATGCTGCCCTCGATCTCTTTGTAGATGGGCTCCAGTGGGCTGATGATGCTGTGGGCGATGGGCACCATGCCAAGCATCAGCGTGTCGGCCATCGCCTGGCGATCGATCGCCGCGTAGATCGCCCGCCGAAACGTCAGGTTCCCGATGACCGCTGGGTTCGGGTTGATGAACTGCGGATAGATGGAGATCCAGGTCGTGTAGGCGCCGAGCTCCATTCGGCCATCGCGCCAGTTCTCGCGAACCTGCGTCGCCTGCTCCAGCGACATGTTGCGGCCGAGCGTCACATCGATTCCGCCGGCCAGGATGTTGGCGATCAGCGCGTTCTGGTCGGCGATGAACCTGACCTCGATCTCGTCCAGCTTCGGGCGTCCGAGGATGTAGCGGTCGTTCGCGGTCAAGATCGTGTAGCTGCCCGGTACCCAGTCCCGCACCTTGAATGGGCCGAGGCCGACGAACTCGCGGTTCCAGTAGGCGAGCTCGAGGAAGCCGGCCTTGTCCTCGCCGAACGGCCGCTCGAGGATGTGCTTCGGAAGTGGCTGAGCGCGGACCCGCGTGAAGAGCGCGTCCGCGCTGATGTACGGCCGCGACCACGCGACGGTGACCGTGAGGCTGTCGGGAGCGTCGACCCGCTCGACGGAGTCGTATGCGACCTCGCGAAAGATCCGCAGATCCTGGTCGGCCATGACGGTCAGGGTGAAAGCCAGATCATCCGACGTGAATGGTGTGCCGTCGTGCCAAGCGGCGCCGCTCTTGAGCTTCCAGGTCGTCTCCATGCGTCCATCGGGAAAAACCCGCCAGTTGCCGTTCTCGATCATCGGAACGGCCTCGGCAAGGAGCGGGCGCAGCTCGCCCCGGCCGTCCAGCACCGTGAGACCCGCGTTCACGAGCTCTTCCATCTCCTCGGAGCCGGGCGTGCTACCGGCGGACGAGCGTTCGATCCGATTCGAGAAGGTGCGTGTGTTTCCGAGGATCGCGGCGGTGATCCGTTTCGGGCCAGCGGACTGGAGTGCCTGGGTGTCGTCGCCGACGGATGCTCCCCGCTGAGTCCCTTCGGCGGCAGGCCGCCCCGGCGTGCAGGCGAGGACTAGGCACATCGCGCCCACGCCGACGAACCGGTTAGCCGCCGATCGACCGAACATCTCTCGCCTCCGATGCTGCCGGGTTGCTCGTGGCGTGTCGCGCGCCTATGCTGTCAGACACATTGCGGCGGATCGGCCACCGTGAATCGCCGGTCGCCGTACGCACCTCGTTTCGCGATTATGGTGCGCACGGCGCAACCCATCAAGCGGAATCCCCGACACGTCCATGTGGAGGAAACCCATGAGGCTCCTGACCCCCGACATCGAAGAGCAGCTTCGCGAGCCCGAATACCGGATCGAAGGGCCACTGAAGGTCAGCGGGCGCGCCCGATACACGGCGGACCTGCATCTCCCCGGCACCCTCTGGGCAAAGTTCGCTTTGAGCCCGTACTCGCACGCGCGGATCCTGAACATCGACACGTCTGCCGCCAGGCGAGTCCCTGGTGTCCACGCCATCCTGACTGGGCAGGACATCGGGCTGCACCGCTTCGGGCGGTTCCTTTACGACTGGCCCGTGCTCGCGTACGAGAAGGTGCTCTACATCGGCGAGCGCGTCGCGGCTGTTGCGGCCGAAACGCGGGAGGCGGCGGAGGAAGCCGCGCGTCTGATCGAGGTCGAGTACGAGGAGCTTCCCGCCATCCTCGACGCGGAAGAGGCGCTCAAGGAGGGTGCTCCGATCCTCCACCCCGAGCCGGATGGCTACTACTACCTCACGGGTAACCGGCCGCTCCGGCCGCACCTGAACTTGCAAGGCTACCTGGAGGCGCACAAGGGCGAGGCGGATATCGAGCGAGCCTTCGAACGAGCAGACAGGATCTTCGAGGACGTGTACATCGGTCCTCGCCAGCACCAGGGCTACATCGAGCCTCACGCGTGCGTTGTGTGGGTCGAGCGAGACGGCACGGTCCGCGTTCGCTCGACGAACAAGGCGCCGTTCTCGCTGAGGCACCAGCTCGCCGTCGCGACAGGGACGCCCGAGGAGACGATCGTCGTGGACTCGATGTTCATCGGCGGCGACTTCGGCGGCAAAGGCCACACGATCGAGGAGTTTCCCTGCTTCTACCTGGCGCAGGCCACGGGCCGGCCGATCAAAGCGGTGATGTCATACGCGGAGGAGCTGGTCAACACGAGCCCACGGCACCCGGCCCGCATCCATTTGAAGACCGGTGTGACCCGCGATGGGCGGCTGTTGGCCCATCAGTCCCGCGCCTACTTCAATGGTGGGGCCTATGGCGGCGCCAAGCCCATGCCCGGACCGAACATTGCCGCGGCTTTCGTCCCGCTCGACATCTACAACGTCGCGAACACAGACATGAAGACCTACACGGTCTACACGAACACCGTTCCGTCGGGACACATGCGTGCCCCCGGCTCCACGATCAGTGATCTGGCGGGCGAGGAGCACATCGATCACATGGCGCGGGAGCTGGGTATCGACCCGCTCGAGTTCCGCCTCCTGAACGTCCTGCGGCCAGGCGATACGAGCACGACCGGCGCGCCGGTCCACCATTCTCGCGCCGAGGAGTTGGTGGAGCTGCTCCGCAAGGCCTCCAACTGGGGGAAGAGCACGCTCCCGCCGAACCACGGGCGCGGGATCGCGATCCGGCACCATGGCATCGGTCAGGGGAAGACCGAGATCCTCCTCCGTCTACGGCCCGAAGGCAAGATCGAGGCCCTTTACGGCACGCCCGACCAGGGCAGCGGCTCAGCGACCGTCGTTCGACGCGTGGCGGCCGCTGTGCTATCCATCGAGCCGGAGCGCGTTGTCGTCCGCTACGGCACGACGGCGGAGGCATTGCCGGACCCAGGCGCGGGATCCAGTCGGGTCACCCACATCGTCGGTCAGGCGACCATCGGGAGCGCCACGACCTTGAAGCAGAAGCTGGAGGAGCTGGCGGCCGAGGTGATGGGCTGGCCCGCGGGCCAGGTTCGGCTCGCGGACGGGCGCTTCCACGTAGAGGGTGGAGAGTCGGGGTCCTTCGAGGAGGTGACGGAGAAAATCCTCCGCGGGGGCGAGGTGGAGGCGCGGGGCGAGTTCGACAGCGCCGTGAACCGCGAGGAGCGCCCCGATGGTACGAGCTACTACGGCTACGTCATCGAGGTCGAGGTGGAGCCGGACACGGGTGCGGTCAAGCCGATCGAAGCGATCCTTGCGATCGACCCGGGCGCCATCATCAACCCCATCGCGTACCAGGGCCAGCTCGACGGCGGCTTCGTGTACGGCCTGGGCAACGCCGTCATGGAAGAGATACTGGAGGATGGCGGTAAGCTCGTCGGCGCGAGCCTTGGCGACTACAAGCTGCCGACGCAGATGGACCTGCCGCGCCTCCGAACGGTGTTGATGCCGCCAGAACCCGGCCCCGGCCCCTTCGGCGCCAAGTCGGTCGGCGAGACGAACAACAGCGCCGTGGCAGCGGCCATCGCGAACGCCGTGCACGACGCCGTCGGCGCGCGGATTCAGGAGCTCCCGATCACATCAGAGCGGGTCTACGAGGCGATGAAGAAGGCGGCGGATGCGTCGTAGTGCTCCGCCGCTGGGCTGAAGTGCTCGAAGTGCTCGCTGTGGCGACACGCCTTGGGTTCACGTGCTTCGGTGGGCCGATCGCGCACATCGGCTATTTTCGCGACGAGTACGTGCACCGGCGGCGTTGGGTCGACGACCGAACCTATGCCGACCTCGTGGCCCTGTGCGGCTTTCTCCCCGGGCCGGCCAGCAGCGAGCTCGGGATAGCCCTCGGCACCTTGCGGGCCGGTCTGCTCGGCGGCCTGGCTGCATGGATCGGATTCGCGCTCCCCTCGGCGGTTGCGCTCGTCCTCTTCGCATACGGCGTCGCGGCGTTCGGTACAGCCGATGCAGGGTGGCTCCACGGGTTGAAGGTGGTGGCGGTGGCCGTCGTCGCGCAGGCCGTTTGGGGCATGGCGCGGATGCTGTGCCCCGATCGGGAGCGCGCCAGCATCGCCGTCGTAGCCGCGGTCATCGCGCTGTCGTGGCCGAGCCAGCTCGCTCAGATCGTGATCATTGTTGGAGCGGGGGTGATCGGGTGGAGGTTTCTCCCCGCGGCGACCGAAGGGCCGTCTTCCGTGCTCCAGGTGCCCATCAGCCGCCGCGTGAGCCTCATCGCGCTCGCCGCGTTGGTCCTCCTGTTAGTTGGACTTCCGATCGCCCGCCAACTCTCACCAAGTCAGCCGCTGGCGGTGTTCGACAGCTTCTTCCGCGCCGGTTCGCTGGTGTTGGGCGGCGGCCACGTCGTGCTCCCGCTGCTGCAGACCGCCGTGGTCCAACCCGGGTGGGTGACCAACGAAGAGTTCTTGGCCGGATACGGCGCAGCGCAGGCCGTGCCCGGGCCGCTCTTCACCTTCGCAGCGTACCTCGGCGCAGTCATGAAGGCGCCGCCGAATGGCTGGCTCGGCGGGCTCTTGGCGCTGGTCGCGATCTTCTTGCCGGCCTTCTTGTACGTGTTCGCCGCGTTGCCATGGTGGGATACATTGCGCCGTATGTCGCCGTTGCAGTCGGCATTGAATGGGACGAACGCGGGGGTCGTGGGGATCCTCGTCGCGGCGTTTTATCACCCAGTGTGGACGAGCGCAATCCTGACGGCCGTCGACTTCGGGCTGGCGCTTGTGGCTGGGGTGCTGCTCATGCTGTGGAAAGTGCCACCGTGGCTCGTGGTCGTCTTCTGCGCGGTAGCGGCTGCGTTACTTCAACGCGTTTAGATCCATCTGCGGGCTATCCATCGCCGCTCGGTGCGGATACAATCGCCAGGTCGCTTCACTTGAAACGGCATGGTGGCTATTCGGCTCATAGGAGGCTGGAATGGCTCGTCAGTTTCTCCCGTTGACTGTGTTAGCATTTCTCGCAACCGCGTGTGCAAGCGCCACTCCCTCCTCCTCGGGCACCGGGAGCTCGCCCGCAAGCTTGGCCGCGACACCCGAGCCGCCCAAGATGTTGGTGATGGCCACCCGCAACGAGCCCTCCAGCGTGGCGGCGAAGTCGCTCCGCTTCGTTGCCTCCCAGTCGTCGACCTCGATTCTCTTCAACGCCACACTCGATGCGATCGACGAGCGGGGGAAAGGCCGTGCCTACCTCGCGGAGGCCCTGCCGCAGCTCAACACCGATACGTGGCGAGTCCTTCCCGACGGAAGGATGGAGACGAAGTATCGGCTGAAGGCAGGGCTGAGCTGGCACGACGGCACGCCGCTCTCCGCCTCTGACTTTGCGTTCTCCTGGCGGCTGTATAGCGCGCCCGAGCACGGGGTCGCCCGCACACCTCCCTTCCCGTCTATCGAGGACGTCTCCGCTGCGGACGACCGAACTGTAGTTATTCGCTGGAAAACGCTCTACCCGGACGCCGACTCGCTTCGGGAAGGGTTCCAGGCCTTACCCAGGCACATCCTCGAGCCGTTGGTTCGGGAGCTGGACGCCGAGTCGCTGGCGGGCCATCCGTTCTGGCAGCGCGAGTACGTCGGTCTGGGTCCATTCCGAATGGACCGGTGGGAGCCCGGCGCGTTCTTCGAGGGACGTGCGTTCGACGGCTTCGTATTGGGCCGGCCCAAGATGGATCGGATTCAGGTCCGCTTCATCCCCGACAACAACACGGTGCTGGCTGGTCTCCTCGCCGACGACGTCCACGTTGCGGTTGACTTCTCGACCCGCTTCGACCAGGGTGAGGTGTTGGAGCGAGAGTGGGGTCCGCGCCAGGGTGGAACGGTCCTCATGAGTCCAACATTGTTCTGGCGGACCTACTTCCAGTTCCGGCCCGACATCGTGAATCCGAAGACGCTTCTCGACGTCCGGGTCCGCCGCGCGCTGGCGCACGCGATTGACAAACAGTCGATCAACGAGGCGCTCATCGCCGGCAAGGCGGTCGTGGCAGATTCTTCGATCTACGCCCGCGAGGACTATTACGGTGAGCTGGACAAGGTGATCGCGAAGTACCCGTTCGATCTGCGTCGCGCCCAGGCACAGCTCGAGAGCGCCGGATTCACGAGACGCGGGGACGGCTTCTACGTGGGGCCCGAAGGCGAGCCCTTCGAGCCCGAGGTCTACACCACCGCGGCCACCGCCCAGGAAGCGGAGAACGCGATCATCGTGAATACGTTCCGTGGCGCGGGCATCGCGGCGAGCTCCCACATCATCCCCGCTCGACTCCAGCAGGACGGAGAGACTCGCTCCACCTTCACATCGATGCAGAGCGGGGGCGGAGGCGCGGGTGAGCGCGGCTTCGCCGAGTACGTCACCTCCTCGATCTCAGGGCCCGACAATCGCTGGACGGGCAACAACCGCGGCGGCTGGTCCAACCCGGAGTACGATCGGGTTTGGCAGGCGTACTCGACGGCGCTGGAGCGCACCGAGCGCATCCAACGCATCGTCGACATCGCCAAGATCATGAGTGAGGAGATCCCGGTCATTCCCCACTACTACCAGATCCAAATCACACCCCACGTCGCGGCGCTTCGCGGTCCCATGGCGCGAGTCGTGCCCGACGCGGCGCCCGAAGTGTTCAACATCCACGAGTGGTCCTGGCGCTAGTCACCGGCCAGGCCGAGGAGAGGGCAATGCAGACGATCGACGCCGACGCTCACGTCATCGAAACCGAGCACACCTGGGACTACCTGGAGCCTGGGGATCAGAAGTACCGTCCGCTCCTGGTCGGCCCTGATAGCGAGCGCCAGTCATGGCTCATCGACGGGCAGATCCGCGGCTTTCGGTTTCCGACCCTCTCCGAGCAGACGCTGGCTGATGCGTCACGCCGCACCGGCCGCAACCTCGAGACGCCGCGCGAGGCGCGCGAGATGGAAGACATCGAGCTGCGCCTACACCACATGGACCAGCTTGGCATCGACGTGCAGGTGCTGCACAACACGATCTTCATCAAGCAGCTCACGGACCAGCCCGCGATCGACGTCGCACTCTGCCGGTCCTGGAATCGGTGGCTGGCCGACATCTGGAAGCAGGGACATGGACGTCTGCGCTGGTCGATGGTCCCGCCGCTGCTGAGCCTGCCCGACGCCCTGGACGAGATCCGCTTCAGCAAGGAGCATGGCGCCGTGGCGGTCCTGATGCGGCCGATCGAAGGGAATCGCCCACTCGCCGATCCGTCCTTCTATCCGATCTACGAGGAAGCTCAGCGCCTGGACATGGCCATCGCGGTGCACATCGCGAACGCGAACCCCTGGCTCTGCAACATGTGGCAGAACGACCCGGCCTTCACCTTCGCCCAGTTCCGCGTGCCGACGATGCAGGCCTGCTACTCCCTCATGATGAGCGAGATCCCCCAGGTGTTCCCTCGCCTCCGCTGGAGCTTCATCGAGGCGAGCGCCCAATGGCTGCCCTGGGTGATCCGTGAGGTACGCAGCCGCTACAAGACGACCAGCCGTGAGATCCCCGAGAACATCATGCGCGACTACCGGATCTACGTCACCTGCCAGAACGACGACGACATCGACTGGGTGCTCCGCTATGCGGGCGAGCACAATCTCGTCATCGGCACGGACTACGGCCACTTCGACCCATCCACCGAGATCGACGCGATCAACCTCCTCCGCAACACCGAATCGCTATCGCCAGCCTCGGTGGAGAACATTCTCTCGACCAATCCCAAGGCGCTCTATGCGATCTAGGAGTTGGCGGTCTAGAATCGAGAGAAGGGTGTGGGACTGATGGCAAGGGCCGGGGTTTCTGCCTGAGCTGTGAGTTCGAGATTCAAGACTACGCGGGACGCACAGTGCGTCTTGCGCACAGCAACTGGGAGAAGCATCGTCCCCGTCACCCAGAGGTTGTTGAGTACCATGAAGACCTGATGAGCGCGTTGCGGGAGCCAACGGTCGTTGTAGAGACTACGGACGGCGACCGTCATTACTATCGCCTTGGACTGGGCCGGGGAAAGTTCCAGAGGACGTATCTCCGCGTGATCGTCAACGTCATGGACGGCTGGATACGCACCGCGTATTTCACCAGAACGATAGACCCGTACGGGCAAGTCGTATTTGCCCGTACGACTTAGTCGCGGAATCGAGGTCCCACAATGCAGGATCTGACAAAGCTTCATGCAGAATCGATGCGGGAGATCCTTGATCTCAACCGCGATTTGGAGCAGCGTCTCAGTACGCTCTCGGTCAGCATGCTGCACGACCGCGACGACGACCTCTTTATCCTCACCATCGGGGAGGCGCAGGAAGCGATCACCGAGAGCGTCGGAAACCTGCTCTACTTCCGCTTGGAACCCGATACGCTGAAGATCGTCGGTATCGAAATTCCTCATGCTTCACGTCGACTCAAGGACGAGCCGCTGCTAGGGCAGCTACTCCGTTGGTCGCTCTCCGCCCTAACCGACGAGCCCGCTCCCCGTGCCCGATTCGCCGAAGCGTTGCGCGAACTGGTTGGCTCTCGCTAATCAAGGCCCGAACTTGACCATCGGGCTTCTAGGGAATCCCTAGCTCATCCGCAAAGCGCAGGATGTGGTCCGCTACGATCTGCGGCTGCTCCTCCTGGACGTAGTGGGCAGAGCTGGGGATCGGGGCGCCGCGGACGTTGTCGGAGACCTTGTTCCAGCGGTCGAGGACGTCGGTGTTGCCCGAGGGGCCGCGATCGCCCCAGAGGGCGCAGACGGGCACCGGGACGCGGAGACCGGCCTTCCCCTCTTCTTCCCAGCGCTCGCGGTCCTCTTCGAGGCTGATGCGGTAGTCGGCGAGGACCGCGTCCACCGCGCCGGGGCGACAGAACGTCTCCAGAAAGTACTCGTGCTCCTCGCGGGTGAGGTGCGGGTTCCGGTCCAGGAAGAGCCCGAAAAACAGCCTCGGATTCTGGCCGATGATCTGCTCGGCGACGCCTCGCTGGCGGAAGAAGTCGAAGTACCAGCTTCGGCCGGATGGGTCGCGCGGCGCGCCTGCGGTCGAGCCGGAAGGCGTCGCGTCCAACATGACGAGGCCCTTTACCCGGTCGGGGTGGTTCATGGCGAGGCGCTGGGCGGTCGGCGCTCCCTTGTCGTGCCCGATCAGGAGGAACTCCTTGATGCCAAGCTGGTCCACCAGCTCCGCGACGTCTCTCACCATCGACGCGTTGTCGTAGACGGCGGGGTCCGCGGGTCGGTCCGAGTCTCCGTAGCCACGGCGATCGGGGGCGACGAACGAGAACCCTGGTGTGAGGAGCGGCGTGATCTTGCTCCACACCTTTCGGTTTCGCGGAAAGCCGTGTAGAGCGACGATCGGGTAGCCGTTCCCGATGCGGTCGTACGCCACGCGTATCCCATTGACCTGAGCGAACTGTGGCTCGTCATTCATGCTTGATGCCTCCATCCGATTGCCGGAGAATGAGCCGTCTGGCTAGGCCGCCGTGTTACGCGGATACTATGCGCACACGGGGATTAGTTGCACGCGGCCATCCCCCAATGGACCGATCGAGCCAGTGTTAGGAGGTGACCAGTGCTAACTGAGGAACAGAACGACCGCTTGACGCGGGTTGGCCCCGGAACGCCAATGGGCAACCTCCTTCGTCGGTACTGGCACGTGGTCGCCGCCGCGTCCGAGGCGGAGCTCGAATCGGCCATCTCCGTGAGGCTATTGGGCGAGAACCTTGCGCTGTACCGAACCGAGCACGGCGACCTCGGACTCATGGCCCAGAAGTGCGCGCACCGCGGGGCAAGTCTAGAGTATGGAATCCCCGAGCCTGACGGGCTGCGGTGCCCTTACCACGGCTGGAAGTACGACGCGGAGGGCGTCTGCATCGAAACGCCGGCCGAGCCTCCTGAGGCCACGTTCGTCGGGCGCGTCCGGATCCCTGCCTACCCGGTGCAGGAGCTCGGCGGTCTCATTTGGGCGTACATGGGCCCGAGCCCAGCTCCCCTGTTGCCTCGCTGGGACCTGCTCGTGCGAGACGACCTGGAGCGCAACATCGGCGTGGCCCGCCTGCCCATTAATTTCCTGCAGGCCATGGAGAACAGCCTCGATCCCGTGCATTTCGAGTACCTCCACGGCATGTACGGCAACTACGTCATGAAGAAACAGGGCAAGCCGCCCGCCATGACGGTCCGCAAGCACGTCAAGACGGCCTTCGATCCGTTCGAGTTCGGGATCAGGAAGCGCCGCCTCCTCGAAGGCGAGACCGAGGACGACGACGATTGGACCACTGGCCACCCGGTCCTGTTCCCAACGATCCTCACGGTGAACACGGGCTCCAATCCGATGTTCCAGATCCGCGTGCCCGTCGACGATACGCATACGATCCACTACTGGTACCTGACGAGCCCGCGTCCCGATGGCGCGTCACCTCAGGAGACGATCCCGATGTGGGACAACCCGTTCCGCAAGCCAGACGGCTCCCTGAAGGGCGACACCACCAACTCGCAGGACATGCTGGCGTGGGTCAGCCAGGGCGAGATCGCGGATCGGACGACCGAGCGCCTCGGCAGCTCGGATCGCGGCATCGTCATTTACCGACGGATGCTTCTGGAGCAGGTTGAGAAGGTTGAACGGGGCGAGGATCCCCTCGGTGTGATCCGCGACCCCGCCAAGAACGAGCCGATGATCGAGATCGAGCGCGAGGGGTATGCGCTGAGAAATATGGACGTGCGCTTCGAGCTGACGTATGCGCAGCAGACGGCCGCCCTCGGCCGTGCAATGAGGCGCGTGGATTAAACGCTCAGCGCAAGGAGGAGAGAGCGATGTTCGCACGAGAGCTGGCCGACGGCACCGTCCTCATGATCGAGCAGGAAGACCACACCGACCTGTCCGCGCAGTTCGCGGCGCACTGGGGAAATAACGAGTTCTCGCGGCCCGAGCCCTACCATTCGGTGCTGTTTGGGACGATCTACCACGACAGCGGTCACCGAGAGATGGAAGCGGACCTCCCCATCGACGTCGAGCGCGGGGTCCCGTACGCCATCGGCCGCACGCCGCCAGGCCTCCGCAAGAACGAGGCGGACGTTATAAACGCCAAGTGGATAAAGACTCGCGATCCATATGCCGCCCTTCTGGTGTCCATGCATCACGCCGGACTCCGCAAGGAGCGCTATGACACCGTTCGGAAGCGCGCAGATGACGGGCAGGCGCCCGTTCCCCAAACCCAAGGCATCGATTCTGCATTTGGCGACCTCGCGGATTGGCAGCAAGAGATCGTGAACGAGCTGGGCTTGAATGATGCCAGGGCGCGCGAGTCCTTCTTCCACAACTACCGCCTGCTCCAGGTTTTCGACCTGCTGTCGCTGTACTTCTGTCGCGACGGGTTCAAGAAGGGCGAGATGCAGAACGTGGTCCTCGAGCAGGTCCCGGTCAAGGCTGGATCCGACAAAGTTGTGGACATTCGCCTCGACGTGACGGGCCCGAACGCGCTTCGCATGACGCCGTATCCATTCGACGAGCCGTCGCTATCCGTTTGCATGAAGACGCGGGTTATGGCGCCCGTCTTGGACCAGCCCGAGGCCGTTGCGAAGGAGCAGTACTACAAGGCTCGGCGCGTCCCTCTCATCTGCAACATCACAAGCTGAGCAACATCGCGAGAGGCCCAAAGCTTCGCCGGACGCTCGACACTGAGCGCTCGGGCGATGCCATGAGGAGAAACAGTGCTGACGACTGAAGAGAACGAGCGGCTAGCTCACGTCGGGCCGGGCACGCCGGCTGGCGAGCTCATGCGCCGCTATTGGTTCCCGATCGCCTTGGCCCGGGACCTGACAGAGGAGCAACCGACGAAGTTCGTGCGCCTGCTGGGCGAGGATCTGGTGCTATTCAAGGACAAGAGCGGCGGCGTTGGCCTGCTCGCCGACCACTGCGCCCACCGCGGCGCCTCGCTGCTCTATGGCCGAGTCGAGGAGCGCGGCATCTCGTGCGCATAGGGCAACGGGCTCGAGATTCGCGTGCCGTTGGACGACACGCATACCTGGGTTTGGGAGGTTCGCTTCCACGCCACAACCGACGGCGGCATTGTCGAAGACCAAGAGCCCGAGGTGGTTCCGACCGAGCCACACAAGGAGCCGATGGGCGCCATGCACCCGTTCACGCTGCACCGGATGGACCGCATCGACGCGCAGGACTACATGGCGTGGGAGACGCAAGGAGCTATCCCCGATCGATCCCTCGAGCGGTTGGCGACGTCCGACCGGGGCGTCGTCATGCTTCGCGAGATGTTCGCCGAGAACATCGATCGCGTGGAGCGTGGCGAGGACCCGATGGGTGTGGTGCGCGATTCGGGCGGGCGCATGATCGACACGAATCTCACGGGCACGTTGCTCCTGGAAGCCAGCTTCGCGCAGAAGCCCATCCCAAGGTGAGCATGGTTCGTTTGCCCCGTAGCTTCGCGAGCGTCTTGCGGGCCCGAAACCCGGTCAAGCTCGCTTGTATCTCCGTGCTCTTTGCAATCGCAGCCGGCTGCGGCCAAGCGGCGCCGTCGGCTTCATCGTCCCAGCGCCCAGCGTCCGCCGCGAGCACCACGATCAAGACGATCACCGTTGGCGTAAAGACGCCCCCGCCATTCCTTTACGGACAGCTCATGCCGTCCAACACGTCCGCCGGCGGCGGGCCCGAGCTCGCTGACTTCGTGAGCTCCGGCTTCAGCGCGGTCGACGACCGCGGCCAGCGCATTCCGCAGCTCGGCGAGGCAGTGCCCTCAATCGAGAATGGTCTGTGGAAGGTTTTCCCGGACGGGGCGATGGAGCTCACCTGGCGCCTCAAGCCGAACGCTCGCTGGCACGACGGAAAGCCGCTGACCTCAGAAGATCTCGCGTTTACACTTCAAGTGGGCAAGGATCCCGAGGCGCCATCTCTCCGCAGCCTGCTGCTCGAGGCCGTGGACGGTGTGACGGTTCTGGATGAGCGGACGCTTGTCACCCGGTGGAAGAGCCCATTCATCGACGCGGACGAGCTGTTCAGCGGCGTCTGGGCGATACCGCTACCGAAGCACATCCTTGGCGACGTGTACGCGACCGACCCCATCACGTTGATGGATCAGCCGTACTTCAGCTCGCAGTTCATCGGAACCGGGCCATTCAAGCTGCGGTCCTTTGAGGTCGGTACGGGGATCACCCTTGATGCCTTCGCCGACTATCCGCTCGGAAAGCCGAAGGTCGATGTGATCGAGGCGCGCTTCATCACGGACGACAACACGCTCATCGCCGGTGTCTTGGCGGGCTCGATCGACACGATCCTGGGGCCCGCGATCTCGTTGGAGCAAGCACTGCAGATGCGAGACCAATGGCCCAACGGGAAGGCGGAGTTCAAGGCGCTTTCCTCGCACCTGGTCATCTATCCGCAGTTCTACGAGCCGGGCAGCCCGATCATCCTCAACCCGCAGTTCCGACGCGCGTTGATGTCCGGCATCAACAGACCGGAGATGGCCGACTCGATCCAGTTCGGCGTCGTGCCGATCGCGGACAGCTCGATCAGCCCGAAATCGCCGTATTACACCGCGATCGAGTCGAGCATCGTTCGATACCCGCACGATCCACAGAGAGCGATGCGCATGATCGAGGAGCTGGGCTATCGGCGCGGCTCGGATGGACTGTTCGCCGATGCCTCAGGGAACAAGCTCACCGTCCCCGTGCAAGTAACGAGGGCGCAGGAGATCCAGGTCAAGACGGCAATGGCCGTCGCTGACTACTGGCGGCAGATCGGCGTCGGGACGGACATGGACATCGTGGCCGTCCAGCTCGCCCAGGATCTGGCGTATCGGGCCAACTTCCCTGGCTTCGCGGTCCAGCGGCAACCCACCGACGTCGAGGCGCTCCCGAAGCTCCACAGCACGGAGGCGCGACTCGCCGGCAAAGGCTACCGCGGCCTGAACAATGCGCGGTACATGAACGCCGAGATGGACGCGCTGATCGATCAGTATCGAACGACGGTCCCCATCCCGGCGCGGACGCAACTCATCGGACAGATCATCCACCGCGTGACGGACGAGCAGATCTGGATGGCCACATTTTTTGACAGTGAGCCGTCGCTCATCTCGAACCGTCTCGTCAACGTCGGTCCGAAGAGCAACGACTCCATCATGACGTGGAACGCGCACGAGTGGGGCGTCAAGTAACCTTTTCGCCCCGGATGAACTGTTGGACCGCCGCGTTGAACTGGTCGGCCGCTTCCCAGTGGCCCCAGTTCCCGGTGTCCGGCAGGAGCTTGAACTGGGCATTCGGGATGACCTCGGCGAGTCTTCGCTGGGGCTCCATCCCGGCCTCTCCCCGGGCGTCGTTCGCGATCATCAGGAACGGCAGCTTCAGCGCGGCCATCTGCTCCTCGGTGGCTGAGAAGCTCGCCTCTGACGAATAGTAGCGTGTCATCGCCTCGTTGGTGCCCGGCCGGTTGTAGTGCACGTGGCGGATGTCGATCATCTCGTCGGTGATTCGTTCGTGGTGCTTCGGGTGCACCGCGGGCAGCAGGCGCGCGCGCACGGTTTCGCGCGTCGCGTTCGCGAGCGCCTCGAGCGTTTGCTCGGTGAACGACTTGCCGCCCGGCGTTGGGGGTGGAGGCGGCGGCGCAGACGTCTTCACCTTTACGTTGCCGACGGTCGATTGGTAGACGAGGCCCTTCAGTCGCTCGGGATGGTTCAACGCCAGCCAGGTGAGTACCGCGCCGCCCGATCCGTGGCCGACCACCCACGCCTTGCCGACGCCCATCGCGTCCATGACGTCCAGCACCTGTTCGCTCTCCTGGGCAATGCGATCCTCGCGAATCGCGGGCGTGTCCGAGAGCCCGTGCCACAGCATCTCGATGGCGATGACGTGCGCGCCCTGCGCTAGCGGCATCACGTTGCGCGCGTAGGTCTCCACGTGGCCGCCGCCTGCGTGGGTGAGGACGACCGTCTCGGCGTTCTCGCGCCCTGCTTCGATGACCCGGGAGCGGTACTTCGCGCCTTGGACGAACTTGACCTCCGCGCCCAGCAGCTCGGTCCAGATGGAATTCGGCATCGGTTTCTCCAAAGGTAGCGGATCTAGATGATCGCGGTGAGGACGCCCTCGAATAACGAGCGGATGCGCGAGTAGCCTAGAGGCCGGCGCCGCCGTCGATGTCGAGGTATTGGCCGGTCACCCATGCGGCTTCGTCGGAGGCCAAGTAGACAGCCGCATAGCCAACATCGCCGGGATGCGGATCGCGCGCGATGTCCGACGGTGGCTCTTCAAAGTCGCGCTCACCCTGGGAGCCGCCGATGGAGCCCGGGCAGATGCAGTTCACGCGTACGCCGTCGCTCTTGAGCTTGCCGCCCTGGTGCGCCGCAAAGGCGATGAGGCCCGCCTTGCCCGCGGTGTAGCCCGGCGAGCCGCCCCGTCGCACCGACTCGGCCGCTGAGACGAGGATTGCGTTCCCGTGGGTCCGCTTGAGCTCTGGAAGCGCCGCGCGCAACGTCAGGAAGTGGCTGCTGAGGTTCACGTCGACCAGGTAGCGCCAGGTCTTGTCGTCGATCTGCTCGACGTCGCGGGCGCCGCGAATCGCCTCGCCCATGTTGCTGTAGAGGACGTCGAGCTTGCCGAAGCGCTCGACCGTCGCGCGGACCAGCGCTCGGCACCCTTCGTCAGTGAGCCCATCGCCTGTGGCGCAGGCGATCTCGCCCGATCCCGCGGGCAGATGCGGACGTATGCGCCCCGCCAGCTCTTCGAGCGGTTCGATCCGTCGCGCGCCGATCATCACGTTTGCGCCCTCGCGCGCGAAGAGAAATGGCACCGACGTGCCCATGCCGCCACCAGCCCCGATGACGAGGGCAACCTTGTTCGCCAATCGACCCGCCATGTTCCCTCCGAGAAGCGCCGCGCTGGATTGTACCGCTCGTTGCCATCCCCCCCTGTGCGAGGGTCAACTCAGCGGCTGCCTCGCTGGCGCCAAGGATAGATAGATAGTGCGCGCTTGACAATATAGTTAGCGCTGCCTAATATTCGCGCTGTTCGCAGCATCTACTAATGGCGCGGGTTCCAAAGCGCAGCCGCGCCCGAGACGAGCGGAATTTCTGCCAAGTTCAATTGAGGTAAGGAGACCAGCGTGCAGTATGTGTTTCAAGGCCGCGGATCCGCCCATTTCCCCTGGCTGGCGACCGCGACCGTCCTCGTCGCGATCCTCGCATTCGGCTCTACCGCGCAGGCCGCTCCCGTGCCGATAACGGGTGGCGCCCTCAACTGGGGCTTCAAAGACTCGTTCCGGAGCTACATCACTGGGCCCATCGCCCAGGGCGCCCGCATTGGCACAACTCCTGCAGCCCGGCCAGACGATGGACCCCCCATCCTTCACGCTCACACCGACAACCGCCCCGGCCACCGGACTGTTCTGGCGGGTGTCCCAGTACGCCTGGACCAACCCGAGTCTCGCTTCGGCGCATGCCGCTGGGGCACCGGCGGCGAAGGATGCAGAGAGGGGCTTCGTGTTCCCCGTGGACAAGGTGTCCTACGACCCGGCCACCGGCGCGACAGCGGTCGACTTCCTCGGATCGCTCACGCTCGGCGACCAGGGCGGCTACCGGATCACGCTGGCGAACCCATCGATTCTGGTCAGCGAGACGGGCGCCGGAAGCCTGCTCGCGACCGTCACGTACTGCATCAGCGCGGCTGCCTGCGCCGAGCCCTGGATGGGACCATTCCGCGTTACCGTCGCCATCTTCCAGGCGGAGGGCGGGGCGCTCAACGACATGGGCGACCGCGTCTCTTGGACGATCGTTCCGTCCTCTGCGCCCCAGGCCGATCCTAGCCGTCCAACCCTCGGCCAGTTCCCCCAGCCCTTCCTGAATAGCTTGGACCCGAGCCTGCAGGAGCACTTCAAGGAGGGGACCAGCGACCAGGCGACACCCTCGGCCACCAACTCCCAAAAGGCACCGGCGCCCATTTCCGTGAGCTTCGCCTACGGGTCGACGGCGACGGGAGCGGAGGCTCCATCCGCCGGTGGCGGCTCGGCTGCTGCCCGGACCAGTGGGGCGGGCTACCTGACCTGGGGTGTGAAGGAGTCGTTCCGCAACTATGTGGTCGGGCGCATCGCCCGCGGCGCCATCGCGGTGAGCAATGGCGCGGTGCAGAACCGCGATGGGACCTTCCAATTCTCGGCCGCGGCGACCTCCAGCCCAACGTCGGCGTTGTTCAACGGCGCCGTGCGTTTTACCGGCCACGACGGTGAGCTAGACATGACCATCTCGAACGTACGGATCTTGGTCACTGGGTCGACGGGAACGCTCAGAGCGGACGTGGCCAGCGGCTCCCAGACACGCCAGAACGTCGAGTTCGCGACCCTTGACCTCTCGCGCGTGACCCCTAGCGACGTGGGCGGCAGCTTGTCTTGGGTCAACGTGCCCGCGGCGCTCACCACGGCCGGCGCCGACGCCTTCGGCGGCAATTACCGCCCCGGCCAGGCCCTCGACCCCGTGTCGTTCACCCTCAGGCGAACCGCGACACAAGTAGCCACACCGATGAGAAGCGAAGGAGTAGAAGACAAATGACGGCAAGCACCGACACAAGGTTCTCGGAGGAGCTCAGAGCGGCGAGCTGGGCGCTGCACGAGTCGGCCGAGGGCTCACACTTCATGCGGGACCTAATGGCTGGCGAGGTGGGACGAGACATCTACGCGACCTACATCGGCCAGCTGCACTACGTGTATTCCGTGCTCGAAGAGGCCGCAGCAGCCATGAAAGACGAACCCACCGCCACGCCTTTCGTCCGCGACGAGCTCAGTCGTGTTCCTGCGCTCGAAGCCGATCTCACGTTCTTCTTAGGCGACGACTGGGCCGCGGCCGTCCGGCCCACCGAGGCGACCCTCGAGTATTGCGAGCGACTCCGCGAGGCCTGCTTCTCCTGGCACGGTGGATTCGTCGCGCACCACTACACGCGCTACCTGGGAGACCTGTCTGGCGGGCAATTCATCGGAAAGTCTGTCGAGCGGGCATACGGCCTCGAGGATCACGAGGGCGCCCGCTTCTACCTGTTCGATCAGATCGCGGATCCGACCGAGTTCAAGAACGAATACCGCCGACAGCTCGACCTCGCCCAGTGGAACGAGGAGGAGAAGCAGCGGATCATCGACGAAGTCCGGCTTGCCTACCGCCTGAACACGCTGCTGCTCGCGGCGCTCCAATGAGAGTAGCCGTCACCCTAGCTGCACTGATCCTCCTTTGCTCTGGAACCGTTCCTGCCGCATCGGCACAGTCGGCCGCTCCCAGCGCGGCGGCACTGTCGGCCCAGGTAGCAGGAACCAACACGGGAATCGTGATAGTCAGCGAGCCTGCCACGCCTGGGCTGCCAGTCACGGTCAAGTCCGCGGACGGCCGGGATGTGACGGTGGTCGACACCAGCCGCATCGTGGCCCTGTCGGGAAGCCTCGCCGAGACGGTCTTCAGCCTCGGTCTTGGAAGCCAGGTCGTGGGCCGCGACATCTCCGCGACATTCCCCGAGGCACGGCACGTTCCCGTCGTGACGCGCGTCCACGATGTCTCGGCCGAGGCAGTTCTGTCATTGCACCCGACGCTGGTGCTTGCCTCGGTCGACAGTGGGCCGCCGGCGGCGCTCGACCAGATCCGGAACATCGGCGTGCCTGTGATCAAGTTCCAGGAACCGACCAGCGTTGACGACGTTATTCCGCGCATCCGCTCGGTGGCGAATGCGCTCGGTGTCGCCAGCGCGGGGGAGACCCTCGTGGAGCGAACGTCTGGCGCGATGGCGGAAGCCCGCGCTCGTGTGCCGTCTGGCGTTCAGCCGCCGCGAGTCGCCTTCCTCTGCATGCGCGGCCAGGCGGCGGTGTATCTCATCGGCGGGCCCACTTCTGGGGCCGACTCGATGATCCGTGCCGCGGGAGGGATCGACGCCGGTACGGCAATGGGTCTTGACCGCGCGTTCACACCCCTGACCAGTGAGGCGCTGGTCCTGGCGGCGCCCGACGTGATCCTCATGACGACAACTGGCCTCGAATCGGTCGGCGGCATCGACGGATTGGTCGTGATGCCGGGCATCGCCCAGACGCCCGCGGGACGAAGCCGGCGCGTCGTCACGGTGGAGGATGGGCTGCTCTTCAGCTTCGGACCGCGGACGCCAGTCGCGCTCCAGTTCCTCGTCTCTCAGATCTACGGCGAGAGCACCCGGGTCGGCGGATGACGACACTCGCCCCGCTGAAGCAGGAACGGCGGGAAGCGCCGCAGATTCCACGTAAAACCGCCAGCGCCCAGCGCCCCCTCCGAGGACGTCTGTCCTCGGCTGGGCTGCTGGCGGGACTGACCGCGGCGCTCGTCGTGTCGGTCGTGCTCGCAGCCGGCACGGGTGCGTACATGGTGACCCCAGCGGAAGTGCTTGGCTCCATCGCGCATCAGATCGGGCTAGAGATGGGGCCGCTCCCCCAAGGCATGGGGAACGCGGTCCTGTGGGAGATTCGGTTTCCGCGTGTCATGCTTGCCGTCATCGTGGGCGTGTCGTTGGCCTGCGCGGGCGCGACGATGCAGGGCGCGTTCTCGAATCCGCTCGCGGAGCCAGGCGTCGTGGGTGTCTCCTCGGGCGCTATGCTCGGCGCGGTGATGCAGATCGTGCTCGGCTTCTTTTTCGCGGGGATCTGGACGATCACGATCGCGGCGTTCTTCGGGGGGTTGCTGGCGGTGCTCGCGGTCTACGCGGTTTCGCGGTCCGACGGACGGACGGAAGTTGTTACGGTCGTCTTGACTGGCATCGCGGTGAACGCCCTGGCGGGGGCGGTGATTGGATTCCTTTCGTACTTCTCCACGGACGCACAGCTCCGCAGCATTACGTTCTGGATGCTCGGAAGCCTGGCGCAGGCGTCGTGGCTGAAGGTCGCGATTGTGCTTCCGGGGGCTATTCTCGGTCTGGCGCTGGCCAATGCCTACGCGCACCAGCTCGACCTGCTGTCTCTTGGCGAGCGATCAGCCAGCCACCTCGGGGTGAACGTCGAGCGGCTCCGCCTCGCCATGATGATGACGGTCGCCGTCCTCACGGCGGCGGCGGTCGCTGTCTCTGGAATCGTCATGTTCGTTGGTCTGGTGATTCCGCATCTCGTGCGTATGGTGGCAGGACCTAGCCACCGTTTGCTGTTGCCCGCGGCCTCGCTCGCGGGCGCCACGATCCTCGTACTCGCCGACCTGGCCGGGCGCACCATTGCAGCGCCAGCAGAGATCCCTCTTGGCGTGCTTACGTCGTTGATCGGCAGCCCGTTCTTCCTGTGGCAGCTTCGGCGGACGCGCGCCCGACAGGGAGGCTGGGCATGAGGTGGTCGCGCACCCTACGTCTTCCCCTCCCCGCCGTCGAAGGTAGCGTGCTGATCGAGGCGCGTGGGGTGTGCGCCGAGCTTGGGGGCCAGCGGGTCTTGGACAACGTGGACCTTGGGGTCTGTGCCGGAGAGGTACTGGCCCTCGTGGGTCCCAACGGCGCTGGGAAGTCGACGCTGCTCAACGTCCTGGCCGGCGACGTGCGCGCCACGGGTGGATCTGTGCTCGTCGCCGGAGCCGCCTTGGAATCGTGGACGCACGCCGAGCTGGCATTGCGGCGCGCCGTGCTTCCCCAGCAGGTGGCTGTCGCGTTCCCATTTCTCGTGGACCACGTGGTCCGCATGGGTCGCTCCCCCTGGAGACGAACGCGGGCGAGCGAGGACGACGACGAGGTCGTGGGCGATGTCCTCGAACAAGCGGACGTTGTTCACCTCACCTGGCGACAGTTCACATCACTCTCGGGCGGGGAACGCGCGAGGGTCGGCCTCGCTCGCGTGCTGGCTCAACGCACGCAGATCCTGATGCTCGACGAGCCCACGGCATCGCTGGACGTGCGTCATCAAGAGCTGGTCCTCCAGATTGCGCGATCGCGTGCGGCGGATGGAGACGGGGTCGTCGTCGTGCTCCACGATCTTGGGCTCGCGGGAGCCTACGCCGATCGGGTTGTAGTCATGGATCAGGGCCGCGTAGTGGCGGACGGACCGCCGCGCGAGGTGCTCACCCCGTCTCTGTTGAGCGCGGTGTACCAGCACGACATCGAGGTCATTCCACACCCCCGCACGGGCGGGCCACTGGTCTTGCCCGTGCGGCCTTCCGCGTAGAGTTCGCTTCGCGTCAAACGGAAGCACTCAGTCTGAAGTCGCGCGCTTGACGTTTGGCCCGCGTGCGAGCCCGGAGACCTGCTTGATTTCTCGACGGCAGTCGTCGTCGGTAAGTCGGGGTCTGGCGAGGTCGACGTTGCGATAGGGGGAACCGCTGGGTTTGCCCGTTAGACCTTCCACGTAGGCCCTTTGGGCAGCCGTTAGAACACGGGCTCGAGGGATCGTGCGTGCGAGGCACGCTCGGGAGCTGTAGCGAGTCGATTTTCCTGGTCTTCCAGTTCCCGCGCGAGGCTGATGACCGCCTGTCGTCGGTTGCGATGAAACGTGCCTTCACTGATGCTGTGACGCGCCATGATCTGCCTGTTGAGGAGCCCCAGAAGATACTCCTCGCGCAGGATGTGGTACTGAAGCGCGCCAGGAGCGCCGATGCCGTCGCCATCTGGTGGCTTGAGCCGCCCGATCGCGCACGTCAGCACTTCCCGCAGAGCTCTCGCTCTTTCAAGCGGAGAGAGCCTGGCGCCGTCGCGGGCAGCCGCCAGCACGGCGGGGATTCGATCGATGAGATCGCAGTCGGCCAGCGCAGCGGGATTGTTGAGGCGTCGCAGCGCGAGCTCCGTGAGGCGGACCAAATGCTCGATAGACGTTTCGGCAATCTGCTGCTCACCTTCTCCCAGCACCATGGGGAGTGTCGTGGTCTTGGCCTGGCGGCGCATCGTCGTCGCGAGATTGGCGCGCAGTGGCTGCAGGTCCGTTTTGAAAAAGAGACGGTCCAGCGCTTGCAGTCCGACGTGAACGCTAAAGCTCATGTTTCACCCTGGCTCATTGAGCAATTCCATCCGCCCCATGTCCCTGGTCGCCATCAATGGTCATTCCCCGCGAAAGCGGTATCCAGTGCCGCTCACGGTCTCTATGAGTGAGGCCCGCTCGGCCAGCTTTTTCCGCAGAGACCGCACGACGACGTCTACGACGTTGCTTCCACCCTGGTACTCATAGCCCCAGACTTCCGCGAGCATCGCAGAACGACTGACTGCCTTCCCTTCATGTCGTTGAAGCTGCTCCATGACTCCGAACTCCAGTGGAGTTAGCGCGACTCGCTTGCCGTCCAACACGAGCTCACGTGAATCCATGTCCAGCAGCTCATCCTGTTCTATGCCGAGATCCCCGGCAGCCAAGGCTGCCAGCCACTGATCGACCGACCCCGGGCCGAAGTCCAACATCCCCGTGTAATAGGTGCTCTCGCCGATCGTCACCTGCGCATCTGGCAGCACCTGGAAACGGAGCTTCGCAAACGTGGGTCCGAGAGTCGGTAAATCGAGCAGCGTTGCATAGAGCCGACGCAGGTGGGGACGTTGCTCCATGTACATCCGCTTGATGTCCAACCAACAGGCCGCTTGGATAGCCGAGAGTCCCTCGCCATGATCCCGGCTGAGCCATCGACGATAGAACAAGACTCGTTGACCCTTCGGCACGGGATCTCGTCGCAGGTGCTCGATCCACGCGCGGGTGATGGGATCCGCGCGCAGAAACGGCTGGCTGACGGTGGCAGGGTCGAACACGCAATTGAAACCGACCGGTTCCCCATGGTCGTCGCGGACCACAAAGAACGACTGAGGGAGTTGGGTCCACCAATGCTCGAGCAGACTTGCGGCGGGCGGCTCGTCGTGTCGAGAGGTGATGTCCTGGATCGACTGATGATCCTCTGGACGTGCAGGCTCCACGCCGAAATAGGAGCTGGTCGGAAAGAATGCCTCACGAACCACGGGATTCTCGATGAGGTAGAGCATGTCGGCGGTGTAGCGCCAAAGCTCGGATTGACCCGCGGCGCTAACTTCGGTCCGGAGCCGGTGCCATGCGGCACGACGATAGTTGCGGTATGAGCTCGGATCGCCCGCGCGAAGTGCGGACGCGATAGCCTGCTGCACTGAATCGTGGAGGTGCAGTCCATCGCTGCTCCCGTCGACGAAAGGCAAGGCGCTCAGACGTTGATACGCGTCGTGTGGCGCCAGATCAGGAAGCATCGCAGCGAGAAGCGACAGCGTCGTGCGACGGACGACTGACGCGGCATCGATTGCGCGTCTTGTAAGCGGATCATCGATCTCCGCCAGATAGAGCCGAGTCAGTTCCTCTACGACGCGCTGCTCCGCCCGCTCTTCCACTCCCGCATCACCGGACTCGGATGCTGCCGCGGCTGCGAGCGTAAGAGCGAGAGGATGGCCGTGGGTGAAGCGGTTGATCCTTCGTGCCTGCTCGGGCCCGATCGCCGCCCTGCTCAAGAGCGCGATCGCATCGCCATCGGCCAAAGGGCCCAACGGCACACTGCATATCATCCCCTGCCAGCCGGGTGAGGTGAACCAGGCAGCCACGGGCGCTTCCCGGCCGGCCAGGATCACGCGAGTATTGTCTGGAAGAGCAGGAATCATGACCTGACGTAGCCAGGTATCAAGGAGGCGAAACACTTCGTAGTTGTCCAGCGCCAGGACGACGCGGGTCCCGACGAGTGCGAGACGATGGGTCGTCGCCTCGATCGTGGGCTCATCAGCTCCGATGGCCGCGGTCAACTCGTGGAGAAAGCCCCGATCGGTCGGCTCCATCGTCCTGCAGTCCAAGCCCACGACCGTCGCCCCACGGTCTCTGGCTTGGCGTGAGAACGCTTCCAGGAGCCGTGACTTTCCAATGCCCGCCACGCCGTGCACAGCCGTGACCAATGGCCCAGTCGGGCTGACAGACTGCAGCAGGATGACCATCTCCTTGCTTCTGCCGACGAAGGTCTCTGCCGCCTGCTGGGCGAGAATGTCCTTGATGGCTCCCGTCATTGCTGACCTCTTTGGCGCAGAATGTGCCGAATATACCGCCGAATGGCGATTCACGCGCGCACAGTGGCCAGTCCGCGACATATCTCAGTCGGGGCCTCGATCACGGCATAGTCGCGAGAGGTGAGGTTTGTGAGGTTCGGGTGCGTCACTACCGCTTGGTAGAGAGCGCTCTCGCTGAACGCCTCCATGTTATGGCGGTCGCTCCAGGAGTAGACGCCTCCGTAGGTGTTGGTTGTCGGATCAGCTAGCCATACCTTAGAGATAAGTCCCGGCAGATCCGCGAAAGACGGCGCGAGGTCATCACAGAGTTGCCGGTATTTCTCCTCACCCATGTCCCTCAGATTGAACTGAACTACCTGCATATGCATGATCACGGTCTCCTTCGGCGTTTTAGCGTCGCACCTGTGGGAAGATACATCCGCGATCCAGGCTGCCGATGAGAGAATCATGAAGAAAACATGAGAATGGTCAGCCACCACTCGTGCCTACTTCCGGAATGGAACATCCAATAGGTCCGCCAAGCGCGTGCCGACTTCTACGGCTTGGTCTTCGCCGAAGTTGCCGAGTCGCGTCTTTCGCAGAGCGCCGTTTCTTTCACGGAACACGATCTGCAGATCGTCACGCTGCTTGCCGCTCCGCTCAATGGCTCCGATGTCACTGAGCCGCCCGATCTTTCTTGGCCCACGGCGAACCTCGTCCTTCAGCCGGTCGAAATCGAACTTGGACCACTGAAGCAGCCACCCGGCGTTGATCGCGGTAAGAGCGACCCACACCAAGAGCAGAGGCCACCAGGACCCGAAGCCCGAAACGACGATCATGACGCCGCACAGAATGATGAGTCCGATGATGGCTGGAGCGAGGAGGAGCAGCGTGACTCGGCGGGGATATTCGAGCCTGAGGTGGACCGGGTCCACGTGAAGTTCGAGGCTGAACCACTTGCCCATGCCCACATCCTACTCGGCGTGCGCCATTTACGCACTGCCTACTACGGCGCGACGCTGCTGACCTCGGAGGGCAGAACGAGCGCCTTGCGAATCCAGTTGCTCGCCTGATCGATCGCCACGACCGCGACGAGCGTCACCAGCAACGCGGTCGTCAGCTTCGAGTACTGCAGCATCTGAATGTACCCGAGCAGATAGAAGCCGATGCCGCCCGCTCCCACGAACCCCATGATCGACGATGCCCGCACGTTGTACTCGAACATGAAGAGGAGCTGGGACAAGACGACGTTCGCCGTCTCGGGGATGATGGCGTACCTTGCCAATTGGAGTCGGCTCGCGCCCACACCGCGAACCGCCTCGATCACTTCGCCGTCCACCCCCTCGAACGCCTCATAGAGGAGCTTGCCCAGGTAGCCGAGAGAGTAGAGGGCCACGCCGAGAGCACCGGCGGCCGCGCCAAGGCCGACCGCGACCACGAAGATGACGCCCCACAAGAGCGAGGGAACGGTGCGGATGATCGCGAGGACGAGCCGAACTGGCGCGGTGATGGCCGGCGGGAAGAGCGAACGACTCGCCGCGAGCGCCAACGGCACGGCCAGGATGAATCCGAGGAGCGTTCCGACGATGGCGATCTGGACCGTCTCGACCAGTCCCTTCGCGACTGTCGGGAGCACGCTGAAGTCCGGCGGGAACAGGGAACTGAGGAAGATTCCAAGGTTCGACATGCCCCTGGTCAGCCGGTCCGGCTCGAGAAGGCCCACGCTCCACAACGCCCAGAAAAAAGCGGCGAGGACGGCAGCGGCGAACAGTCGGCCGCGGGTGATGACCGAGCTCATGCGCGCAATGCTGCCGTGAGGGATTCGCTGCCGACGTCGGCGGCAGCGGCATCAAGGACCTTTTCGCCCGACCGGATGGCGACGACTCGGTCCGCGTACTCTCCGACGAGCTCGATCTGGTGAGTCGCGATGATGATCGTGACGCCCTCTTTGGCAATGCCGCGCATGATGTCCAGGATCTCCCGTGCCGTTACCGGATCGAGCTGAGATGTGAACTCGTCCGCCAGGATCACCCGCGGCTCCTGCATGAGCGCGCGAGCGATGGCGACTCGCTGGCGCTCGCCGCCGCTCAACGAGTGGACGCGATCTCTGGCCTTGTGCTCGATGCCCAGGGCCTGCAGCCGTTGGTACGCGAGGGCCACCAGGTGCCCAGGAAAAGAGCCGAGGACGCTGGGGATCGACCCGAGTTTGCCGAGGGTGCCGGTGAGCGTGTTCTCAAGAACGGATCGGGTGCGGACGAGACCAAGCTGCTGGGGAATGTACGCGACGCGGCTGTCCAGGCGCGAGCCTGGGCGCGGCACGTCGGCCCCCAGCAGCTTGACGGCGCCTCTTTGGACGGGTACCAGCCCTTTCGCCATCTTGAGGAGCGTCGTTTTCCCGCTACCGCTCACGCCGACGACCATGGTCGTCTGCCCGGCGACAGCCGAGAGGCTGACGTTTCGCAAGGCGTACTGACCGTCACGGTACGTGAACCATACGTCCCGCACATCGACGGTCGGTGCGGGCGACGCCTCAGTCACGGACGATGAGTGAACTCAGCGTAGCCGCTCCGTGAAGGCAAGCCCCGTCTGCTGCAGGTAGGTGTTCAGCGACGAGAGGTGCTCCTCCGTCGTCGTTGGCTGAAACCTCACAAAGATGCCTGAGATGAACTTCCGCATCAGTGGTCGATGCTCCGGCTCGCCAAGGCCCATCAGCGCGTCTCGCAGCTCGGAACGGGTCGGCTCCGCGAGATCCTTCGCGAAGACCACGCCGTGCGAGGGAATCGGACCCTGGGTCTCGATCACCTTGGAGTTGGCAAGAACGTCGCGATAGAGCGTTTCCGCGACATCACCCGCGATCAATGTCGCGTCGACCTGACCGTTCTTCAGCGCCTCCCAGCCCTGGGCGTATCCGCCCGAGTAAATCACGTCGCTGAAAAACGAACGTGGATCCACCTCTCGGTCGCCTGGTAGGAGGCCGAGCTGCACGAGGCGCGCCATCGGCGCCACGTAGCCGGAGGTCGAGAGCTGGCTCGGGAATGCGACTCGTCGACCGCGAAGCTGGTCGACGCTCGTGATGCTGCTGTCCGGACGCACGATCCAGTAGGAGTAGTAGTAGGGCGCCTCGACCTTGTCGTCTCCGATGACGACCTCGCGGACTTCGGCGAGGACCACCTCGGCGCCAGCGTGCTTCTGCGCCAACGCGGCGGGCCAGGCGCTCATGAAGGCGGCCTGCGCGTGCCCAAATCGGAGCGCCTCGATGACGCCAGCGAAGGTGGTCGGGAAGACGAGCTCAACTGGGCGCCGCAGCCGACCCTCGAGGTAAATCCTCAGTTCTCCTGCGTCCGACGTAAGCTGCTCGGGCGTGTTCGTCGGCTGCACGGCGATGACGAGTCGCTGCTGACTCTCGACGGGAGCAGCGCCTCCAGTTCCGGTAACCACGGCGGAGACCGCGATCAAGAGCGCGAGAAGGATGAACGCTATTCTGACGACGGGATTGCGCATCGACTGTCCTTTCTAGGATGGCCATTGATGGCTGGCGAACAACAGTTAGCCAACACTAACACGTTTCTTAGAATGCGCTTAGTCTAACCCACCACGTCAGACGTGACAAGAGCATGAGTCAGCGATCAGACCCACTGGGCAGGTTGGATGCCGCTGCCGTCAAGGTTAGTGACGACCCGCTCCAGGCGGAACAGCTCGACCAGGACAGTCAGGGTATTGGGTCATGCATTTCGTCTATTGAGAACGGTCACCACGCCCGCTGCTGCCGGACGATTGGGCTGATGTGGCCTGACGTGGCCCGGAGCGGTCTCTGTTGTCGCGCTCTCCACGTTCTCCTCTGTCGCCGCGATCTCCCTGGTTCGGTTGGGTCACGCTTTGACCGATTGCCGACCCGAGGGATGGCTGGGAAGGTAAGGACGCCGGAGCCGCGGAAATTGCGCTGTTTGTGCTTGCCGCGGAAAGCATTCCCGTCCCGGCCGATGCCGCCACGACGTTGTTCGGCGACAAGACTGGCGGATAAACGCCCGCGTTGGGGCCGGGGTAGATTGGGTAGGGCGAGACGCCAACGGGTGAGATGCTGCGCTGGGCGTTCCAGTAGTTCGGGCCTGCGGGTGGCGCGGCGGCGCCTCCAAAAATAAATGGCGCCGGTCTCGCCTGGGACGGGCCTGCAAGCCTAGGCGCCGCAAAGCCCGTCTCAGGTGTCGCGAATAGCGAGCTCGGGATATCGACTCCGGCGGCCCAGAGCTCGGCTGACTGGAGGTCTCCGTCTTCAGCAAGGAGGTCATCTGCCCACGATTCGTCCTCGTCATCGTCCCCCAGCGCGAAGTCTGACCAGACCCTGTGCGAGCTCCAGTTCGCGGTCGCTACCAGGGATTGGCTATCACTCGCCGACCCCGCCGCGAGGACGCCTGGGTCCAGAACGTCGGCAATCGAGGCGTGCTGGTGGCTTTCGTCGGCCTCTTCGTCGAGATCCAAAGGTGCTTCAGCGTAATCCGCCCCTGGGAAGACCATGCTAATGCCCATGACCTGCCCGATTCCGTCCCGGGTGCTGCTGCTGCCAACGGCGGGCCACACAAGTGTGATCCCACCAAACATTGCGATGACCGGCGCGACGTTCCAAAATGAAAAGATGCCCGTTGAGCGACGACGCGGTCTCCGACGACGAGGTAAGGAGTTTTCCATGGTCAGCTCCCCTGATCACCGGCGCAGTTGAATAATGAACGCCGCGCCGTGGTGCAACGAAAATGCCTGAAGACACCGTAGCATCACATTCTTGTTAACGCCAGAGGTTACGATGGTGTTTCGAACTTTTCTTTACACCGTCACGTGAGTGTTACGAATCGACGTGACGAATCGCGGGGGCCCGGACGGCGGCGCGACTGAGACCGAGGCGGAGGCGGAGGACAACCCATGCCGCTTCGGCGGCGATGTGCCAGGACATCTTGCTCTTCCCTCGAGCGCGGTCGGGGAAGACGATCGGCACTTCGGTGAAGCGCAGGCCAGCGCGGGCGCAGGCGTAGTTGACTTCGACCTGGAACGCGTAGCCATTCGACCGCAGCGTGTCGAGGTCGAGAATCTGGAGGGCGGAGCGGCGGAAACACTTGAAGCCGCTGGTGCAGTCGTAGATAGGTAGGCCCAGCAGCAGGCGTGCGTAGAAGCTGCCGCCCTTGCTGATGAACTGGCGGAGGGTCGACCAGCCGACGACTCGCCCGCCGGGGATGTTGCGCGATCCGATTACGACGTCGGCCTGGTCTGCGGCGGCCAAGATCCTCACGAGGTCCTCAGGACGGTGCGAAAAGTCCGCGTCCATCTCGACGACTTTCTCGTAACCGCGGGTCAGCGCGTAGCGGAAGCCCGCGACGTACGCGGTTCCCAGTCCCTGCTTCCCTTCACGGTGTAGAACGTCCACTCGGCCGGTGTCCCGAGCGAGCCTTTCCGCGATGTCACCGGTGCCGTCCGGCGATCCGTCGTCCACGATGAGCATGCGGATCTCGGGGTCCAGCGCCAGGACTTCGCCTACGAGCCTGGAGATGTTCTCGCGCTCGTTGTAGGTCGGGATGATGATGAGCGAGGCCGTCACGACGCCTCCGGGCACGATGTCAGCGGGCTGGACAATCGTATGCTATAGTCCGCCACCCCCGAGCCCCTTCTGCCAGTTCGTTCTCCCCTGGAGCTTCCATGGGCCGCGCTGCCCTTCGCGAAAACGCGATCCTGGCGTTCCTCTCCGGTCCGTCCAGCATGATGAACCTGGTAATCCCGCTGTACCTGGTTCACCTCGGACACCCCGTCAGCCTGGTAGGTCTCATGATTGCGCTGGGGTCCGTGGCGTCGCTCCTGTCCAGGTTCGCCGTCCCTCGAATGTATCGGCCCGAGCGGTCGCGAATGCTCCTCATCGGCAACCTCGCAGGCTCTATCCTGACTTTTGCCGCGCTCCCGTTCCTGCCCGACATGTTGCACTTCGGCCTGATGCTCGTCGTCAACCGCGTCTTCATGGGCATCACGACGACCATCTTCTTGGCGCGATACTTGGACATGATGGTGGTGGGCGCCGACCGGCGCCAGGCCATGGGCTGGTACGGCGGGACTCAGGCCTTCGGGTACACGACGTCGAACGTCCTGGTCGGGCTGCTGGCGGACTACCTGGGGTACGTCGCAGCCTTCATGTACGGGGTCGTCTTCTGTGCAATGTCGATCGTTGCACTGCTGTGGGCTCCCGAGCTGAAGCCAAGGGAGCAGTCGGCGCGGGCGCGTGAGGGCGAGGTCGTCGGGCGTCGAAGCTGGCTCCATCAGATGGCCGACCCCGGGTTGTGGGGTGTCATGAACGTGAGCTTCTGGAACAACCTCTTCCATCTGACCAACGTGAGCTTCTTTCCGGTCCTCGCGGCGGCGATGGGGCTGGGCCCAGCTCAGGTCGGGTTGGCGCGGGGCGTGTATTCCGGTATCAACGCCGTCGGTCGACCGATGTTGGTGGTCTTCATCCGCCGCCTCTCGCTGCGCCAGTTGACGTATCTGGGCCTGATCGTCCAGACGGTGCTGCTGGCGCTGCTCCCAGTCTCTCACGTTTTCGCGATCGTGCTCGTGCTGTTCTCCGTTTTCGCCGCCGCTCGCGCCATTGTGGTGGTATCGAACAGCTCTGCGCTGGCCGAAGAGGTCGACGAGACCCGCGTGAGCCGCGGTGTCGCGACGAGCGCGTTCAGCGCGACGTCCGACGTGTCCAACATCGTGGCGCCGCTGGTGGCGGGCTTCATGGCGAGCGCGATAGGCGTTCATACGATGTTCCCCGTCGTCGCCGTCGGCGCCTTCACCTGCTTCTTCGTTGCAGACGTGTCGATCCAGCGCTGGCGCCGCCGGTCGGCGGTCCTCGCCATAAGCTGATCCGTCGAGTGAGTGCGTTTGACAGCCCCGCCAAACGCGGGTACTGTGTGGCCGAAAATGTAGCAGGAACCGGGCATGAGCTTGTCCGCCGACGTGTTCGCCTAGGCGAGGGAGGCGCCCGAGTGCTGCCCCTCGGCACGATACTGTCGACTCGAGCGACGGGACACCGGTTCAGCTCTCGAGGAAGGAGACATGCGTGGCACAACAGGGCATTATCCCGGTTCGCTTCATCTATCGCTCTGAGTCAATGGTCCCATTGCTCACGGTCATGGAGCACGCCGATATCTGGAAGAAGAACGGCATCGATGTCCGTGACTACCGCTTCGGCGAGGACCCACTGGACGCGGAGGAGCAGCTCCTGGACGGTGGTATCGATTTCATCTTCGGAAACCACGTGTCACCATACATGCGGCTGGCGAATGGCGAGCCGATGGTGTGTCTGGCACAGACAGAGAATTGGCTGCACCGCTGGGTCGCGACATCGCAGGAGATCACCGACCTGCGCATGCTCACAGGCAAGCGCGTTGTCGGCAGGCCCTTGTTCCTAAACGGCAAGTTCACCGGCCACGGCGATGGCAACCACATCCTCTTGCTCGAGCTGCAGGGCGTGGACACGGAGCGCACCGAGTTCATCCTGCCGAGCACGGTGGGCAACGCCGTCGATGCGGTTCGGGACGGGAAGGCGGAAGCCTGTTTCCTCGACCCCGGTCGCGGTGATCACGCGACCGCTGCCGGACTCCGCGTGCACCGGCTGGCGCCGATGCCGATGGTCCACAGCATCACCTTTACCTCGACCTGGCCTCGGTTGAACCAGAAGGACGACTTCTCCGAGCGGATCATGAAGGTGCTTGTCGACTCCACCCACTTCTTCAAGACAAAGAAGGAAGAGACCCTCGAGCTGATGAAGAACCCGATTGGGTCGATGCGCCCCGGCCAAGCGGAGCGTCTCGCCACCAGTTATGAAGAACATGCGGCAGAATATGAGACGAAGCCCTACCCGCGCGCGGAGGCGATCGTCAACGTTCACAAGCTGGCGTGCATGGTGTATCCAGAGGCCAAGACGGTGAACCCGCTCGAGCTCTGGGACACCCAGACGCTGCGAGCGATCCACTCGACGGGCTACGTCGACAATCTGTACGGTGGCCACGATCGGGTGCTCGACGACATCCGGCACACGCTGGCCCACGGCGAGTGTGACGACTAACCTTCACCCCCTCTCCCTCTGGGAGAGGGTTGGGGTGAGGGCGTGTCGTTAGGTCGAAAGAGGGAGACAGGATGCTTACAAAGGAAGAGAACGACTTTCTGACGCGTGTTGGGCCGGGAACGCCTGCGGGAGATCTGTTCCGCCGTTACTGGCTCCCCTTCTGCGTCGCCCAAGAGGTGACGCCTGAGAAGCCGACGAAGTTCATCCGTCTCCTCGGCGAGGACTTGGTCCTGTTCCTGGACAAGAGCGGCAACGCGGGCCTGATCCAGGACCACTGCGCGCACCGGGGCGCTTCCTTGCTCTATGGCCGGGTCGAAGAACGAGGCATCTCGTGCGCGTACCACGGCTGGCTCTACGACACGGCGGGCAACTGCCTCGAAACCCCGGCAGAGCCGGCCGACAGCAAGTTCCACCTGACGGTAAAGATGAAGGCGTATCCCGTCCAGAAGTGGCTCGGGTTGTATTGGACGTACATGGGCCCCATGCCGGTGCCGCCGATTACGAAATTCGACGTCTGGGCACGCAAGGATGGGACCCATCGCATCACCGTGCAGCCACAGCTCGACTGCAACTGGTTCCAGGCGATGGAGAACTCCGTGGACCCGGCGCACCTGCCGGTGCTGCACCAAGAGACTTCGAACCAGGGTCGAACACCGCCGAGTGTGACCCGTGGCTTTACGGACGACATCGAGAAGTTCGAGTTCGACGAGACCCCTTACGGCATCATGAAGCGCCGCAGCTACAAGAACGGGCTGATCGACGAGCACCCGATCCTCTTCCCAAACATCCTGCGGCATCAGAAGAACACCCAGATCCGCGTACCGATCGACGACACGCACACGTACGTCGTCTTCATCGGGTTCGACCCGACGCCCGACGGCAGCGAGGTGGAGCAGCTCGACGAGGACGTGCGCGTGCGGTATGCACAGTCGTATAAGGAGCCGGCGGGTGTGCTCCACCCGAACACGCGCTTCAACATGACGGCGGACGTCCAGGCGCAGGACCACATGGCGTGGGAGACGCAGGGACCCATCGCCGACCGAAGCGTGGAGCGGCTGGCGACCTCCGACCGGGGCATCGTGATGCTGCGTCAGATGCTCCGACGGGAGATCGAGAAGGTGCAGATGGGGCTGGACCCGATGAACGTGCGGCAGGATCCCGCTCACGGCATCGTGGATACGAAGCTGCAGGAGTCGATCGACGATTTGGGCAAGTGGCGGGGCGCGACACCACCGCCGTCGGAGTTTGTCGCGACCACGTCGAGGCGAGGCGACTACTAATTGGGTCCACAAATCGTCATCCTGAGCGGAGCGAAGGATCCGTACCGTACCGCGGCAACGGAGGCAAACAAATCCTTCACCTGTGGGCTCAGGATGACACCGATGGAAAGTTGCGAAAGGAGCAAGACATGACGCAAGCGACAAATGGTGTGACAGCGACAGATCCGCGGCTCGGCAAGCGGGCGCCGTCACCGTACTCGGTGTTTCTCCAGGAAGAGGGAGTCCCAGTCCACACGGGGTCGTACGTGAGCGACCTCTATAACGTGGAGGTTGGACCGTGGGCGCGAACGGGCCAGAAGGGCGCATACATCGTCCTAGCGGAGCAGGAAGAGGACGACGGCTACGTCCTGGAGATCGCCCCGGGCGGCCAGACCGACGTGCTGCACCATATTTATGAAGAGACGATCTTCGTCCTCCAGGGCCGCGGCGCCACGACGTTGTGGCAGGAGGGGAAACCCAAGCAGACGATCGAGTGGCAGCGCGGCAGCATGTTCTCGCCTCCACTCAACTGCTACTTCCAGCACTTCAACCTGGATGGCCAGCAGCCCGCGCGCTTCTACGGCGTCACGAATCTGCCGATGGTCATCAACATGTATCGAAACCCGGACTTCGTGTTCAACGACAAGTACGCCTTCAACGACCGATACAACGCCGAAGACAATTACTTCACCGACCCTGGCACGCACCTTGGACTGCGCCGATGGCGGACCAACTACGTGCCGGACCTCCGGAACTTCAAGCTCGACGACTACCACGAGCGCGGCGCAGGCGGGGTGAACATGCGATTCCGCCTGGCGAACAACCAGATGGAGTGCCACGTCAGCCAGTTCCCGCCCGGTACATACAAGAAGGGCCATAAGCACGGCGTCGGCGCCCACGTGTTGGTCCTGAGCGGAGTTGGCTACTCGCTCCTCTGGTTCAAGGGCCAGGAGCCGCAAAAGATCGACTGGAAGGACGGTTCCGTCCTCTCACCAAAGGCGATGGAGTACCACCAGCATTTCAACACGGGCCCAATCCCAGCAGCATACTTGGCGATGCGCCTCGGCTCGCTGGACCGCAGCGGCAACGGCGAGGGCCGTGAGGACGGCCTGCCGATCAGCACCATCAGCGAGCGCGAAGGAGGCTGGCAGGTCGACTACGAGGACCAGGACCCCAAGGTGCACGAGCTCTTCGAGAGCGAGTGCACAAAGCACGGCGCGACCGTCACGCTTCCGCGCCCGGTGTACGCAACGACGTAAGAAACGGCCGCTCTCTCACATCCACCGCCAAGGTGGTGAGAGCGAGTTGATACCAACGAGCATATTGGAGAGATCCCCGATCTGTCCTGGCATCTATTTCGGGGAGGTGGCGACGTGGAAGCCGAAACCGACGGCGGCCTCAGTCTTGAAGGAGCTCTCGCTAAGACCCAGGCGGACGCCGACGCCGTCATCAAGGCAGCTGCGGCCGTGGGCTCTGCTGCCAAAAAACTGCGGATCGCCGCACAGGTTGGGAACCTGAGGGAAATGCGCCCGTCCATCGCGGCTGCCGAGCAGGCGATCGCCGCGTTGCGGCAGCAGTTCGCGAATGCGAAGGACGGCTGGGACTTCGACGAGGACGCCTATTTCGGGAACGGGTCGTTCGTGCGCGAACTGCGAGACACCGCCGAACGGCTAAACGTTCGAATCTACGAGCAGGACGACAGGCTCTATTGCTATCCGTCTCTGGTCCGTGTGCTTCCCAATGATCGGGCCGTCGAGATCGACAAGAAAAAGGAGCGCCGACTGCGCCCGACCGTGCTTGTCGATCGGTTGAAGAGCCTCCAGAAACGGCCGCCGCGGTTTAGGCCCGAGCCGTTCTTGGAGGCGCTCTTCGATGCGTACGAGACGTTTACACCCAAAGGAGGACGGAAATCCGGAGACCTGTTTGGCAGCGGGAGTGTGGTCAAGCTGCTTGACGTCTACCGGATCCTCACCCTTCTGCCCGGTCAAACGCGGGAGTACTCTCGCCCAGAATTCGCCCGCGATATCTACTTGTTGGATCAAAGTGGCGTCACCCGTACGAAAGCCGGATACGCTGTCAGCTTTCCGGTCGGGACGGGGACCAAGACCCCTGCCAGCACAATCCGGATCGTCACCCAGGAGGGCCGCGAGAAGCTGTATTACGGTATAGCGTTCACTGAAAGGGGGTAGGACAAGCTTGGTCGAGCTTTCCGCGGCCGATTGGCTGAGCGTCGTCCGTCGCGAGTACCTCGCGGACTACGTTCCGGCCGGAGGATCCGCGGTCAAGTTCGTCGTGCCCCATCCTCCGCTACGCCACGACGAGCTCCGTCGTGGCCTCCACGAGGCGGCCGAAGCCGCCGGTCTCCAGTTTGCGTTCGTCGATTCCGCGGCCACCCGGATCCACCTGATCGACAGGTTGTTCCACGATGTCGCGCGCCAGTTGGATTGGAACAGCCTCGTCTATGTTTACCTGACCCACCTCCTCTCCGAGCAGGGCTACAGGTTGCCAGACAACCGGAATCAGTTCAGTTTGTCCGCGCTTGCCGAGTTGAACGAACGTGCAGAGCCGTCGCTCCGGCAGGACATCCGAAGGGAAATCGAGAAGGCCATACTCGGCGATTATGGGATGAGCCAGGAGTTCCGATTTGCCATGATCGGGCTCTGTAGGAGCTTGCTCGATCCTGGGTACGACCCAACGTCGAGCGCAATCAGGGACTGGCTGCTCGGCGATCCGGTGCGCATTTCCAGCCTCAAGCCAGCCCTCATCTTCCAGCGTGTGGCGCGGCACAACGCACGACACATGCTCACGTCGCTCACACATTGGCTTAAAGTCGCCGGAAAGGCGGGGCTCGTTTTGGTGCTGGACATCACGCGATATGCACAGGCAGTTCCGCCCGCCCAGCGAGACGGGACGAGCTACTACAGCACGGCAGCGGCGATGGATGCCTACGAAGTGCTGCGCCAGCTTGTCGATGGCACTGAGGAGATGGAATCCTGTTTCATCCTCGTGATAGCGGGCCAGGAGTTCCTGAGCGACGAGCGTCGCGGCTACAGAGAGTACCACGCCCTGAATCTCAGAATTGCCGACGAGGTCCACGATCAGAACCGTGAGAACCCCGTCGCTTCGCTGGTACGGCTCCATCGGGCGGAGCCGGCCCAAGCCTCCAGCGGATGGCCATCATGATTGGTGTCGCTTCCGACGGCTACGTGCACGACCGCCGCGCAATAGAGGCGTTGCGCTCAGGCGTGCCCAACAATGACGCGGTGAGAGCGCTGGGGTGCGCCCAGCCTGAGATCGAGCAGGCGTTCCGCGGTCAGCTCATGGCAGCGGCCGACGGCGTAGCTGCGAATTCCCAGGCACCCGGCATTCTCGTTTCCGGCGACTTCGGCTCAGGGAAGTCCCACCTGCTCGAGTACTTGATGCACGTGGCTCTCGAGCAACGCTTCGTGTGCAGCAAGGTGATCATCAGCAAAGAGACCCCGCTGCACGACCCAGCCAAGCTGTATCGATCAGCCATACGGGCAGCCGTTGTGCCAGATAGGAAGGGGTCGGCCCTTACCGAGGTCGCATCGAGCCTCAACTTCAGCAGCGAGCCGTACGCGGACTTCTACAGGTGGGTCAACCAGCCCGATGTCGGTTTGAATTCCCGCTTCCCCGCCACCGTCTTTCTGTACGAGTGCGAGAGCCAAAAAGACCCAGAAGTACGCGACCGCATCATCTCCTTCTGGTCTGGCGACCCCCTCGGGGTAGCCCCCTTGAGAGCATGGCTGCGATCTCGCGGGGAGGCGGGGTCCTACCGTCTCGAGGGGGTCACCGCGTGGGAGCTGGCCTTGCAGCGGTTTCGCTTCGCATCGCGGCTTATGGTAGCCGCGGGATATCGGGGCTGGGCGCTGCTCGTCGATGAAGTGGAGCTCATCGGACGGTACTCCTTCAAGCAACGGGCGAGGTCATACGCAGAGCTCGGGCGGTGGGCTGGCAAACTGCAAGGGGAGGCGTACCCGGGCCTCGCGACCGTGTTCGCGATCACTTCCGACTTCTCAGAGAATGTGGTGTATGGTCGCAACGATCTCGAAGTCATTCCCGGCAAGCTCCGGGCGAGCGGCGTCGATGCAGACCACCTCTTGGCCAGCCAAGCCGAACGAGGAATGCGGTTGATCGACGACCGGCGCAAGCCGTCTCAGTTCCTCAGGCTGAGCGCACCGGAGCCCGCGACAGTCGATCACACCCGGAGCCGAATCCGAGAGCTCTACGAAAGCGCGTACGGGTGGCCGACTCCACATCCGTCCTCAGACGAACGCCTGACGTCGACTGTTATGCGCCAATATGTACGGCGCTGGATCAACGAATGGGACCTCAGGCGCCTGTATCGCGACTACGAGCCCCACATGATCGTCGGCGAGTTCGAGATGGATTACTCAGAGGATCGCGACCTCGACGTGCCTATGGAAGACGATGCTGGCGAGCGAGCGGTCGACTAGCATCAGGTCAAGCGATCGGAGCACGCCATGCCTATCCCGTTTCGCGACGCCGATGAGGTTGAAGAGTTGGGTGCCGCGGGCTTCCTGAAGATCGAGAACGGACCCAGTCCCTCGGAGTTCATCGCCGCGCTCTTCCTGGTCAGCGGCCGTGGCGAGCCGCTCGAGTTCGCATACAACAGGATCGAAACTCCTAACAGCTTTCTTTGGCGTAAGCCCGACCTGCGTCGCTACGTGGAACGCAAGCTCACCGCCTCGGTGCTGCAGGTCTGCAGGCGCGTGCCAACCCTCCTTCTATGCCTAGCTGACGAGGCAGGAAGCGAGCTGTTCTGCCAGGACATCCGCGTGTCCGTTCCCGTGGGGCGCATCGGCGAGCCGCTCAAGGCAGCCGCACACGCTGCCACTGAGAGCCCGGAGCTCCTGGAAGAACCTCCCGACGTGCATGTGTTCTGGTTTCCTGGTAGCCCCCCCGGCGAGTCGGTGGAGAGACGGCTCTTCAGTCGTCTCTCCCTACACGGCCTGCTGCTAGAGCCATTCCAACGGGCGTCCGTGGGACTTCGCGAGGTCTATTCGAACGGCCGCGCGCCCGCATCGCCGTGAGGACGGGCGTCGCCTGGTGGAGCGAGACGAACGTCGTTGAGTCGCCTCGGGCTCGCTGGTTCGGGGTCTTTCCACGCGACGTTCGTCCGGATATCGGCATGCCCAAGACCATGGTGGTGCCGACTCCCCGGGCAGGCACGGCCGGCCACCAGTGGCTCACGGGCAGCCTCATCCAGGAAGCGACAAGCCTCGGCGCATTTGCGATAGACGGGGAGGACGCGCGGACGATCTCCCCGGAAGGAATTTACCCAGGGCCCACCGGATGCGTGGATGTTTCCGCACATCGCTTCAGCGAACCGCCTGCCACTTCCCCGGCGTCAGAGCGCAGTCCCTCTGGGGCCAGGCAGGTAGAGCCAGGGGCAAACCAGGCGAATCAAGCGATGCCGCTCTGGAAACGACTGGCTCACCTCCTGTCAACGCCTTCGAATCTTATGCTGTCCGAGCACGGCCCTGTCGAGTGGCCAGCCTCGTTTTTTGACTTCCAGCTTGATGGCATCCGAGCGCTCCTGTCCGCCGATGCTCTCCTGCTGGCCGATGACATGGGGCTCGGGAAAACAGTCCAAGCGGTCGCAGCGATTCGAATACTAACCCTGCAGGGCCGGATCGAGCGGACCTTGCTTGTCGTCCCGGCCGGTCTCATCGTGCAGTGGCGCAAGGCAATCCACCTGTGGGCCCCCGAGCTTCGCGTTTCGACAGTTCGGGGATTACAGACGGAACGGGCCTGGCAGTGGGCTTCGCCCGCCCATGTGTACCTGACAAGCTACGAGACGCTCCGCGAGGACTTTACGTCGAACTCGCAATCCCCTCCCCGAAAAGCTACCTGGGACGCGGTTGTCTTAGACGAGGCGCAAAAGATCAAGAACCGCGAAACGGAGGTTAGCCGAAAGTGCAAGCTGCTGTTTCGCCGCCGAGCCTGGGCACTCACGGGCACCCCTCTTGAGAACAGCGTTGACGATCTCGCTTCGATCGTCGAGTTTGTCGCGCCGCTCGCGGATGGTGCGACACCCGAGAAGCTCTTCGCTGGACCGGCACTCCTTGAGCGGCACCGGGCGCTGCAGTTGCGGCGCAAGAAGATCGATGTCCTTCCCCAACTCCCGCCTAAGCTGATCAGCGAGGTGACCCTTGCCCTGGCGGGCGAACAGCGCGAAACGTACGAACGTGCGGAGCGGGACGGGATATTGCGACTGCGCGAACAGGGCCAGGAGGTGCGAATTGAGAACGTCCTGGAGCTCATCTTGAGGCTCAAGCAGATTTGCAACTTCAGCTCCGCAACGGGCGGCTCCGCGAAGCTGGACGACCTGACGGAGCGCTTACACACGTTGACCGCTGAAGGACATCGCGCGCTGGTGTTCTCCCAATTCACGGACGAACGGCACGGAGCCCGCGCCATTGCGGCGCGCCTGCAACGCTTCCAACCACTCGTGTACGCGGGCGATCTCTCGACCACGGAGAGAGACCGAGTGATCGAAGAGTTCAAGAGAAAGCTCGACCACAAGGTGCTAGTGCTCTCGCTCCGCGCCGGCGGCCAGGGCCTCAACCTGCAGGAAGCCTCCTACGTATTTCACTTCGACCGTTGGTGGAACCCGGCCGTCGAGCACCAGGCCGAGGATCGCAGTCACCGAATGGGACAGGTTTTCCCCGTCAACGTCTTCAAGTACCTGTGCGAGGACACGATCGAGCAGCGCATTGACGAGATTCTGAAGAGGAAGCAATCGCTGTTCGACGAGCTCGTCGACGACGTCAGTATCGACCTCCGAGCGAGGCTCAACAATGAGGAGCTGTTCGGCCTGTTTGGGCTCGCCCCGCCCTCCAGTTCAAAGTCCCACGCGCGGCCGACTGCCCCACGAGATTACGCCGCCATGACGGGTGTCGAGTTCGAACATCACGTGAAAGAGCTTCTCGAACGGAGGAAGTGGGAGGTTGAAATCACTCCCGCCACCCGGGATAGCGGGATTGACCTCATCGCGCGCAATGCCGACAGCCTTGGACTTGAGAGCATCGTCTACATTCAATGCAAGAATCTCTCCCCACCCGCCGGAGTGGACGTCGTTCGGCAGTTGATCGGAGTGCTGGCCACCAGAGAGCCTGGTGCTCGTGGGATGGTCGTTTGCCCAGGAGGATTTACGTTGGAAGCCCGCAGGTTTGCACACGGCCAACGTATCGAGCTCTGGGACCGGCATGATCTGTTCCAGCGTGAGGTGGGGTGACGACGGTTCAGGATGGCCTGGGTCGACCTTCGCGTATGAGGCCCGACGAGCCTGCCCGACCTCATACGACCTCCTGGCTTGCGTCGCGTTTCATACGCACCGCGTATTCATAAGATCACCGAAGGAAAGTCGAATGTCACACCACATATCCATTGAGACCGAGGTGCTGCCGATCAGCGAGATCTGCGATCGCTTCGAAGGGGAGTGGATGCTCATCAAGATTCTCGATGCATCTGTTCCGACTGGCACTGCGCCGGGCCAGGTGCTTGCGCGCGGCCCGGATCGAAGCGCAATGTTCAAGGCCGAGCGCAAGGCCCGCAAGCAGGAGCCGCGCGCCCTGCTGACCATCCTGAAAGGTGGCACGAAGTTCGGAGACGGCGATGCTCTCCGTCGCGCCCTCGCCCGAATCGCGGCGGAAGAAGAGTTCGTTAGTGTCAATCCCTGGTGAGATAGCGATCCAGACGGAACTCCATTCGTCAGGTCGCTGGATCACCGTTCCGCTCGTGGTCGGCGGCATCCACCGAATTTCGGCGGTCCTAGACACCGGGGCGCCTGTGTCCGGTCTTAGCCCGAGAATAGAGGCTCTGCTGCTGGGCAACGCACTGCTGCGGCCTGGAACGAGACCAAACCGGTATCGGCTGGCCAATCTCACCGTAGCTGATCAGCTACTGCCCGATATCGAGGTGGCGGTCATCCGTCGGTTGGATCGCCTTGAGGTTGACGGATTGCTCGGTCTGGACTTCCTCACCCAGTTCGAGCACATTCATTTCCATACCCGCTTGCTCCAGCTCGTTTTGGAGCGCAGATGAAGGGCGGACCCGGGTCGAACTCCTCTTTCGTCACCGGGGTGAGTGCGCACGGTCTTGGCGAGGTGGCCGTCGCCCTCAGCGAAGTCCGACAGTGTCATGCGCCCTCCGGAGAAGATGCATTCGCTAAAACGCCAGCGCCACTCCATCGCTGCGAGGGTCGGCGCCACCCAAGAGCACACCGCGCTCGTGGTCGATCTGCACCACCGAGGCGCGACCGCAGTCGTCGCTGAAGTCATCGATGGTTCGTACTGAGTGGCCCATCCCCTGTAGCCCCTCGATCGTTTCGGGGGAGACGCGCCCTTCGAAGGCGATGGAGCCGACCGCTGGGCCGGCCGCCGCGGGCTCGATCGTCCAGCGAGGTGCGTCGAGCGCGGTCTGCGGGTCCATGCCGAAGGCGAGCAGATTGCAGTGGAGCTGGAGCACGGTGTAGGGCTGGCCGTCGCCGCCGCTAGTGCCGTACGCGAACGCTGGCTTGCCGTCCTTCAGGGCCATGGCGGGCGTGAGGCTGTGGCGCGGGCGCTTGCCCGGCGCGATCTGATTCGGATCTCCATCCGCGAGTCCGTAGTCCCGAGCACGGTCGTTCAGCATGATGCCCACCTCGGGCACCATCACGCCCGATCCGAAGGGTTCGCGCAGGCTCTGAATGAGCGAGACCATGTTGCCGTCCCGATCGGCCGCGCACAGGTAAATCGTGTCGCCTGCCGTCGCGCCGACCATCGGCCGCGATGCTAGCTTCGGATCGATCGTGGCTCGTCCCTCGGCAAGATGCGCGTCGGACAGCATGGAGGCCAGCGGAACGTCGGCGAAGTCGGGGTCGGCGATCCGTGTTCGGTCGCGGTAGGAGACCTTCAGCGCCTCCACCTGGAGGTGGGCTGATTGTGCGCGCAGCGGCTCTCCGAGGTCGAAGCCGTCGAGCAGACCAAAGGCCATCGAGTGCAGAATCGCCTGGCTATTGGGTGGCGCCACGCAAACCTCGTAGCCGCGCGCCTTGACCTTCGCAGGCTCGACCCAGTTGCAGGTGTGGGCGGCGATGTCGGCGGGCGTCAAATGACCGCCGACCGATTCCAAGTGTTTACCGATCGCTTGCCCGATGGCTCCGTCGTACATGACGCCGATGCCCTCACGGGCGATGCGACGAAGCGACTCGGCGTATTGTGGCATCCGCTGGACGTCGCCCGTCTGCGGGATGCGGCCGTTGGGCATGAACGTCTCGCGCGCGGCGTTGTTGAAGTGCCGCGACTGGCTCTGGATGCCCTCCGACAGGCGCGGGCTCACGGGATACCCGTTCTCCGCGAGGGAGATGGCCGCGCCGAGGAGTGAGGCGAGATCGCGTGTACCGAAGCGCTCCAGCGCGATCTGCCAGCCGGCGACGCAGCCTGGCACGACGACGCTCAATGGGCCCTTGTTCGGCATGTTCTTCTCGTGGCCGGCAGCGCGAACGAATTCGGCGGTTCCCTTGGCGCCCGCTCGGCCGCTGGCGTTCAGTACGGTGGGCGTGCCGTCAGCGGGACAGATGACGATAAACATGTCGCCGCCGATGCCGCACATGAAGGGCCAAACGACGCCGAGCACAGCGTTTGCAGCGATTGCCGCGTCAAGTGCGTTGCCCCCGTCTTGAAGAATGCGGAGCCCGGCGCCTGAGGCTAGATAGTGTGGTGTGGCGATAACGCCGCTGAGTCCCATCGCAGTCGCGCGCGTCGTCGTCACCACTATCACCCCCAGATCGTTGCGGCGGCAGCCGGCCCACAATATACTCGAAGTGGGATCGGCTACCTCCTCTCACTTTGCCCCTCTTTGTTCCTTGATGGGCTCTCACGTACAGTGTGTCGCTCCCCTATAAAAATGCAGAATCGAGGCCAGGTCGATTGCAGGATGAATCCCTCGACCAGCAAGATGTTTTAGATGTGACGCCGCCCGAGCAAGAGCTCGCGGATTCGAACAGCGTCGCCCTCCCCGCCGTTCCATTGCCTGAGGCAGTCGTTCTGCCGGGCATGATCGTCCCGCTCCACTTGGACACCTGGGCATACGTGCGTGCCGTCGAGGTGGCGCTCCTGGGCGACAAGCGAATCCTGCTGCTGCCGCGTCGCGCGAACGAGGAGCAGCCGGTCGAGGAATCGGTGGGCCGAATCGGCCTGATCGCAACGGTCGAAGAGTCTCGGCCCTCGCGACGAGGCGGCCAGCGCGTCGTCGTGCGCGGGGTAGAGCGTGCCGAAGTCGTTGCCGTCGAGCACGACGAGCCGTATTGGCGGGTGACCTGCCTGCCGCATCCAGATCCCATCGTGGATGGCGACGAGTCGCGCGACATCATGCACGAGCTCTTCGCCATCATCGAGAACCTGGTCGAGCTCAACCCCAACGTGCCGTCCGAGGTGCTGCAGTACGTACGCGGCATCCAGCAGCCAGGGCTACTGGCGGACCATGCTGCCTTCTCACCGGAGTGCAGCTTCGAAGAGCGACTCCGCATCCTCGAGACTCTGGACGCGATCGATCGCGTGCGGGTCGCGTCGGAGATCATGCGCCGCCACCTCGAGATGGCTCAGGTTCGTAGCAAGATCCGCGAGGATGTGAAGTCGGGCGTCGACAAGGCGCAGCGCGAGTTCTTCCTCCGCGAACAGCTCCGTGCCATCCAGCGCGAGCTCGGAGAGAGCGAGGGTGACGTTGCCATTTCCGACGAGCTGCGGGACAAGATCGAGGCGGCGGGCATGCCCGAGCAGGCGAAGGAGAAGGCGCTCAAGGAGCTGAACCGCCTGAAGATCGTCGGCATGCATTCGCCCGAGCAGGGTGTCATCCGCACCTACTTGGAGTGGCTCACCGAGCTGCCGTGGTCTACGAACACCGAGGATCACCTCGACATCAACGAGGCGGCTCGGATCCTGGACGAGGACCACTACGGGCTGGAGAAGGTCAAGGACCGCATTCTCGAATACATCGCGGTGCGCGGGCTCGCCGGTGGCAAGATGCGCACGCCGATCCTGTGCTTCGCGGGCCCGCCCGGTGTGGGCAAGACCTCCCTCGGACGATCCATCGCTCGGGCGCTCGGCCGCAACTTCTGGCGTACCAGCCTTGGTGGCGTCCGAGACGAGGCGGAGATCCGCGGTCACCGCCGCACGTACGTCGGGGCGCTGCCCGGCCGCATCATCCAGGGGATCCGCAGCGCGAAGAGCAACAACCCGGTCTTCATGTTGGACGAGGTCGACAAGGTCGGGAACGACTTCCGCGGCGACCCAAGCGCGGCGCTGCTGGAAGTGCTCGACCCCGAGCAGAACTTCGCCTTCAGTGACCACTACCTGGAGGTGGCCTTCGACCTCTCAAAGGTCACGTTCATCCTCACTGCCAACATGCTGGATACCGTGCCCCCCGCTCTGCGCGACCGCATGGAAGTCATCAGCATCGCCGGCTATACCGAGGACGAAAAGATGGAGATCGCGCGTCGCTTCCTCGTCCCGAAGCAGATCGAGGCTCACGGGCTGACACCCGAGCAGGTGACGTTCGAGAACGAGACGCTCCATGCGATCGTCAGCGGCTATACGCGCGAGGCCGGTGTCCGAAACCTGGAGCGCGAGATTGCAACACTCTGCCGCAAGGTGGCGCGCAAGGTCGTGGCGAAGGAGATCGAGTCGACGACGCTACTCCCCGGCGACCTGGCGGACTATCTTGGGCCGGTAAAGTTTACATTCAACCTCGCCGAGGAAGAAGACGAGGTTGGCGTGACCACAGGCGTCGCATGGACCGAGACAGGTGGCGAGCTTCTTTCTATTGAAGTGAGCGTGATGGAGGGCAAGGGCGAGCCCGTGCTGACCGGCCACCTCGGTCAGGTCATGCAGGAGTCTGCCCGCGCCGCCCTCACCTACGCGCGGGCCAACGCTCGCCGTCTGGGCATCGAGCCCGGGTTCTTCGACAACCACGTTCTCCACATCCACGTCCCAGCGGGTGCCGTGCCCAAAGATGGCCCATCCGCTGGCATCGCGCTCACGACGGGACTCATCTCCGCCCTGACTGGCCGCCCGGTCCGCAAGGATGTGGCCATGACGGGCGAGGTCACCCTCCGTGGTCGCGTCCTCCCCATTGGCGGCCTCAAAGAGAAGATGCTGGCCGCCCACCGCGCGGGGATTCGGACATTCATCCTTCCGAAGAAGAATGCGAAAGACCTCGTGGAGCTCCCGGAGCGCGTGCGTGAGATGGAGATCGTGGAGGTCGAGCGCATGGATGAGGTGTTGGAGCACGCCCTCGTCGGCGGTTTCATCGCTCCCGAAAGCTCGGCCAACGGCCACGCAGTTGAGTCAGCGGCCGTTCCTGCCATCGTGTGACCGAGCGCAGTCTGGAGACATTCGACCACCTGAGCTGGGAGTGAAAGTGCAATGACCGTGAAGGACGAGCTACAGGCCGCCGTTGAGGACCTGGATGATCGCCAGGCGGAACAGATACTCGCCGTGATTCGCCGCCTGCGTGCCATCGCCAGGTGGGATGAGATGCCGGCCGACGACGAAGAAGAGACGGACGCGGAGCGAGCCGGGGTCGCCGCGGCGAAAACCGAACTTGCAGCAGGTCAGGGTATCGCCTGGGATCGGGTCAAGCGTGGCCAGGGCCGGTGATCTTCGACATCGTGTTCGCGCCGGCAGCCGAGCGGGACTTCCATCGGCTGGCTGCAACTGGTCACCAACACGTCGAGGATGCGCTCGACCGTCTATCCCTCACGGGGCAAGGAGACGTGCGCCCTCTCGTCGACTACCCCGGAGAATATCCATTGCGGGTCGGCGCGATCCGTGTGCGTTATACGGTCGACCGCGACGCCGGCACGATTGTCGTGTACCGAATCCTTCCTCGGGGCCGAGCCTATCGAGAGTAACGCTACTCGCGGAGAATGCTTCCCACCACCGATCGTGGAAAATTCGGCCAATGGCCACGCGGCTGAGGCAGCGGCTGTCCCTGCCATCGTCTAGAGAGTCGTTCCGATTTATCGGCCCGACAGGTGCGGGCAGCGACGGGTGGCTGCCACGGCAAGACCTCCGTTAGCTCAACGCTAAGGGCGCTGGTCGGCCGTGTCCAGCGCCATCGTAAAGTCCCTTTAGTGCCCCTCGAATGTCCCACGGAAACGACAGCGAAACTCCCCACGCAGAGCTGACGTGATGCGTGTGCGTTCCACCGGTGAGAGTGTGAAGACACCGAATCGAGGACGGAGCGCCGATGAAAACTGCGAGGGATGTGCTTCTTCCAGAACGCGGCGCAAAGATCTCTCGGCGCGTAGCCATGGCTGCGGCAGTCAGACCGTCCTCGGACGTATGATTCCGAGGGACCGACTGTGGAGCACTCGTGCAGATCGGCTGCGTCAGTCACTCGGCACGGATCGCCCTAGGCGCGCTCACGCTCGTGGGCACGTCGGCGTGTAGCGTCGATAGCCTCGCTCCCGTCACCACCCAGGCCTCGGCCATCTCCAACCTCTTTCAGCTCGTCCTCTGGATCTCCGCGGCAGTCTTCCTGCTCGTCTGTGGGCTGCTCCTGTTCGTAATCGTGCGGTATCGCGAGCGGGATGGCGATCCCGAGCCGACGCAGATCCATGGCCATCGCCGCCTTGAGCTCGCATGGACTGCCGCGCCGTTCCTGCTCCTCGTCGCGCTTTTCATTTCGACGCTGCAGACAATGGCGTCCGTCGACTCTTCACCGCCAGACGCGCTCCGCGTAAGTGTGATCGGCCACCAATGGTGGTGGGAGTATCGGTACCCGGACCTTGGCGTCGTGACCGCGAACGAGCTGCACCTGCCCGTCGGTCGGCCGGTCAGACTCGATCTCACCTCGGCGGACGTCATCCACAGCTACTGGGTTCCGCGCTTCGGTTGGAAGCGGGACGTGATCCCGGGCAAGACCAATGTCCTCGCGATCAACGTGGAGCAGCCGGGCGTGTACGACGGGACGTGTACCGAGTTCTGTGGCTTGCAGCATGCATGGATGCGGGTGCGAGTCGTGGCCGAGTCCCAGGCCGAGTTCAACACGTGGGTCGAGGCACAGCGCCAGCCCGCAGCGGCGCCGCAGAACGATCGCCAGCGCCGCGGCCAACAGCTCTTCGCGAGCAACACCTGCGTCGAATGCCACGCGATCCGTGGCACGAACGCCGTCGCTCAGGCAGGTCCCGATCTGACGCACGTCGGCAGTCGAACCACCCTGGGATCCGGGGTGCTGGACAATGGGATGGGGAATCTCGCCCGCTTCATCAAGGACGCTCCGTCGATCAAGCCGGGTCTCCTGATGCCCAGCTTCAAGACCTGGTCTGACGACGACGTGAACGCGGTCGCGGCTTATCTGGATGGGTTGAAGTAGTGGTAGCACGCGCTGAAGGCTACCCCGATGCGTTGACCACGCAAGATGTCGCCGAGCGCTGGTTCTACTGGGTCACGACCACCGACCACAAGCTCATCGGCATCATGTACATCCTCACGGGATGCGCCTTCTTCGTCGTCGGCGGAATCGAGGCGCTCCTCATCCGCATCCAGCTTGCATTCCCGCGCTCGACATTCATGAGCCCCGGCGCCTTCGACGCGGTGTTCACCATGCACGGCACGACCATGATCTTCCTGGTCGTCATGCCGGTCCTACTCGGGTTCGTGAACTACTTCGTGCCGCTGATGATCGGCGCCCGGGACATGGCGTTCCCCAAGCTGAACGCTATGAGCTATTGGCTGCTGCTGTTCGGTGGGCTCGTCCTGCATTTCAGCTTCCTTGCCGGCGCACCGCCGGACGTCGGCTGGTTCGGCTACGCGCCGCTGACGGAGCGGCCGTATACCCTCAGCCCGAGCGTCGACTACTGGATAGTCGGCCTTCTCCTGACAACGATCGGCAGCATCGCCACGGGGATCAACACCTTCGTCACGGTCGTGAAGCTTCGCGCCCCTGGGATGACGGCCTTCCGCATGCCCATCTTCGTCTGGATGTCCCTCATCACCGGGCTGCTCATCATCTGGGCGATGCCGGCTTTGACCGCCGCGCAGATCATGCTGCTGTTCGATCGGTACCTCGGGTCAAGCTTCTTCGACACGGGCGGGGGCGGAGACGCGGTTCTCTGGCAGCACCTCTTCTGGTTCTTTGGCCACCCCGAGGTCTACATCATGGTGCTGCCCGCGTTCGGGATGATCTCGGAGGTACTGCCCGTGTTCTCACGGAAGCCGATCTTCGGCTATCCGTTCGTGGTGGCGTCCGGAATCGCCATCGCGTTCCTGTCGTTCGGCGTCTGGGCGCACCACATGTTTGCCGCGGGCCTGGGATTCGCCGCCGACGCCTTCTTCGGCGCGAGTAGCATGCTGATCGCGATCCCCACGGGCGTGAAGATCTTCTCCTGGCTGGCGACGATGTCAGGCGGCAGCCTTCGGTTACGGACTGCGATGCTGTTCGGCATGGGCTTCATCGCCATGTTCACGATCGGCGGCATCAGCGGCGTCCATTTCGCCCTCGTCCCGATCGATTGGCAGACGACCGACACCTATTACGTTGTGGCTCACTTCCACTACGTGCTCTTCGGCGGGACGATGTTCGCCATCTTCGCGGGCACGTATTACTGGTTCCCGAAGATGACCGGCCGCCTCCTGGACGAGCGGCTGGGCGCGCTTCACTTCTGGCTGAACTTCATCGGCTTCAACCTCACGTTCTTTCCCATGCATTTCCTCGGCCTCATGGGCATGCCGCGCCGCGTGTACACGTACCCCGACCTTCCCGGGTGGGCCATGCTCAACCTCGTGGCCACGATCGGCGCGTTCGTCTTGACCCTCGCGATGCTCGTCTTTGCATGGAACGTCGTAATGAGCTTCCGTAGAGGGCGGCTCGCGGGTCCGAATCCGTGGGACGCGTGGACGCTGGAGTGGGCCACGGCCTCGCCGCCACCCGAGCACAACTTCCTGAGCCCTCTGCCGCCGGTGACCAGCGCGCGTCCGTTGTGGGACCTCCGCCATGAATCCGCCTCGGCTTCGGCGGAGCCCGATGTTGCTCCGACTCAGCCGGGCGGCGCCGGAATCGCAGGCGTGCCCACGCCGGTGCTGGGCACCATCGTCTTCATCACGTCGGAGGTGATCTTCTTCGGCGCGCTGATCGCGGCGTTTCTCGTGCACCGCGGGCAGACGGGCACAGGACCGACCCCAAAGGATCTCGACTTCGTCCGGACGGCGCTCTTCAGCGTCGCCCTCTTCGCCAGCAGCGGGACCATGATCCTTGCGGAGCGGGCTCTCGCACGCGGCCGCGATCGCGGCGCAGCAGTCTGGCTCGCAGCGACGATCGGGTTGGGCGCAATCTTCATGCTCGGTCAGCTCACGGAGTACCGCCACCTGCTGGCCGAACACGTCACCATGAGCACGAGCCTATTCGTCGCGGCCTTCTACACCCTGACGGGCTTTCACGGCCTCCACGTCCTCATCGGGCTCGTGGCGCTCGCGATACTTCTTGGGCTGGCGCTCGCTGGCGACTTCCGTGATGGCAGGCGTCATGCCGCTTTCACGGCCGTCGCCGCCTACTGGCACTTCGTCGACGCGGTGTGGGTCGTGGTCTTTTCGGTCGTCTACATCTGGGGGATTTTCGGATGAACGAACATGGGGCGAGCCCGTCCGTCTGGCCCGTCACGCTCGCGGGTGGCCTGAGCCTGGCGGCATTCGGATTGGTGACGAGCTTGGCGTTCACGATCGTCGGCGCAGTCATCACCCTGTTGGGGCTGGCCGGCTGGATCGGGGAGCTGCGTCATGGATAGACGCTACACGCGGCGCGGCCTGTTGAACGCGGTGAGCATCGGCCTCAGCGGACTGGCGGGTGCCGTCGTTAGCGTGCCGATCCTGTCGTATCTGCTCAGCCCACTGCTCAATCCAGCTCCCAGGGTCTGGCTGCCTTTGGGCTCGGTCGGTCAATTCAAGATCGGCGAGACGGTCGAGACGGCCTTCAATGATCCCTCACCACTGCCATGGGCGGGACAGACTGCCCGCACCGCGCTGTGGCTCAGGCGGACGGGAGAAACGAGCTTCACCGCCTTTGCCGTGAATTGCTCACACCTGGGCTGCCCGGTGAGCTGGCAACCAAAGGCTTCGCTGTTCATCTGCCCGTGCCACGGTGGCGTGTATTACGCGGATGGGAGCGTGGCGAGCGGTCCCCCACCCCATGCTCTCGCTCGGTACGACACCCGCATCCAGAACGGCCAGGTCGAGATCCTGACGCGGCCCCTTCCGATCGCGGAGGGGGTGTAGCCCCGATGCGACTGGTGCTGGCGATCTGGAACTGGCTGGACGACCGGCTCGGGTTCTCCAAAGCCATCTACCCGGTGATCGCGCACCCGGTGCCGCGAGGGGTGAACTGGTGGTACGTGCTCGGGAGCGCCACCCTGGTCGCTTTCATCTTCCAGATCGTGACGGGGGTGGCTCTGGCGTTCACCTACGTCCCTTCACCGAACAGCGCTTATGAGTCGTTGCGTTTCATCAGCAACGAAGCGATTCTGGGAAATGTGGTGCGGGGCATCCACTATTGGGGATCGTCGGCGATGGTGATCCTTATTGCTCTCCATCTGACACGCACGTTCCTGATGGGGAGCTACAAGTATCCACGCGAGCTCAATTGGCTGACGGGCGTACTGCTCTTCGGTCTCACGCTCGGCATGGCCTTCACCGGCCAGCTCCTTCGATGGGATCAAGATGCCTTTTGGGGAGTGGTCGTCGGCGCCGCACAGGCGGCGCAGGCGCCGGTGATCGGCGGGATCCTCTCGCAGGTTGTGTTGGCCGGCCAGACGGTGGGTGGCGCCACCCTCACGCGCTTTTACGCGACTCACGTTTTCCTCTTCCCCGCGCTCATGTTCGGGCTGATCGCGGTACACCTCTACCTCGTGGTCCGGCACGGCATCTCGGAGCCGCCCCAGGCTGGCAAGCCCGTCGTTCGCGCAACGTATCGGCAGGAGTACGACGAGCTACTCCACCGCGACGGGATTCCGTTCTGGCCATACGCCGCCTGGCGGGACGTCGTGTTCGCCATGCTGGTAGGAGCGGTGGTCACCGCCCTCGCAATCGTGGTAGGCGCGCCGCACCTCGGGAAGCCTGCGGACCCGACGATCCTCGAGGCGTATCCTCGCCCCGACTGGTACTTCCTGTGGCTCTTCGCCCTGCTCGCGCTGATCCCGCCCGGGGTCGAGCGGTGGTTCATCCTCGGCTTTCCACTCGTGGTGCTTGTGGCTCTCCTCGCGCCGCCTCTGGTGGCGCCGGCGGGCGAGCGGTCGCCGCGTCGACGGCCATGGGCCGTTGCTGGCGTGGTGATTCCCGCGGTCTCGATCATTGCGCTGATCCACATCGGCAACGCGGCCCCGTGGTCACCCGTAACGCCCCCACCGCCGCTCCCGGTGACCGTGACCCAGGGGCTCCAGGGCGGCCGGGCGCAAGGAGCCCAGCTCTTTCAAGATCTGGCGTGCCACGGATGCCACACCGTCGCTGGCACCGGCGGCAAAAGTGGGCCAGACCTCACGACCGTCGGCAACCGACTAACGCGCGAGCAGCTCACGACACGCATCCTGACGGGCGGGAACAACATGCCCGCCTACGGCGCGAGCGTTCGGCCTGAGGACATGAGCGCCCTCATCGACTTCCTGAGTCAACTCAAGGGCTCGTAAGCCAGCCCCCTCTACCTCTGGGAGAGGGCGGGGGGTGAGGGCGTGCCCGGACGCAATAGATAGGGGAAGACCCGTAAATCGTTAAATCGGGGCCGCTTCCGCCGCGAACCCGTTCGCAGTACACTCGAACCCACCTCTGAGGCCCAGGAGGATCCATGCCTGCACGCTATCGAGCCGAGCACGTTGGCAGTCTGCTCCGTCCAAAAGAGGTCCTCGATGCCCACGCCGCGCAGGCCCGCGGAGAGATGTCGCTGGAGCGGCTTCGCCAGATCGAAGACGAGGCGATCCTCCGAGCGCTGGAGCTGCAGAAGCAGGCCGGGCTCGAGGTGTTCAGCGATGGCGAGTATCGGCGCGCGAGCTGGGCGGGTGAATTCGCCGAATCGATGGACGGATACGTCGAGGCGCCGCCGCCGATTCCGTTCACGTGGCGCATGCAAGACGGGAGCGAGCGCGCCCCCGAGCCCGTGATGCAGGACATCCGCACCATGGTTGGCCAGGGCAACCTCGTCATCGGGGGCCGCCTGCGTCAGAGGCGGCGCCTGACCGCCCATGAGCCGGGTTTTATGAAAGAGCATGCGCCCGGGCCCTACAAAATCACGATGCCCGCGCCTTCATACGTAGTAGCACGCGGGTTCAAGCCAGGAGTGACCGACAAGGCCTACGGCTCGCGGTCGGAGCTCCTTCGGGACGTCGTCAAGATCTACCAGGACGAGATCCAGGCGCTGGTCGCCGCGGGCGTGCCCTACATCCAGCTCGACAATCCCCACTACCCCGACTACATCGAAGAGGGGAGGCTGGAGCAGTGGCGGGCTATCGGAATCGACCCTGAACAGGCGCTCGCTGACGACATCGCGGCGGACTCCGCGGCTTTCCAGGGAGTCGACCCCGCGAAGGTGACCCGTGCGCTCCACATCTGTCGGGGAAACGGGCGAAGCGCCTGGCACACCCAGGGTGGGTACGAGCGAATCGCCGAGCGCGTCTTCGGTGGGCTCGGCGTAGACGTCTTCCTTCTTGAATACGACAGCGATCGCGCGGGCGGGTTCGAGCCGCTCCGATTCATGCCAAAGGGCAAGACGGTCGTTCTGGGCCTGGTGACCACGAAGTCGGGTGAACTCGAGACGCGGGATCTGCTCGCCCAGCGAGTGGACGAGGCGTCGAAGTTCGTCTCGGGCGACGATCTCGCCCTCAGCCCGCAGTGCGGGTTCGCGTCGATGTCACAGGGCAACCTGCTCTCTTGGGATGATCAGCGCCGAAAGCTCGAGCTGGTCGCGGAGACCGCTCACCGACTCTGGAGCTGACAGGCCGATGAAGGCGGCGCTTTTCTCCCTGGTGCCGTACGTTGGCCCAGCCGGCCAGGGTATGTGGCCGGTGCCCGTGGCCGACTATTCGACCGAGACGGCCGAGCGCTCGATGCAGCTCAGCCTCGAGCAGTTCGAGCTCGCGGACCAGGTCGGGTTCGACTGGGTCACCGTGGCGGAGCACCACTACGCGCCGATGTCCCTCACGCCGAACCCGATGGTCATGGCAGGCGCACTCACCCAGCGAGTGAAGCGGGCGAAGATCTCGCTGCTCGGCGCAGACATTCCGATTTTGAACCCGCTGCGCGTCGCGGAAGAGTTCGCGATGCTCGACACGCTCACCGGTGGGCGGGTCGTCGCGGGCATGCTTCGCGGGACGACGAACGAATACGTCACCTACGGCGTCAATCCCTCGGAGTCGCGCGAGCGTTTCGAGGAGGCGATGGACCTCATCGTGCGGGCCTGGACCGAGCCGCAGCCGTTCGGCTGGCAGGGCCGCTACTACGAGTACCGCGCGATCTCTATCTGGCCGCGCCCGGTCCAGCAGCCGCACCCGCCGATCTACATCTCTGGGTCCAGCCCTGAGTCGGGCGAGCTCGCGGCGCGGAAGCACCTGCGACTCGGCTTCGCGTTCACCACCGTTCCGCTCGCGAGCACGGCGTCTCGGTACTTTCGCGATCGGGCCAACGCCGAAGGCTGGGACCCCGAGCCCGACGATATCTTGTATCGCGTCGCGATCCATGTGGCCGAAACGGACGAGCAGGCGATGGAGGATCTCGCCGCTGGCGCGGGGACGCGCCGCGCGGCCTTTGCCACGAGCAACCGAGCGCTGGACGACGCTGCGGCCAATGCCGGCTACTACGGGCGCGATGCCGAGAACCAGCGCGCGCGTCTTCGGGTCCTCGACCTCGATACACGGATCGAGCAGGGGCAGCTCCTGGCTGGAAGCCCCGACCGGGTCCTCGGCCAGCTCAAATGGATTCGCGACGAGATGCGGGCGGGCATCGTGGACTTGATCTTCGCGCCGGTCGGACGCGAGAAAGCGCTGCACGCGATCGAGCTGTTCGGCACAAGGGTCCTTCCACGCATGCGTGAGTTGTAGGTCCATCGCACTTGAACGTGGAGGCGCGAGTCGTGAAGGCAGAGGCAGCGGTCCCGTCCGGGTCGCCAGGAGAGGGCTTCGAGGAACGGCAGGTCGAAGCAGACGGCTTTCGTATTCGGTATCAGGAGTGCGGAAGTGGCGAGCCCTTGATCTGCCTCCACGGGGCCGGCGGTTTGCGCACCTCCCGGGCTCACGATCTGCTTGCTCAGCATTACCGCGTAATCGCCTTCGAGGCTCCAGGGTTCGGCCAGTCGCCGGTCAACAATCGCTCGGCCACCATCCAGGACCTGGCATCGACGATGGCGTCAGCCATCGCCAACCTGGGCATCGAACGCTACAACCTGATGGGAACATCCTTCGGCGGCCGACTCGCGCTCTGGCTCGCGATCCAGCACCAAGAGCGCGTCAAGTCGCTCGTTCTCATCTCGCCGGCAGCGATCCGTGCGGAATCCCAGGACGCAGGCGCCCCGGCGCCCGCGCAGGCTGACCTCCTCGTGGCCCATCCAGAACGGCAACCCCCAAGGCCCCCGGCCGATCCTGCGATCCTGGCCAAGCAGTCCGCGCTCGTCCAGCGTTTGGGCGGGCCGTCTCGCGCGGCGGTTGAAGACGCCATGACAACCCTCGATGTCCCGGTGCTTGTGCTCTTCGGGACCAGCGACCGCGTCATCCCGCCCGAGATGGGCCGCGTCTACCGGGAGAAGCTCTCGCGCTGCAACTTTATTCTCGTCTACGACGCCGGACACGCCATGGATATCGACCGCCCGGAGGCTGTGGCATCCGTCGTCGGCGACTTCCTGGAGCGCGGCGAAGGCTTCATCGTGAAGCGCGAGAGCAGCCTGATTCATCCATAACGGCGCTATCGTACGTCCCAATCGTGCACGTTCCAGGTCGCGGCTCCGTCTGTCGGGACGTTGCCGTTCGCGTTCACGAGTCGGTTCGCGATCATGGTTGCCTGTGCGTCGTAGACGAGACCCATCACCACCAGTTGGTCTGAAATGTGATGAACGATCTCGCCAACGATCTGTGCGTTCTCGTCCCTCGGGATCGTGGTGAGGTAACGGTCCACGAGCGTGTCGAACTCAGGGTTCATATACCGCGTCTTGTTCCCGCCAACGAAGTTTGTTTCAGCTAGGGGCGCATCCGAGCTGCGCCAGCGAATCATTCCGACGCGCCCGCTGCCACCGCCCGCGAGGTCGAAGCCGGAGCGCGTCGCGCGGAACTCGCGGTCACCCTGCCGCTGGACGGGGATCGGCGCAGCTTCTCCTCCGAGTCCCGCCTGCTGCCAGGCGTCGGCCACGGCGAGCATCGATTTCTCGTTGATGTCTGTTGTCGTCACCCCCTGGATCTCGACGGTGAGCCGCTGGTTCGCGGCGTCGCGGTAGTTTCCATCGGGCCCCTTGCCGTATCCGAGGGTCTCGAGCGCTTGGGCGGTCATCCGCAGGTCGTATGGGTACCGAACGATGTCGCGCTGCGTCGTCGGGTAGAGCGCATCCTTGGGGTCGAGAATGCTCTCGGCGATCGGCGCAAGGCCAGCCATCAGCGAGTCGGCGAGCTGTTGGCGGTCGATCGCGTGCATCAACGCGCGACGGAATCGGACGTCTGTCAGGACGGGCGGATTCGGGTTGATGAACTGGGGGTAGAGAGCGACCGCATTGCCGTAGGTTAGGTCCATGTGGCCCGCGGCCCACTGCGCTCGGAGGCCGAGTCCCTGCTCTGTCGAGATGCCTCGACCGAGCGTCACGTGGACCCTGCCGGCCAGCAGGTTCGCCACGATCGTGTTGTTGTCCGGGATGAACATGATCTCCACACTATCGATCTTCGGGCGCCCCAGCGCATAGGCGGCGTTCGCGTCGAGCATGATGTGGCTTCCATCCACCCACTCGCGGATCTTGAACGGCCCCGCGCCCACGAACTCGCGGTTCCAGTACGGCAGATCGAGCAGGGTGGCGGGGTCCTGGCTGTAGGCTTGCTCCAAGAGGTGCTTCGGGAGCGGAATCGCGAGCCCGGCGCTGAACATCGTGTCCGCGTCGATGAACGGACGCTTCCACCGAACGACGGCGGTGCGGGGATCCTCGACATCGATGCCCTCGATCAGGTCGTACGTCTGGTTGCGGAAGGCGGACAGACTTCGATCCTGCACGACAGTCAGTGTGAAGGCGAGGTCGGCCGCCGTGAGCGGTACACCGTCGTGCCAGGACGCGTTGGGGCGGATCTTCCACACGGTCTCCATGCGTCCATCGGGAAAGACGCGCCAGAGACCGTTCGTCGTATCGGGCAGCGTCTCCGCCAACTGCGCGCGGCGACGGCCCTGATCGTCGAGAACCTCGAGTCCAGTGTGGACGAGCTGCTCGATCTCGGGTACGCCGGGCACTTTGCCGATGGCCGTGCCGCTCAGCGTGCTGTTCAGGTTTGGCGGATTGCTACGAACCGCCACAGTGATGCGCTTCTGGACGGCGGGAGCAGCGGCGACCGCCAGGGTGCGTTCAGAGGAGGTCGGACGCTGCGAAGACGCGCATCCCACGGCTAACCCAACCATCACGATGACGAGAATAATTCGCCAAATAGCCATACTGCCTCCAGTCAGCCCTTTTCAACCGCCGTTGATGCTCTACATATCCTTTCCAGTGCCATCAGTCAACAGAAACATCTGTGAACCGACGGCGGTGAGAGCAACCCTGCGTTTAGACGCGTACATACAAGCGTCTACCGACTCAGCGCACGATACAGGGGAAGTGCCATGGAGGTGAAGTATGGGACTCATTGATCTGCTCCTTCTCTTGCTCGTCGCGGGGCTATGCGGCGCGCTCGGTCAGGCCATCGTCGGATACAACCACGGCGGATTCCTGGTATCGGTAGCTATCGGCATCATCGGCGCATTGGTTGGATTCTGGCTCGCGCGAACGCTGGGACTCCCAGAGCCGTTCGTGCTGCAGTTCGGCGATCAGCCGTTCCCGGTGATCTGGTCGATCGCGGGATCGGCGCTGTTCGTCGCCATCCTAAGTCTCTTCACACGCCCACGACGCGTACACGCCTAAGAAAAAGAGCGGAAGCGACGCGACCATCGCCTCGCTTCCGCTCTGATTTGACGGGAACAGGGTCTACGGCCCGAGGTTGCCAAACCCCGGCATCGCGCACGTCCAATCCGTATAGCCCGCCATCGAGCCGCCGGACATCGCCGCCAGCGCGTAGCAACTCAGGCCGTTCGCCGTCGTCGTGGCGGACGTCGCTGTAGCGTTCAGGGGCTGGGGTGGCCCGCCGTATGTCAGGAGCGCGTAGCCATCCTGGCTCCCACCAGCGGGCGGTGTCCAGGTCAAGTTCGCCGTGCTCGTCTGGTTGAGGCGGAGCGTAAAGGCTTCGGGTGAGCCACTTGCGGTACGGGACCCTACCACCACGCATTCCAGGTCCGAGAGCCGCTGCCCTGCCGGTGTGGCGATCATCAAAGCATAGCAGTCGAGCCCTTGAGGGGCGCTCGTATCGGTGAAGCTCGTGGCGGAAGGCCCGAGCGTCGCCAGCGACATGGTGACAACGCCATTCGCAAGCCGCGCAACCGTGTAACCCGTCTGCACAGTGCCGCCTTGCCATGCCAGGTGCACCCCGCCATTGTCAGCGCTGATTCCCAAGCCACGCCCGCCGATGACCGCCGCTGGTGTGGTGGCTATCGCCGTCCGAGTTGGTGTTGCCGTGCGGGTTGGGGTCGAGCTCGGGGGCACCGGGGTGGCGGTGGCAGCGGGTGTACCCGGCCCTTGATCGGACACCGGGATGCGTCCGATCTTGTTTCCGTACTGTTCGGTGAACCACATTGCGCCGTCGGGGCCAGCCGCGATGGCATAGGGCCCGCTCCCCGGCGTGGGAATCGTGAATTGCGTGACGGCGCCGCCGGCGGTGATTCGCCCGATCTTGCTCCCCAGGAAGTCCGCGAACCAAATGGCTCCATCTGGCCCCGTGGCGAGGTCGGCCGCGCTGGTTCCTGAGGGCAGCGTGAACTCGGTGACTACCCCGCCGGTTGTTATCCGTCCGATCTTGCCGGCCAGGAGTGAGTTGCTCCCCACCGTGAACCACAGAGCGCCATCTCGACCAAGAGCGATCGAAAACGCCCCCACACCGGACGTCACCGGAGAAAATTCGGTGATCTCGCCGCTCATCGCGAGTCTGCCGACCCTTCCGCCCTGCACCGCGCCCGTTGTGGTGTCCATGATGCTCGCGGTGAACCAGATGGCCCCATCGGACCCGACGGCAAGGTCGTTGACGACGGCGTTGGCCGTCGTGAGCGGGTATTCGGTGACCGTGCCGCTCAGGCTGAAGCGCCCGATCCGGCTAGCGTAGCCGCTGGTGCCTGGGTACGTCGGGTAGGGCGAGTAATAGGTCGAAGCGGTCTCAGTGAACCACAGCGCGCCGTCGGGACCGGCCACGATCATGTTTGGCGTTCCGCTGGTCGCGGGAAGTGGATGCTCCGACAAGATGCCGCCAGTGGTGATTCGTCCGAGCTTCACCGAGTAGCCAACGGCCGACGTGGAGAGCGACCCGGTGAACCACAACGCTCCGTCCGGTCCCGCTGCGATGGACGCGAGCTGCGCGCCAAGTGGAGTTGCGAATTCCGTGATTGCGCCATTTATCGTCACCCGGCCGATCTTATTCGTGGTTTGCTCGACGAACCAGAGCGCACCATCGGGGCCGGTGGTGATCGTCTCGGGGAAGCTGCTCCCGGGGAGCGTGAACTCACTGGTGGCTCCACCAGTCGTGATGCGCCCGATCTTACCGCCTTGTGGCAGTGCTGAGCTGGTCGAAGCCGTCGGGTTCTCCGTGAACCAGAGCGCGCCGTCCGGCCCGGCGGTGATGGAGACTGGGGACCTACTTGTCGATGGTGGGGAGTATTCCGTGACAGCCCCGGTGGTCGTGATGCGCGCGATCTTCCCCGGGGGCGCAGGAGATGGAGTCCCTGGTGGATACACGGACGTGTTAGAGCTCTCCAGGAACCACAAAGCGCCATCTGGCCCCTTGGTAATCCCCGAGGGCGTGAGCCCGGCGGTGGGAAGGGGGAAGCCCGACAAGGCCCCCGCGGTCGTGATCCGGCCGACGATGCCTTGCTGCGTCGTCGAACCGGGCGACGGCACATAGGTCGTGCCGGTGAACCAGAGTGCGCCATCCGATCCCGCAGTGATTCCAGGGGTGAGGTTTACGCTTGATCCGACCGAAGGAATCGGGTAGTCGGTCACAACGCCGGCGGTCGTGATTCGTCCGATGCTGTAAGACCCGGTGTACCAGAGGGCCCCATCCGGACCCGCCGTGATCGAGGTTGGATAGCTACTCCCATAGGCCGGATAGCCACCCATCGAGACAGGGAACTGGGTGATGACTCCGCTTGTGGTGATTCGTCCGATCTTGGGAGTTGTCGATGCGGGATACCCCGGGGAGCTGTAACTTGTGGTTTGCGTGAACCACAGGGCGCCATCCGGGCCGGCCGTAATGGACGTAGGGAATGTGTTCTCCGTAGGCAGGGGGTACTGGGTGACTGCCCCGGAGGTGGTCATCCTGCCGATAGCGTTACCCATGGCGAACCACAGGGCTCCATCCGGTCCCGTCGCAATGCTCGGCACGCTGGTGCCGTAGGAGTTGTAGTAGGGACCGTAGTACGACGAGTTGTAAGGGTAAGGCGAAGTGTAAGGAGAGGTTGGGTAGCTGTTGTAGTAGCTGGTGGCCGAAACAGGCAACGCGAATTCGGTGACCGCGCCGCCTGGGGCGATGCGCCCAATCTTGCTCCTAGTCATGTCGACGTACCAGATGGCCGCGTCGGGGCCGGCCGTAACGCCGCCGTAGAACGACGGACCCTGCGACGGGATCGGGAATTCACTGACTCCCTGCGCGTTGACCGATTCAACGGGCGATGAGATGGCCCAAAACGGTCCCATGGCGAGCAGCAAGAGGAGGATGATGAGCGCGGGTCTTCTGAGTGCTGAGCCGAGCATGCACTCTCCTTTCGCGTGTACCACGGCTCACGTACAGTCAGTTACAAAACGAGCCGCGTTTTGTCACGCAAGGGTGGCGAGTTGTCTCGGGAGTGTACAGGATTGCGTCGACGTTACCGTACCAGCGGCGCATCGAGGACCTGACGCACCTTTTGCGCGAGCGCGCTAGGAGTGAAAGGCTTCTGCAGGTAGGACAATGACGACGTCACAAGGCCGTGGCGAATAGCCACATCGTTCGTGTAGCCCGACATGTAGAGCAGCTTCGCCTCGGGACGTAGAGTCGCGAGCTGGCTAGCCAACTGCCGTCCGCTCATGCCCGGCATCACCAGATCGGTGACCACGAGGTCGATCACACCGGCGTGCCGCTCGCACAAGCTGAGGGCCTCATTTCCCTGACTTGCTTCGAGCACCGTATAGCCGTGGGAGATCAAGGCTGCGCAGACCATCGCTCGCACCCCCGCGGCGTCTTCGACCACCAAGACGGTCTCTCCACCACGGGAGACCGGTGCGCTTCTTGGGGTCGCGGCTGCGTCCGCCACGATGTCGTGGTGAGGCAAGTAGATCTTGAACGTCGTTCCGACGCCGGGCTCGCTATACACGCGGATGTCGCCGTCGCTCTGCTTCACGATGCCGTAGACCATCGCCAGCCCAAGCCCGGTCCCCTTGCCCTGCGGTTTCGTCGTGAAGAACGGCTCGAAGATGCGACTCTGAACGTGAGAGTCCATGCCCGCGCCCGTATCGCTCATCGCAAGCAGCACGTGCTTGCCGGAGCGGGACAGCTCCCTGAGTGCGGTGTGCGACTCATCGATCTCGACGTTGGCCGTCTCGATGATCAAGCGGCCACCTGTCGGCATTGCGTCTCGTGCATTGGCCGCGAGGTTCAGAATGACCTGGGCAAGCTGGTTCGGATCTGCGCGGACCTGCCCCAGCGACGGGTCGAGGCTGGTCGTCAGTTCGACGTCCTCGCCGATGATCCGACGTAGCAACGAGTCCATATTCGATACGACGGTGTTGAGGTCGAGCACCGTGGGCTGAAGCACCTGGCGCCGGCTGAAGGCGAGGAGCTGCGCGGTGAGCGAGGCTGCCTGTTGCGCGGCCTTGCAGATCTGCTCCGCATATTCGGAGCGCAGCGGGTTGTCGGGCTCGCTGACGAGGAGATCGCTAAATCCCAATATAACCGTGAGCAGATTATTGAAGTCATGGGCGACGCCGCCCGCGAGCACGCCGACTGCTTCCATCTTCTGAGACTGGCGCAGCCGCTCCTCGCTCTCATGGAGGGCCTCCTCCGCGAGTTTGCGCTCGGTAATGTCCTGTCCCGCCGCATAGTAGCGGTCAACCCGTCCCTCCGTGGCATCCCAATGGGGCTGGGTGATGACCCGGAGCCAGCGAATTTGCCCGTCTTTGGCGATGACTCGGCATTCCACAGTATTCGGCTCGCCTGCCAAGATACGATCACGCCGCTCCTGGAGCTGAGGGCGATCTTCAGGATGCATGTAGGGCTCCAGCCCTTCCGCCGCGCGAATCTCGTCGGCGGTGTAACCCGTGACGTGGACAATCGCGTCGGTGATCCACAGGGGCGTTGGCTTTCCATCGGCGTCGAGCTCGGCCGCGAACGCGAAGTCCGACGTTAACGTAGAGACCACACGGTACCGCTCCTCGCTCTCTCGAAGCGATTCCGCGGCGAGGACTCTATCTGTTACGTCGGTCACAATTCCCGAGTAGCCGAGGGGAGTTCCGTCCGATGCCCTGCGTAGCCTTACCCGAGAGCTAACCCAGCGGACGACTCCATCAGTCGAAAGGATCCGCACGTCCCGTGCCAACTCATTTCCAGAGGACAATGCGGCCTGCCAGTCAACCATGAGTCCGGCTAGGTCATCGGGATGGATTGCACGGATCCACCCGCGGCCAAGGCTCTCCTCCGCGGAGAGGCCGGACATCGCCGTCCACTCATGATTCGTATAGATGCCTTCTCCCCTGGCGTCGGTCTCGAACACACCGAGAGGCACTGTTTCCGCAAGTGAGCGGAATCGAGCTTCGCTCTCCCGCAGCGCTTCCTCAGTTCGCTTTCGGTCGGTGATGTCTTCGAAGGCGCACACTGCTCCCGCGATCACACCGTCTCGCATGAGCGGGCGCACGACGACGTCGACAGGGATCATCGAGCCATCGCGGTGGACAAATGCATCTTCGCCGCGGAGTCCCTTCCCTGAGGAGGCCGCGTGGAGCAGGTTGCACGACCCTTTGGGATAGGGTGATCCATCAGGGTGTCGAAAGTGGATCAGGTTGTGAACGTCCTGCCCCAGGGCTTCTGCCTCGGTCCACCCGAGTATCCGTTGGGCGGTCTCGTTGAACAGCGTCACGCGGCCTCGGCGGTCCACAGCGTAGAGGCCTTCGCCGAGGCTGTTCGTCACGGTCTGCGTGAATTCGAGCTGATCCGCGAGGTGTGCTTTGGCGTCTTGCGCCGTCTGGTAAAGCTCGACTGTCGCAAGAGCCGGGCCGATCTGCGCGGCAATCAGGGTCAACGTCTCCACGTCCCAAACCGAGAAATGGTGCGGCGTTGCGCTTCGGGCAGACAACACACCGACGGTGCGATCGCCTACACCTAATGGGACTGCGACTCCCGCCCTCACTCCCTGGCGCCGCGCACGGTCTCCGGCGAACTCCCAGGCGAGGTAGTCCTCCACCACCACGGTCTTCTTGTTCCGAAACGCCTGATCGACCATCCCGCGAACAGAGACGGGAGGCGACACGATTTGTGGCGTCAGATCGCTCGTGCGCGCTAGAAGGGTGAGGGAGCCCACGTTGGCGTCCCACCAATAGACGCTCGCGCTGTCCGCGTTCAGGAGGCGGTAGGCGAAGGCCACGGCCTCTCTGCCGAGCTGGACCGGCTCGACCTGGCTGCTGACGATGACCGCGAGGCGGTGAAGGGCACGGAATCGCTCAGCGTCGGCGCGCGTCTGCTCCAGAAGTGCGTGGACGTCGTCAGCACTGAGAATCCGTGGATCAGCAGACATCGGTAGTGCCTTTCGCTTCACCTCGCCCACGAATATTACTGGCCGGCATGGTTCGACAAGCTTACCACGAGCGCAGCAATGCGCTTACCTCTATCCGTCTCCCGATGCGACCACGCCTGGGCGGCCCGGAACTCGTGGCTCTGCCTGAGCCGCGTCTCGCCGCGCGGGCTGGTGCCCGTCGCTCGGGATCGGTTCGGCTGCGTGTTCCGGAGAGGCAACTGCCTCGGCACGAGACGTGCGCCCGAACATCCTTCCCACGCCGACCTGCAGGTCGTCGAAGATCGTGTACATCGCGGGCACGAACACCAGGGTCAGCAGCGTAGACGTGATCAGGCCACCGATCAGCCCCACTGCTGCAGACTTGAGCAACTCGGAGCCCTCTTCCAGCCCGCTCGCGATGGGGAGCAGCGCTGCCATAACCGAGAGGGTGGTCATGATGATCGGCCGCAGTCGTGTTGGCCCCGCCTCCAGCAGCGCCGCCATGCGCTCACTTCCGCGCTGCCGCAGGATCTCCGTGTAGTCGACCAGCAAGATCGCATTCTTGCCGACGAGTCCCATCAGCACGGCGAGGCCGAGCAGCGAGAACAGCGTAAACGGCGTGCCGGTGATCCACATGGCACCGAGAGCTCCCACGACGGCCAGTGGCAGCGACATGATCACTGCCAGCGGCAGCGTCAACGAGCCGAACAGCATCATCATGAGCATGTACATCAGCACTACGGCGACGCCCATCGCGCGAATGATGTCGTCGAAAGCCGAGCTTCCCTGCTGCCCCTGACCGGCGAAAGCGACCGCCGTACCGGGTGGCGCCGTCAGCGCTTTGAGCTGCGCCTGAACCGCCTTCTGCACGTCGCCGACGAGCATCCCTTGTGCTGGCTCGGCCCCTACAGTGATCGATCTCAACCGGTTGACGTGTCGGATCGAGGTCGGGATCTGACGCTGTTCGAGCGTCGCGAATTGATCGAGTCGAACGGTGCCTGTAGTCGCACTCACAGGGAGCGCGCCGATGTCTGCGAGCGTCGCCTTCTCCGAGGTCGTGCTGAGCACACGGATGTCGATGGCGCTCAGTCCGCTTCGGTGGAACTGGCTCGTGTTCGACTTGAAGCCATCGATCGCCGTTCGGAGTGCCAGCGCCGCGTTCTGCGGTTGCACGCCGAGGTCGGCCGCCCGCTGCCAGTCGACCTTCGCCCGAACCTGCGTCTGTACGTTGTTGTTGCTGCTCTGGACGCTGGCCGTACCCGGAGTGTTCCTGACGGCCTCCTCCACCTGCGCGGCGAAGGTGTCTAGTGCCGACGGGTTAGACCCTTGGACGAGAACCTGAATCGGCTGGCCGCCAAACCCACCGAAACCAAACGCGTTCGGCAGGCCGATCTGCACCGTGGCTGATGGAATCTCGCGAGTGAACAGCTCGCGGAGCTCGGCGCCGATCTCGGCTGAGGATCGGCTGCGCTCGTGAGGCGAGACGAGCAAGGCTGTAATCTGAGATGCATTGGCGCCGGTGTCTCCGCCGAAACCGGTGCTTGTCTGCCCGACGACTGAGAAAATGGTCTGGACCTCAGGGTCGTTTCTCAGTAGCTGCTCGATGAGGAGCGTCGCATCGTTCGTCGCGCTGAGCGCAGTGCCTGCTGGCATCGACATCGTGATGTCGATCTCGCTCTGGTCACCGCTCGGAAAGAAGTCGTTGCCGATCTGTCCCGTCGCGGGCAACGCTATGCCCGCCATGAACGTGAGTAGTCCCACGCCAATCACGATCCAGCGATGCGGGAGAGAGTGTCGGAGTAGCCCCTCGTATTTCCGCTCGACGTACACGAAACCCGCGTCCCACGCGCGCCCGAATCGCCCCAGCAGGCCGCTGCCGGCGTGCTCGTCTTGAAGGCGAAGCATTCGGCTGGATAGGAGCGGCGTGAGGGTGAACGAGACCACCAGCGACGCGAGGGTCGCCGTGGCGATGGTCAACGCAAAGGGGCCGATGAACTGCGCTGGCACTCCGCTGAGCATGATCGCGATGGGTATGTACACGACCACGTCCACGAACGTGATGGTCAGGGCAGCAAGTCCGATTTCGCTGCGGCCATCCAACGCCGCCGAGAAGGCAGTCTTTCCCTTATTTAGGTGTCTAAAGATGTTCTCCATCACCACGATGCTGTCGTCGACCAAGATCCCAACGCTCAGGGTGAGGGCCATCATGGTCAACAGGTTCAGGTTGTAGTGCAGGAGCCCCATGACGATCATGGTGGCGAGCAGCGACACAGGAATAGAGACCAACACGATGAACGTGCTGCGCCACGTATGGAGGAACAGCAGCAGGATGAGGCCCGTGCAGATCACAGCCTCGATGAGCGCGCGCTGCACCGTCTGGAACGACTTGGCGGTGTAGGTTGACGAGTCGATCACGATGTTGAGGTGCGTGTCGTCGGGGAGCGACGGCTCGAGCTCAGCTATAGCCTTCTTGACACCGTCCACAACAGTGAGGGTGTTCGCCTGGGGTAGTTTGGCGACGACGAGGGCGATGCCCTCGTTGCCGTTTACCCGGACGATGGTGTTCCGCTTCTGGAAGGTGTCCTCGATTGTCGCGATGTCCTGAAGGCGGACCCCGCCACTGGCTGTCTGAAGAACGACGATGTTCCCGAGCTGCTGGGGGTTACTGACCAGCGCGTCGAAATAGATGCTGTAGTTGCGCCCGCTCTGGGTCACCGTGCCTGCAGGCATTTCCATTTGCTGAGACTGGATAGCCGTGAGAACGTTGTTGATAGAGAGCCCGCTCGACTGAAGGCGGCTCTGATCGACCAGGACGTGGATCTCCCGCGTGATCCCCGACCTGATCGATGTGGAGCTGACGCCCGGAAGCGCGTTGAAGCGGCGTTGCAGTGTGTCTTCGGCAATGCCTTGCAGCGTCGTCAGCGATTGCCTGCCAGACAGCACCACAGTGGCCACGCCGAATGCGTTGATATCGATCTTGCTCACCGTTGGTGTGTCGACTTCACTTGGAAGCCGCGAGCGCGCGCTGTTCACGACGCGCTGGACGTCCACCGAGACCAGGTCGGGGTTCGCGGCGCTCGTGAACTGCACGATGACCGTCGACAGACCCGACGACGATTGCGAGGTGAGTCCGTTGTTATCGATGTTCGGCAACGTGGCGATGGCGTCCTCGATGGGACGCGTCACGTTTTGCTCGACCGTCTCCGGGTCCGCGCCCGGATACACAGTCGACACCACAACAGACGGGAAGTTGATGTTGGGCGTGATTGCCACGCCCATGGTGCTGTAGTTGAAGATCCCAAACAACCCGATCGCGAACGTCAGCGCCGCGATGACCAAGGGGTTGCGGAGGGAGAACTGGGTAATTCTCAAAGCGCTGGTTCCTTTACGCGGACGCGATCCGCCGCTCCGATCAAGATGTTCGAGCTCGCGATGAGCGTCTGTAGCTCCTCTTCCGACAACACGGCAAGCAACTCACGGCATTGGGCACGCATCGCCTCGAAGAAATGGACGACGAGCTGCTGCCCTTGCGCCGACGTGCGGCAAAGATGCTGACGCCGGTCCTGCGGATCCTCGCGCCGGTCGACCAGGTCGCGATCAACCAATCGGTCGATCAGGGTGCTGGCGGTCGCGGCCGAGACGCTGAGGTGTCGGGCGAGATCCGATACGCGCATCCCGTTTGGATCGCTCGACGCCGCCAAGAACATGATCATCAGCGCCTTGAACTGAAGCATCGTGATATCGATGTCGAGGAGAGGCGGCGGTTGCACCGAGAATCGAGCCCGCATTAGCGCGGGCTCGAGTCGCAGGAGCTCTTCGATCAGTTCGTCGCGCCGCTCCGCAGCCATCCGCACCTCTTTTACTGAAGTTAAATTACTTAACGTTACACAAACTATTCAGAAAGCTGAAGTAATTCTAGCCGTTCTGACTACGACCGGCAACAAGCTCGCGACGTAAAACTCAGTGAGTGTGAAGTCCCCGTGCGAGCGGGGGGCGGGGGTAGAATAGACGTTATGACATTGGATGAATACCTCGCTGTCCCCTACGTCCTCACGATGGAGTCGGTCTGCCGAGACGACGGAGAATGGGTGCGCCGCGCGGCGTACCCCGAGCTGCCGAACTGCGTGGCGGAAGCCGAGTCGCCGATTGATGCCATCGAGCAGCTCGACGAGTTGCGGCGGAACCGGATCGCCGACATGATGGAGCGGGGGGAACGGATCCCAGTGCCTCGCCCGCCCTTGGCGTCGGCTACCGCTCCGTTGGACGCAGATCGACTCAGCTTCGCCCGATGGCTGGTCCAAGAGGGTCGCCTCGGCGACTAGCCTCCACGCTATCGTCCTCGTAGGACTGGCGGAGCCACTTCTATGAGAAGAACACGTCCCCGCCCGACGAGCTGCATTTGACCGCAGGACGACCGCCCGCGTAGATTCTGCCGTACAGTCGCCAATGGGGAGTGTGTTTGTATGTTTGCACGCTGGTCCACCCAACCGGGATCCCAGAGCAAGCAAGAACGACGTCGGCGTAACGTTCGCCTGCTGGCGCCCATCGCAGTGGCAATGGTGTCGCTCTTGCTGGCATGTACGCGACCCGCCGCTCCCCCTCAGACTGGTGCCCCACCCGGTGCAAGCGTCGTGCCCAGTGGGAGCCCATCCGCGGTAGCGGCGGGATTCGATGAGAAGACCGTCGGCGACTTCTATCGTGGAAAGACTGTCCGCATCGTAGTCGGCTTCTCTCCCGGCGGCGGCTACGACACCTACTCTCGCCTCATCGCCCGCTATATGGGCAAGTACATCCCAGGTAACCCGACCGTGATCGTGGAGAACACGACGGGTGCGGGGAGCATGGTAGCCACAAACCAGGTGTACAACTCCCTGCCGAAAGACGGCACGGTGATCGGCAACGTGGCGGGTTCGAACGTGCTGGAGCAGGTCTTCAAGACCCCGGGTGTGGAATACGACATGGGCAAGATGCACTTGCTTTCCGTCCCGGCTCCCGAGAACTACTTGATGGTCGTTCACAATCGAACCGGGATCACAAAACTCGAGGACGTGATGGGTCCTAATGCGAAACAGTTGACAATGGGTGGAATCTCGGGAAGCACGGTGGAGCACTCGCCGCTCCTCATGCGCGACGCTACAGGCGCGAACATCAGGGTTGTGAGTGGCTACGAGGGAACGGCGCCGGTGCGTCTTGCCATCGAGGGTGGGGAAGTCGACGGCTTCTTCAACTCGTGGCAATCGATCAAGATCACGAATCAAGACGACATCAACAACGGGACGTGGCACATCCTCGCGCAGATGAATGCCGAGCGGATGTCGGGGCTTCCCGGCAACCCGCCGACTATTCCCGAGATTGCGAGGACCGAGGAGCAGCGTCAGCTCTTGCTGTTCGGCGTGAGCTATCCGAACCAGTTCGGAAAGGTCTACTTCGCCGCCCCCGAGGTGCCGGCCGATCGGGCAGCCGCCCTCGCCGAAGCGTTCAAGAAGACCTACGCGGACAGGGAGTTCCTGGCCGAGGCGGAGACGGCGAAGCTCGAGATCAATCCGATGGCGCCCGACCAGATCAAGAAGCTGGTGACTGACATGCTCGCGATGCCCGACGGCGTTCGCAGCAAGCTCCAGGACGTAATGAAGCGGACCTAGACGCCTCCCTCGATGCGTCTGCGATCAGGTGACTGGGATGCCCTCTCGTTCCAGCTCAAGGCCTGACTTGCCAGCCAGGAGTGGGTCGTATTTGCCCGAGGAGCCGGTGGGTCCACGGCTGCCGACGTTGCGGATCTTGCGCTCGGCTATGCCGCCCGCATCCTCTTCCGTCGCGATGTGGATGGAGACGTTTCTGGATGCGTCTCGGACGACGCCGATGGGATCGTCTCCCCGGAGCACGGTCTCCATATTCTCGGTCAGCAGCTTGCGGAACAGGATGATCCCCTTGTCCGTCGTTCCTAGCTTCTCGTTGGTTCGATCGGTGATCGGGCCCTGGGTGTACCACATGCCGATGTCCTGGCCGCTGTTGTTATCCAGCGTCGACCACGTCGGGTGGCCGCGCGCGTCGACTCCTGGGATCGGGACCTCGTAGAGCGGGATCGAGTCCTGCTTCACGGGGCCGTTGCCCGAGGGGCGAGCGTTGTACCACCAGTGCATCGTGTGCTCGTCGTCGATCGGTACGCGAATCTGGAGGCTGTTGACGTTGGCCAGGATGTTCGGGAAGAGAATCGGATGGCCGAGCCGCCACTCGGGGTCGGCCTCAGAGCCACCGTTCCAGACGCGCCGCTTCACGATGCCGAACTCGAACACGTCGAACCCGATCTTCTGGTGGTGGCGCACCTCGTGCAGCAGCTCGTTCTTCCCCTGGCGCTCCATCACGTAGTTGTCGAAGCGGCGGTGGAGCCACTCGACGTGGGTGGGGTCCAGGGAGTTGTCCATGATCTGCATCCAGTTGCACGGGACGATTGCCCAGCCGATGGAGCGGAGCGCATCGTCGCGGACCAGCATCTCCCAATGGGGAACCAGGGGTGCTGGATCAGGACCCAGGTAGGCCCACACCATGCCCCCTACTTCCTCGGCCCTGTAGGCCTTGACGAAGGTGCGGTCTTTGAAGGTGCTGTCCGGTGCTTCCATGTCCTCGGCTGGCTGCTCCACGCATCGGCCAGAGGTATCGAACATCCAGCCGTGGTATGCGCAGCGCAGCCCCTCGTTCTCGGGGATGCCGAAGACCAAGCCTGCCTTGCGATGGGGACACTGGGGCTCCACGAGCCCGTATCGGCCCTGCCGGTCGCGGAAGAGCACCAGCGTCTCCCCCAGGATCTCGACCTGCTTGACGGGCTCTTCTTCCATCTCAGAGGTTGCCGCGACGGGCAGCCAGTAGCGGCGGAAGAGCTCGCCCATGGACGTGCCCGGCCCTATGCGGCAGAAGCGCTCGTTCTCTTCCTTAGTAAGCAATGGTCCTCCTAGTGCGCAGCGACGGGCTCGTCGCGAAGGTTGCGGTAGTGGCCGGACTTCGAGACGGGCGGCAGACCGCGCGCGATGTTGATCCAGTGCTCGCCTTCATCGTTGCTGAAGAAGACGTCGCCGTCGGTCGTGCCCGCGAAGAGTGCGAATCCACCCGGATAGGCGTCCATGGTCATCGCCTCCACATTTCCACGAACGTGGCTCGGCCATCCGTTCTGGAGATACTGCCAGCTCTGTCCAGCGTCTCGGCTCCGGGCGATGATGGAATCCGCGTCCTTGTTGGTTCGCCACTGGCCGGGGTTCGATGAAGCGCCAGCAGTGAACATCAGGTCGGGCTGGGTCGGCATGACGATGAGCGCGTCCGGATAGGCGATGCGCCGATTCGGCAGGGGCATCGCGTTCCAGTTCTTCCCTGCGTCTGCGCTTTGATAGAGGCCTTCACCGGTGGCCATGTATACCTGGTCTGGCCGGCTGGGTACCGTGAAGAGGCGATGCACGTCTTCGTAGAAGCCGCTCAGCTCGGTCCAAGTTTTGCCCCCGTCGGTGCTCTTGAACGCCCCGCCGACTTCCACGCCCGCGTAGATCGTGTCGGGGTCGCGGGGATCGAACACGATGTTCTTCACGTGCGCCTCGTGTGGCGCGCCGGGGAACGTCCATTTGCTAACGCTCGGTACGTCGCGCAGCGTGGGTAGCTCGGTCCAGCTCCGTCCCCTGTCGTTGCTCACGTAGAGGTGCGCCGGCTCGGTCCCCGCGTAGAGACGCAGCTCGCCGCCGACCTGGACGCAATTTAGGCCGTAGATGTTGTCTGACGCGATGCCGCTGTCGCGTCGCTCCCAGCTCTGGCCGCCGTTGTCGCTGGCCCACAGGCCGCCGTTGTGCGCGCCGGCGAAGATCTCGCCCGAGGCGGGATCGATGGCGATCGAGGCGATGTGCTTACCCTCGAGCATTCGGCGTGACTCGCTCCAGGTTCCGTTTGCGGCTGGGCGTGTCAAGGAGACGATGCCGTTCGCCGTGGCGATGAGGACCTCGTTCGAAGGCGCGGAAGACTCGTAGCAATTCTTGCCGTTCGGGGAAACGCTGACCGTCATGGATTCCTCCCTTTCGCTCTGCACCGAATGTCAATCACGCCAATCTTACTCCGCGTCTATCAAGCGCGAAAGGCCCCGATTAGGGCGCTGCCTCTCTCGCGGCCGAAACATTCGACCTCGTCGAAACCCGCATCCGTGAGCCACCTGAGCTGATTGGGAAGGGTGGCCGGCTCTGCCGCGGCGATGCGCTTAAGGTCCTCCTCACTGGCGCGGGCATGCCGGTGAAGCCGCTCGCCGGGCCCGCCACCAGCCGCCTCCGCCAGCGGCGTCCATCGACCGGTTTCCTCGAAGACTTGCTGGCGCCGCGACATCGCCTGGGCGTGGCGGTTGGCGTTGCGGACGAGATCTCCCGAAGACACCTGATCGAGGTTGATGAAGCAGCCGCCAGCCGCCACCAACGGGAAGATCTCATCGTAGATCGCATGGATCCGGTCCGGAAATCGCACGTTGTGGATCGCCAACGACGACACGACCGCGTCGAACGGCCCCTTCAGTCCCGCCGTCCATTCCGGAGACATCAGGTCGCCGCGGTAGTAGCTCATCGCGTTCGCATGTTCCGCCAGGTTGGCGCGCGCTTCTTGGAGCATTGGCTCCGAGAAGTCGTGGAGCGTGACGCGCGCATTCGGGAATGCCTCCAGGACGAGGGCCGAGATCGGCCCCCAACCACCCCCGATGTCCAGCACGCTGATCGGTCGATCGGGATCGAAGGGGATGAGGTGGACGATCCGCCGCAGAGAGGCAGTACGATCCTCGTTGGTATAGGACCCGATCCACTCCTTCACGTACTCGCCTGAGTGCCATTCGTGCATGCCCGTCGGATCAGACTGTGTCATTTCCATGCCTCCTGTGCTGTGCGGTACCGGGCGTATGGTGTCTGGTTAGCGTCGGTTCTGGCAGCGTACCGCAAAATCGCAGTCCACGAGGAGCAGCTATCTGTTGCTTCGCTCTCTGTTATGATTCAGCTACCCCCTCCCAGGGGGGTGGGGAGATCGACATGAATCAGAATCGGGACGATGCGCTCAAGCGCATCGCATCTATCGAAGGACACCTCCGCGGGATCCGTCGCATGATCGAGGACGACACGTATTGTGTCGACGTCCTCAAGCAGACGTACGCGGTTCAGCGCGCCATCGACAAGCTGGAAGACGTGCTCCTCAAGGGGCATCTCAGCTCGTGCATTCCTGATGCCTTTGCCGAGGGACGGTCGGAACAGGCTATGGCCGAGCTCAGCGAGCTCTTCGAGCTGGCGCGTCGCTAACCACGAGCAGAATCGAGACACAAGCATGGCAGTTGAACAACTTCCTCAATCCGTGCAGGAAACCCGCGAGCAACGGGAGGCGACCGCCTCGATCAGCGGTATGACCTGCGCGAGCTGCGTACGGCGCGTCGAGCGGACGCTCAAGAAGGTACCGGGCGTAGACGATGCGTCGGTCAACCTCGCCACCGAGCGGGCACGCATCGTCTACGATCCGTCCATCGTCGACCTCCCTGCCATGGGGAGCGCCGTCGAACGGGCAGGCTACGGTTTTCGCGAGCTTCCTGCCCTGCAGGCCCACGGCCAGACAACGTCCGAGACCGACGCACACGACGCCGACATCGCGTCACTGCGCCGAAAGTTCATCGTTAGCATCAGCGCGGCCCTGGTGATGATGGCGGCAATGTACGCGCCGCTTCCCTTCGATCGCGCCTGGTTGAACATCGCGCTCCTCGCCCTGGCGACGCCGATCCAGTTCTGGGCGGCCTCGGCGATCTACGCAGACGCCTGGGCCGCCGCGCGCCACTTCACCACGAACATGAACACCTTGGTCGCTGTGGGCACTTCGACCGCCTACGGATTCTCTGCGTTCGTCACCTTGTGGCCCGACCTGGCGCACCATTGGGGATTCCCCACCCACGTCTACTACGAAACGGCCACCATGATCATCGCCCTCATCATCCTCGGGCGCTGGCTCGAGGCTCGCGCCAGGAGCCGCATGTCCGCTGCGATCGCGGCGCTCATGGGGCTGCAGGCGAAAACCGCGCGCGTCATCCGCGACGGCGCCGAGCGAAACGTGCCTATCGAGGACGTTCGTGTGGACGATCTCGTGCGCGTGCGGCCCGGGGAAAAGATCCCTGTTGACGGCGTGATCCAGGAAGGCGCATCCACGGTGGACGAGTCCATGATCACCGGCGAATCTATTCCCGTGGAGAAGCGCGCAAGTGACGAGGTCATCGGCGCGACACTCAACCGCACGGGGAGCTTCGTCTTCCGAGCCACCCGCGTCGGAACCGATACAACCCTGGCCCAGATCGTTCGCCTCGTCGAGGAGGCACAGGGATCCAAGGCGCCCGTCCAGCGCCTTGCGGACACCGTGTCGAGCTACTTCGTTCCCGCCGTCATCGTCTTGGCTCTGGTCACCGCCGCCTTCTGGCTCGTGTTCGGGCCGGAGCCGCGCATCACCATGGCGCTGCAGAGCTTCATCTCGGTGCTCATCATCGCTTGTCCCTGTGCGATGGGGCTGGCCACTCCGACGGCAATCATCGTCGGGACAGGCGTGGGCGCTGAGCGCGGCGTTCTCATCCGAGGCGGCGAAGCGCTGGAGAGCGCGCAGCGCATCACAGCCATCGTCCTCGACAAGACCGGCACACTCACGCTCGGCAAGCCCGTCGTCACAAGAATCGCCGCGGCAGCGGACGTGGCCGAAAGCGAGCTGCTCCGTCTGGCGGCGGCCGCCGAGGTCGGCTCAGAGCACCCCCTCGGCGAAGCAATCGTCGAGCATGCCCGGTCCCTCGGCATCGATCTGCCAACAGCCGACGAGTTCCAGGCAGTACCTGGCCAGGGAGTTCGTGCACAGATCGAGGGACAGGACGTACGGATCGGCAATAGCGCGCTGATGCAGGCCTCGAGTGTGGTCCTCGGACGTCTGTCGGAAACGGCGGACGCGCTGGCCGCCGAAGGCTCGACCCCCATGTTCATCGCCATCGACGGGCGTCCGATGGGTGTCATCGGCGTCGCGGATAAGCTGCGGCCGGAAGCAGCCGAAGCGGTGCGTCAGTTCCAAGCATTGGGGCTGGACGTCCGGATGCTGACCGGAGACAACAGGCGGACGGCCGAGGCGATCGCGCGCCAGGTAGGCATCAGCCAGGTCATCGCGGAGACGCTGCCCGGCCAGAAGGCGGAAAAGATCAAAGAGCTCCAGGCGCAGGGGCGAGTCGTGGCGATGGTGGGAGACGGCATCAACGACGCCCCCGCCCTCGCCCAGGCCGACGTGGGCATCGCCATTGGCGCCGGCTCGGACGTCGCCATTGCCGCGTCTGACATCACCCTCGTCGGCAGCGACCTACGAAAGGTCGTGACCGCGGTAGCGCTCTCGCGTCGCACGATGAGCGTGATCCGTCAGAACCTGTTCTGGGCGTTCTTCTACAATGTGGCCCTGATTCCCGTCGCAGCAGGGGCTCTGTACCCGATACTCCGGGTACTCCTGAATCCGGCCCTCGCCGCAGCGGCGATGGCGATGTCCAGCGTGAGCGTGGTGACGAACTCACTGCGGCTGCGGGCGTTTCAGGAGCCATCCAATGTGGGAGAGATCGTCCACCCACCGCTTCGGCAGCGAATCGCGGACGCAAGCTACCTGGTGGCGATCGCGATGGGGGCGGCAGCGGTCGGCTTCGCCGCCCTCTGGCTGTCTCGAGCTACAACCATGGCAATGTAAGAAAGAGGAGAACGAATCATGGCACGAGCGACGTTGAACGTACCTGACATCGACTGCGAGCACTGCGAGCACGCAATCACCGAGGCGCTCACGCCAGTCGGCGGAGTTCGATCCGTCCAGGTCGACATTCCCGGCAAGCTGGTGCAGCTCGACTATGACGAGTCTGCCCTGTCGATCGACCAGGTGCGCGAGATCCTCGCCAGCGAGGACTACCCTGTCGCGTCCGTCACCGCGGGGTAGAGTGCCCTACCGGGCATTTCGACAGGCTTAGGGTGAGCGGTTCTACCTTCGTGGGCGCGGGATGGCGGCCGTGATGAGGCTCAGCCCCATAAGAATGCCGACGATCTCACCGACGAAGAACGTCCACGGCACCTCGCCGATGATGAGTCGGTAGAGGCCGGCGACCGTTAACCCGAGAAGGAAGGTCGCGAGGAGCACTTCACGGAAATCTGCCCAGTACCCCCTGCCCATCGGGCGCGCCTCACAGCTTGACGACGATGCGCGTTCGCCATCCCACAATCTGAGGCGCGAATACCAGCTCGGTCGGACTGAGGTTCGCGGCCATCTCGAACCACAGATCAGCCTCGACGTTCTGGCCCGGGCCGAGGCTTGTGGGACGCAGAGCCCAGTCCGACGAGCCGCCGGAGAGCGCCGGATTCTCGATGCCGGCGCTGTCTTTCAGCGCGAAGTAGTTGGCCGCCACAGGAAGGTGGTGGGGTCCGTTGTTTGCCACCTTGACGTGCACCTTGACGAAGCGGTTACCGGCCTTGGGGCTCGTGAATCGATCCGGGCGCTCCGCGGGATTCTCGAAATTCGTGACGGTAAGCTGGTAGTCACCCGCGGAAATCGTCTCGCCGAGGCGTCCTGTTGGCTGATCGGCCCCAAATCCGCAGGCCGGCAACAGTGCCGCCGAAGCCAGCACCAACATCAGCGCCAGCCTCGTAACGACAGCGCCTCTCATCCCCACTCCTGAGCCCATGTGACTCCCTCGGGGACTATACTACCTAAGCTAAACACGAAGATGGACTCGCCCGGGGGTGACGGCATAGCGCACCAACGGCTCCCCGATCCGTCCGCCGACCCAATACAAGAGCCTGCTGCCGAGCTGGTCCGGTCCACGAGCCGGGCCAAGCGGGCGACGGCCCGTATGTACCGCGCATGGCAGGCCCAGGCGCCGGATAGCGATGCGCGCCACAGTCTGGCTCAGCTCGCGATCGACGAGGCAACGCACGCCCGTGCGCTCGACGGGCTGGTCGGAATTCTGAGCTTGAGCCCCCCATTTTTGCCCGATGGCCCCGTCTTCGAACGGAACGGGCACAGCACCTCCGGCAGCGAGCCCTGGCCATCCGCGCTCATGGCGGTCTTCGCACTCGATCAGGCGGCAACAGCCTGCCTCACAGCACTCGCCCACGCGCCCCACCCGAACCTCGGTCAGGTTGCGCGGACAATCGTGACGGAGGAGGAGGCGCATCAGCGCTTCGTGCTCAACGCCTTCCGCAAGCTTGCCGACGAAACGCCCGGGCTTGGCCCTCGGCTGGCGACCGAGATGCTGGTCGCCCGCGACTGGGTCCGAGACGTTTTCCCGCGTAGGAGCGCGCTTCAGGATCTCGTCGTGTTGGGCATGCTGCCCGCGGAAGGGCCAAAGGCGCACGATTCATTCCTGGCGAGCCTCGGCGACCGCTTGCAGGACGCGCTGGGCGTTCTCGGCTCTTGATGAGGCTCGCGACATGGAACATCAACTCCATCCGCATGAGGGTCCCAGCCGTTCTGGATTGGCTGCAGCGCACCCAGCCTGATGTGCTTGGCCTCCAGGAAACCAAAGTCACCGACGACCTGTTCCCTGGGGACGCGTTGGCGGAGATCGGCTACTCGTCTGTCTTCGTCGGCGGCAAGACGTACAACGGCGTGGCGCTCATCTCGAAGGAGCCGGCCACGGACGTGCGCATCGAGTATCCGTTGGCAGACATCCCGGAGCCGCGGCTGATCAGCGCCGTCTACGGTGGAATCCGCGTCTACAGCGCCTACTTCCCCAACGGGCGCGATCCCGAGAGCGAGCATTTCCAGACGAAGCTCGCCTGGATCGATGCGCTGGGACAGCTCGTCTTCGCCGAGGCGCAAGAGGGCGGGGGAAGTCCGACGCCGATGGCACTGATGGGCGACTTCAACGTCGCCCCTGAGCCGCGAGACGTGTACAACCCGGAGCTCATGGAGGGCCGCATCCATTTCACGGCGGAGGAGCGAGCCGCCCTCGAGCGACTGCGCGAGCGAGGGCTGGTCGACGCATTCCGCCTCGTAAACGAAGAGCCTGGCATCTTTAGCTGGTGGGACTACCGGCAAGGGATGTTCCGTCGCAACCTCGGACTCCGCATCGACCACGTGTACACGACGGCCGATCTTGCAGCGCGGACGACCGGCGCGTATGTTGACAAGGACGAGCGGCGAAAACCCTCACCCTCCGACCATGCCCCGGTTGTGGTCGACTTCGACGTGAGCGCCGCCTGACTCCCACCCGGAGGTAATGACCTTGGAATATCGACGCCTCGGCAACTCGGGCCTGCAGGTCTCCGTCGCCGGCCTTGGCACCAACAACTTCGGTCGCCGCTGCGACTTCGCCGCCACCGAGGCGGTGATCGACAAGGCGATCGATGTGGGGATCAACTTCATCGACACCGCAGACGTGTACGGCGACAGCCTCTCCGAGGAGTTCATCGGCCGAGCCCTTCGCGGTCGACAACGAGACCTGGTGATCGCCACGAAGTTCGAGAAGCAGATGGGCGAGGGTCCGCTCCACGGCGGCACCTCCCGTCGGTACGTGATGGAGGCAGCCGAGGCGAGCCTTCGTCGGCTCGGCATCGAGGCTATCGACCTGTACCAGATCCACTTTTGGAACGACGGCGCGCCCCTTGAGGAGACACTGCGCGCTCTGGACGATCTGGTGCACCGAGGCGACGTGCGCTACATCGGCGTGTCCAACTTCACGGCGTGGCAGATGGTCGAGGCCCAATGGATCACTCGCACCGAGCACCTGACGCCGTTGATTTCCACGCAGAACCAATACAGCCTGCTCGAGCGAGGGGTGGAGCGAGAGGTGCTGCCGGTCGCACGCCGATACAACATGGGCATGATCCCGTACTTTCCCCTCGCCTCGGGCTTCCTAACCGGCAAGTACCGGCAGGGCGAGCCACCGCCCCCAGGCACTCGCTTGGCTGGTGGTGGAGCCTTCGCGACTCGGGGCCTCACGGACGAGAATTTCCGAAAGCTCGCGGTGTTCGAGGCGTTCGCCGAGGAGCGCGACCATACGGTCGGCCAGCTCGCGCTGGCCTGGCTCGCCGCGCAACCAGGCGTCAGCTCCGTCATCGCCGGCGCCACCAAGGCCGAGCAGGTCGAGGAGAACGCGCGGGCCCTCGAGTGGAAGCTGACCGCGGAGGATGTACGCGCCCTTGATGAGGCGCTGGCTGCCCAACCCGTCGCGGCAGGGTGACGACCCCCGCTCACTCTGAGCCCGTCGGAGGGCCTCCCACTCAGCCGGCGCCGGTCGAAGTGCCCGAGCCCGCCCAAAGGCCCTTCCAGGATGGGTCGGCAGGAGCTCGCGCCGCGCTTCGCAACCGCAACTACCGACTATTCATGGCCGGGCAGCTCATCTCCCAGTCCGGCGGCTGGATGCAGCGCATAGCCCAGTCGTGGCTGGTGCTCCAGCTCACCGACTCGTCCTTGGCGCTCGGGACGGTCGTCACCATCCAATTCCTGCCCATCCTGCTGCTCTCGCTGCCCGCCGGTGCCCTCGCCGATCGTGTGCCGAAGCGGCGCGCCCTCGTCGTCATCCAGATCATCAACATCTTTCAGGCCATGTCGCTGGCGGCCCTCGTGGCCACGGACCAGGTGGCCCTCTGGCACGTGTACGTCCTGGCGGCAGTCCAGGGAACGGCGAACGCCATGGAGCAGCCAATGAGACAGGCGTTTCCCGCTGAGCTGGTGGGACGCGAGCTCATTCCCAGCGCGATCGCTTTGAACGCCACCGTGATGAACACCGCGCGAGTGGTCGGCCCCGCGCTCGGGGGGCTCACGGTGACCGTTGTCAGCACAGCGGGAGCCTTCGCGCTGAACGGGCTGAGCTACGTGGCGGTGCTTGTGGGCCTGGCGCTCATGCGGCTGGAAGACGTGCCCGCCCGCCGACGGGGCGGGGTTCTCAATCCATTTCAAGAGATCGGCGAGGCCGTCATGTACGCTGTGCGGAATCCGGCCATTGCCTTCAGTCTCGGCACGTTGAGTTGTCTCGGCATCTTCGGTTTCAATTACAGTACCTTTTTGCCGTTGCTCGCACGCTACCAATTGGACATGGGTCCTTCGGGCTACGGAACACTCAGCGCGGCTCTAGGCTGCGGCGCCATCGTTGGCGCGATGATCATCACCAGGTTCGGGTACAAATCGCCGGTGCGGCAGGTTTGGGGCGGCGTGGCGTTCGCCTTGGTCCTTGCGGGCGTAGGCTGGTCCATGTGGCCGGTGGTCACGATGGGACTGATGGCCGCCCTTGGCTTCGCCAGCACGTTCTTCACGACGACGGCGAACACAACAGTGCAGATGAGCGTCCCAGATGGGATGCGCGGGAGGATTATGGGACTCTATACACTGCTGCTGGCGGGGATGACTCCGCCCGGCGCCATGGTGACAGGCCTGCTCGCCGAGCGGTGGGACGTCGGCGTTGCCTTGAAGGTCGAGGGGCTGATTTGCTTGTTGGGCGTGCTTCTTGGCCTGTGGTACTACTCGCAGCATCGGAGCATCCGCACGGTCCCAGCGGCTGGAACGAACTGAGATGAGAAGCAAATACTTCAAGATTTGCACCCTGATGGCCGCGGGTTTGATGTTTCTTAGCCAGCTCGTCGCGTGTGGTGGTGGCGGTCAGGCAACGCCAACGCCACCCGCGCCCGGCCAGGTAGGCCAGCCGATCGAGTTTGCCGACGTCGAGCTCACTGTGAATTCGGTGATGCGCCAGCCGCAGATCGGCGAGTTCTTTAAACCCGCGTCCGGCAACGTGTACCTCACGGTCAACGTCACCATCCGGAACAAGCGGCCCTACCAGATTCCCTACCAGCCGTTTCACTTCACGGTCAAAGACAGCGCTGGAAGGGAGTACAAGGTCGGCGTGACGGCGGGTACCCAGCCGCTCCAGAGCTCGAATCTGGACGCAACGAAGGACGTGACGGGGAACATCAACTTCGAGGTCCCCGCGACCGCAACGGGTCTCGTGCTCGTCTATCGCGTGCCTGGCGCCAACGGCACGATGACGGTGCAGCTTGGGGACATCTCCGTCATGCCGCTGCCCACTCCGACACCTTTGGCGACGGCTACCCCGGTGAACACGCCCGTTCCGCCGCCATTAACGCCGCCGGTACTGCCCACGCTTGAGCTCGGGTTACCGCCGATATTGCCCACGATTGGGCTTGGGACGCCGTAGGAGAAGTTAGCCGATGAGGGCGACGGGGCCGGAGTGGTGGTGCACCATTCGCCAGGCCCCGTCCTCCAGGTGAAAGATGTTCGTGGCCGCGAGAGGCGTGCCGCCGACGAGCTCGCGGCAGATGACAATCGCTACGTCGCCCAGGATCGTGGCCGAGGAGCCGCCGGTCATGATGCGCGGCTGCTCCGGATTGGAGAGGATGCGGATCCAGCTCTCCATGACGGGGTCGCGGCCGGTGAGCACGTTCCATCCCGGGTGCACGCAGCCGATCTCAACCGTGTCCGACCACAGGGCGCTCATCGCCGCGGTGTCCTTCTGGTTGAAGGCCCTGTAGAAGGCCTCGTTGGCCGCCAATGCCTCTTCGACGCCCACCGTGATCTCCTCGACGCCGATCTGTCCCCTCTCCCTCTGGGAGAGGGTCAGGGTGAGGGCGTGCCACCGCCGGGCACAACAACTCGGGCCCACCCGCTCTGTCGGCGATGGGCTTAGAATACGAAATCTGCTGTGGGAGGTCGAGCCAACGATGCAGACCAAGCTCGTGAGCACCGATGGCGGTCTCGCCATCATCATCCCCGCGGACCTCGCCGAGCGGTACCACCTCGCCGCGGACGTGGCGATGGAGATCACCGCGACCGACGAGGGCATCGTGCTCGAACCTCTAGACGTGGCGCCGTGGTTCTCCTTCGAGTGGGAGCGCGCCCTCGACGCCGTTCTCGAAGAACACCGCGAGGCGCTGGAGTTGGCCGGTGACTGAGCGAAAGGGCTCCTTCCCGTTCCCCGATGTCGCCCAGTCGATTGCGTTCCACAACGCTCTAATGGAGCGCCTGGGCGTCACGGACCTCGACGCTCCTGACGAGAACCGCCTCCGTTCCACGCTGGAGCGCGCCCACGGCACGGTTCAACACCAACGCGGCGACATCGTGACCCTCGGATCGTTCCTGCTCTTCGGCCTCATCCGCGACAAGCCCTTCGGCAAGGGCAGCACCCAGACGGGAATCGCGCTCACCCTGGCATTCCTCCTCCGCAACGGCGCCGCCGTGGTGGCTCCCGAAGAAGAGATCGCGGGCGTCGGCTTGGGCATTGCGCAGGGCGAGGTGTACGCAGGCATGGTCGAGATGTGGCTCCGCGACTCGTGCCGCCCCGCCTGGTGAGACACGGCCGCGAACGATCCTAGCCTGTCTGGCGACGCGCGCGCCGAGCGGTCGTGAGCAGGCGCAGGTAGCCTGGCGTGATGCGGTTCCAGTCGTAGCGACCTTCGACGAGGCGGCGGGCATACAGGGCGAGCTGGCGTGCGAGACTGCGATCCTCGAGCAAGCGAACAACCGCGTCCGCAAAGGGTGCGGGGCCATCAGCGATGAGGGCGTGGCGCTCGTGATCGGCGGCGATCCCGGATATGCCGAGGGTCGTCGACACGACGGGCACGCCGGCTGCCATCGCCTCTAGCGCCTTGAAGCGCACGCCGCTCCCCATGCGCATCGGGATCACCGCCACGTCCGCGCTGGCGATCTCTGCTGCCAGATCGTCCACGTAGCCGACGGCTTCGACACCATCCGCTTGGATGCGATCCGAGCCCTTCCCTACGAGTCGAAGCTTTGCCGTGGGGATACGAGCACGGACGAGCGGGAGGATGCTGCGCGCGAACCATCGGACGGCGTCCGCGTTCGGTCGATAGTCCAATGAGCCGATGAACACCATCGTGCCCGTGTGCGAATCCCCTGGCTCGCGATACGTGATTGCCGACGTGTCCACGCCGTTCGGAACCAGCTCTGGCTCGACGTGCCGCCCGCGAAGCTTGCCGACGTCGATGTCCGAGACCGCCAGGACCATGTCCGTCTCGTTCATCATGATCCGCTCGTACGTCCCGAGTTTGGACCACTGGCTCATGGAGTAGAGACCGGCATGCCAGCGGCGGACGTCGCGGAACTCCGCCTGGAACATCGTGCGCTGCAGGTACATCTCCGCGTTGTGCGCATCGTAGATGATCGCCGCCCGCCCGCCGAGCCCGCGCGCGACGCCGAGGAAGGGCATCATCTCCAGCCCCTCGAGCTGGATCACGTCATATTGCGTCTGCTGGAGGAGCTCCTGCATCTCCGTCGCAAAGGCGCCCGATTCGAGCCGGTGCGCCAGGTCGGGTAGCTGGTCGAAGAAGATCGCCCAGCTCCGCCTGAGAATGCCGCGAGAGTCCGGCAACGGGACGACGCGGATCTCGCGGCAGAGCCGTCGCAGCTCATCTATCTCCTCGTCCGCACCCGTCGACCCGTTGGAGCGGTCAGCCTCTTCGATCGATTGAGATCGGGCGGACTCGTTCGAGAACGAGACGAGGTCCACTTGGTGATGCTCCGCCGCGGCGCGAATCAGGGCGAGCGAGCGGAGCTTGGAGCCCTGGTCGGCCGGATACGGGAGAGATGGTGTGACGAAGAGAATTCTCACGCGGCCGCGACCCGCTCGTAAACGGCAACCGTCTCGCGAGCGGCCCGTTCCCACGAAAAGGTCGCCGCGCGCGCCAGGCCGCGCTCGATCAGAAGCTCGCGATAGCGCTGGTTCCCTAGAACCCAGCCCAGTCCATGCGCGATGTCGTCCGGATCGTCCGGCCGCACGATCACCCCGGCATCGCCGACGATCTCCGGCAGGGAACCAGCGTCGGACACCACGACGGGCGTCCCGCATGCCATCGCCTCCAGCGGCGGAAGGCCGAAACCCTCGTACAAGGAGGGCAGCGCGAGCACCTCGGCCGCACAGTACAGGGGGCGCAGGTCCGACGGCGGTACGTCGCCGAGGAACGAGACACCGTCCGAAAGCGCAAGGCGCTTCACCGTGCTGAAGATGTCATCCGAAAGCCAGCCGCTCCCGCCGGCCACGACCAGCCGGGCGGGGAACTCTCGCCGCAACAACGAGAACGCCTCGAAGAGCTTCGGCAGATTCTTGCGAGGCTCCAACGTGCCGACGAACAGAATGTATGGACCTTCGACGCCGTACCTCTCCCGAACGAACGCTGCCGCCTCATCGCTGGGCATCGGCGCCAGACTCGGCTCGGCAGCCTCGTACACGACCGAGATCTTCTCCGGTGGTGCGTCCACAAGCTCCACGAGATCGCGAGCGGTCGCTTGTGACACGGCGATGACCGCGTCCGCTTCCCGCACCGCGCGATCCACGCCTCCGTAGTAGCGCCGGCTTTCGCTCGTCATCGTGCCCGGCATGCGGAGGTAGGCCAGATCGTGCACGGTGATCACGCTCCGCCAGCGGCCGGGCTTCGGCGAGATGAAGTCAGGGCTGTGCAGCACATCCAGACGGCTGCCGCGCAGCTCCCACGGAAGGGTAAACCGCTCCAGGCGATGGTGGGGAGGCGTGAAGGCGGCCAGCGACTCGCCAGCGGGCAGCTCGGGCGCCTCGACCTTGGGTCGCCTGCCACGCACGGCAAGAAGCTGGTGCTCGGTGCCGAGCCGACCGATAGCGGCGACGAGCTGCACCGTATAGCGGGCAATGCCACCCAAAGTGTAGTCCGCGAGCCGAGCGTCTATGCCGATGCGGATGCTGGCCTCCTCTCCACAGTAGGCCACTCAATGATACAGACGTCCCGCGTATGCCATGAATAGCGGCGCGGTTGATAAGGGCTACTGCGAGATGGACCATGAGAGGACCTGCATGTTGTTAGCGGTCAAGATATCGCCACTCTTCGACGGTGCTACGCCCTTGACCTTCTTGTCGAACACCGTGAAGCTCTTCAACGTCACAGCAAAAAACCTGGGAGGTCCTCAACGACCGTCCGCTGGATCTCATCGTAGATCTGCTTCCGCTTGTGATCGTCGAGCTCCGCCGCGCCTTCATCGAGAAGTTGGTCGTCGCCTCACGAACGTGCTCCGTTCGGGTGACAGCTCTTGCGGAATGAATGGCCCGCTGACGACGCTCGGTTTTCGGACCTCCGGATTACCGGAGGGGTCCCGCCAGGGCTTGCCTTCCCAGATGTGTCTGGGGACGGGGACCGCGATGGCCGCAACGCCGAGCGCGAGGAAGCGGGCGAGCGGTTCCTTCAGCGTGACGACGATCGTCCGAGGATCCGGTGTGCGAAAGGATTCGATACGCGCGAGGTCGTCCAGGCCGACGAAGTTGTTTTCTGGTTTGCTTGCATTGTCCCAGGCATATTGGAAGTCGGCCGACGTGATGGATCGACCGTCACTCCAGTTGATGTCGCCCCGAAGGGTAAAGGTGAATGTTCTCCCATCGGCTGAGATCGTCGGCAATGCGGTGGCGAGCGAATAGTCGGGACTGACCCAGTAGTCGAGGGTGTCAGAGTTGATGTCGATCAAGCCAGACCCAACGAGGGTAAGCGCGTCCATCAACGGTGAAGTATTGTCTTGAGGTTCGGGATACGGGTGCAGCAGTTTGGGCGCGCCACCGAGGATCGCGACGCGGAGAACGCCGCCTGCGCGTAACTCGTCAGGTGATTGACTCGGGCGGGTTGGGGCCGATGGAGCTTGAGAGCATCCCGTGAGGATTATCATGAGGGCCATGAGCCACTGAAGGGCGAAAAGCTTGCTCATCGGTCGCTCTTCCGTACAGCTTGACAAGCCTTCGGCCCATCAGCCGAACGGCCAAAGGTAGCGGCAATACTATCTCTGCGGGATTGCTTACTCAACCCGCGGAAGGAGGTCCAATGGCGCCACCGCGTGAATGGGCAGACGTCCTGCGCGCACTGGGTCGATCGCTTGAAGAACAGCAGGCTACCCATGTCGAGATCATGCACCGCAACACATTCCTTGCGGTCTACGCAGACGTGGGCACCCCAGGTAGGGATCGACGTGCATACGAGGAACATGACCTGGAGCTGCTCCGGAAGCAGGCGCGCGAAATGCGCTCCGGTACCGGCGGCAACCCTGGGGGTTCATTGGCCGAGCTGCTCCGTACGCTTGGCCAGGAGCTCGATCTAGATGAGGTTGACCTGAGCAGGATCGCTGAGGTGGATCTTGGTTGGGAGGTGTCAGGGGAGGGCAAGGGCAAATACTATCGGAAGGAGTTCTCGAGAACCGAACTGATGGAACTCAGCGCCCAACGGCGGGCGGCACGGCCCACTGGGATCGCACTCTTGAGTCGGGTCAGCTTGGGAGCGGCAGTGTACACGAAAGATGAGCACCGCATTGGCAAGCTCAAAGAGATCAGAGGCAACTTCTTTCAGATCGGAACACCGTTCCTCCAGCGCGACTACTGGCTGCCTGGGGACTGTGTGGCGTCCGCGGGCCCCGACGAGCGAGTTCTCCTCTGGGTCTCCAAAGGCCAGGTTGACGGACGCAAGACAGAGGGCGATCCGCCCCGGGGATAAAGCGGCCACACACAGACACACCCACCGTTCCTCTCCTCACAGTCTCGAGCGTTGTTTTCCCGGCTCGCCGGGCAGATCTTAAGCACGCAGCTCCCACTCGTGCACGTTCCAGGCCAGATTGCCTGTGGGATGAACGTTCTTGACCCGATTACTCACGAAGATCGGAAGTGCATCGTAGAACAGCGGCAGTACGGGGAGCTGCTCACCAAAATGGTGCACGATCAAGCCGGCCACCTGCATGCGCTCCGTCCAAGGAATCGTCATCTGGAATCGATCGACGAGGCTATCGAGCTCGGCATTCTGATACCGGCCGTTGTTGGTGCCTTGATAGTTTCGCTCTGGCACCCGGGCTGGTTGCTGTGTAGCGCAACCAAGCGCTCGAGGCCGTTGCCCTGACGGAGGACCAGGAACGATGGGAATGTCGCCTGCTCTTGAGCGTCCTGGGCGCGGTTGGCCGGGAGGGCGATGGGCTCCGCTGCGACGCCAGCCTGTCGCCAGAAGTCCACTAGCGGGAACAGGGTCTTTTGATGGATGTCTCGCTGGGCGTACGACCGGACGGCCATCTGGAGTACCTGCCCCGACGAGTCCCGGAGCACCCCGTCAGCGCCTCGGGCAAAGCCCAGCTCCGCGAGCATCTGAGCTGCCACAGCGGGAGCGTAGTCGTAGCGCACGATGCTCCCTCGCGTGGCCTCGTACTCCCGCGTGCCAGGACTGAAGACACTGTCCGCCACGGGAAGCAGCCCGTTCATCAACGTTTCGGCAAGCTGTTGGCGATCCACGGCATGGATGAGGGCCCGGCGGAACATCGCGTTCTGAACGATGCGCGGCTCGGGATCGATGGACTGCGGGTAGGCGACGACCCAGCCCGAGGGATCCATGACCACCTGCCCGTGTTGCCATTGCTCCTTCACCGTCAGCGCTTGGTCCATGCCCACTATCGAGCCGTGGGGCATATCGATCGCCTCGGACAACATGTTGGCGATCATCGTATTCGGGTCCGCGACAAACCGCACTTGGATTTCGTCGATTTTAGGCCGGCCCAGCGCATAGCGATCGAAGGCTGCAAGCACCAGGTGGCTGCCCCGAACCCACTCCTTGAGCCGGTACGGTCCGAGGCCGACGAACTCATCCGTCCAATAGCGCAGCTCGGTGAAGCCAGCCTTGTTCATGCGGTACTCCTGCTCGAGCAGATGTCGTGGCAGGGGCACGGACCGACTGCTGTTGTTGGACATACTGAAGAGCGCGTCAGCATCGACGAAGGGCTGCTTCCACGTAACAACCGCGGCGCCAGAACCGACCTCCACGCGCTCGATCAGGTCGATGCCGAGCATGCGGAATTGCGGCAGGTCCGGGTCGCTTAAGATGTCAACGGTGAAACGCAGGTCTTCAGCGGTGAGAGGCGTCCCATCGTGCCAGACCGCGCCCGGACGGATCGCGTGCGTCGTCTCCATTCGCCCGTCGGGGAACACCTTCCAGCGGCCGTTCTCGATGGAGGGCACCGACTCACCCAGGGTTGGCCGAAGTGCTTCTTGGTGGTCGAGGACGGTTAAGCCGGGAAACAGGTAGTAGGCTAGGCCGGCCTGTGTAACGGATATCCGCTGGGTCTCAATCGCGAGGTTGAAGCCGACCGGCTCAGAGATAACGGCGAGCACGAGGCGGGTTGGGCCCGAAGAGACTCGCGGCACCGCCGTCGCCTGCGGTCCACTAGAGATCGCCTGGCCAGATCCGCAGCCCGTCAGAACGATCAAGGCAAGAATGCACACACCACGGACTCCGTTTGGCATCGGGTCGCACCTCCCTCTTCCAGACCGAACAGCCGTCGTCCGCCAGTGTATCCGCATCATCCGCCGCCTTCTGTTTGCAGGATGAAAACAACGCGCCGATTTACTAGGAGTTACTTACCGGAGCGGACCTCCTGGAAATAACGCGTTCGGTGTGGTCGGCAAACAGCCAGAACTGGCGCGTTACGGCCGGCGGCGGTTCTGGGGCGGTCGCGGCGGCGACCGGCGTGGGTTACTGCGTTGCGGCATGTCGGGGCGCCGATAGTCGGGCGCATCGATCTCGAAGATCTGTTCCATGTACAGCAGTCCCGGGTCGCTCAACCGAGAGGCCACACGCGGCTCGAGCTCGTCGATGCTCAGGTTGGTCGTGATCACCGTGGGGAGCCGTGCGTTGTAGCGGTAGTTGAAGAGCTGGTACAGCTTCTCCTGCGCCCAGTTAGTGGCGCTCTGGGTGCCCAGGTCGTCCAGGATGAGGAGCTGGGTGGTGCGGATCTCCTCGAAGAGCTGATCGTACGTCACAGCGCTATCGGGCCCGTAAGTAGAGCGCAGGTGATCGAGCAGGTCCGGCACGGACACGAACGTGGCCGATCTGGTGTCGCTGAGACGCGCGTTCGCGATGGCGGCCGCCAGGTGCGTCTTTCCGCAACCATAGCCCCCTTGAAAGACGAGCCAGCCTTGCGGGTTCGCTGCGAAGAGCACCGCCGCCTCCAAGGCTGCGCGGAGCGGTTCCGCTTGCTCTGGGTCCGAGCTTCGCCCGTCAGGCGCAAAGGACTCGAATGTCATGTGCTTCAGCAGCTCGAGCGTTCCACCCAGCCGCTGGAACGCCGCCGACTGCGGCGGCTGGAGATAGCAGATCCGCGCGAAGTCGGGATCAGTGAGCCGAACGCGGAGCCGCTCGTCCACGTCCTCCAGCGAGTGGTTTGTCGTTACCACGGTGGGTAGGCGGTTGTTGTAGCGGAAGTTGAAGAGCTGGTACAGCTTCTCCATCGCCCACGGCGTGCTGCTCTGGGTCCCGAGATCGTCCAGCACAAGCAAGGGCGCATTCCGCACGTTCTCGAACAGTTCGTCGTATGAGATCTCGCTGCTCGGGCTAAAAGCAGCGCGCAGGTGGTCCAGCAGGTCGGGCACGACCACGAATAACGCGGGCTCCCCGATGCCGATCCTGTGATTTACGATCGCCGAGGCGAGGTGTGTCTTCCCACACCCCGGTGGCCCTACCAGAATCAGCCAGCCGTCGGGCGATCCCGCGAATACCTGCGCGGCCGTCACCGCCAGACGGAACCTGTGTCGATGCTCGGCAGTTTCGGGGTTGCGCCCATCGGCGACCAGGTTGTCGAACGAAAGGCGCGTCAGTGGCCCGAGGTTCGAGAGCCGCTCCAGCTTCTGCTTCCGCTGTTCGGTCAGGACCTCGGTTCGGCACTTGCAGGGAATCGCCTTTCCAAACTCGGGATGGTCCCGCGGTACCTCATACGTGATGAAGCCCGCCCCGTGGCACGTGGGGCAGTCGGCAGCTTCCGCCTCCGCCTCGCTCACCTCCGCGATCGACGGCACGAACCCACCAAGGTTCAGCCGCTTCAGGACGTCTTCCAGGCGCTCCATCGGCGCTCCGTTTCGGCTCAATTGGGTCGCTGGTGCTCGAGGTCGACGAAGCGCGTGCTGCGCTCCATGAAGAGGAGGTTGACGACGCCCGTCGGACCGTTGCGATGCTTGGCGATGTGGAGCTCCGTGATCCCCTTCTTCTCAGACTCTCGGTCGTACACGTCCTCGCGGTAGATGAAGATCACGACGTCCGCGTCCTGCTCGATGCTACCGCTGTCGCGCAGGTCGGACAACATTGGGATGTGCGGGTTGCGGCTCTCCACGGCTCGCGAGAGCTGCGAAAGCGCGATGACGGGCACGTTCAGCTCGCGGGCGAGCGCCTTCAGCGATCGTGAAACCTCCGAGATCTCCTGCACCCGATTCTCTGGCCCGCTGCCGCCGACGAGCTGCAGATAGTCGATGATCATCAGGTCCAGTGGGTGCTCGCCGTGCAAGCGCCGGGCTTTGGCCCGCAGCTCATTGATGCCGATCGAAGGCGTGTCGTCGATGTAGATCGGAGAGGCAGACAGAATGTCCAGCGCCTCGCCCAGGTTGCGGATCTCGACCTCGGAGAGCCGCCCCTCCCGAATCCGCGCCGAGTCGACACCCGACTCCGTGGAGAGGAATCGCTGGGCGATCTGCATCCGGCTCATCTCTACGCTAAAGATTGCCGTGGTCATGTTGAACCGGATCGCCGTGTTGCGGGCAATGTTCAGCGCCAGGGCCGTCTTCCCGAGGCTTGGGCGGGCGGCCAGGATCACCAGGTCCGAACGCTGAAAACCACCGAGCAAACGGTCCAGGTCGAGGAAGCCCGATGGCACGCCTGGACGCGCCAGATCGGACGCGGAGCCGAGCTGGATCTGCTCGAGGTACTCCGCGAGCACGTCACGGATGTGCAGGAAGTCTCGCGTCGCGCGGAACTGCGTGACGAGGAACAGCTCTTGCTCCGCCCGCTCCAACGCAAGCGACACGTCGGCGAAGTCCTCGTAGCCGATGGCGGCGATGCGCCCCGCCGCGGTGATGAGCCGCCGCATGACGGCTGTCCGCTCGACGACGTGCGCGTAATGCTCGACGTGAACCGCGGTCGGCACGATCGTGAGGAGACGCGAGACGTACGCGACCCCACCGATCCGGTCGAGCATATCGTCACGCTCAAGCTCGTCGCAGACCATCACGAAGTCCGTCGGCTGGCGCCGCTCGTACAGCCGCATCATCGCCGAGTAGATGTCGCGGTTGCGCGGGTGATAGAAGTCTTGGGGGCGCAGGAGAGCCGCCGCCGCCTCGATCGCCTCGGGATCGATCAGCAGGCTACCCAAGACCGATTCTTCGGCCTCGGTATTGTGGGGCGGGAGCGGCTCAAACCCACGATCCGGGGCGAGGGCTTCCATAACCATAACTAACGACCACCATCAGCGACGGAGGTCGGGGGCGAGTCGGCGTGGTGATACGCGATCATGTGTCTACCGACCTCTACTGTTTGTCCCCGACGACCTCCACCGTGAGGTTCGCGACGATCCTCGGCGCAACGTGGATCTTAACTTTGTGCGTTCCGGCGGCACGAATGGGATCGTCAACATCGATATCCCGCTTTTCCACAGGTCGTCCAACAACGCGCGAGAGTTCCTCGGCGATATCGGCAGACGTCACCGACCCATACAGTCGACCCTGCTCGCCCGAGCGCGCGTGGACGGTGATCGTCATTTCGTTGAGCTGCTTGGCAAAAGCATCGTGCTCGGCCGCCATCTTAGCCTGCTGGCGACTCTCAGAGGCCTTGTGCGCCTCCACGTTCTGGACTGCGGTCTTCGACGCCACGGCAGCCAGGCCACGTGGGATGAGGTAGTTGCGGCCGTAGCCGTCCGACACCTCCTTCACCTCGCCTGCATGCCCCAGCGTGGGAACATCCTTACGGAGCACTACTTTCATCGTTTCACCTCCTGTCCGGACGCCTCCCGCGGGCCCTCCGGACGCATTGTATCGAACAAATGTACTGGTAGCAATAGGTGCTCTCTATCGAGTGGCAGATTCTAGAGCGGTGTGGTTTCCTCCTCTCGTCTGCGTCGTTACAACGTGACACGGTGGCAATCCATCGACTGCTTATCCACATCTCCCACGCGACCGCCTGGGTTTTTCCACCAGTTGTCCGCATAACATGGGAGTGATTTCCGCGCCCGGCGCGCTTCGCTGTGGAAATCTCGATTGGGCAGTGCCACCATGTCAGGTGATGCATCTGTAAGGTGGCCGAGACCAAGCCTGGAGCACCATGCCAGACGCCGACCCTGACGTGTCGGGTACAGTTTTCTTCGTGAAGCAGATCGGCCTCGTCCTCCTCTCGGGGGGGCTCGACTCCACGACCGTCGCTGCGCTGGCGGCGAAGCAAGGCTACGACCTCTCCGCACTCACCATCGACTACGGGCAAACGCACCGCCGAGAGATCGAAGCGGCCCGCGCGGTGGCAGGGGCGCTCGGGCTTTCGCACCACGTGGCCAACGTCGGCTTCTTCCGCGATCTCGCGTGGTATTCTGCCCTGACTAACCCGTCCGCGTTTGCCGCGCCGGTCAACCGGGAAAGCGAGTCCATGGCGGCCGACATCCCCATCACGTACGTTCCGCTGCGGAACACGTTCTTTCTCACCCTCGGAGCCGCATGGCTCGAGAGCCGTGCGCTCAGCCTGATCGAGCAAGAGCGCATGCCCGCGGCCGAGCTCAGCGCAAGCCTCTTCATCGCCGCGAATGCAATCGACTACAGCGGCTATCCGGACTGCCGGCCCGAGTACTACAACGCGGCCGTCGAAACGCTCCGCCTCGGGAGCAAGCTCGGGACGCAGTACAACGTGCCGATTCGTATCGAGACGCCCCTCATCGATAAGGGAAAGGCCGACATCGTTCGCCTGGCCATCGAGGTGTCCGCCCCTCTGGATCGCACGTGGAGCTGCTATGGCGCCGGCCCGACACCATGCGGCCGATGCGATAGCTGCACGCTTCGAGCAAAGGGCTTCGCCGACGCCGGCGTACCCGATCCAGCCCTCTCAGTCGCCGGCGGGTGAGCGTGGCTCCCACATGCTGAAGGTGAGTCGAACGTCATCTGGAGAACCCGAGATCTTTGCCTCGATCCAGGGCGAGGGCCCAACCTGCGGCCTCCCCAGTGTCTTCCTTCGGCTTGCCCTTTGCAACCTGCGATGTACGTGGTGCGACACGGATTACACCTGGGACTGGTCGCGCCACGATCCCCGCGCCTCGATCGTCGAGCTGGATCCGGAGGACGCAGCCCTTCGAGTGCTCTGCCTCGCCGGTGAGGGCGCGACCAGCGCCACGCCCAGGATCGGCAACGTCGTGCTCACCGGCGGAGAGCCGCTCCTCCAACAGACCGAGCTCGCGGAAACTGCTGGCGCATTGAAGGCACGCGGTCTGAGGATCGAGATCGAGACGAACGGCACCATCACGCCCCTCCCACCGCTCGCGAGGATGATCGATCAATGGAACGTGTCTCCGAAATTGACCAGCTCGGGCAATGCCGCGACCGCCCGCGGCAACGATCAGGCGACGAGGTGGTTTTCTGAGCAGCCCACGGCCTTCTTCAAGTTCGTGATCGTGGGACCAGAAGACCTCGCGGAGGTCGATGAGCTCGTGCGCCGCTACCGCGTTCCCGCTGAGCGCACGATCCTTATGCCCGAGGGCACGGAGGCACGCGTGATCGCCGAGAGGTCGCAATGGTTGGCAGAATGGTGCACGGCGTCAGGCTATCGCTTGGGCGCGCGCCTCCACGTGATGCTCTGGGGAAACCAGAGAGGTCGATAGACTAGGCGCCCGCCGTCGCGGAGGCTTCGCCCTCCACCTCGTCGACCTGCCGTGGGACCTCTTCCATCGTGATGACTTGCGTCTTGTTGACGCCCACGAAGTTCGCGCGATCCGTCCGACCGTCCATGCCCGTAATCGAGGCCGAAGTCACAGCGATGAACGCTTCGGTGTCGCGCTCCAGCAGGTCCGTGAGCCGGGTGCTCGGGATAAGGTAGACCGTACCCCTGATGACAATGCCGCTTGCGGCGCGAATGACGACATCGTGAGGCTCGCGGGCCGTCCGGTCGAAATGCTGGGCGCCTACACCGCGGTGAGAAAGGCTCATCGTGCGCTTCGCCTCCAGAAGGGTCGCTGCTCGCGCTGCGGTCGGGCCGCGGCGACCATGGCATCGGACCGCTCGCCGTTCGCACGCTCCGGTCGCGGCTGCCCGGCGACCAGTTCGACGAGGCGGGCCATGTCGCGCGTCACCTCCGCGTCCTCATTCGGATCCTGGTCGAAGAGCGAGACGCCGTGGTTCGAAGCCTCGACCACCGCGCGACCCGCGCTCACCACCGTGCCGGCGATCGGCATGCCGAGCTGCTCTTCCAGCGCCGCCAAGCGGATGCCGCTGTTGGCGCGGTTGAGGACCAAGGACAGCTTGTTGCTGATGCCCAGCGCGCCAGAAACCTCGAGGAAGCGGCTCGTGTGGTGGACCGCGCTGATCTCGGGAGTTGTGACGAGAATAATGCGGTCCGCGATGTCGAGGATCTGCAGATTCAACTCGTCCAGCGTGGGGTGAGTGTCCACGATCACGAAGTCGAAAAGCGCGCGGTACGAGGAGATCGCTGCCACGACGATGTCGCTGCGGATCTTCTCTGCCGTCGACAGGTCCGGTGGTCGCAAGAGGAGGTGTGCACCGGAAGCATGCTGGACGAGCACTTGCTCGAGGACGTGAAGGTTGGTGTCCTCTTCAGCGGAAATGTCGAAGACGCTCTTGCGGGAGGCAAGGTTGAGAAGCACCCCGATGTCGCCAAACCAGAGGTCCCCGTCGACGAGGAGCGTCTTGTAGTCATAGAAGCGCGAGAGGCCAACGCCGAGGTTCACGGCGATGGTGCTCTTGCCTACGCCGCCCTTCGGCGAGAACATCACGATGATGCTGCCGTGGTGGATACCTTCGGATCGGCCGCTGCTGAATCCCATGCCACCTTCAGGGATCTCATAGCCGCAGCGGACCATCATCGCCTTCACGCGAAGAATGAGCTCGCCCACGCCCACTGGCTTGGCGGCGTACTCGTCCATTGGGGGGCGATGAGAGTCGAGCGAAAACTGCTGATACTTCTCGGGCGCTACAAGGGTCAAGGTGGGGACTGAATGGGCAGAGTGCAGCAGCTTGAAGACCTGGAAGGCCATCTCCTGGGGGATGTCGCCGTCGACGACGGCAATGCAGTTCGATACCTCTTCGATAGCGCCGCTGGAGGTCGTCCGCTCGAGAAAGCTCACGACTTCGGCGTACGACCCCGCCACCTGGCAGTTGATCTTCTCGCCGCGGAGTGCGGAGGCGTACTCATCGAAGGTTCGATCTTGGCTGATCAGGAGAACTTGTGCAAGACTCACGCTTCCTCCAGGCGGACGCGAAACCCGGGGAGCTGCAGGATTTCGCCCGAGATGCGCTGACACTGAGACGGCAGACGTGCCGCCCGATCCCCGTGCCTTCCCCAAAGAAAGCCCACCGGGGCCTTAGCATACAATAAGCGGTTTACGGCTGCAACACACGAGTCGGCCCCTTCGTTGCTGCGAGACAACCAAGGGCCGGGGGCACGGCGCTCACCAAAACCGCACGCACATTGTGCACTATTCGCGCGCCGAATGGTTCGGCTTTCGCTTCTTGACATATGGGCGTTATCGCGGCGCCAGGGCGAGGCCTTGCTCCTGGACCCGATCCACGCCTCTGGCCAGCTCCTGGGCATCCACCGTCACCGTCTGGTCTGGCGCCACCCCCGCCCCCAGCAGCGACCTACCGGCCGGGCTGAGCATCCGTCCGATGGCGATCTCGGCCGCCGATCCATCGGAAAGCGCGACGAGCCGCGGCGTCCCTAACCGACCCGCGCTCGGGGTCCCTATGACTCTCCCCAGCTCGTGGTCGCGGATGGCGCCGGCCAGCAGCTCGCCGGGGCCGGCCGTTGCTCCGTCGATTAGCAGCACCAATGGTCGCTGCACGCTGAGCGCCGGCCCCGTACCCCGAACGGGCAACTGCGCGCCTTGTTCCTCCTCGATCGCGAGCACCTTGTCGCCGGCGAAGAGCGATGCCACACTCGCAGCCTCCGTCAGGCTGCCCGCGCCATTGCCCCGAACGTCGACGACCCAGCCAACTGCGCCCGCCGAGGCGCTGTCGAGAAGGGCTCGGCGAACCGCCGCGGCGCTGCCAGTGTCGAAGCTCCTGAGCTGAAGCAGCAGCACGCCATCGACGAGTTTGCTCGAGACGGCTGCGGGCCGGACCCTCGCACGCTGCAGGGTAACGGCCCGGGGCACGCGTCCACCAGGAGACTCGAAGGTCACTGTCACCTGCGATCCCTGAGCCCCGCTGAGCGACGACAGCACGTCGTACAGGTGGAGGCCTCGACTCTGCCGATCGCCGACGGCCCGAATGACGTCTCCAGCCCGAATCCCGACCCGGTCAGCCGGTCCCTCCGGCTCTACATCTCGGACGATCGGCGCCTCGCCGTCGCTGCCGGGCGTGAGGGTCACGCCGATGGCCGCGTCTCTTGCCGATCGCCGCGCCTCGACCGCGCTGCGTTCCAGATAGCCGGTCAGGGGATCGCCAACGGCGGACAGCATTCCGCGGGCCGCTCCTCGGCCGATGGCCGAAACATCCATCCGGCTTCCCAGCTTTTGGACGAACCCGTCGTAGGCGCTGCCGAACGCTGCCCAGGTTGTCCGCGGATCGCGCGAGGCTTGGAGCCACGTCGTGTCGAGAACCGCCGCCTCCACAGGCAGCAGCCCCTGCTCGGTGGCGGCCGCGTGGGCGCCTTTCAAAGCTCCTGCGACCATCTGCGGCCCGTCGACGGGCTGGACCCCGCTCGTGAGCACGCCCTGATAGATCGTGTAGAGATCGTCCGACGTCAAGACGTTCGGCCGTGTTTGACCGACCAACTGCGGCTGAGACGGATCTGAAGGCACTCTCTCGGTCTGGGCAGCATCGTCCGTTGCGACCGTGCACCCTCCTAAGAGAAGGAGCACCAACCCGACGCCGACAGCCCTCGTACGAGAGCCGCGCGCGACTAGATGCCTGTCATTCTTGGTGGGCCACATCGCGTTATTCTCCCACAGACGCCGACTCTCAGACAGCGGGATCGATACCGGGCTTCTCCCATTTGCAACAGCCGGCAGCGCTTCGTTTACGCGTATGAAACCGATGGCTACGCGCCCATCCGCTCGCCGTGCACATACTCAACTCGATGACGCCAACTGAGGAGAAAACGCATGGCCGCTCGCGAGCTTCCCACAATCGTGAACCTGGCACGGCGGCGCGCGGAGCGACAGAGCGACCACGACCAGGAGCACGATCGCTTACGGCAACTGGCGCGACAGCTCGGCGAAACCGTGGCCAACGCTGCGGACGCCGATCAGTGGACCACGTACATCGAGGGCGTCGACTTCGGGGGCTACACCTTCCCATTGCCGCCTCGGCCGCTGCTGCGCTCGATTCACGGAGGACGGCGCGCTGCACATGAGAAGTCGATTCCACTCTCCTCGGGTGGACGCGAGATCGGGAGTGTACGGCTTCTCACCATTCGGCCGAAGGGATTCCAGGCGGCTGAGATGGAGCAGGCGCGCGGAGCAGCGGACTGCGCCGCACGGCTCCTCGCCCTTGCACTCGACCGCCCAACCGAACGGACACGCGGCGCAGCTTTCCATGAGCCCCCGCTTCCGCTTGGTTTTTCACCGCATGGTCGCTGGGGTCCGGGCTTCCACCGGCCGCGGGCGTCCTAAGCGGTCAGCGGCGACCGCAGGCATAGCCCTAAGGGCGTGTAGACCTGCCACGCGAATACGAAGTCGCTCGCCGTCAGGCCGCGCCCGTCGTGCCACTTGAGGTCTGGGCGCAGGTGGTAGACCGTCCTCATCGTGCCGTCGGGATTGACGGTCCAGCTTCCGTCCTCGCGACTCGGGAGTCGCTCCGCGAGGAGCGGCCGTGGCATCAAGCTCCCGTCCAGGTACGCCAGGCTCGAGGTGATGAGCGGGTAGCCGAGACCCATTCGGTCGAGGCGGTCGTTCAGCACCGGCGGCTCCGCTCGCACCACGACGGTAACGATCCGCTGGGATGCAGGTGACGCGGTCACGGAAGGGTCACCGCTCGCCAGGCGCCCTGCCGGGCGCGTAGCTTCGCCGCAGGCAGCCATCATGATGAGGGCGAGCGCGCAAACGACCGAACCCCCTCCCGCAGGTGCGGGAGGGGGTTCGGTGTGCGCATGGTCTCGTCTAGCGAGAAGCGGCGGCGGTAGCGGCCTTGCTCGCCGCGAACTCGGGCTTCAGGTTGTAGAAGCGCTCCGCGTTGCCGTGAAGGATGTTCTCCTTGTCCTCAGCGGACAGGTCATCGCACTCGAGCATCTCTTCGATCTCGTGCTTGCAGATCTCGTTGTTCACTTCGTGCGGGAAGTCCGACGAGTACACGAACGCTTGGCTGCCGATCAGTGCAGAGGCGTGCGCCAGGGTCGGCTCGTCGCCCTCGCAGCCCACGAACAGCCGACCTTCCCTCACGTGCTTGCGGATGTACTCGGTCACCGACTCGTCCGCGGCCGGGGCGAGCTCGCCGCGAGGATTCCACTGGATGTGGGTCTCATGGGCGCGCTCGAAGCGCTCCACGGCGACTTCCATCCAGGCGACCCCGCCCTCCATGAAGCCCCACTTCACGTTCGGGTACCGGTCCATAAGACCGTTGAAGAGGACGCCCGAGAAGTTGATCAGCAGGCCCATCGGGTGACCCATGCCGCCGACCGGAGTGTAATTGTTCATGTGGTCGAAGCCGAGCCCGCTGTGGGCGCCGCCATGGACGCCGAGACAGCACCCGAGTCGGTTCGCCGCCTCATACACAGGCCAATATTGCTTCGCGCCCAGATGCTCCGGGAGCCCGGTGGAGGGAAGCATCGCGCCGCAGAAACCCAGCTCTACCGCCCGGGCCAGCTCGTCGGCGGCCGCCTCCGCGTCCTGCATCGGGATGAGCGCCATCCCCTGGAAGCGGGGGCTGCGCTGGATGTACTCCTCGTGCAGCCAGTTGTTGTAGGCCTTGCACAGCGCGATGGCCCAGTCGCGATGGAAGATCTTGCCAACGCCGAGCCCGCTGGTCGTGTAGAGCACGGCCTGGTCGATGCCCACGTCCTGCATGAACGCGATCCACTCGTCCGGGCCGGTGTCCCGCCGGAACGAGCCGGGCGGAGTCTCGCCGATAAATGCGTGGAAGTGGTCCAGCGGCGGGAACCACCGATCCAACGTGCGCCCTTCATTGAACGGGGATGGGAGGAACTTCCGCAGTCCCTCGGAATCCTCAAAAACGTGACCGTCGCCGTCGATGATCTTCATGGAAGCCTCCGCTTCGTAGCTCGTATCGGGGAGCCATCCCCGCTACCCAATCGCTATCTTATCGCGTCTGACGCCAACGGGCGAGCAGCTCCGCGACCTGTTTGATGTGGTCCTGGTAATGGTCCACGACCCATCCCAGCACGTCCGACGCCCGCGTGACGTACGGCTCTTGGGACTCCGCACCGTAGAGCACCGGGGCCGGCTTGCCAAACTCGTCGGCGGGCAGCGCGCTCAGCCTCGAGGCCACGGCGTCGTGTGCCGCGCGCATCTCCCCGAACACGGCCGAGCGGTCGCTGCCTGGGAACCCGGCCGCCACCATCGAGTCGCGACTGCGCTTCGCGTCGTCAACGGGATCGATCGCGCGCACTTCGCCGTAATTCGCCTGCTTCATCACGTCGAGCACGTGCGCGTAGTGGTAGAGAGCATCCGTCACGTGCACGGCGAGTCCGCCAAGTGCGTAGTCCTCGCCCTCCGGGATGTAGCTCAGCGCGTCGTCCGGCACCGTCCGGTACAACTGCTCGAACTCGTCGCGGCCGCGACTGAAGTTAGCCAGTCTGGCTTCTCGATCGACCGTCGGCTCGCTCATGGAATTCAACCTCCTCAAGGCAGCGTCCACTCGTAAACGTTCCAGATCGCCAAGGTGTCCGGCGCCCCAATTGCCGGCCCCTTCAGTCCGGCAACGTGCGCCGTCACATTCGGGCTGTGGAAGAGAAAGAGCATCGCCACGTCGTCCGTAGCCAACCGCATCATCCGAAGTACCTGCCGAGTCCGAGTTGAGCGATCGAGCGTCGTGTTGAATGCCGCCCACAGGCTGTCATACTCCGCGTTGGCCCAGGCGCCGCGGTTGTTTCCCCGCCACCGATTGCCTGCTGAGGGGATCTGCGCTGATGTGAGGAAATTCAGGTTGCGCTCACCGCCGCCCGTGGCGACGCTAGAGAGCCCGGGAAATGTGGCCCGGACTTGACCATCGGTCCCCTGGCTCGCCGGGATGGCGTATTCGCGCACCTCGTACCCCGCCCTGCGCCAGCCATCCGCCATGATGGCGCTCTGCTTCTCGTTCTGGCTACCCCCGATGACCCAGTGGTCCATAGAGAATCGCTCGCCGCCCGCGCTGGCATAGAAGCCGTCGGCCCCCTTCCGGTAGCCAGCCTCCGCCATCTGCTGCTCGGTCTGCCGTAAGTCGAACGGGTACTTGACGATCGCACGATCGAGCTCGGCAAAGTACGGAACCGTGCGTGGGAGGAATTGGTCGGCTAGGGGAACTTGACCGTCGAACAGGCCCTCGTTGATCGCGTTCTTGTCCACGGAGTACGCGATTGCCCGCCGCACGGGAAGTTCCAGGAAGGCTCGCGGGTTGGCAAGCTCCGGTCGAAGCTGAATGTTCGTGAGACGCGGCTGGACCGGGTCCAACAGGACGACGCCCTTCCCTTGAGCCTCCCAATCCCGCTTCAGCACCGCAGCCTGCTCGAAACGGAGCGAGTTGTCCGTGGCGATGTCGACGCTGCCGGCGAGGAGAGACGTCAGCATCGTGTTCTCGTCCGCGACGAACCGAACGATGATTCGATCGATGCGCGGCCGTCCCAGCGCATGTCGATCGAACGCGAGGCCCTCGATCGACGTACCCGGCTCCCAATTCGCGAGGCGGTATGGCCCGGCGCTGATGAACTCGCGACTCCAGTAGGGCAGGTTGAGAAAAGTCTCGCCCAGATCTTGCTCGAAATCCGCGGCGAGGATGTGTCGCGGCAGCGGCTCGAACTCAGCGTGGCGGAGCGAACCGGCGTCCGGATAGAGCTCGCGCCAGCTCACCACCACCGTACGTGGATCGGGCGCCGTCACACCCTCCATCCGGTCCTGAGGCGCCGGCTCGAGGGTGCCGAGTCCGGGCGTTGCGTAAACCCGATACGCGAAGACGAAGTCGTCCGCGGTCAGTGCTTTTCCGTCGTGCCACGTCAGGTCGGCCTTCAGCCGATACGTGGTCTCCATCCGGCCATCGGAGAAGACGCGCCAGGAGTCGGAATCGAGCTCGGGGAGCGTTTCGGCGAGGTAGGGTCGCGCATCACCCGCGCCGTCAATCTGGGCGAGCGCGGCATTGAAGAGCCGCTTTGTCGCGTCGGCCGTGACTCCGGCGCTCATCTTCGCAGCTAACGATCCCAACTCGTACCGTACGCCGAGGTTCAACGTACGGACTTGAGCCGTCGGCCTGTCTGCGTCGCCTCCCGTCGCTCGTCCGCTCGGCCCGGAAGCAGAAGTGCACGCTGCGACGAGTAGCGCGACGAGACCGCACATCGAGACGAACCGTCGAGTCGACACCGTCTGAGCTCCAGCAGACAGGAGTGCCCCCATAGTACTCGCTGCCGGCTCCGGGGAGAAATCGGCCGAGCGATCTATGCGCCAGCGGTAGGGATGGAGAGGTGTTCCAAGGGAAGAGCTCGTTCTGCCAGGAAAGCGGCGGAACGAACGCGGTACACGTCTCCGTGGAGCGCCGAGAAGGGCGGCGTGCCCCGCTGCAGATCGGCGATGGACCTCAGCAGCACACGGCGCATCGCAATGACCGCCGTGTCGCTCGCGCCGAGATGCTCCCGCGTCCGATCCGTGATCGGCCCGTACTGGTCCTCTTGCACGGCCAGGTCCTGCTCGCGGATGCCACGGATCCCAGTGAACGAGTCGGTCCGCTGCTTCGCCCGATCGATGAGATAGTCGTTCTCTTTCGTGGCGACGGGCATGTACGTTTTCGGATCGACTTCTGCGTAGATGCCCGTCCACGACTCGATTCGGGCGACATCTTCGGTTGTGAGCGGCCGATCCGGACGCCACGTCACCGTGTAGCCCCACGTGTGCTCGTCGTCGATCGGCGCCGCCGCGGTGAAGCTGATGGGTGAGCCCGGCTCGCTCGGGATCATCGTGTAGGACGGCATGAGGAACTGGGTAACGCGCCAGTAGTACTGCTCCGGGTCCCAGTCGCGGCGGGCGCCGATCACCAAGCCGTAGTCCGTCTCCTGCACCTCGAACACCGGCGCGTGGTGGCGCGACTGGTTCAGCAGCCGTTGACCCGACACCGTAGCCCCTGGATCAGCCTTCATGGATCGGTGGAGGAACGAGACGTGGCTCGAGTCCACTTCTCCCTCCACGTTCTGCAGGTAGTTGCTCGCCTGATGTCGCTTGTGCACGTACACGTGGCTGTCTGGAACCAGCATCCATTCCATCTGCGGCAGCTCCGCCATCTGGTCCCGGGGCCCCATGTACGTCCAGATGATGCCGGCCCGCTCAACACAGGGGTACGCCGTGTGTTGGACTCGATCCCTGAACGTGCTCTCCGGAGGCTCGTTCGGCATGTCGACGCAGCGGCCATCCACGTCGAACTTCCAACCGTGGTACACGCAGCGTAGGCCTTGCTCTTCATTGCGGCCAAAGAACAGGGACGCGCCGCGATGTGGACAGTGCGAACCGAGAAGCGCGACTCGCCCGTCGCTATCGCGAAAGGCGACCAGCGGCTCTCCCAGGAGCGTGACGCGAACCGGCGGGCAATCGGGGGACGGCAGCTCCTCCGCGAGCATCGCGGGCAGCCAATACCTGCGGAATAGCTCGCCCATCGGCGTGCCCGCCCCGCACCGCGTCACCAGCTCATTCTCTACCTTTGAAAGCATGGGCCCCTCCGCCTCGCACCTCTTGCCATTATAGAACCGAGGACAAGCAGACACAGCGCTGAAATTGTGAAAGATAGTTCTAGAGATCTACAACAATATCTGGTACGATGGGACCACAGCGAGCGGGGGCTCTCACATGGTTGTTACGACGGGCCGTCGTGCCCAACGCATCTATGAAACGCTACGCGAGCGAATCCGTTCCGGATCGCTCCCCACGGGCGGCAGACTGCCCGGCCAGCTCCTGCTGGCCGAGGAGTTTGGCGTCGCGCTGATGACGGTCCGTCAGGCCCTCTCACAGCTCGCAGCAGACGGCCTCATCTCCATCGAGCACGGGCGCGGTATGTTCGTTCGCTCCACCTGGCTCGCGGATGTCCTCGTCGTCGATGACGATTCGGACACTCGCGCTCTTGTCTGCGAGATCGTCGAGCTGGCTGGCCTCCGGACGGTGGGGGCCAGCAACCCCATCGACGCGATCAAGGCGATCGAGTCCGACAACGGAATCGCGCTGGTGCTCACGGACGTCCACATGCCCACGGTCGAGGCGGGCATCGCCTTCATTCAGACCGTGCGTCGAAGGTGGCCGGCCATGCCGCTCGCCGTGATCACCGCGTACCCGCGGGACCTCGAGCAGCTCCAAGATCGCCCCGAATGCCCCGTCCTCATCATCAACAAACCGTTCCACGTCGCCCAGATCGAGGAAGCGCTGCGTCTGGCCCTCGGAGTGCGCACCGCACCGAAGGTGGCCATCCGATGAGCGACGACCTGCAGCTCGTGGTCTTCACCCTGGACGGCCGGCGCTACGGCCTGGAGCTCTCGAGCGTCGAACGCGTCTTCCCCATGGTCGCTGTCTCACCCTTGCCTCAAGGACCCGCGATCGCGCTCGGGATCGTGAACGTTCACGGGCGGATCGTCCCAGTCGTGGACGTGAGGCGCCGATTCGGATTGCCGGGGCGAGACTACGGTCTTTCAACTCAGCTTCTCGTCGCGCGCACGGCGCGCCGCGTTCTTGCGCTACCCGTCGATGAGGTCATCGGCATAGAACGTCAAGCCGGCGGTTCCGTCGTCCCGACCGAGACGCTGCTGCCCTCCATTGAGCACGTGACGCGGCAGCACCTGAAGGGAGTCATCCCCCTGGCCGACGATTTGCTTTTCCTCCACGATCTCGAGGCGTTCCTGTCACTGGAAGAAGAGCACGAGTTGGACGGTGCGCTGCGGGAGGTCGCAGATGCCGCTGTCGCCTGAGTCGAGTGCACTGGTGCGTAGCGTCATGGCACGCCACTTCGGTCTCGATTTTCCGGAATCGAGAACGCCCGATCTCGACCGTGCGGTCGAGCGGACCTTCCCAGGAATCCCCGGGGATAGTGGGGCCGCGCGCCTCGCCACGCTGCCGCCGAACAGCCAGGAGATGAATGAGTTGGTTCGCTGGCTCACCGTTGGGGAGACTTACTTCTTTCGCGACGAGGCGTCGTTCAACGCCTTGGAGTTCGACGTCCTGCCGCAGCTCATCGCGGAGCGTCGCGCCACCGGCGACATGCACCTCCGTCTATGGAGCGCCGGCTGTTCGACAGGCGAGGAAGCGTACTCCTTTGCTATTCTCCTCGACCGTTTGCTGCCGGACGTTGAGCGCTGGGACCTCACCATTTTGGCTACCGACCTCAACCCCTACGCTCTCGCCGCTGCGAGGCGCGGCCGGTATCGGCCATGGGCGTTGCGGGACACGCCGCCATGGATCCAGTTGACATACTTCCATCGAACCGGCTCTGACGAGCTGGAGCTCGACGCCCGCATCCGATCCAGGGTGACTTTCGGCCAGCTCAATCTGGTATCGAGCGCCTATCCCGGCGCCAGCCCAGACACTCGTGGTATGGATGTCATCTTTTGCCGCAACGTTCTCATGTACTTCACTCGTCAGGCGCAAGCGGCCAGCGTTGAGCGGTTGCGGCGATGCCTCGTTCCTGGCGGATGGCTCGCGACGAGTCCCGCAGAGGCGTCCTCCGAGCTGTTCACCACTTTCCGCCCGGTGAGTCTTACGGATGCCATCTTCTATCGCGACCTCCCGGAGCCAACGGACCGGGCCCGACCCGGGCCAGAGGGAGCGGGACCTCCCGCGGCGCCGTCGGCCATTCCGAGTCCGACCTTGGCACAGCCGGCGAGCATCCCGGAGCGCCTTGCGGCGCGGGTCGACTCACAACCCAAGGGCGAGCTCAGCGCACTCGGCAGTCCACCCACCGAGGTGGGCGAGGACCTCGTCGCCGCCGCGCGACACGCTGCCGACCAAGGCGATCTGGCTCTGGCGAAGACGCGCTGCGAGGCGGCGTTGGCCAGGGACCCCCTATCGCTCGATGCACACTTGTTGCTGGCTGACGTCTGTCTGGAGTGCGGCGACCAGATCGGTGCACGTACGTCCCTCCAGCGAGCCATCTTTCTGGAGCCTCGGTCCGCCACGGCGCATTTCGCGCTTGGCTCTCTTCTTCTACGGGAAGGGTCGCGGGCCGAGGCTCGGCGCCCGCTAGAGGCGGCGATTCGCATCCTCGAGTCAGAGCCCATATCGGCCATCGTGCCCGGAACCGAAGGATTGACGGCTGGGCGAATCACGGAGCTTGCGAGTGCGCTTCTCGACGTCTCCGCTGACAGCCCGGCAACGGACAAGACGATGTCCCGCAAAGCGAGCTGAGGACCAAGATTCTAGTTCGCGGAGGCGAGCATGTCGCAATCGATCCAGTCGACGCAACGAGAAGAAGAGCTATCTCCGGCCGCGATCGCCGAGGAGCTTCGTGCGCGTGCTCGCGCGCTCGCGCGTCCTCTCGCGAGCGCGCGCATCGCGGAGTCGATCACCAATTTGCTCATCTTCACGGCGGGCAGCGAGCGCTACGGGCTCCAGGCCGAGGAGGTCGAAGAGGTCATTCCGGTGCGCGAGATCACGCGCGTCCCCCACACCCCGGCGACCATCGCCGGGGTCGTCAACCACCGGGGCAGGATCCTCTGCATCGTCGATCTTCAGTCACTCTTCGGTGCTCCACGCCTCGACTTGCCCGAGGAGTGCCCGGTCGTCGTGATCGAGGCCTCCACTGGAGCCTTTGGACTATTGGCGGACGAGGTCATCGGTATCGTCCCTGTCCCACGCGACGCCGTGCAAACCTCGTCGGCGGGCGACGATCGCGGCGGGGTCGCGCGCTCGGTCGTTGGGGATGACGCCATCGTCGTCCTCGACCCCGAAGCGTTGGCCGGCGATCCACGGATCCGTGTTGACGTCGCGCTGTGAAAGGAGCTAGTAGATGAAGTGGACCATCGGCCGGCGGATAGCCGCGGGCTACGCGCTGATCCTCATACCATTGGCGGCTGTCGCCATGGTTGGCTTGGTGGCAGTTCCCCGCACGACCGAGACCCTTACTGCCGCGGCGCGCGAGCAGAGCCAGCAGCTCAAAGGTGCGTTGACCGTTCGTGGGGCCATCAACTCGGCCTCGGCGAACTATCTGCGGTTCCTGGCCACTGGCGATATCCAGGACCAGACGGCCTCGCGCGCCGCTCTGGAAAACACCCGCCAGGCTGTGACGGAGCTCCGCGACAGGAGCCCGGCAGCCGAGATCCGCACCGAGTGGAACGACGCCCTCCGCCTCATGGACTCTTGGCAGCAGTCGATGCAGCGTTCAATGGACGCGAAGTCGGTAGGAAACGAGGCCCTCGCACTTCGTCTCCAGAACGAGGAGGTCACGTCCATCCGGGCGCAGATCACGAGCGAGCTCGATCAACTCATCGCCGCTCAGGATGTTCGCCTGGCGGAGGCGACTAATTCGGCTGCGGCAGGCGCGGCCGCGGCGTTTGCCCTCGTGCTCGTCGTCACCGGTCTCTCCCTGGTCTTCGGCATCGCCGTTGCCTGGGCTGTCACGCGGTCCATCACCCGTCCACTCCGCGGCACCATCAACACCCTCGCCTCGGCCACGGCGGAGATTCTGGCCTCCACAGCCCAGCAGGCGAGCGGAGCCGTGGAGGAGTCCACCGCGGTCCAGCAGACCTCGACCACCGTGCAAGAGGTCAACCAGACTGCGCAGCTTTCTCTGGACAAGGCCCGCGGCGTCGCCGAAATAGCCCAAAAGACGCTCGCGGTCGCCCAAGAAGGCGACGCGATGGTAGCGGCCAGCATTCAGGGCATGCAGCAGGTCAAAACCCGCATGGAGAACCTTGCCGAACGGATCCTGGCCGTAAGTGAGCAGAGCCACACCATCGGCGACATCATGGCCACGGTGAACGATATCGCGGAGCAATCAAACCTCCTCGCGGTGAACGCTGCCATCGAGGCGGCTAAGGCAGGCGAAGCCGGCGCGGGCTTCGCCGTCGTGGCGGCCGAGGTCAAAGCGCTGGCCGAGCAGTCCAAACAGGCCGCCAGTCAGGTGCGGAGCATTCTGAACGAGATCCAACGAGCCACTCAAGGGGCCGTCGTGGCGGCGGAGCAAGGCGTGAAAAGCTCGGACGAGGCTGAAGCTATTTCGACTCGCGCGGGCGAGTCGATTCGACTCTTGGCCGACGGCGTGACCCAGTCGTCGCAGGCCGCCCAGCAGATCGTAGCGTCCGTCCAGCAGGGCGCCGCGGGCGTGGACCAGATCGCCATGGCAATCCGAAACATTCAGCAGGCATCAGGGCAAAACCTGCTGTCGACGCGCCAGGTGGAGCGGGCAGCCCTCGATCTCAGCCAGTTGTCTGCCGCGCTCCAGGAGTTGGTCACCATCGACTCGCAACCCAGGTCGCGCCTTCTAGACCATCTCGTCATCACGCCGACCCAGCATTCGAGCGACGGCCGTGCAAACGGAGTCATCCCCGTTTCGGACACCGAGCCGGCCTTGGTCGACCGCGGCGGTGGACGAACCAGATGACGGGGCCGCGGGAAACGCTGTGAAGAGCCGCCAAGACGACATCCGCGCGCGCTTGATGATCACCTTCCGAGCCGAGGCTCGGGAGCATATCGAGACGCTCACGGCGAACCTGCTCGAGCTCGAGCGGGATCCCGCGGCTGGCCAGGCGAGCCGCCTCGTAGAGGAGACGTTTCGATCGGCCCACAGCCTGAAGGGGGCATCACGCTCGATGGGCTTGGTACCCATCGAGTCGGTCTGCCAGGCGATGGAGAGCGTGCTTCGTGGGGTGACCCGTGGCGAGTCGCAGCTCAGTCCCCAGACCGTGGCGATGCTGAACGATGCCGTCCGGACCATTGAGCGGCTGCTGGAGGGTGCCGAGGCGCCCCACGCGGACGAGATCATCCGCCGACTCGAGGACGTCGTCGCGAATCCTGAAGAACAGCCTGCCATGGCCGTGGTAGGGGTCGCGGCTGAACCGGCTCCTCGCCCCTCCGAGCCTGAGGCGCCGCGCACCACTGGACGGCTCGAAACCCTCCGCGTCGGGCGTTCGAAGCTCGACGACTTGCTACTCCAGGGAGAAGACCTCCTCCTCCTCAAGTTGAACGCCGCTGAGCGCTCGCAGCAGGCGCGGGACGTTATGGACGCGCTCGATCGGTGCCGGAACACCGCGCTGGGGAAGTTCTCCCCCAGCCTCACAGCGGCGATCATCGCGGCAGAGCAGCTCATGGCCCAGCTCCGCCGCGACGAGCGGGTCACCATCAGGTCGGTCGACCGCCTTCATCAGCAGACGCGGCGACTCCGTCTCGCACCCGTGTCGTCGGTCTTTTCGCTCTTTCCGCTGATGGTTCGCGACCTCGCAAACGATCAGGGTAAGGAGATCGAGCTCGCCATGCAGGGCACAGAGCTCGAGGTCGACCTCCAGATCCTCGAAACGATGAAGGATCCCCTCATCCACCTCGTGCGCAACGCGGTGGATCACGGCATCGAGCAGCCAGATGCGCGGGAACGCGCGGGCAAACCACGGAGCGGTCGGCTCGAGCTGTCGGTCGCCTCCATCGACGGTGGCCGCGTTGAGATCTGCGTGTCGGATGATGGCGCCGGCGTCGACCCCGATGTGGTGCGGTCCGCGGCGGTGCGCTCACACGTCCTCTCGGCAGAAGCGGCTGAAGGGCTCTCCAGCGAAGCCACCGTCGACCTGCTTTTCCGTTCCGGGTTCAGCACCAGCTCCGTGATCACCAAAATCTCCGGTCACGGCCTCGGTCTCTCCATCGTTCGAGAGCAGGTGGAAGCGCTCGGTGGACGGATCCGCATCGAGAGTCGGCCCGGTGCGGGGGCCAGCATCCGAATTCTCCTTCCAACCACGGTCGCCACATTTCGCGGCCTCCTGGTCCGTGCCGGTGGGCAGCCGTTCCTCGTGCCCCTGGACTCCGTGCAGCGCACCATTCGCGTCGACGAGCGCGACATCCACCACGCTGCGGGGCGGGAGGTGATTTCGTGGGAGGGCGGCGTCATTCCCATTGGCCGCCTCGACACGCTCCTGGACCTTCCGCGCGTGGCCAGGGACCCCACATCGGAGGATGGGGGGGCCCCAAGCAAGGCTCGCGGTGCGGCCGCGAGCATCGCTCTCGTCCTTCGGCTCGGTGAAGACCGGGCGGCAATTCTGGTCGACGAGCTGCTTGGGGATCGCGAGGTGCTGACGAGAGACTTGCACGCTCCCCTGGTTCGTGTTCCCTGCGTGGCCACCGCGGGCCTGCTTGGCACCAGCACGTTAGTCCTTGTGCTTCGCCCGTCGGACCTGATGAAGACCATCCGCACTCGGACTGCAGCGTCGGCCATCGCCCAGATAGAGGAAGAAGCCGAGCCGCCGTCGGTGCTCGTCGCGGACGACTCCATCACGACGCGAATGCTCGTGCGCGGGATCCTCGAGGCTGCGGGCTATCGCGTGCAGGTCGCGGTCGACGGCACGGACGCGTGGACCATCTTGAAGGCTCAAGCGTTTGATCTCCTTATCTCAGACGTGGAAATGCCGCATATGAGCGGCTTCGAGTTGACCTCGATGGTGCGGCAAGACCCTGACGTGCGGAACCTTCCCGTGGTGCTCGTGACAGCCCTCGATTCGCGCGAAGACAAGGAACGCGGTATCGCCGTCGGCGCCAATGCCTACGTCGTCAAGTCCGACATGGAGCAATCGAACCTTTTGGAAATCGTGCGGCGGCTTGTGTAGCAGAATGACAGCAAGAGAAGAGCGGTTGATTCGTGTTCTGGTGGCGGAGGACTCGGCGGCGACGCGCGAGTACCTCCTCCACGTCCTGGAGCAGGATCCCGCGTTGCAGGTCGTGGCCGTTGCCCGAAACGGCGCCGAGGCTGTGGATCTGATCGGCCGAGTCAAGCCGGACATTGTGCTCATGGACATCCACATGCCGCGGATGGATGGCTACGAGGCCACTCGCCAGATCATGGAACAGTCGCCGACGCCCGTCGTGCTCGTCAGCTCGAGCTATGACGCCGACGAGGTGGCAATGAGTTTCGAGGCGCTCCGCGCGGGTGCCTTGACCGTCGTCAGCAAGCCGGCCGGGCTCGACCATCCAAGGGAGCAGGAGTCGGCCAGGCAACTGACCGAGACGCTCCGTCTGATGTCCGAGGTACGAGTCGTGCGTCGTACGCACCGGACGGAAGCGGTCCCCGCGATGCCTGCCGCTGAAAAAGGCGTGGGCCTACCGCCCGCGAGCACGACCTCCCAACAATCAGGCTCAGACGGGGTAGGTGTCACAAATTCGATCGGGCGCCTGGCGCCGCGCGTCATCGCCATCGGTGCGTCGACCGGCGGACCGGGCGCCATCGCCCAAGTGCTTGCCCAGTTCGGTGGCACCCTCAACGTACCGGTCCTCGTGGCCCAGCACATCGCCCCCGGGTTCTGTCAGGGCTTCGCCAGTTGGCTCGAGCGGAGCGCGGATCTACCGGTGAGGCTCGCGACCGATGGCGAGATCGCGTGCGCGGGCACCGTGTACATTGCGACGGACTCGGCCCACCTGGGTGTGAAAGCCGGGGGTCGGCTGACGCTCTCCGCGGATTCCGGCCTCTATGGGTTCTGCCCGTCGGCGACGCACCTCCTCCACTCCATCGCCACGGCCTATCGCGCGGAGGCGGTGGGTGTGCTGCTTACGGGGATGGGCAAGGATGGAGCGACTGGTCTGCTCGACATGCGCGCCGCCGGAGCAGTGACGATCGCCCAAGACCAAGCAAGCAGCGTCGTCTACGGCATGCCAGGTGAGGCGGCGCGCATCGGCGCGGCAATCCACGTGCTCTCCCCGACCCACATCGGGCAACTCCTCGTAGCGCTGACCAGCTCGCGCGAAGCCCGCACCCGGGCCTCTGCCGTCGCGATCGGCGAGAAGGCAGGGCTGAGATGATCGGTGGACGCATTCTGGTCGTAGAAGACAGCCCGACGCAGGCGCTTTTCGTTCGCCTCGTGCTCGAGGACGAAGGCTACGACGTCGACGTTGCTGGCAACGGACGAACCGCCCTCCGCCTTGTTCAGACGTCGCCGCCAGACCTGGTCCTGTCCGACATCACCATGCCCGAAATGGACGGCCACGAGTTCTGCCAGGCGATGAAGTCCGACGCGGTGACGCGCAACATCCCCGTCGTGATGCTGTCCTCGCAGCTCGCCCGCCACGACCGCCTGCGCGCCATGCAGAATGGGGCGGACGACTTTCTCAACAAGCCGGTCGAGCCGGACGAGTTGGTGGCGCGGGTCCGATCACTCCTCCGTCTGAAGTCGCTCCACGATCAACTGCAGGAGCGCGAACGTCAGGGCGCGCGGAGGGTCTTGCTCGCGGGACCTAGCGAAGCCGAGGGACGGCAGCTTATCGCCGCGCTGGAGAAGAGCGGCTACCTCGTCGAGTGGATGACGGATGGGATCGAAGCGCTGGAAAGCGTGCGTGCGACGCCGCCCGACTTGATCATCGTGGACGTTGGGACGCCGGACGGGAATGGCTCTGCGCTTTGCCGGACGGTCAAGGCGGCAGACGTGACCAAGCGAATCCCGGTCGTCGCCATTACCTCGTCGGAGGATCGGCGGGATCGCGGGCGTGCACTGGACGACGGAGCGGACGACTTCCTCACCAAACCTATCGACCACGCGGAGCTGCTAACCCGCGTCCGCTCGCTCCTCAAGGTCAAGGGTCTCTACGAGGAGCTCGCACGGTACGACGACACGATCGCGAGCCAGGCAGCGGAGCTTGCCACGACCAACCAGGAGCTCAGGCAGCTCACTGAGGAGCTGGAGGAGCGAGTGGTGGCACGAACGGCCGAGCTCGAGGCGAAGACCGAAGAGCTCAGAGCGATGACACAGCAGTTGTGGCAGACAGCCAAGCTCGCAACTATGGGCGAGCTCGCGGCGAGCGTCGCGCACGAGCTGAACAATCCGCTCGCAACAATCAGTCTGCGTGTGGAGTCCATGCTGCTCAGGGCGGAGCCCGAAGACCCGGATCGGCGCTCTCTCGAGATCGTCGACGGCGAGGTCGAGCGGATGGCCAAGCTCGTCGCGCGCCTCCTCGAGTTCAGCCGCAGTGGCGCACACCAGCAGGTGAGCACCGTGCACCTGAACGACGAAGTTGAGAGCGCGTTGGAGCTCGTGCAGAACTACCTCAGGAATCGCGGTGTAACGCCCATCACGGAGTTCGCCAACGGCACGCTCACGGTCCACGCCGATCGCCAGCAGCTTCGTCAGGTGCTGCTGAACCTCTTCACGAATGCCAGCGACGCCATGCCGGACGGGGGCACACTGACGGTTCGGATGTGGCGAAGTGACGAAGGCTGCGAAGAGCACCTGCACGCCGTAGCCGCGGAAAACGGCGGACGTGTCCAGCCCAAGCGCTTCGTCGTGATGGAGGTCTCCGACACAGGGACTGGCATCCCGCCGGAGGCGCTTTCGCGGATCCTGGAGCCGTTCTTCACAACCAAGCCAGAGGGCAAAGGGACCGGTCTCGGGCTTTCAATATGTAGGCGCATCGTCCAGGAGCACAACGGCAAGCTGGACGTGACCAGCGAGGTAGGAAAGGGAACGACCTTCCGCGTCTCCCTTCCCGCCTCCGACAACGGGGGGTGACATGACGACAACAGTTCTTGGCCGCGTGCTCGTCGTCGACGACGAGGTCGAGCTCATGACCGCTCTGTGCGAGATGCTTGAAGCCCACAGCTACGAAGCCGTCGGCAGCAGCTCCCCTCACGAGGCGCTCAACCTGCTGAAGCAGCAGGACTTCGATCTGCTGCTCTCTGATCTCACCATGCCTGATATGGACGGAATCGAGCTCCTCAAGAACGCGCTCGCGATCGATCCGCTCCTGGTGGCCATCATCATGACGGGGCAGGGCACGGTGCAAACCGCCGTCGAGGCCATGAAGATCGGCGCCTTCGACTACCTGCTGAAGCCGTTCAAGCTGGCCGCCGTGCTGCCAGTGCTAGCCCGATCCATGGAGCTGCACCGTCTACGAATCGAGAACGTTCAGCTCCGCGAAACGGTCGCCATCCACGAGCTGAGCAAGGCCGTCTCGATGACCCTCGACGTCAACTCAATCCTCAACAAGGTCGCTGACGCGGCGCTCGAGCAGTGCGATGCTGACGAGGTCTCGGTCATGCTCCCTACACGGGACGGCACAGAGCTATACATCGCGGCCGTGCGCGGGCCGCAGCGCGACCACATCCTCGGAGAGCGCGTTCCACTCGACAACGGCATAGCCGGCTGGGTGGCCCAGAATCTGGAGCCAGTGACGCTCAACGGCGAGGTCAACGACCCTCGTTTCGTCCCTGCGAGGCCGCGGCCCGAGATTCGCTGGGCTGTGTCCATGCCGATGATGGTTGGCGGTAAGCTCGTTGGGATCCTGAACGTCAATGCGCTGCAGCGGCGCCCCTTCACCCTCGGTCAGATCAAGGCCCTCAGCATCTTGACTACCACCGGCGCCGCGGCGCTGGAGCACACCGGGCTCTACCTGGAGGCCCGCGAGGCGGAGGAGCGCTATCGCTCTATTGCGGGGCGCCTGGCCGCTATCAACGAGTTCTCCCGGGCAGTCGGCAGCACGCTGGACCTCCACAGCCAGTTCGGCATCATCCTCCACCACGTCTCTGCTCTGACCGAGTGCGAGTGGTGCGGGATCGCGCAGCACGACCCCGTGGATGACACCTTCCGCATGACCGCGGCTTGGGCGCGGAACGAAGGCACGTTCCTCGGCGCGGCATCCATTGAGAGCCAAGGGGCCCTCCAAATTGGTGGCCCCGACGCGCTCGCCGCGTACGAGCTTCGGCGGCCGGTGATCATCGAAGATACGCGCAGCGAGAGCTACGATGGCGCGACGCTCTTCGCCGATCGCGGGATCCGTTCGCTCGTCTCCGTCCCGATGGAGATCAACGATCGGCTGTGGGGAACGTTGACGGTCGGATTCGACACCGTCCACGCCGCGACCCCCGACCGTGTGGATTTCCTCAACGCCATCGCGTCGCACCTCGGCGTCGCGATCAAGAACGCCGAGCTCTACACGCAGCTCCAGGCCGCGTACGACGAGCTGCGGGAGACGCAGCGTCGCGTGGTGCAGCAGGAGCGGCTGCGCGCCCTTGGCCAGATGGCGAGCGGCATCGCCCACGACCTGAACAATGCCCTGGTGCCCGCCCTCGGGTTCACGGAGCTCCTGCTAGACCGGCCAGATGGTCTCGACAATACTGACAAGGTCCGAGAGTACCTGCACCTGATCCAGACGGGGGCACAGGATGCCGCCAGCGTGGTGAGCCGCCTACGCGAGTTCTACCGTCCGCGCGACGAGAGCGAGGTCTTCGAGCCGGTGAGCCTGAACAAAGTGGTCGAGAAGGCAATCTCTCTCAGCCAACCGCGGTGGAAGGACCAGGCACAGGCGAGCGGCATCACCATCCGCGTCGAGACGGATCTGCAGGAGACACCCGCCATCGCCGGCCGCGATGCCGAGCTCCGCGAAGCCGTCACGAACCTGATCTTCAATGCCGTCGACGCTCTGCAGCAGAACGGCGCCATCACGCTGCGCACCCGCTTCGACGGCCACGCGATAACCCTCTCCGTCAGCGATACCGGCGAGGGCATGTCAGAGGTCGTTCGTCAGCACTGCCTGGAGCCGTTCTTCTCGACCAAGGGCGAACAGGGCACCGGCCTCGGCTTGCCCATGGTCTACGGCATCGTGCAGCGTCACGATGGCGGGGTGGACATCGCCAGCGAGGTGGGCAAGGGAACGACGATCACATTGCGGTTCCCCGTTCCCAAAACGTCGCCGGCGCCAGCGGCTGAGGTGCGCTCCTATGGGGAGCAGCGCAAGCTGCGCGTGCTGGTGGTCGACGACGACCAGATGGTTCGAGAGGTCGTCGCGCAATATTTGGCAAGCGACGGCCACACCGTAGACACCGCTCCAGGCGGCGCCGAAGGCCTCCTTCGCTTCCGCGCGAACCAATTCGATCTGGTGGTGACAGACCGCGGCATGCCGGAGATGACCGGCGACCAGATGGCCGCAGCCATGAAGGACATGCGCCCCCAGACGCCGATCATCCTGCTAACGGGCTTCGGAGACCTGATGCGGGCGAGCGGCGATCAGCCGGCAGCCGTGGACGAGATCGTAAGCAAGCCCGTCCGTATGGCCGTCCTGCGGGAGGCTGTCGCTCGCCTCACCTCGGTCTACGCGGCGTAGGGAGTCAGCGGCCTACCAGTTCCTTGCGGCCGACAGCTTCCTGCGCAGACATGGCGAGGTTCGGGAACTGGCTTCGCCAGCCGGACGGGTCGCCCTCGAAGACCTTGTAGCTTGATTCCGCGTGCATGAAGTCGTTCAGCTCCGGATCCCGAACGATGTGCGGCGGCTCCTTGCCGTCCTGGAAGTCCTTGATAACGTCCAGCATGTACCGACGCACGGCGATCACGCCCTTGTCGCTCAAGCCCAGGTGCTCGCGGCTGCGATCGAATAGCTCGCCCATCGATTCGGTCGCGCAGGAATCGTGCGAAAGAAAGTCTTCCATCCCAGTGAAGTTGACCTTCCGCTGCATCTCGCGATCCTGCAGGTAGTGGTTGTCCTTGTTCGGGATGCGGCGGTAGCCGGGGCCGATGACCTTCCGGCGATGCACGTCCGCGTCGGTGACCTTGCGGGCCCGCTTGAAGCCGAAGTCGAATCGCCAGCTATGCGTGTCGTCGACCGGCGTGTAGAAATGGACTTCGAAGCCGTCGAGGTTGCCGTTGGCATCGGGCGAGCCCACGGGGACCGCCACGCCGACGGGCATGATCTGAGCGGACACGCGGACGTAGGTCTTGCCGGGGCCAGCGTTCCGGTGCGCTATGAGCCGCATGCCGAAGTCCGCTTCTTCCGTCTCATACGTCGGGGCGCCATCGGTCTGATAGAGGACCTGTTCGCCATCGCGACTGAAGGTCCGGTGCAGGAACGACAGGTGCGAGGAGTCGCACTCGCCCTCGACGCCCTGCAGGTAGTTGCAGGATTGGTAGGACTTGGTGACGTAGGTGTTCTCGACCGACACGTTTGCCCACTCGTAGTTGGGGAACAGCGGCATCTTGTCCTTCGGACCGAGGTACGCAAAGATCATGCCGCCAACCTCGTGGGTCGGATAGGCGTTGGTGTGCACCTTCTCTTTGAAGCGGCTGTCACCCGGCTCGGCCGGCGTGTCGAGGACGTTGCCTTCGACGTCGTACTTCCAACCGTGGTAGATGCAGCGGATGCCACACTCTTCGTTGCGGCCGTAGAAAAGGGAGGTGCCGCGGTGCGCGCAATGCTCGTCCATGAGACCGATTCGACCGTTCGAATCGCGAAACGCGATCAACTCCTCGCCCAGGATCCTCACCTGGACGGGCGGACAGTCAGGCTCCGGGATCTCCTCGGAGAGGAGCGCGGGCACCCAATATCGGCGCATGAGCTCGCCCATCGGCGTTCCCGCGCTGGTGCGCGTGAGTAGCTCGTTCTCTTGTTTGGACAGCATTGCTTCGTTCCTCCTCGACCAGGTGTAGCTGTCCCCTCTCCCTCTGGGAGAGGGTTAGGGTGAGGGCGTAATCCTACCGTATACGATGTACTATGTTCTTTTACTGAGGAGGTGCTGACGTGCTGACGAAAGAGAATAATGACCTGCTCACCCAGACCGGCCCGGGGACCCCGGGTGGTGATCTCCTGCGCCGCTACTGGCAGCCTGTGGCGCTGTCCCAGGAGCTAGCGATGGGTGGAGCGCCAGTTCCCGTCCGAATCCTCAGCGAAGACCTCGTTCTCTTTCGCGATGACAGTGGCGCTCCGGGCCTCCTGGGCATCCATTGCGCCCACCGCGGGGCGGACCTGAGCTACGGCCGCCTCGAGGACGGCGGCCTGCGCTGCATTTACCACGGCTGGCTCTACGACAAGTCCGGCCGGTGCCTCGAACAGCCTGGCGAGCCCGCCGGCAGCACCTTCCACGAGCGGATTCGCCAAAAGGCGTATCCGTGTTTCGAGAAGGGCGGCGTGATCTTCACCTACATGGGCCAAGGCGAGCGGCCGATCTTTCCCGCCTACGAGTTCGTCCAGGAGGACGAGTCGAAGCGGTACGTCGACAAGTACTTCCACGACTGCAACTACCTGCAGGGGAACGAGGGCAACATCGACCCAGGCCACCTGTCGTTCCTGCACCGATTCTTCCGAGAGGACCTCACATTCAGCCGTCCGCCACAGGTCGGCGCAAACGGCAGCAACACCATCTCTCAGACCTCCTCGAACGCGCTCTACGGTCGAGACCTAGCTCCTGACATCGAGATCGAGGAAACGGACTTCGGCGTCCGCATCTTCTCCGTGCGCGATGCCGGCCAAGAGGGGACCTATCTCCGAATCTCGAACTTCATCTATCCGAACCTCGCCGCATTCCCCGGTGGCGGCGGCAACGACGGTTACAGCGTGAACTGGCACGTGCCGATCGACGACACAACGCACTGGAAGTTCAGCATGACCTTCAGCCGCACGGCGCCGACTCCGCGGGAGCGGATCCAGGAGCAGCACAACGTGAACGTCGGGCCAGATTTTCACCTGTATCGTGGCAAGGCCAACCGGTACAAGCAGGACCGCGACGAGATGAAGACGAAGACGTGGCTGGGCATCGGGACCTTCTTCCCAGCACACGATGCTCTGGCGACCGAGGGCCCAGGCGCGATCCAGGATCGCACCCAAGAGCACACCAGCTCCACCGACAAGGCGATCGTGATGCAGCGACTTTTGCTGCTCAAGGCGGTCAACGACGTCCAGAACGGCCGAGAGGCCCCTCACGTCGTCCGTACCTCCGCGCAGAACGACCTGGGCCATCTGGGCGCTGCCGACATGATCATCCCATCCGGCGAGAACTGGCGCGAGGCCTGGCAGCGGGCGTTCAGGTCCATCGGAAAGACGCTCACCCGCGCGTAGCGACGGATGGCGAGTCGGCAGGGCCGAAAACCGCCGAGACGGACCCAACCGACCGGACGACCCAACACGGGACGGCGCGGGGTCGTCGCTCCAGGGTCTGAGGCATCACGGTCCGCGCGCAACGCGCCTAGGCCTCGTGGGAGCCTCTTTCCCACAGTTCTGTGGAGCCTTGGCGCCCTTGTCAGCGCGGCGCCTCTCATCGCGCTCATCGTCGTGGTCGCCTCAGGGGGCGTGCCGGGGTCGCGATGGGCCTTGGGCGGGGTGTTCCTACTCCTGTGCGTGATCCTGCTGGGGTTCGTCCTGAAGGCGCTTCAGGCGTTCCTCAACTGGAAGGACCCGGACAACTGACGCGGTGGGCTGGCCTCCTCAATCTCCTGGTCGTCTACGTCGGGTGGAGCGGTACGTACGTCGCCATTCGCTTCGCCGTGCGAGAGGGCGCGGGCTTCCCACCTTTCACGCTCATCGCGATGCGACTCATGGTGGCAGGAGCCATCCTGGTGGTGTGGGCTCTGTGGGCTCGCTACCGTGTGATTCCTACGAAGAGCGAGCTGGGGCTCTTGATCATCTCGTCGATCCTCCTCTGGGGCGGGGGCAACGGTCTGGTGGTGTGGGCCGAGCAGCGGGCCGGCGCTGGCTACGCCGCGCTGCTGGTCGGGACAACGCCGATCTGGGCGGCAGTCATCGAGGCGCTCGTCGACCGACGCCTTCCTTCGAGGCTCCTCGTCTTTTCGCTGCTCTGCGGGTTGGCCGGCGTCGGGATGCTGGCTGCGCCGGTGCTGATGGCCGGTTCGGTCACGGATCTGATCGCGATCATCGCCGTCGTCGGCGCCGCCCTGAGCTGGTCCGGCGGCTCGGTCCTACAGGCCCGCCGCCCGATCCCTATGACGCCGATCGCCACCGCGGCCCTGCAGCATGTCATCGGCGGCGTGTTCTTCGTTACAGCCGTGCTGGTGGCTCACGAGCCGGCCCCTTCACCCACAGCCGAGGCGTGGTGGGGATGGGCCTACCTGGTGGTATTCGGCTCGATTATTACGTTCACGTCGTTCCTGCGGGCGCTCGCGATGCTTCCGACGAGCGTCGTGTTGACCTACAGCTACGTCAACCCCGTCGGGTCCGTGATCCTCGCCTGGCTCCTGCTGGGTGAGGAGATCACAGGTTGGACGCTCGCCGGTGCAGCGTTGGTGCTGCTGGGGGTGACGGGCGTCTTCCGAGCGCGGAGGAATTGACGCGAAATCGCTGCGATGCTGCAATGTCCGTCGGTCCCGCGTTCGCCGTCAGGGCGCACGTCCTCACCCAGCCCTCTCCCAGGGGAGAGGGGGTAGCCGTTAGACGTTGACGAGGATTGGCTGGATTGCGCCTTCGGCTTCGGCGGCCTCGAGCGCCGTCTGGATCGTGCGGATCAGCTCGCGCGCCGACTCAGCGCTCAGCTCGACGGCGACGCGGGCGCTCGGACCCATCGCCTCGTTCACGAAGTCGATGAGAAGCGCATGCTCCAGCGGCGCGGAGACCGGGTGATCGAACGCGACGTGGGCACGATTGAGGGGGAACCAGCCCTCGCGCCCCTTGGCGCTGCATCCGGCGAGATCTGCGTGCTCGACGATGTAAGTGCACATGCTTGTTCCTCCTCGGGCCTACGCCGTCGCGACGAGCGCGGGCGTTCCAGCCTTCAAATATCGGTCGTAGAACGCGAAGACCTGGGACCAGCCATCCACCGCCTGCTCCGGTCGATAGCCGGGCCTGTCCGTCGCGAAGAAGCCGTGACCGGCTCCATCGTACCGGTGAAACTCATAGCTCTTGTTGAGCTTCTTCAGCTCCTGTTCCGTCCGGTTCACGTCGTCGATCGACGGATTCTGGTCGTCGTTCCCAAAGATCCCCAGCAGCGGGGAGCTGAGGTCCTTCGTCAGGTCGAGAACCTGCGCAGGCTGTCGCCCCGACGCATCGGTGTCGTGCAGAATGACGTTTCCGCCCCAGCAGTCTACCGCCGCGTCGATGTTCGGCAGCGTGCACGCCACCAGATAGCTGTGCCGTCCGCCGGAACAGAAGCCGATGACGCCGACCTTTCCGTTGTGGTTGGGAATGGACTTCAGGTACTCGATCGAGCCCTTCACATCGCCAATCACCTGCTCGTCAGAGACGCCGCCTGCGTTCCGCGCCGTGGCCGCCACGTCGTCGGGCGAGCCGGGTCCGAAGCGGCAGTAGAGATGGGGAGCCACCGCCGCGTAGCCATTGTGCGCGAGCTTGCGAACGACTTCCTTGGTCCAAGTGTCCCAACCGGGCCGGTGGTGAATCACAACCACGCCAGCCGTCGGCTGCGGCCCGAGCGGGCGAGCGCCGTACGCCTCGATGAGATCACCACTGTGCCCGCGATACGAGACGGTCTCCGCGACCATCCCCTCGTAGGTATACATGCGTCCCTCCGCGGCTCTCTATCGCGCCCATTATAAGCAGGCAGCCCATGAGCCGATTCACGACCTTGCACTCACCTGTGCCGATCCCTGTTCCGCTTCCGTCGCCTGGCTCCACCTGCTTCGCAGCCAGCGGCGGTCGATGGCTATCAGCGCGAGCAACCATATGCCGCCAAAGACGTAGCCGCCAAGGACGTCTGTAGGGAAGTGAGCCCCAAGATAGACCCGCGACATGCCCACCAGTCCAATGACGGCTACGCAACAAGCGGTGACGACGTACAGTGCCCTACGAACCGTGCCACGACGCGCCGCAGCCGAATCCCAGGCAAGATAACCAATCGCTCCAAAGAACACGACGTAGTGAACCACGTGGCCGCTGGGGAAGCTATACCCCGTCGCCAGACCGTGGATCGTCACGAGCTCCGAGGTCGGGCGGGGCCGCGCCACAACCACCTTTGTGAGAGCGGCCGAGATATCAGCGCAGACGGTGAAGCCGATGAGCAGAGCCATGCGCCAGTTGCGACGCAATAGGCCGCAAGCGACCGCAAACACGACCAGCATCTCAGCCCATGGGGAATAGCCGGGCAGGCTAACAGCGAACATGATCGGGAGCACGAGCGCATCGATCGGTCGCTTCTCTTGGAGCTCACGAGCCACATAGAGGTCGACAGGCATGGAGCGGTTGTCCTGCGTCACGACCACGAGCAGCGTGTCGAAGACGGCAAGGACAAGGACGAGCAAGACCAGGCGGTATTGAACCAGCCTGCTGATCATGGCGATGGGAACATGATAGTTAAGCTGAGCGCTGCTCCTGATGACGCTTCTCGATGCGCATGATCTCTTCGATCGGGTACGTGCGGACCCCCTCTTGACTGGCCACCCGCGCGGAGAGCTTGAGCCCATCCGAGACCTCTGAGATCACGAAGCTCGTTGCCCTCATCCGATCGAAGAGCTGGCCGACGGTCCGAAGTTGCTGGGACAAGGGAAACACCGCCGGCTTTGGGTGGAGCCCTCGATGCAACCGCGCCACGGTCCTCAGGGCCTCCAGATCAGCCGGCTCCAGGCGCGTGCGGGGGGCTTCTTGCCAGTGGACCGCCCAATGATCGCCATGATCGCCGATCTCCACTCCAGTGGCGCCGGCCTGATCGAGAAAGAGCCCCAGGGCTCGGAGTGCATCAGCGTATCCATCAATTTGGGCAGCCATCATAGGTGCAGTTTCTCCGACACCGACACTACACAACAGGCGCTCCGCGCGCACGGAGCGCCACACGATATCTCGGAAAGATCGCGGATCAGTGGAGCAGAGCTCATCAGTGGAGAGCCGCGAAAGCATACAACACGGCGGCCCCCGCATGGTTCGCTCCAAACTCTGCCTCAGCGCAGAACGTGGCGCATTGATATAAAATTGTTCTCCACTTCTCCACCACGACAGCAGGATGTCGCTCAATAGCGCTAACCAGCTTCTAGTCGCTGTAGAGCTTGTGCTCCGCGATGTAGTCGGCCACGGCGTCCGGGACCAAGTATCGAATCGGCTGGCCTCGAGCGACCCTGCTCCGAATGTCGGTCGAGGAGATGTCCAGCGCAGGGATGGGAATGACGCGTACCCGGCCTTTGGCCGTCGGCAGCCTCGCTTCCAAGGCGACGAGATCGACCTGCTCCCAGCCCCCACGATAGACGGTGACGATTTCCGCAAGCTCCAGGATCCCATCGGGATCGTGCCAGGTGTGGAGCTCCGCCAACGAGTCCATTCCAACGATGAACGAGACCTCCGAGCCTTCTTCCCTGAGCTGCCGCAGGGTGTCGACAGTGTACGAAGGTCCTGCTCTCTCCATCTCTATCGTCGACACGGAGAACAGTTGATTTCGCTCGACCGCTAGGCGGGTCATCGCCAGTCGGTGGTGTGCCTCGGTGACCGGTTCGCCCAGCTTGTGGGGTGGCTGCCTCGCCGGTATAAAGAGCACTTGATCCAGGCTCAGAGCCCACGCTGCTTCTTGCGCTGCGACCAGGTGTGCGAAGTGGATAGGGTCGAAGGTTCCGCCGATCACGCCGACTTGGCGCGTCACGTCCACTCCAGCTCGTAGTCTCCGATGAACACAGTATCGCCTGCCTTGACACCCGCCTTATCGAGTTGCTTGAGCAAGCCCAAACGATCGAGCTGCCGCTGGAGATCGGCAATCCCTTCGTCGCTCTCGAGGTTCGCCATGGCGATGATCCGCTCAGCGGCTCTCCCGCGAACGTAGTACGCTTCGCCCTCCTTCTCGACGGTGAACGACTTATCGTCGCGCGCCGCCGGGCGGTAGACCCGACCCGGCAGCTCTTCTTCCGACTCCTCCTGGCGCATCGCTTCGACGCTTGTGCGAATCGCTCCCAAGAGAGCGTCCACACCTTCCCCTGTGAGCGCTGACACGGGGTAGAGTGCCACGTCGGAACCGTGGGCTACATGACGCTTGAGGGCAGCGAGCCCCGTCCGTGCCTCGGGAAGATCCATCTTGTTCGCTGCCACAACCGCTGGCTTGTCCAAGAGCTGTGTCCCGTGGCCGGCTTTATTGAACAGCTCCAGCTCCTTCAGAATCATCTCGTAGCTGGCGACGGGATCCGCTGACGATGCGTCGACGACGTGCACCAGCATTCGAGCCCGGCTCACGTGGCGCAGGAAGCGATATCCGAGTCCCACACCTTCGTGCGCGCCCATGATTAGCCCCGGTACGTCGACGAGCACGAACGGAACGTCCCCGATTTCCGCAACTCCCAGGTTCGGCGTGAGTGTCGTGAAGGGATATGCGCCGATCTCTGGTCTGGCAGCGCTCATCGCGGCGAGCAGGCTGGACTTCCCGGCGTTGGGTTCACCTACGAAACCGACGTCGCCAAGCGTCCGTAGCTCCAGGTTGAGAGATAGATCCTCGCCGGGCTCGCCGTTTCTTGCCATGCGGGGCGCTCGATTCGTGGACGTGGCGAAATGGATGTTTCCCAACCCGCCCTTGCCGCCGCGGGCGATGACAACTTCTTGCCTGTCGTGGGTCACGTCAGCCAAGGCGCCGTGGTCGTCCGAGACAACCGTTCCCAAAGGGACGCGAATGATCTCGTCGGCGCCCCTCTTCCCGTGTTTTTGCGCCGTTCCGCCATTGCCCCCACGCTCCGCTTTGAAGCGCTCTTTTCTGCGGAAGTGCAGTAGGGATGAAAGGTTTCGATCCCCTTGGATGATGACGTCGCCCCCGCGACCACCATCACCGCCATCCGGTCCGCCTCTCGGCTCAAACTTCGCTCGGCGGAAGCTCGACAGGCCATTGCCCCCATCGCCAGCTTTGACAAATATGCGGGCCTCGTCAATAAACCCGCTTTCAGATTCGGTCATGGAGCTCACTCAACGAAAGAGATCGTACGTTCTTCGCATATGGTACACATGCATGCACTCTCTCTATTTGTAGGAAGAGAGACGTTATCGTAGGGGCGGTGGATACTGGGGAAACCTTTGAGCCAGTCCTCAACCCGCGCTCAGCCAGGCCGTTCTGACGCTCCAGTTGCTGCGGATACTTGGCGGAAAACCTTTGCGTTTGTGTTGCGGATCGAAACGTAAACGCCGCTTGATTCAGTGACGGGGCGAGCATGCGCGTGCGGATGTCCGAATTTCGCATGCAGTTTTCGACAGGTGATGTAAGGTTTTCCACCGTTTTGGCCAGGTTTTCCACAAATCGGAACTAAGGAGGAGGAATGCAGCCTCCGGAGGGCCCAGCAGCCGAGACCCATCAGACTCCGGGCGAGATCGCCTACACCGAGCTTGTCTATCAGGAGTCCGGACGTCTCCCTGGGTTCATCTTCTTCCTCGTTGGTGACGCCGCGGCAGCGCAGCAGATTGCGCTTTCAGCGTTCCGCTACGTGTGGGACGCCTTTCGTCGGGGTGACATCCTGGGCGACGCTGAGGATCAGCTCTATCGAAATGCAACCCGCGCCGCGCTCCAACATATCCGGAAGACCAGCGCTCGGGGCCATCTTCCGCCGACCACTGCACCGGATCGGGAGATCATCGCGACCGGTGTCGTATCGGGCTTCGAGCCCCAACAACGAGCGGCGATTCTGCTCGCCGCATGGGCGGGCGTGGGATATCGACGAGCAGGTGTGGCAACTGGAGTCGGCGAAGGGCGAGCCCGAGACCTGACCTTCGCCGCACGACAGGAATACCGAGCGGCGCAATCGCCGCCCGTGGCGGCTACTCCGGCCTGCGCCGAAGTCGAGCCCTTGCTTTCTGCACGACTCGATGAGGAGCCAAAGGCCGCCGACGTCCAACGCATGGAAGCGCATGTCCCCGGATGCGAAACGTGCAAGGAAACGGCCGCGCTGTACGAGCAGTTCGACGAAACGCTGCGCGGACTAAAGATTCCCCAATTCGAGGAGGCCGTCCGCGAGGCGGCTCTGGCAATACCCACGGAGAAGAGACGATATCGGTTTGGTGTATTGGGGCGCTTCGGTGGCCTGGCCTCCGGACCGGCCGGCATCGTGCTGCTTCTGGTCGTGCTCGTCTTCTTCTTCCATGATTGCGGGAATGCTCCCATCAGGACCGGCGCGGGGCGCACCTCTGACGTTCTGTTTATGCGGGCACCCGGAGCGCTCGTCGTGATGGACACGGGTTCTGGGCGAGAGATCGGACGCGTGCCTGCCGGAGCGATCACCGCGGATGGGGAACACGTCTATTCCACGAGGGCTGGATGCAAAGGCGACGCCGGAGCGACGACGCTGTTGCAGTCGGACGTCGGCACCATCAAATCCACGGAGCTTGGGTGTCTTCAGGGACGGGTGACCGCGGTGGCCGCCGACGACGCGGCAGGAACCGTGTACGTCTCTGGCCAAGAGGGTCTCGAGCTCCAATCAATCGACCTACGCGCCCTCCAGGCACGGGGGAGGGTTGCAGCCAACGAGGCCAGAGCCTTTGATCCAGATCGAACGGCAGTCTCGCCAGACCGGTCAGCTCTCTTCTCGCTCGTGGCGGACTCGGGATCGGCTCGAGGCGCGGCCGTGCTCCACACGGACTTGCGGGCGCTCACCGTCGACGGTAGGGTGCGCTTCCCATCAGATCGCCTCGAACACGTGCACCTCGCCGCGGTGACGGATTCCAGGGTCTTGGCGTACGACGCGGTCGGGTCCCGCGTCCGAGACCTCGATGCCCGGACCGGCACTCTACTTAGTGCAATGGACGTGCCATCTCAACCAGTGCCTGAGGGAACCGATGGGACCGCGCACGTACTCGCCATATCCACAGATGCGTCTCTCATCTACATCGCGCGGCCCACAGCAGGGATCGTGGTGATGACGATGTCCACCGGGAACATCGTGCGCCAGATCAACCCCAATCAGCGCTATCTCGCGATCGCAGTCAGCACGGACGGCGCAATGGTCTACGCCATCGAAAGCGGTGGTACGTTTGTCGTCCTCGATAGCGCCACGGGGAGCTCGTTATTGCGAAGGGACAACGCGGGACTCATGGACATCGTACAGGTCGTCCGTGGGCAATGACCGGTAAAATTCAGACAAAAGACAAACGGAGGAACGCGTGGCGACCCGACCGATCCTGAGGCACACGAATCAGCGGCTGAGAATGAAGTCGATCAAAGTGAAGCGCATCGATCGTCCGATTCAGACGTTGATAGACGACATGATAGACACCATGCGCGACAACGAAGGCATCGGCTTGGCCGCGCCGCAGATCGGTGTACTCCTCCGCGTGATCGTCTGCGAGTATGCCGACGAAGAGACCGATGAGCTCCACCAGACGGTACTGATCAATCCCGAGATCCTGAACAAAGAGGGCGAGTGGATGGCGGAGGAGGGCTGCCTCTCCATCCCTGGCTACGTCGCCACCGTTCCGCGCGCGGTGAAGGTCACAGTCAAAGGGAAAGACCGGACCGGCAAGGATGTGAAGATCAAGACGGACGGTCCGCTGGCGCACATCCTTCAACACGAGATCGACCACTTGGACGGCGTGCTCTACATTGACTACCTGGACAGCCTGGACGAGATGCGCGAGGTCGAGCCCTCGCGTAAGCGCCGCCGCCGTGGTCGGCGAGCGCCGGACCAAGATGCCGAGGACGAGTCGGTTGCCGACGGCGAGCATGCGGTGGAAGAAGAGTCCGGGCAGGCTCCGGAATCCGCCCCTGAGGCGCAACAGTCGGAAGGGGCGTCTAGCGGTGGCTCGTTGGCACCCGTGGCTCGCGAGGAGACGAGCTGGAGCCCCGCGCGTCGGCGATATCGGTCGTCATCTATTTGTGGTTCCGCTATCTGTGGATCGTCGGAGGAGAGCCTGCCGGGCGGTTCATGCGCCCCCTGATCGGCATGACCTGCAGCACCCATGCAGGGACGAGAGTCCTCGGGTACCGACTCAATCAGTCGTACGCCCGGGCCATCGCCGCGGCGGGCGGTACCCCTGTTCTTCTACCCACCCTTCAGGACAGGGAAGTCCTGCGCGCCCTGTTTGATTCGCTAGACGGGCTGCTCCTCCCCGGAGGCACTGACATCCAGCCTTCGATATTCGGGTCCGAGCCTCACCCCTCGCTTGACGAGGTCGACCCGCCACTCGACGAAGCGGAGCTGCTGCTGGCTCGCTGGGCCCTGAGCGAAGAGAAGCCGGTGCTCGGCATCTGCCGTGGGCACCAGGTGCTGAACGTCGCCGCGGGTGGGACCCTCTACCAAGATATCGATAGCGAGATCCCCGGCGCTCTGGTTCACCGCGTCGAGCAGCGGTCGGCCATGGCTCACCCGATTCGAGTCGAAGCCGACTCGCGCACGGCTGACGTCTTCGGCGCGACAGAGCTCTCCGTCAACAGCATGCACCATCAGGCGCTCCGCGAGGTGGCTCCTGGCTTCCTTGTCTCAGCTCGTGCCCCTGACACGGTGATCGAGGCCATAGAACGCCCGGATCACCCCTTCGCCCTGTCGGTGCAGTTCCACCCGGAGGAGCTGGTTCCGGGCCACGAGGCGAGCGAGAGACTGCTTCTGGCGTTTGTCGGCGAAGCAGCGAGCAGAAGCGCTCGCGGCGCCACCGCTCCGTCGCGGGCTTGAGCGTCAGGCCGTAGAAGCGTTAGGCCGTAGAGATGACGCGGTCTCGACCCGATTCCTTCGCCTGATAGAGCGCTTTGTCCGCGATATCGATGAGCTCGGTCATGTCGGCCGAGTCCTTTGGATACTCGGCGACGCCTCCGCTGCAGGTGACCTGAAACGCCGTGCCGTCGGGACCCGCAAAGCGCTCTTCCTTAAAAAGGCGGGCAAATGCCGTCACACGGTCCGCTCCGTGGCTCTTCGTCATGCCGAACATGCCGATAATGAACTCTTCGCCGCCCCAGCGAGCGACGATGTCCTCGCCGCGGAAGGACTTTACGAGGAGCTCTCCAAAGCGACGCAGTACCTCGTCGCCGGCGTTATGGCCGTATCGGTCGTTCACTAGCTTGAAGCGGTCGATGTCGAGAAACGCCAGGGCGAGAGGTCGGTCGTGGCGACGAGCGAGCAGCGCGAACTTGTCCAGCATGTGCATGGCTCGGCCGCGATTTGCGAGGCCGGTCAGCCCATCGGTTTCCGCCTGCTCCTTGAGCGCGGCGTTGGCCTCGCTGAGCTCTTCGGCCCGCCGTCGGTTCTGGTTCTCGACGCGCTTCCGCTCGCTGATGTCCCGCACGATCGCCACGGCCAGCGGGGAATCGCTGGGACCTCGAAGCGGGCCGACCGAGATCTCGATATCGATCGCTTCTCCGCTCTTCCGTACAGCGGGTAGCTCCATCGTGCGGCGGGAATCGACCGAGACGTCTGGGTGCACTTCGGCGTAATGGCGGATGTCGAATCCATCGTCCGCATCGGTGTCACGGACCAGGTCCGCCACGGGCATACCAAGCGCCTCGTTCTGGGTGTACCCAAAGATGCGCTCCGAAGCCTCGTTCCAGATGACGACGCGGCCAGTCTCGCCGTCGGCCACGACCACGGCATCGGGCACGCTATTGAAAAGAGATCCCAGAAGCTGGGTATCGAGCGAGCTCGCGCGCATGGGTATCCGTCACCCCGGAGCGGCTGGTACTTCGCGGGCACGCAGGGCGCGTGGCCAGGAACGTTGAACTCTACTGGAAGCGGGGCCGACGATGTAGGGAAAAGCACGCGTTGCGATGAGAAACCGTGTACGGGAGCTCGTAAACAGTGAAATATTCCTCACTGGAGTGCGGCGAGGAGCTCCTCCATGACGTCCGGATCCGTTTCCGCTGCAAGCTTCGCGCGAAGCGCGCTCGGCGCTTCCGAAGACTTCTCGCCGAGCTGTCCGAGCGCCCATGCGGCATGGCGACGAACGAGGGGATCGACATCATCGAGCGCGTGGGCGAGAGAGGGTATCGCCACCGGGTCCCCGAGGTTCCCCAAAACCACAGCAGCGTTGCGCAACAGCCCAGACCTCTTCGCCCGCGTGAGCGGCGTCCCCCGAAAGCGCTGGCGGAATGCAGCGTCGTCCAAGTCGAACAGCTCGACGAGGTCCAGATTTGCCCCCACACCGGTCTCAGGCGCAAGCTCTTCGTGCGCGGCGAACGGCCGAGCGCGATTCCACGGACAGACCTCTTGGCACACGTCGCACCCGAAAACCCAGCTTCCGATCTGAGACCGCAGCGGGATCGGGATCGGGCCACGGTGCTCGATCGTGAGGTAGGAGATGCAGCGGGTCGCGTCGAGCTGGCGTGGCCCCACGAATGCGTCCGTGGGGCAAGCATCGAGGCACAGTTGGCACGAGCCGCAATCGCGCTGCGCGACGTGCTCGGTCGAGATCTCTGCCGTCGTGAGGATCGCGCTTAATAGGACGTACGAGCCGAATCGTCCCGTCAGAACGCACGTGTTCTTCCCGACGAAGCCAACCCCCGCCCGTTCGGCCGCGGCACGGTCAACGAGCGGGCCGGTGTCGACGAACGTGCGGCAACGGGTTTCCTTACCTGCGAGCCCCACGATCTCCGCTGCCAGAGTCCTCAGTTTAGGTGGGACGACGTCGTGGTAGTCCCGGCTCCAGGCGTAGCGAGCGACTCGCCCGCGGAGTCCTGCGTTCTCGACCTGTGGCTCGGGTCTCGCATAGGCGGTGCCGAGGGCGACGATCGTGCGCACGCCGGGCAGCAGTGCCTCGGGATCGCACGACAGGCGGACTCGATCCGCGGTGATCCAGCTCATCCCGGTGAGGTGGCCGCGAGCAAGGTCCTCGAGGATGAGCTCTCGCTCGCGCTCGAACGGCGCCGCGGGGGCGAAGCCCACGAGGTCGAATCCGAGGCCCTCGGCTCGCTCCCGTACGGCCTGCGCTAACGCTTCCATGGATGCCACCATGGTCCAGTCTATACGTACTGGGGTTGATTTGTGCTCTCCGGGCGGCGGGACTATGATTGCCGACAGTCCCTCGGACCTATGTAATAGGAGGTTCCACATGGCTGAGGCTGAGCAGGCCCAGCGGCCAAATCCACGAGATCAGATGATCGAGCGGCAGCAACTGCGGACCAAGGGTTGGCAAGTGGCCAGCATCGACGAGAACATGGTGCTCGAGCGGGGCGCCTTTGTCCCGCTCACGGAGCAGGACGAGTCCGCGGTCATCCTGAACTGCTATCAGCCCGGCCAGTCCGACGAGATGCACTGCCATCCCAAGGAGGAGCACACATTCCTCGTGTGGAAGGGCAAGCTGCACCTCACCGGCGTCGAGAGCGGCGAGGACGTGGTGCTCGGCGAGGGCCAGTTCGTGCATATCGACGCGAATTACTACTACCGGCTCCATAATCCCGGGCCCGAGCCGGCCGTTTACTGCCAGTTCCGCACGGTGCCCCTGAAGCAGCCCAAACGCCGGATCGTGCTCTTCAGCGAGTCAGCCCGTGGAAAGCGCGAAGCGGCGGCTGCCGCTGCGAAGCAATCACGAAAGTAGCCCTGGGTGCTTATAGTACCGACCGAGCTTCCCGCAGGAGTTGGATGTGGAGCCCGGACGAGTCGTCGTCATCGCGGTCCTCATGCTTGCCGTGTACGTCTGCTTTAGCTTCATGGGAGGAAGGAAGGGCCGTATTCGGCTCTACGTCCTCTCACTCATCGTGGCCCTATGCCTGTTCGGGGCCGGCGTCGCTCAGCTTACGGGTCTGGTTGGCGTGGTCGAGATGTTGAACGTGGCTTGCATCACCCTGTCGCTCGCCGCCCTGGTCAGCACGCCGCCCCTCTGGGAAGAGCAGCTCCGCGACGACCTGGAGCACGCGCGCGTGTATCAGTCGATGCGGCTTCGTGACTTCGCCTCGTGGCGAGGCTGGCTCAAGCTCGTGGACCGAATTGGAGCACGGAAAGCGACCCTCGTCTACTTCTCCGTTTTCGTTCTTGGTGTGGTCGTCCAGGTGTTCGTGTTCGGTCTGGCTCAGCCCGACCTGCAGCCCTTCGTGCTGCTCGCCCTCCTGGCCCCCTTCCTATTCGCGGCCCTGAGCGCCCTGTGGATCTACCGTGGAGTCCGCAGAGTTATGCCTGGCGCGTAGATCTGGTCCCTCTCCCTCTGAGTTAGGGTTAGGGTGTAACCCGACCAGCGCACGAACTTGGGGGAGGTTGCACATGGACAGGGCTCCGATGTATTGAGACTCTTGTGTTAGGATGGACCAGCATCCGAAGGAGCAACGTTGGTGTCGTATGCGCTGGGGCCCCGGTCGCGCCGCATCTATGATGCGATACGAGATCGAATCATCCGGGGCGAGTGGAACCCTGGGCTGAAGCTGGCAAGCCACGCCGAGTTGAGCGCATCGTTCGGGGTGGCGCCAATGACGCTGCGGCACGCGTTGACGGCCCTTGCGGATGATGGGCTGATCTCACTCGAACACGGGCGCGGAACCTTCGTTCGCCCTGTGACCAAGCCTACGATACTCATCGTGGACGACGAGGCGCCCGTCCGCACCGTGCTTCGCGAGTACATTCGGGCCGCCGGGTACAGTGTGATCGAGGCGGACGGCCCCAATGCGGGCATGCAGGCGCTGGAGCGTGACCCTGCGATCCGCCTGATCGTGAGTGACGTGCGCATGCCCACCACGTGGGAGGGCGTCGAGTTCATTCGCAACGTGCGTCGTCGCTGGCCGGACCTTCCGCTGGCGGCGGTCACCGCCTTCCCGGACGACTTGGCGGATCTGCACGGGACGCCCGAATGTCCGCTCCTGATCATCACCAAGCCGTTCTTGCGGCAGCACGTCGAGACGATCCTCGACCTCGTCGTTCGGAAGGCGGTGGCGCCGTCCTCGATCCGAGGCGGATCCCTAGCTCCCGCACAGCGTGAGGCGGTGCTCGTCGTGGATGACGAGCAAGATGTTCGTGGCCTGCTGCGTGCCTGCATCGAAGAGCTCGGGTACGAGGTGCAGGAGGCGGCGAGCGGTGGCCAGGCGTTGGTCGCCCTGAATGGTCAGCATTTTGGCCACGTGTTCCTGGACGTGCGGATGTCAGGAGGGAGCGTCGAGTTGGCGTCAGCCATTTCAGAAGCCCACCCGTCGACGGCCGTGGTGATCGTCACAGCCTACCCAGCGGATTTGCTGCGTCTGAATGGCGCCTACACGATTCTGCCGAAGCCCTTCGATCGTCAGGGTATTCGGTCGTCCCTCTCATTGCGGCGATCGCCGGTCGCGGCGTCCTAGCGCCGCTTTGCCACACTCTTCTAGCTCACTACTGCACGTTTTCCCACGAGTGAGCTCCGCGCGTGGTATGATGCCCAGGGCCAGCCTACCCACGGCCATCGGATCCTGGCAGAAGGGGCAACGGCATGGCCAGGCTTAACCAGCGCGAACCAGACGATAATCCTGCCGCGACGTGGCCTTCACAGGCCATGGCCTTCGCGCAGGATATTGCTCGTATGAACGCGCTCCGCAAAGCGTACGAGCGCCTCGTCCCCGTTCCCTTGGACGTCTACTCCCCCGCTCTCCCCGAAACCCGTGTGCGCGAAGCGAGCATCCTCTTTTCTGATATCCGCGGCTTCACCGCGATCGCCGAGCAGCTTAGCTCGGACCCGGATCGGCTGCTCTCAGTCTTGAACGAGCACTTCCGTGTGGTCGTGCGGGCGGTTGTTCGGTGCGGTGGCACGGTGGAGAAGTTCCTCGGAGATGGACTTTTGGCCACATTCGGCGCCTGGACCGATACCACGGACCATTCAACGCGTGCCCTGGCCGCGGCCATCGCCGTGGTGGGCGCAAACGAAGCGCTGAATCGCCGCCGGGCTGAGGTGTGGGGATTCCGCCTCGAGGTTGGTGTCGCCCTGTGCTCCGGACGCATCGTGGTCGGGACGATGGGCCCACCGGAGCGTTGTGAGCTCGGAATCATCGGGGACCCAGTGAACATTGCTTCCCGCCTGGCGGCAGTCGCAGGTCCAAGCGAGGTTCTGCTGTCTGAATCCGCGTACAAGGCGGTATCCGGCCAGGTCTCGGCCGACCTACTGGGCGCGCGGCCCATTCGCGGACGTACGGGCGCCATTCCCCTCTATCGGCTCCGCTTCGGAAGCGCGGGCCAGACTCAGGAAAAGGGATAGCTCATGCACAAGCTGCTGATCGCTGACGATGAGCCGAGTCTCCGGCTCCTGGTCGCTGCTACCCTCGCGAGTGAGGACTACGAGATCATCGAAGCCGGCGATGGCGCCGAGGCGTTGGCGCTAGCCAGGTCCGAGCGGCCCCGTCTGGCGCTGCTGGACGTGCAGATGCCCATCATGAACGGGCTCGAAGTCTGCCGCCGCATCAAGACGGATCAGGATCTCATGTCGACGGCCGTCGTGATGCTGACCAGCGCGGCCCAGCCGGCCGAACGGGAGGCAGGCTTCGCCGCCGGCGCCGACGAATACCTCACCAAACCCTTTAGCCCCCTCCAGCTCCTCCGCGTCATCGAGCAGTTCATATCCTGAAAGCCGGATGACAGCCGAGACCCTTCCCATCCCGGGATTCGCCCCAGCAATGGCCCGCGCCCCACAGCTCTTCGGTCGCGACGAGACCCCCGGCATTGTCTCCATCAGCGCCACCCGTCACGGACAAGCCAGAGTGTGGCGCCGCGTGGACGGCAAGGTCGTTTGCGAGCAAGACACTTTTCCGAACTGGTTCTTTCTCGCCCGGCGCGAGCTCCTTGGAGACCTGCCTGTCCTTGAGCTCGACGCATCGGCTCTCGAGACGAAGCCCGAAGTGCCGTCCGGCTTGGTTGGCCTGGTTACCCTTCGTGGCGATAATCCCTTCCGCTATTTGGTGCTGACCGACCACTTGGACAAGGTGGAGGCACAGGTCGTGACGGCGGTCCGGGGCGCCCACGAAGAGGGCGCCCTGTCCGAGCCGATCTCCGAGCTGATGTACGTACGGCCCATCGCCGAGCAGTACCTCACGATCACCGGACGTACCTACTACAAAGGCATGACCTATGCAGACGTACGTCGGCTGCAGTTCGACTTCGAGACGACGGGGCTTGGCATTGCCCTTGACCGGATCTTCATGGTCTCTATCACGGACTCGGATGGCTTCTCGGCGCTGATCGACACCGAGAAGATGGACGAGGCCGAGCTGATCCGCCAGCTCGTTCGCATCATCCTCGAACGTGACCCTGACGTGATCGAGAACCACAACATTTTCGACTTCGACATCCGTTTCTTGATCAAGCGCGCGCAGACCCTCGACGTTTCCCTGCCTTTGGGGCGCGACGGCACTGAGTTCTCGGAGAGCCGCGACAGCGTCAAGATCGGCGCCAACAACCACTCCTTCACCCGGTACGGCCTGGCGGGCAGGGAGGTCGTCGACACCCTCCATGCGACCCGACGGTACGCCGCCATCCAGCGCGACCTGCGCAGCAGCGGACTCAAGGAGGCGGCGAAATACTTCGGCGTCGCGGCTGAAGATCGAGAGTATGTGCCCGGGGCGGAAATCTGGAGCGTCTTCCAGCAGGACCCGGAACGGATCCGCCGCTACTGCATGGACGACGTCGAGGAGGTGGAGCGCATCTCCCGCGTCCTCTTGGCGCCCTCATTTGCGCTCGCATCGATCGTGCCAAAGCAGTTCGAGCGGGTCGCGACGGCGGGCATGGGCCAGGGCCTCATCGAGCCACTCCTCGTCCGGAGCTACGTGGCGAGTGGTCATTCCCTGCCGGTCGGACGGGCCGCGGGTAGCTTCCCGGGTGGAGCTACCGCGGTGTTCACGACGGGCATCATCGAGAACGTGGTGAAGGCCGACATCGCTTCCCTGTACCCCAGCATCATGCTGTCCGAGCGCATCGCGCCCGAAGCTGACGACGTGGGCGCATTTCTGGATCTGCTCGGCGAGCTGACGGCATTGCGCCTCATGCACAAGAGGGCCGCGCGCGCAGCGAGACCCGGTGGCTCGCCCGAGGAGGACCAGCGCGCCTATCACGATGCGATGCAGGCTGCCATGAAAGTGCTCATCAACTCGTTCTACGGGAGCCTCGGCGCCAGCACTGCGGTTTTCTGCGACACGTCAGCGGCCGAGCGAGTAACTGCCCGCGGGCGCGAAATTCTGCGGCAGCTTCTCGACGAGATCGAGACGCGAGGCGCCACCCTGATCGAGGCGGATACGGACGGGGTGCTCTTCAGCATGCCGCCGCGACCAGACGGTCGCTCGTCGACGTACGAGGAAGAGCTGGCACTTATCGACGATGTGGCAAGGGCGATGCCGACGGGCATCAACGTAGAGCACGATGGCCGGTACCGCGCGATGTACAGCTACCTCGAGAAGAACTACGCCCTCCTCGACTATGAGACGGAGGCGGCTCAGGGGTTCCGCAAGCGGGATCCGATCCGCCTGATTGGCGTCGCGTTCAGGTCGTCCAAGAGCGAGCCCTTTATCCAGCGGTTCATCGCCGAGGCGCTAAACCTCGTTCTCAACGGCAACTACTTGGCCGTCCGGGATCTCTTCCGCGCGACCTGTGCCCGCCTGCGTGCACGCGAGATCCCGACGGTCGAGGTGTGCGTCTCCATGCCGCTCACCAAGAACCCGGCCACGTATGCTGACAACCCGCGAAAGGAAGAGCCGTACGAGGTCTACCTGGCAGCGGGCAACACGACGTGGAAACAGGGCCAACGTATCCACTACTACCAGACAAGGCGGGGGAAACAGCTACTTGGGGCAGGCGCACTCGACTATGACGCCGACTTCTACGTCCAGCGCCTCCGAACCACGGCCTGGCAGCGACTGGAGAAAGCCTTCAAGGGCGACGACCTCGACTCGCTTTTGAGCGAGAGTCCCGGCCTGTTCGATATGTTCTTCGAACAGATCGAGCCGCTCCGTGTGACCCAGCGGACGCCAGTTGAGGACGCGCCGATGGACCAACCCGATCCTGAGATGCTGGAAGCCGAAGAGGATGCCCTTGACGCAGATGAACCCCTGCTCCTCTCCGATTCAGCGGGCTAAGGACGGCTCCGCGGGTAGACCCAGCTCCTGCCACGGCTTGTCGGCGGGAACGACCACATTGATGCAGCAGATCTCGCTCGCGGGAAACTCGGTTCCTATCCCCACGGGATCGCGCCCGTCCTGCACCGCCTTGACTGACTGCAGCATGAGCGCGCGCATGTGGGCGACTGCGAGGTCCGCCCGCCCCAAGTGCTCCTTCGTGCGATCGACAATCGGCTTCATGCTCTCCTGGACGGCCGCGTCCTGATCGGGGATCTCGCTGATGCCGGACCAGCTCTCGGATCGCATCGCCTCGCGGTCCTGCAGGTGGTCGTTGGCGCGAGTCCGCAGCTTGTTGAAGCGGTCCTTCATCTCGTAGAGGTGCGTCCACTTTTCGGGTGGCAGTGGCTCGTCGTCGGCGAAGGTGAAGTTGAACGTGAACGCCCAGCAGTGTGTGTCGTCGATGGGCACCCACGCGTGGGCTGCCTGCGTCTGGGCCGTGGTGAACGGAACGATCGTATACCAGGGCATGATGAACGGGGTGATTCGTACGTATTGTTGCCCCTCATCGGCCTGACGCAGCGCACAGTACCGGAAGCCGTACGGCATGTCCTGGATCTCCAGCCGAGGCGCCACATCCCGCGTGATGAGCGCCGTCCGATCGGGTGCGATCCCGAATCGGTGCAGGAACGACACGTGCGACGAGTCGATGCCCCCCTCGACGCTCTGCAGGTAGCTACAGTCCAAGAGCACTTTCTTGGCGTGAACGTTCGTCTTGACGTTCCAGGGGAAGTCGGGGAACGGCGGCATGTTCTCGCGGGGACCCATATAGAGCCAGACGACGCCGCATGCCTCATGAGTTGGGTAGGCCGTGAGCTTCACGCGGCCCTCGTACGCACGCACGCCGACCTCGTTGGGCGTCTGAAGGACCGTGCCGTCCACGTCGTACTTCCAGCCGTGATAGATGCACGTGAGGCCGTCGCGCTCGTTGCGTCCGTAGAAGAGCGAGGCGCCGCGATGAGCGCAGAACTCCTCGAGCGCGCCGACTTGGCCCTCGCTGTCGCGGAACGCCACCAGCTCCTCGCCCAGAAGCTTCAGTCGAATCGGGTCGCAGCCCGGTTCGGGGAGCTGATCTGAGATCAGTGCTGGGATCCAGTAGCGCCGAAGAACGTCGCCCATCGGTGTCCCTGGGCCGATCCGCGTCAGGAGCTCGTTCTCTTCACGCGTAAGCATTAGGCGCCTCCGTTTCCTGCCCTCGCCGCCACCCGCTCATGCTGAGCTTGTCGAAGCAGCCGCCTTCTAAACTGCCTTGGTATGAGTCAACGCTCTCCCAGTCGTTACTTTACCGTCCATTCATCCGCGTTCCAGGCGCGCGTTGGCAGGACGTTCACCAGACGGCCGTTCACCATGTTCGCCTCGGTGCTATAGAACATGCCCATGACCAGGATCTGGTCCGTCGCGTGATGGACGATCTGCCTCAACGCCTCCATCCGAGGCTCCCAGGGGACAGTCGTATAGAAGCGATCGATAACGGCGTCGAACTCGGGGTTCAGATAGCGCGGGTAGTTGAAACCGCCCGTGGCGCGGAAGTTGTTCTCTGGCAGTCGGGCGCGCGGGCTGTGGATGCGCGTCACGACCTCCAGGCGCGGCTGGCGGATCAGCTCGAAACCAGGGAACGTGGCGCGGTATTCGGCGTCCTGGGTTCGGGCCAGCGGGATCGTGTGGCGATCCATGTCGACGCCCGCCCGCTGCCAGTAATCCGCCACAGAGAGCATCGCCTTGTTGTTCTCGGTGAGCGTCGTCGAGCGGATCTGGGCGGCGAGCTTCCGCCCGGAGCTGTCCGCGAACAACCCGTCCGCGCCCTTGCTGTACCCGAGGCCGCTGATCATTTCCTCGGCTCGACGCGGGTCGTAGTCGTACCGGACGGCGGACCCCTCGACTTCTGGGTACTCGCGGAGGTCGGGGCTGATGACTGCGTGGGCCACGAGCGCCAGCCCAGGCTGGTAGGTGTCGGCCATCTCCTGGCGATTGGTTGCATGCAGCAACGCGCGACGGAAGACGACGTTCCCGATGACCGCAGGGTCGGGCGTGAGGAGCTGCGGGAACGTCACGATCGGACTTCGATCGCCCGGTACCCACTTGCCCTCGGGCCATGAGACGTGGCTCACTTCATCCAGCGAGAAGTTGCGCTCGCCGATGGTCACGTCGACGGCCCCGGCCAGGATGTTCGCCAGGAGCGTGCCGCCGTCGGCGATGAACTTCACCTCGATCTCGTCGAGCTTGGGCTTCCCGAGCACGAAGTGCTCGTTCGCGACCAGTGAAATCGAGATGCCTTTGGCCCAGTCGCGCACCTTGAACGGCCCTGCGCCGACGTACTCCGCGTTCCAATACGGGTGATCGGCGAAGCCAACTTTGTCCTCGACGTACACGCGTTCGAGGACGTGCTTTGGCAGCGGAAGCACCACGTCATCGTTGAAGGACTTGCCGAACATGACGTCGGCGTCGATGAACGGCTGCTTCCAGTAGGCCACGATCGTCGAGCCATCCGACGATTCGACGCGGTCGAGAGCGGCCAGGGCCGAGTGGTTGAAGAGCGGCAGCTCGCGATCTTGCCCGACGGTGACGGCGAAACGGACGTCCTCGCCGGTCACCGGGGTGCCGTCGTGCCAGCGGGCTCCCGCTCGGAGTTTCCACGTCGTTTCCATACGGCCATCCGGGAAGAGCTTCCATTGGCCGTTCTCGATGGTCGGCACGGCGTCCGCCAGGATCGGACGGAGCGTCCCGGCGTCGTCGACAGCCGTCAGGCCGGCGGAAACGAGCCGGTCGAGCGCCGTCGCGCCAGGAATGATCGTGTTGAGCGTCTTGCTAACGGTTGGGAGCTCCGCCCGAACGGCCGCGGTGATCCGCTTCGGCTTCGCCTCGGCTCCCACGCCGAGAGCGGCCGCGCCCCGAGCCGATGACGCATCCGGAGCGGCGGTCGGCTGCGCACACGCGGTCAGAACGCAGGCCAGGAGGATACAAACTGCGCGCGCTTTCCGCATCCTCACCCTCCAAGATGCTCTGCCGCCCAATGGCGATATCTTAGCACCAGACCCGAGCGGATCAGCTCGTGCGCCATTGATGGGCGTTCCAGCTTGCTGAGGACTGCCCCAGTGGGCCCATCGTCGTGGGCAGCCGCACCTCTTGCAGGTTGCGGCGCACCGCGGCCATCGCTGGGTAGAAGAACAAGCCCATGACTGGCAGCTCGGTAGCGATCCGCTGCGCGATCTCCCGCTCCGCTTGCTCTCGGTCGCTTGGCTGCAGCGTTGTCCAGAGGCGATCGAAAAGGCCATCGAGTTGGGCGCTCGCGTAATGGCCCCGGTTCGGGCCGATCCATTGATTTTCAGGCGTCGGCGCGTTGCTACTGTTGAGCCTACTGTCCAAGAGCGCTAGGCTTGGCGCCGCGCCGCCCAGCTCGAACCCCGTGTATGCCGCGCGTGCCTGGCGATCCGCGGCGGCCGCTCGGGTGAGCACGGTGACGTGGACGACGACGCCGACCTCACGCCAGTACTCTGCGATGGCCGCGCCCGCGCGCTCCCACTCCTGCGTCGTCGTGATGTCCACCTCGAACCGCCGCCCCTGCTTGACAAGAACGTCGTCCGCGGTCTCGCGTCGCCAGCCGGCCTCTCGGAACAGTTCGCGCGCTCGCGCCGTGTCGTGTGGGTACCGAGCGACGTCGCGCGCAAGCGTCGCGTACCGCGGATCGGAGGGTGGAACCCACGTATCTGACGCCAGCGATCGGTCGCCCGTGAGCGCCTCGGCAATGGCGCCGCGGTCGAGAGCGTGGAGGAGCGCCTGGCGCACGCGCGGATCCACGAGGTCCTCCGGCTGGGCCCCGACGAACTGGGGTGCGAGCAGCGCCCAGCTATAGCCAGGCAGGCTGTACAGCGAACCGTCACCACCGTCTCGCCAGCGTTGCCGGATCGCCTGGACGATCCCCTGCACCGATCGCCGAGGAAGGAGAAAATCGATTGCGCCGCTGAGCACGCCTGCCATCGCGGCGTTGTCGTCCGGGAGGAAGCGCACGTTGATCGTTTCCAGGGCGGACGGACCCAGGAAATACTCTGCGAACCGAGAGAGATGGATCGCGCCGCCGCCCCATTGGTCCACGCGGAAAGGTCCGAGCCCGACAAACTGTCCGCGCCAGTACGGATGGGCGACGAACTGCTCTCGCCGCAGGTCGAACGATGCTTCCAACAAGTGGCTGGGCAGAATCGTGAGGTCGTAGCCCGAGATCTGATCTGCAAAGGCGTAGCGGCTTCGCCAGTGCATGACCACGGTGTGGCGGTCCGGGCTGTCGATCGCGTCGATCAGCCGCGCTACGCGTCGCGAGCTCACCGCCACCGCCGGATCGTTGAACACCCGCCAACTGAAGACGATGTCGTCCGCCGTGAGCGGTTCGCCGTCGTGCCAGCGCACGTTGTCGCGAAGCTGCCAGACGGTTTGCATCGTTCCATCGTCGTGGATCGTCCACGTCCCCGTGCCGAGCGATGGCAGCTCGCGGGCAAGGCGAGGGATCGGCTTGGCTTGATCGTCGTACGCAACGAGGGCCTGGTGTACCAGGTCGAAGAGGTGCTGAGCCGCGTCCGTGCGGGTCGTGCCAATCGCCGGCACCAGGCTCTGCGGCTCGCCCTCGACTGCGATCACGATGCTCGAGCCGTCCGAGGCGAGGCGCTGCGGTTCGTCGGTGGGGGCGACGGTCGCTGGCGTCTGACCGCAAGCAGCGATCGCCGCGGACGCTGTTGCCAGGGCCAGGAAGCGTCGGCGCGTGAGCGACGGGGAAATCCCCCTGCTCACGAGCCGCTGCGGCGTCTGTTGCCACGCGCCCGAAGCGGCGCGGTTGCGCGAGGGGCCATGCTCCGTCGAGACTTCATCGCACAATTATAGGTTCGGCCCTTGTCCTCTCCCCCCCCTTTGGGAGAGGGTTAGGGAAAGGGCGTGTCCAGTCGCACCTCTCGGTTTGGCCGCAGGGCATAAAGTGAACGGTATTGCCGCTACGGCCAAGGGCATCATCGGCCAAAGGAGCAACTCATGGCTCACGTGCAAGACGACGAAGCGTTCGAGATCTTGGGGCCGGCGGTTGGAGCCGCCATCGAGCAGGCCCCGACGGCCCGCTTTTCGACAAAGGGGCTCATCGACCTCATGCGCGCTTCTCCAGATGGAGAGACGGCCTACCAATCGGCGATGAGCTCGATTCTCGACGAGTCGGGCTCGGAGCACATGGCGCGTATGGTCATCCACGGTCAGGTGATACCCGGTCTTCTACGCCGTTCTCAGCGGGTGAAGTTCGCCGGGTTCATCCACGGGAAACCTAGTGAAGACGACGGCTTCGCGGTCCCGAGCTGGTGGCGCAAAGTGTAGAATCCCGGTCTTACGCTGCGAACGACATCGCGTCAGGGGAGCTCCCCGCGAGGTAGTTGCGTTTGGAGGATAGGTGCGCGTCACGTTCTGGGGCACACGCGGCTCGATCGCCGTGCCCGGTCCTCGCACGGTGCGGCATGGGGGAAACACCTCGTGTGTGGAAGTCCGCACCAACAGCGGCGCGCTCCTGATCCTTGACAGCGGCACCGGCATTCGCGAGCTCGGCATGTCTCTCATGGAAGAGCAGCAGCCCATTCACGGACACGTCATGCTGTCCCACACACACTGGGATCACATCCAAGGCTGGCCATTCTTCGCTCCCGCCTTCGTCCCCGGGAATGAATTCACCCTCCACGGCATAGCTGGCATGAGCGGCAGCTTGGATCAAGTGCTCGCCAACCAGATGGAATACACGTACTTCCCGGTCAATTTGGAAGCGATGCACGCAAAGATCGACTTCCACGATGTGCACGAGGGTGAGTTCTCGATCGACGACGTCAAGATCAGCGTCCACTACCTGAACCACACGTGTGTGTGTCTCGGCTACCGCATCGAGGCTGATGGAGCCTCCGTCGTCTACGCGACGGATACGGAGCCACACGGGCTCGTCGTCACTGGTCTTGCGCAGCCCAACGACCCGAGCAAGGGCGAGCATCCATACCTCGTTCACGAGCAAGATCGGAGCCTGGCCGAGTTCGTGAGAGGCGCTGACTTGCTGATCATGGATGCCCAGTACACGGACGAGGAATACCCCCAGCACGTGGGGTGGGGCCACTGCACCACCAGCTACACGACGGACATCGCGGTACTCGGCGACGCCAAGAAGCTCGCCCTCTATCACCACGACCCGACACGACGTGACGACGCGGTTGACGAGATCGTCGCGTCGGCACGTCGCCGAATTGCCGCCTACGGATCGGCCATCGAGGTCTTCGGCGCTGCTGAGGGACAAACAGTCGAGCTTTGAGCATCAGGAACGCCGCGTGTCGTAGAACCTAGGGCGGACTACTCAGCGCGGGCCCAAGCGGAGAGCGTCCATGGCCGACCGGTACAAGATCCTCGTCGCGGACGACGATCCGGACATCAGCGACCTCATCGTCTCGATCCTCAGCGAGGATGACCACGACGTGGTGACGGCGTTCGATGGTATGGAGGCGTTGAGCGTCGCTGCTCGCGAGAATCCCGATGCCGTCATCCTGGATCTCAACATGCCAAAATGTGATGGCTACGAGGTCATCCGCGTGCTCCGAGAGCGCGCCGATTTCCGAGACACGCCGATCATCGTTCTTACCGCCAACGCGAACGAGGGCGCCGCGGCCAAGGGCTTCGCCGGCGGAGCAGACGACTTTCTCGTCAAGCCCTTCGCACCTTCCCACCTCCGGGCCCGAGTCAAGACGTGGTTGCTGCGCCGCCACGCCCACGAAAACCGCCCGTAATCGATAACTCCGTCTCAGCCACAACGTGTGCTGTTTCACGATCGTCACGGTTCCTAAGCGCCAGTGCTTCCTTAGAATGAATGGGGAAAACACTGGCGGCGCCTGTGTCGGCGCCGTTCGATGTGGGCTGGTGGGTCTTGGAACTCGGCATCGACAGCGCGGCACACGGAGCTTCATGGCTGGCTAGTAGCGCAATGCATGGCGGATCCCGCTGGGAGAAGCCGGCGCGCTGGGGGCTGAGGGCCGCACACATGGCCTTGTTGGTGGCGGTGGCGGGAGCGCTTGTGGTGGGTCTAGCAGGCTTTGAACGAAGCTGGGATCCGACCTACGTCGCCCTCGCGGCCGCGGTGCTTGTTGGCGCGGTCATTACCGTCCCGTGGCGAGCCGGCGGCCTCCCCTCCTCGCTCCTGATCGTTCCATTGCTCGCCGCGTACTGGCGGTTCGGGGTGACCGCCATGCCGCTCGTACTGATTGCCTCGGTCGCTGCAAACGCCCTGCGTGGTTCGTCGTGGGGAGCGGTCGCCTTGATCACGACGCACGACTTGATTGCATTCGTCCTGGCCCACATGGCCGCGGGCGCGGTCCAGCATCCTGAGGTGGGAACCGCGATGTTCGCATTGACGTTTGCGGTTCTTCGAGTGGGCTTGTGGTCCGCGGCGAAACACGCCGATCTGTCCGCTACCAAAGATCGGCATGTCGACCCGCCAGACCTATCGCTGTCGCTCGTGGTGGGCCCCCTCGGAGCGGTCGCGGTCGTCGCGGGTGTGATCCTGGGCGACGGCGGACTCCTCCTCGCGTTGGCCGGACTGCTCCCCATTCTGTGCGTCGTGGCTGAGTGGTGGCGGCTGCGGATTGCCCGAGCCGAAGCGGAGGCCGAGAGGGACCGGCTTGGCCGTGCACGGGAGCTCCAGGAACAGTTGACCCACCTGATTACACATGAAGTAAGAAATCCCTTGACCACCGTGCTCGGCTACAGCCAACTGGCCCGCACGTCGCTCGAGGCAGGCTCCGATCGCGCAGAGGAGGTTGGGAAGCATCTCGACCGCATTTACCGCGCGGGCAAGTCTATCGAGCGGCTGACCGAGAATCTGTTGCAGCTCAGCAAGGTCGAGAATGCCGGCGAGGTGAGCGCCAATGAGAAGGTCGACCTCGTGGCGCTCGCTCGTGACGTTGCTGCTGAAATGGAGCCGCTAGCCGAGCGCAAGCGCCAAAACCTGGTGCTGGACCTGCCCGACCAGGCTCCGCTGGCCTGGGCATCGCCAATTCTCCTTCGCGAGGCGCTCAATAATCTGGTGAGCAACGCCGTGAAGTACACGCCCGAGGGCGGGTCCGTGCGCGTGTGGGCGCGATCGGGCCCGGAGCCGGGAACGGCGACTCTCGGCGTCACGGACAACGGTTATGGCCTCAGCGAGATTGACCAAACGCGGCTATTCACCAAGTTCTTTCGGAGTGAGGATGCGCGCGTCGTACGCGAGCGGGGTGCAGGGCTTGGTCTCGCCTTAACTCAAGCGATCGTCCAGCGCATGGGCGGGAACATTCTCGTTGAGAGTAAGCTAAACGAGGGAGCCACGTTCCGCGTGCAGTTGACCTCGGCAGGCGAAGGGAATCAATGACAATGCAGCAACCATCCGCATCAAACCAAACACCGACCACAGCAGCCGTCACAGAGCGCGCCCGTTTCACCGCGCTCACGTACCTCGGGGGCGGTGGTGTCGTCGCCGCGCTGATGGTTGTCGTCCTCATGCTGAGCCCGTCTGGCGATATGTTGCGGCAGGTGGTGGCTGGACCCATTATCGAGCGGCTTCTCCAGCAAGCGCCCGATGCACGGCCCGGAGATCGCGTGGCGACGGTGCCCGCGGGCGTCGCCGTCTCGCAGCCGGGAGCGGCGGTCGCAGTGAGCGCCCCCGCGGGCGGTCAGCAGGCCAGCACAGAGGAAGCGCTAGCTGCCGACTTGGAGGCGGCAGCCGACTTCGAGGCCGCTGTCGCCGTTGGAGCGCTGGAGATTCCCGCGGCTCCGGAGCTCGCGCTGATCGGTCCTGATGAGTCCGCCTCCCCCTTAGGGGCGGCGCCCGTCGCCAGCGACGCCGCTCTGGGGACGCGCCCAGGCCAGTTACCGACGACCGATCGAACGGCGCCTCCGGCGCCAGCGGTTGCAATCGCGTCCGGTGACGTCCGTGCGGGAGCATCCGCGCTCGATATGGATGATGTAATGACCGGCACGCCGCTGAGGACGATCCCGCCGATGCTCGCGGACGCGCCGATCAACCCCTCCGTCGTTACGGCGACGGGTGGCAGCGACGGCGTCGTAGCATCTCGACCGGCTTCTGTCGGTGAGCCTGTGCTCGGTGTCGCGGCGCCTGAAGCGCCCGTCCCGCCGTCGGTCCCCGAGCCTGTCGTACAACTGCCTTCGGCGGAGGCGATTCCGTCGGCGCCGTCCGCTGCCCCATCGCTCCCCGTTGTCCCGTCGGTCGCCCAGACGGCTCCGCGGACGTCCATGTCTACCCAGCCTTCCGCCCCATCTTCGCGACCGTCGGCCACGACTGCTCAGGTGAACACCCCGGGTGGACGTGCTGTCATCCAAGCTGCGCCTGCTGGCAACCAGGGCGGGCTGCTCCCATCTGGACTCGTGCCCGCCGTTTCGGCAGGAGCGACGGTCGAGCAGCGGGTGTCCTCTCACTCCTTCGCAGGACGAGCCAGCGCGGCAACGTCTCCAGTCGGAATTTCGGCGGGAGCCGGTGTAACTGGAGTCTCCGTCAGCGGCGGCGTGGCGTCGATCGCGACGGCCCCCGGCGTCGCAGGCCACGCGGGGGTGTCCGCGTCGGCCTCGCTCTCCGCGCCGGTGACCGTCTCTGGTGCGGCAGGTGTCTCCGTTGGACAGTCGAGCCCCGTTCAAGCCACGGGCAACGGCGCCGCCAGCGTCCCGGCCCTGAATCTGCCGCTGACCGCCCCGATAGGCGGGGCGGGCAGCGGCCCGGGGGGGGCGGGCACCCAGGGCGCGGCGAGGGCTGGAGTATCCATTCCGGATCGCGATCCGCGCGCGAGGCCCAATCAACTCGATCTCACGTCGTTCTACAACGCGGCACTCACGCAGAGTTGGCAGACTCCAGAGATAGAGAAATCGGGGGATATGGATTTGTCGGAGCTGCCGCGAGGCCTCGTTGAGTTCGGCGGCATCAAATTCGATGCCCGGGGCATCGTACAGGTGTCCGGCCAAGCCATGAAGGCGCAGGGCGGCAATTACCCCGAGCAAATCAAGGGTATTCCAGTGAATCGAAAATGCGAGCGGGTTCACTTCCTGCACGGCACAGGCTGGAGCATCCCTGAAGGCGTTGAAATCGGCGCCTACGTAATCCATTATGCGGACGGCCGGCGGCGCGTGCTCCCGATTGTGTACGGGCATGATGTTCGCGATTGGTTCTTCTTCGAGTCTCTGCCCGTGACCTCCCCGGAGGCCCGAGTTGCCTGGATCGGCGCCAACGCCCGCTCTCGGTCCAACGCTGGTGCCCGCCTGCAGCTTTACCTGAGGACCTGGGAGAACCCGGCGCCCGAAGTCGAGATCACAAGTATCGACTTCGTGTCCGCCATGGCGGCGTGTGCGCCCTTTATCATTGCGATCACGG
>Ga0080064_1000244_pt1 | contig 157316 bp, 154 predicted proteins | sample Subgrocontami54m_FD_69260 | JGI IMG/M metagenome (GOLD analysis project Ga0080064, IMG submission 69260) | Subsurface groundwater microbial communities from S. Glens Falls, New York, USA - GMW46 contaminated, 5.4 m (SPADES assembly) (version 2) ...
CTCCTGGTACTACTTACGAGAAATTCCCTTCCGCTTAAGTACAGCCGGCAGCGTTTTGGCACTGGTCGGAGTAGTGGGGCTCATCCAAACGAAGCGTAAATTAGATGGGCGCTGGAGCATGACGTGGCTGTTGCTTTCCGGCGCGGCCTTGCTCACTCTTATGACGATAGCTGCGGATAAAAGTGATCGGTATGTGCTCTTTACTATCCTGGTTATAGAACTCCTAGGTGTAGTTGGGATCGCTTTTTTGGCGCAATTGTTGCCCACACAACGACGATCCCAGGCGCTGCTGCTGATTAGTACAATAGTCATAGGTTGGCTACTGGTAGATGCGGCACGCTTACATCCTTATTACCTAGCGCACTACAATCGGCTATATCCAATTGAAACCAGGCATAAGTTAGGCTGGGGCGAAGGCTTAGAACAGGCGGCGGCCTGGGTGAGCCAACAAAATCCTACGGCTAAAGTAGCGGCTTACTACCCACGAGTCTTTAGCGCTTTTTATACGGGTGAGGTGGTGCCGATTAACCACCTGGATGAAGCTAAGCCAGACTATGTGGTGCTGTACCGTTCTATGTTTGAGCGTGGGCCAGGCAGCATTGAATATGATTTAGTGGCTCGCTACTTAGATGGCGACGTGCCGGCAACGCATATTGTGGAAGTAAATGGTTTGCCGTACGCGTGGATTTTCTCGACCGATAAATAGGAATTATCGCTTTCTCTCGTAGAGCTCGAGCGTTCCGCCACCAGCATCGTTGGGTACACTAAAGACCGGTATAAAAAGTTCATCAAGCATTTTTTGGCGCTCGGGGTAACCATCAAAATATATTTCATGCGTACGCACATCCATAGCTACGTACGTTGCTTCGTTTTGCAAGTATTCAGTCACGCGCGCTGGGGGTGCGAAAAATAAATACAGGAGCTGTTCAGGAATGGTATGGAAGCGTGCTTCGCGATACCAGCCAGGATGAGAGTAACCGAAGATGATGGGTCGGCGAGAAAACGCTGTAATGTTTGGCTGGGCCGTGAACAGCTCCTGCCCAGGGGCAACGTAGCGCGCTACACCTTGGCTGAATTCCTTTAGACTACTCTGGGCGATCGTCCCCGTGTGAGGATATAGCCAGCTCATGTACCACCCCATCGCGTACAAGGAGGCCACTAGAAAAATTCCAATCGCCTGGAAACTTTTGCGTAGAAAAGTGGGCGTAATGTTGCGAGCATTCCAAATAAAATGGGCGCAGCCCCACGCGGCTAGCAGGGACAGTGGCGGAATAAATTCAACTAGGTAGTTTTGGCGAAACCGCCCCCACTGCAAATATAAATACGCCAGCAAGACTAGCCACACAGCGAAAGTAACAATTGAGGTCCACTGGCCGGCAAACCGGAAGGCAACTGCCTTGCCCGTAAAACGCATCACAACCATGAACAGTATTCCGCCAAAGACTAGGCCTACCATCAATAACTGCAGCATAGTAAAGGCGCCCGGTAGCAAATATTCGGTATCGCTCAAGTGCCGATACACCTGATGCACTACGCTTAAACTGGCCAAAGCAACGAGCCCACTGCGTATCAAACGGCGGCGCTCGATAAAAGCTAGGGGCAGGGCAAGTAAACCAAAGATTAAGATAGGGGCGCCACGCCACAAGACACGGCTTTCGATAGTTAGCTCACGGATAAGTGGTTCTTGTTCAGCGGCAGCTACTTTCTGGGCGCGTTGCTCGGAAATAATAAGTGCCTCGGCATTCGAAGCAACGAGCGCCTTTTGCCAGCCAAGAAGGCTCATTAAAATGACAAAAATTACCAGAAACGCCCCAACCCCGGTACCGATATATGTTAGGGCGTCACTTATTTTTTTCTTAGACAAAAAGCCAATGAGTACTAGGCCCAAGCAGCCACCCACCACGCTACTGACGCGGATAAAAAAGGCGAGGGTAATAATGAGCGCGCCCAAGACTATGTAACGGCGGAGCGAGTGGCGAGCGCCGTATGCCACGGCCAGCAAGGCTAGTAATAAGACTGGTACGCTCGTGGTTTGTAGTAGCAGTGGGGTAGTAAGTGCAACAACCGCCGGCAAGAAGCTCATACATGCCACGGCTATACCGCGGACTAGACGAGGAGCTGATAATTGACGCAGTAGTAGCCAAAAAATGCCGGTAGCGGCCGCCCAAGAAAGAATGGGAAGGGCGCGCCAGCCCAACACGGTGTGAGGCGTAAGTAGTTGCCATAATTTTAAAATAACAAGGTACGCCGGCCCCTTGGTGAGGTATTCACGCAGCGGCATAAAACTGGCTTTTGCTTGCATGACATCTTGGATGTAGGCACCTTCATCATTAATAAGCGGCATGTGCGCGGCCAAGGGAATGTGCAATAGTACGCCAATCACGATGCAGCTTATAATAATGGTCTGTTCGGAAATATACTTAGTGCCTTTCCAGCGAGGCCAGGCATATAGTAAGGCTCCGATTGCAATAGAGATACCTAGTCCGATACCACTAATGGCTTGCTCAAAGGGAAGGATACGGGCTGGGTGCCAGTACCCTTCTATTGGTTCAGGATTGAGCCAAATCATGATTAATGGTAATCGCTTTACTGCTTCGTAGCCGAAGCTCCCCCTGATTTTTTGCATGTTGAGATAGGCATCACCAACCTTCACTGACTCATCTTTTTCTCGATACACCCAATACGATTTACTTGTGCCGTGCGGTGCTTCTAGTAGCCATAGTAATTCGTGGGGAGGATTGATTAGGATGGGAAAGCGAAAGCGAACATTCTCACCGCTGATTGAATAAACAGTGCTAGTACGAACATCGGCGCCGTGCCAATCCTGGCGCAAATGGAGAATGAGTGGACCTTTCATTTCCGAAGCAGTACCGACTGGAATGACCACTTCGTTCAGTCCCACAGGCGGTTGCATGGTTTGACCTACAACTCGCGTGCCACCAAAATAAAAACGATTTGATTCGCCCTGTGGGGCGAGGAAAATTTGTGACTGGCTAATGGGCAAGCTAACCAATATCCCGGCCATCACTAGTACGACGGACGTTACGATGAGAAGCGGGTGCTGCACGATGGCATTACGGATTTTTTCCGGAAAGAATTGCATGCTTTTAAGGCTACGAGATGCGGGCCAAATGTGCCAATCGTTCTTTTTTGCGGCGCCAGTACTTCGTCGGGTATGCTTAACTATAGTATTATTATGAATCGTGGCCGCGCCGAATTATGGGGTTTGGGAGTTTTTGCACTGTTGGCGCTGTTTTTTATCGTGCCAGCATTTCATGCTGCCCGAGCCGAGGCACGAGATGATTTACGACGACAAGATATTACCAACCTTAAGCGCGCATTGGAGGGGTACAACAATATTTATACACATTACATTACCCCACCCAAGGCAGCAGCAGCCTGCACCACCAGTGGGGCCGATAGTTGGTTATTTGGTGAGCGATCACCGCTGCTGAAGGAACAGGTCCTAGACGTTATTCCACATGATGTCCGCGAGCTGGCGGGATTGGTGTATACCTACTGTGTGACACAGCGGGATGAGAATGGCCAGGCAGGCGGGTATTATCTGCAAGCGACGCTAGAACAAGAGGCGCCCGACATGATTGGCTTTGACGAGGATGAATTACGCAAGTTTTCTTACCGGATTATGCATGAAAATGACCGCGTGCAGTATCGCGTGTGCGGTGGCACAGAAAAGCAATGCGAGCCTTCGTAAAAAATATTTTGGAGTCAACGAGGCTCTACCTTTGGACTAACGCCGGTCCATTGGGGCTACTGTCTTTATTTTGGCTGATTTTTTTTAGCCCGCTAATTGTGGGCGGGAAAATCTATTTTCTGGATGATTTAAAGATTATTTATTTCCCTCTGGAATACGTCTATGCCCAGGCGCAGCAAGCATGGGAGCTGCCAATTTGGAATAACTATTTTGGTTTTGGACAGCCACTACTAGCATGGGGGCAGCTCGGTTTTTTTACGCCACTGCACGTGTTGCTACGCGCGCTGACTATTTCACCTTTGAATTTATTACAGGTATCCGTTATGGGATACTACGCGCTGGGCCTGGGCGGTATGTTTATTTTCTTGCGGCGGCATGTCAGCGGATTAGGCGCGGCGTTGGGCAGTTTGGTATTTGTATTTTCTGGCTTTCATATTGGGCACCTCAACCACGTAAATTTTTATACGGCCACAATGCTATTGCCATATTTACTACTGGCCGTTGAAACGTTTTGCCAAAAACCAACGGCGTACCGTGCGGCTGCCTTGAGTTTACTGGCGGCGGCGATGGCGTTATCGGGCCAACCACAGGTGGTGATGTACTCGTTTATAGTAGCCACCGTGATCGGGGCTTGTGTGGCCATACCAAAACTTTGGGCGAAACGTATGAACCCGCTGTGGCTAATGCGCTTCTTTGGTTTCTTGCTTGTAGCCGCCGTTTTAAGCTTCTGCCTGGCTTCCTTTGCTATTCTGCCACTATTTGAATTTTTGCCGTTCACTGACCGCGCCGGTGCCTTACCAGAAGCGGAGTTGTTTGAATTTAGCTATCCCCCATTTCATGCCATCACCCTTATTTTTCCCTACTTTTTTGGCGATCACGACCACTACGTCGGGCCAAAGGGATTTCAGGAGTTAGCTGCTTTTGTCGGCATTCTGCCGTTACTACTGGGCAGTTTGATTTTCTGCCAATGGAAGAAGTCACCGGCGCTGCGGGTCGCGGCGCTACTGCTAGGGGTTAGCGGCGTAGTGTTAGCGCTGGGCAGCCACTCGGCGTTATATACCTGGCTGGTGCATACCAAGATTATTACGTCAATCGCTATTCCCGGTCGGTTTGTTTTTTTCTTTGATATCGCCATTGCACTCTCCGCCGCCCTGGGCTTAGACACATTGATGAAACTGCCGCAGTTGGCGCGCCGAGAGCGATTAATCCAATATGCTAGCCTGGTCGTGTTACCGTTGTTTCTTTCAATCGGATTTTTATGGCAGATCCAAACGGACACTGCCTTGTATGCCCGTCTACTTACTAATATGCATTGGGCTAATCCGGCGTGGTGGCTGTTGTGGTTAGGGGTCGCGCTACTGCTACTGACGCTGATGACAGCCCGTTATTTTATTGGATGGCGGCGGAATGTGCCCTACTTGGTCTTAGTTGTTGCGGCGGGTGGAACGCTGCTGGCTTTTGGCTGGAATTATAACCCTCGCGCAGATCGAGCTAGCGTGGATAGCATTTCACCTTTCATTGAAACGGTGCGTAGTTTTGGGGAGGATACGGGGTTGCCGGCGCGTTTATATGCGGCGGAAACTATTTTAGCCCAGGTGCCGACTGACCCTTCAACCCATCGTACCGAGCGCATTAGTCCGGATTTTTCGGTGTATCAGGCTATTACGGTAAGAAAGCCCAATACCAGCTGTATTGAATTCCCGGCTCGCATTAATCATAGTTTTTTTGGCACAGTACGTGTCACTTTGCAAACCACGCTCACTGATAAGCCCCTGGAAACCATTACCCTTGCCCCAACAGATTTTGCCGGTGAGGATGTGCTGCGCCTTTGCTTTAATGCCCTGGCGGCTCAACAGAACCGTACTGTGTTTATTGGGTTTACTGCAGATTACTTAAGCCCACTGGAATTGTTGTATGCGCCATATACCCAAAATGAGGAGCCGGTGTACTTTGTGCGAAAGCAGCAGCCAACCAGCGCCCAACTAACTGCTTCACAGAAGCCTGCTCGCTTATTATTTAATGTATATTACCCCACCCAGGGCGATCGTGAAGCTGTTTTCCTAGCTCGTCACCTCCACGTGTTAGCCAATGCCAGTAGCGCTCGCTGGATTAGTGCGTTGTCGATTGGTAATTATCGTGATTTTATTGAAAATTTCTTTGCCAATGATCGGCCAGCCGTTGATGGCGACGGGGTGCATGCCCTAGTGCGATTCCGCAATGAACTCAATATGGCAGGCGTGACCCATTTAATTCAAACGTTGCCACTTGGCGCTGACGATGGCTTACTTGCCGTAGGCTTTAAGCTGCTGCAGCGGTATGACTTCGGTCCCAAAGAAGTTCGGCTATATGCTAATCCTGCTGTGTTACCCAAGGCTTTTTTTGTCGATCGGGCGGTGTTTAAACCAGCCGCTGATGAAACCCGGTACGCCATGCAGTATGAACCGTACGAGCCAACGGAAGTGGCCTATGTCACTGGTACCAAACCGCCGCCAGAGTCTGCAGCGGCAGCCGGCGTACCTTTGAGGAGTGCTGCCACAGTAACTGCCTACGAGCCCTTGCGCGTAGATGTGGCTACCGAAACATCACGTGAGGCATTGCTTGTGCTCACAGATTCAACTTTGCCGCAGTGGCAAACATATATCGACGATCAGCCAGCTCCCTACTACGTGGCGAACACCGTGTTTAAGGCAGCGCTGGTGCCTGCCGGCAAACACACAGTGTCCTTTCGTTATCACTCGCCGGCAATAAGCCTTAGTAAAAAACTAACGCTTGGCGGCTTGGTGGCACTGGCTCTGTTGCTGACTTTGCCTCAATTCATTTCTTGGCTCTCACGTACAGCACTCGCCAAATCTTAGCGTGCTCCTTACTGGTGGGCAGATTTAGACCTTGGTCCCAGTGCGGTTGGTTATTTACTTTCAAGTTGACGCAGCAGCTTGCCTTCCTCTTCAGTAACCTGTTGGCCGGAAATAACGTAGCGTAATCGCACGGCTACATCACCTTGGTGCTTAATACTGCCGCCGACGTCACCGGGGCGGTAACTATATTTGCGGGTAATACGAATTGTTGGTGCATTATCGGGTATGGTGCCTTCGGCGGAAATTTCCACGGTTACCGCGCGATCTGTAATTTGCTTTGGTGTGCTTAGGGCAAGCGTTAACCATTCATTATCATTGAGCTTGGTAACGAGCGTACGCCATTCTTGGATTAATGTCCCTTGGCTATCCTTTAAACGGACTAGCAACTCACCGCGATTCACGGTGCTGCTGTACGTAGCCGGCAAAATATCTATGCCGTAGAGTAGGTGCGTGGCCACTGGGATTTGCTGGGTAACCACTGTGCCAGGAAGTAATTCGCCCACAATGTTCTCGAAGACCCATTTGTCGTACACCCACGCGAATTCTTTGCCTGCCACATGGGCTATAAAAATTGGTTCGCGTTTTTTGTAATACTCATCAATGAAATCATTGGCGTAATGTTCGGGTGAACGACCAAACATATTGCGATACAGCACCACGTACTGTACTTTCCCCTGCTGGTGGGCGTTAATATGGGCTATTTGCGCGGTGGTATAGGCGCCAAGCTCTTCTGGGTACCACGACGCCACCACACTGGTGGGCGCATTGGTATTCAACCACGCTGCCACTTGCTCTAAACCTTCGCCCCAGCCTAGTTCTTGGCTTAAGTTGTCTTTAAATAGCGGCGAGGCATAGGCCAAAGTATATGGATGGTAGTGCCAAACAGTGTAGCCGGTACTTAGTACCAGCAGCGTTGCGATAGCAGTAAAGACTTTGCCGGGCGATATGTTTCGATAGCGTGCCAAAAGTTCTGCCGTTCGCCAGTAGCCGATAGTCGCCATCAAGGCCAATGCTGGCCAGACGGGTAGGATGTAGCGATCCCCTTTTTTAGCGCCGATAGTCATCATGACGATAAAGAAGAAAGAGTATGACAAAAGCAACCAGTAATCGGTAATCGGTAATCGGTAATGGGAGGGGCTGGATTTGCGGGCGATTGCGATTGACTGCCAGGTGACGAGAATAAAGGCGAGAAGGTTGCCAACTAATAGTATTGGCGTACTGCGCACCAGCAATGCTAGCGGATAATGGGCGCTATTTAAAGTGTAATCCTCCACCGCGTTGTGAGGGGTAATGGACGCTTGGACGAAATCTCGTTTAAGAACTAAGACGTTGCCTTGCGGATTCGGTACCCATAAAATGGCGGGCCAGAGCGTAACAAACAATAAGCCAATAATTAATGTCCACATCACAAAATCTTTAAGGCGCGCCAGCAGTAGTAGATGGTTCCGCTGGGACCTATCAGTAATTACCACTAACCAAAAGAAAGGCAGTAAAAAAATGGCTGGTATCTTTGTGAGAATGGCTAAGCTAGCCACGACGGCGGAAAATAGTAGCCAGCGGCGATCATATTTAGTTTGTCGATACACCAGTAACCCCAACGCTGCAATAAAAAGCAGGTGCGCTAATAACCCATCGACGTGCGCTACGCGTGAGTGGCCGATTAAAAAAGGATCGAGGGCGATTAGCAAGCTGGCAGCAACAGCGATAGGGTGGCTAAGTAAGCGCTTGGTTAAGAAATATATAATCGGAATAGTAAGGGTGGTGACCAAAGCAATGGGTAATTGGGCGGCTTTCACAAAATGCACCATGTTATTAAAGGAAAACGGAATGTGACTCAACAACATTTTGGCGGTAATTGATGCGCCTACCAGCCAGGTGGTCGTAACCCCCGGATGGGTGGTCTGCAACATGTCGTTAAAACGAAAATCCTTAAAGGCTCGAATGAATTCGTATGATCGGCCAATCCAATTTTTTTCGTCAGCCGTTAAAAATAGGCCTAAATCAAGGAGTCGGGGTATGCCAGCCACAATCAGTAGCATTACCACTATGAGTATTTCCTGCTTATTTTTACGTGCCCAGCTGCCTAGATTCATATTCATAAAATCGTACCACTTTTGTCAGTAAATAAATCCCCCTGGCTCACTTGATTATCTTTTTCATAGCAGAGTTAATCTGCACTAGAAAGGTCAAGTAAGTCCAGGGGGCGTCATGTAGTCACTACGGGAAAGGCTCAGACGGCGGCATCACTGCCTCCTTTTGTTGCTGGTCCTTTGGCGAGGCAGCGAGACTTCTCCGACCTGGGGTTCAGGTCAGACAATAAAAGCCTCGAAGCTGGCCGCGGCGCCGGTCAGGGATGATTGGAGCAATAAAAAATCTCAAGGGATCGGGCGACACGCATAGAGGGGGTCCTCCGTAGGGGTTGGTGACTGCCTTTGCTGCATCGTTGCAGCAAATGACTGGGCAGTCGAAGACAAAGAACATGAAACGATGGGAACATATTACTCCCTATTGACTTTTTAGTCAAATAGGTTAAGGGAGCATATCTTATTATTGGCTTAATAGGGCTTAAAAATTACGCCTATTTTATGTGCTAAAGTATGAGTAATTATGAAACGCTTCGCTGCTGTGCTTCTCCTATTGGTGCTATTGCATGCTGTGACAATGAGTGTGTACTTGCATCGCCTACCAGGGCTTTTGGGCGATGAAGGCTCTGAAGGAGAAAATGTATGGGAGATTTTGGATAGTAAGCAGGTAACTATTTATGGCGAACGCTCTTATATTGGGCCGGCCATGGATTATTTACGCATTCCCTTTGTTTTAGTATTTGGCTACAACGCTTTGGCGCTTCGAATACCTATTGTTATTCTCTCTGTACTAACTTTTTTCCTGGCGGCGGCTGTTTTTAGGAAATTATTTGGAGAAGAAGCGGCTTTATATATTGTAGCAGCGCTTTTTTTCTCACCGGCTTACTTGTTGTATCAGCGACTGGGCTGGGCGATTACTATTATCCTCTTCTTTGCCTTGTTTACTGTGTGGCTCTTACAGCAACGCTCACCTTGGAAATTTTTATGGGCGGGGTTAGCGGCTGGCATTGGTTTGCATAACCATTTCATTTTTCTACCAACCTTGGCGGCGCTGGTTATCACCTATGTTCTTTTTGGGCTCACCACTGTCACTGCCTTAAACAGAAAGTATTTGCTGTTGCTATTACAAAACGCGGCAGGGGCATTGATTGGCTTTGCAGCCGGATTTAGTACGCAATTAGCAGTGCTGCTGACGATGAAGGAAGATCAAGGCGAACCAGGGCAAATTGTCAGCCTGTTTACTGATCGCCTGTGGCAATTGCCTGAGGTATTACCCAAATTTATTTCTGGATCTATTTTTAGCGCGTTTTATACGGGTGAACCTTTGGCAGTTTGGCTCATTGCGAGCATTATGGCGGCCTTAGTTATTTTAATTATCTGCGGTTTTCTTTTTTCGGCGCAAAAAAAAGCACTAGGGTGGTGGCTACTGGGAATGATCATACAATTAATTATCCTGGTGCTTATTATTGATCGCTTTGCGGCTCGCTACCTGATTATGACAACACTATCAGTTTGGGGCATGGCTGGGTTTGGTTTATACGCCGTAGCGGTAAAATGCATGGGTACTCGAGTGACAGCTCACGCAATTGCCTCCATGATACTCGCTGGCGTATTAACTATTGGTTTTACGGCACCGGCTTTTGCTGCCTTTTTACGCACCGGCGGTAACACAGCACCGGTAGTTATTACCGAGAGGCGCAGTGAACCAGCGGCGGCTTTCGTTGATGTACGTGAGCTACTCACTTGCGTTAGCAATCAGGGGCCGGTCTACAGCGATAGCGTCCACATATATAACCGCTTGCTCTACCTTTCTCATAGCAATCCAGGCTTGCAAGTTACTGAAAATGAAGACGAGGCGGCTATGATAGTCGACTACCGCCTACCCGATGCCGCTCCAGGGTCTGCTTGCCCTGAACTTCGCCATTTCACTGTTTCCCCCAACTAGAACTGGCTCGCTTGTATTTCTCTTACAACTGCGTAATATAGGGGCAGCTGTCTATTTGATTGCACTTTTCTTCCTCTAACCACGAGGCCATACATGGATACCACTGTCGCCCTTGATTTCCCCAAGCTTGATCAGAGTTTGTTTCCGCCCTTGCCTGTACAAGCCTCATTCGAAATTCCGGATGGCCTCAAACCCGACGAACGAGATATGATGATCGCGGCCAATTGCTTACTCCTTGCCTGTATTAACGCTAAGGCATGGCGTGCTGTTTCCTCATTTGAGTTTATGGAAGTAATGATTGGGAAGGAGTTTGATGAGGACCGGCAAAACACTGCTCTGCGGGGACTAGGACTACTCGTTAAAAGCAATTGCCTTTCCCGCACCATGCATATGTCTGAGGGTAAAAACGGTAAGCGACCATGGCCACACTACACGCCAGAGGTTCCGCTGCTGATGTTACTGGGCCTGCTCCCGCCACTTCCGCTTACGCTTCCTGCTAGTGTAGTTCAGCATCAATCTTAGTACAGATTGCCCCCGACACTCGTCTTGTGCCGGGATTTTTTATGCCCGCTTAGCAATCCAGTGGTCGTACCACAGTTGCCACGCTAAGAGTGTCCAGATCTTTTTACGATGATCGGCCTGCCCTCGCTTATGTTCACGCAGTAGCTGGGCTGGGACAGCTGGGTTGAGGATGCCATCGGCTTGTAATTTATCATCCCTCAGTACTTCCTGTGCCCACGCATGCAGCGGCCCTTTTAGCCACCAACCTAGCGGAATGCCAAAACCCTTTTTGGGCCGCCACACAATAGTATTGTGTAGCCGTGAAGCCATGACTTGGCGGAGAATTTTTTTGTTTTGCTTCCATTCATTCGGCAGCTTCATGGCAAACTCGGCGAAATCGACGTCTAGGAATGGGGTGCGAGCTTCAACCGAAGCCATCATTGAACTGCGGTCGAGCTTTACTAATAAATCATCGTGGAGGTAGTGCTGAATCAGTAGCCGTGACACGGCATCGATGGTCGAGAGCCTTTGTACTTGTGGGGTCAGTTCATCAACTGGGCCAAAAATTTCGTCGTCACTTTGCTGCCAGGCAGGAGTGAGTAATTCGTGTAATTCAGAGGGCGTAAATGAGCCTAACCATACTTGTTGCCGCCGGGCTAAAGAGTAGGGTAGCCCGCGCAAGAAAGATTTTACTTTGAAATCAAAAGAAAAATTATGGTACTTGGTTGGTAGTAGTGCGGCGGCGGCTTGCAGTGCTTTAATTGCAGCACCGGGCAGGTATTTAAACTTTTCGGCGACAGTGGCGGCGGGAAAAATACCGTACCCGCCTAACAATTCATCACTGCCGTCACCATCAAGCACTACCGTCACGTATTCCTTGGCCAAGAAACTAATGGCGGCAGTCGGCAAGAGTGATGCGTCGCCTAAGGGCGTATCCATAAGTGGCACCACCATTTGAATGGCTTGCTTGAATTGCTCAAGTGAAAAGCGCAGATCATGGTGCGTGGTGTGTAGTGCTTTGGCAGCGAGCTCTGCATATGGGGCTTCATTAAAAGAGTGTTCATGAAACGACACCGAGAAGGAGTGTAGTGGGCCGGCCATTTGCTGCCGCATATACCAGGCGATAGCGCTGGAATCGATTCCTCCACTTAGAAACACACCGACGGGCACGTCGCTTACCAGGCGCCGACTGACGGCTTGTTCTAATAATTCGTCGCACTGCTTTAGTAGCACTGAGGCAGGTACTGTATGTTTTGGCTGAAAAACTGGTTGCCACCAGGTGGTAGCTTCGTAGCTAGTCTTTGTTACTTTGGCATAGTTGCCCAGCGGTACTTGGGAAATATCTTTATAAATAGTGCGAGGAGAAGGAGCATACTCATATAAAAAATATTGGGCGTTGGCTAGCGTATCAATCTTGGCAGGAGCAACAACCTGTAGCGATTTAAGTTCAGAGGCAAAATACACAGCGGTAGCTGTGCTATATACATACAACGGTTTTTTGCCGAATGGGTCGCGAGCCAGCCACAACACTTGCTCGGCTTGGTCCCAGAAAGCAAGTGCAAACATGCCACGCAATTCACTTAATACTTTCATCCCCTGCAAAGCCAGGAGATGTAGTAATACTTCGGTGTCGCTGCTTGAATTGAGTTTTAGATTGGCTAAGTGTTTTTGAGCTAGTTCGCGGTAGTTATAGATTTCGCCATTGAAAACTAGCGTGAATCGGCCATCGGGGGTGGTCATCGGCTGATGCCCGGCAGCTGAAGTATCTAAAATTGACAGCCGGCGATGCCCCAGTGCAACCTGCGGCGACTTAAACACCCCCGCATCATCTGGCCCTCGATGCGTTATGGTATCGCGCATCTGCTCAAGCAACGCTTGATCAGGTGCCTCACTGTTTTTGCTAAGTATACCGACAATGCCACACATGCCCCCATCGTACGGGGGCACCCCGACAGGAGCAAATTATGGTACAACGGTCGTATGCTCCGCAGTAGATTTTCGACGGTGGCACTAGCCATGGGCGTGGTAGGGATGCTGGCATTGGGTTCGTACCTAGTAACGCGTGCTGGTGGAACCGAGGAACAAGTAGCCTTGGAGTACGATGCTAGTAGCCCACTAATTACACTAACGACTCAAGAAACCTACCAACAGCGCTTTGGGGCCACCGGTAAACGGCTGCGTGGACTCATTTTGTATGTTCCGGCTGCACAGGTGGCTAAAATTAAGCTGCAGGTTGCCAACCAAGCTACTGGAAAAACGGTCGTAAGTTACCGGTACAATGCCAGTGAACGAGGTGACAGCAAGCGACTGGTTTTTTTATTGCCGCACCTAGCTACATCAACTAAGGATGTTCTGGTGGCCACTGTTACTAATACGGGGGCAGATGAGTTGCGTCTACTCACACACAAACCGGGAATTATTACTTTTTCGGTTTTACAGCCGGTCCCCACTTCCCCAGCTTTTACGGCTGGCATTATTGCGGCTAGCATCGTGGCACTAGCCGCGCTATTGCTTGAGATTTTGCCGCTGACGAATACGGTGCGGTGGTGGGGTGTACGAGTCTTATTCATACTATTACCACTATTTGCCGTGAGTAGTTTTTGGACGTCGAGTGGTGCGTGGGGGGTGGCCGATTGGGATTATCGTTTTTCACTGCATCACATTTATCGCAACACCATACTGGCCCACCATCAGTTTCCCTGGTGGAACCCGTACACCTGCGGGGGTACTGGGGGCTTAGCGGATCCGGAGTTTTCGGTCTTGAGTCCGACTTTTTTACTAGAACTGCTTTTGGGCGTACCGACGGGGACGAAGGCAGCTATTTTCTTGGGCTTGAGCGTACTTGGCCTTGGTATGGTGAGCTTAAGTCAGTCATTGCGCTTGTCTTGGCGGGGGGCGCTCGTGGCCGCATTACTTACTACCTACAATAGTGCGGTTATCCTTAAAGTCGTTGAGGGCCACGTCACGATTATCTATGCGTTCATGTGGTTGCCGTGGATACTGTGGGCGTGGCACCGAGCGTATGAGTCAAAGCAAATTAATTATCGCTGGCCGCTGCTCTGTGGGATTTTTTTAGCCTTAGCCTTTTACCAGGGCGGGATTTATATCTTGTCGTATATCGCCGTTGCGTTTGTGGTGCTATGCCTACTGGTCCGGCAGCGTAGGCCTGCACTGCGTATAAGCGCGCAGGCGGTATCGTGGGGCATGGGCTTGGCGGCGTTTAAATTACTGCCGGTGTTATTTTGGCTGGAACACTACCCGGATGCGCACTACGTGCCGTCAGCGGCCACGCTACGTTTCTTGAGTGATATTTTTGTGCGTCGGCACTTGCATGGCAGCTTTATTTTGCCAGGGCAACTATCTGGCTGGCATGAATATGGCGCCTATGTTGGCTTCGTGGCACTGGGCGTAACCGTACTGTCGTTAACCCAGCTGCGTCATAGCCGACTGGTACGCAGTTTATGTGTTGCCGCCGCCTTAACGGTAGCGGTAGCATCGCTCGGGCCCGTATTGCAGCCATACTTTGATTATTTGCCGTTTATTCCGCGCTCCAACATTGCCCGACTGAATCTATTTACAGTGGTGGCCGTAAGCTTACTGTGTGGCATTGGGCTGGATGTACTGTACCGACGCGCCCGCGTGGGTCAGCTTATTGCTCTGGTGATTGTGGCGGTACTGGCGCTGGATATTATTAGTTTTAGCAGCACACTGGCTGACCAAGCGTTCGTGGTGCCACCTATTTTCCCCGCTCCAACCGCTGCCCCATGGCCCTTAGCATATAGCAGCGAACACTACGTCGTGCATAAGAATAACCAAGAGTATCCGCGGGCGTATGGCGCTACCTTAGCTGGATATGGCAGCTTCTCTTTTTGCTCGGTACTAGGACCCGCGCCTCACGTAGTCACAGTCACCAAAGAAAATACGCCGCCATTTGCCACGATTAGTACGGCCGGAACGGTATCGCTGACTAACTGGACGCCAAATGCATTTGCGGTGCAGTATAATGCTCCCCACGATACTCAAGTTACCGTTAATATGAATTATGCGCCGGGCTGGCAGGTGAATGGGGAGGCAGCCAAGGACGATGCGGGATTACTGGCAATCAACGTTCGTGCTGGTGAAGGAGAACTCCATTTTAGCTACCGTCCACCGCTACTACTCCCTGGAATTATTATTAGTGTTATAACGTTGCTAGCTGCCGCCTACCTCTTTAAAAAGACTATTCATGCTTCGTAATTATTCACATTTGAATTCAATTGGAATTTTAGTGCTGGCCATGCTGGTAGCCGTGGCTAGTGTTGCGGCACTGCAATTGATACCTGACCTCGCCACGGGGCAAGGTGTGGCAGCAGCCGGCGTGCTCTGTATTGGTGTATTGTTGCTGACTCGCCTCCGACAAGCGACGTGGTTGGTAGCAGCAGTCGTTTTAAGCGTTGGGATTGTGTTAGCCATTGGTGGGTTTTGGTTTTCATTTGAGGCGTGGGGTATTTCGGACTGGGATTACTATTTTTCGTTGCATGAAACTATCCGACGAACGGTAGTTGATTACCACCAGCTGCCGTTGTGGAACCCCTACACCTGCGGCGGCACCGCCGCATTGGCGGACCCGGAATTTTCATTGTTTACGCCAACGTTTGTCTTGGAATTACTTTTTGGTATTCCGCGGGGATTACGGGCGGCAATTTACCTAGCTACAATTGCGGGTGGCCTCGGCGTGCTAGCGTTGAGTAAACGCATTGGGCTATCGGTGTATGCGGGACTGTTGGCGGCAGCGGCGTATGCTCTGGGCAGTGTTAATTTATTGGAAATAGTAGAGGGACACCCAAATATTTTTTCAGCGGCCTGGTTGCCGTGGATATTCTGGTGCTGGCTGGCAGCGTATCGAGCAAGCTCAATGGTAAAAGGACAATGGGCAGCGTTCATTAACCGTTGGACGATTGCCTGTGGTTTTTTCTTGGCGCTGACTTTTTACCAGGGCGGGATTTACCTGTTGATGTATACAGCCCTGGCGTTTATTGTTCTCCCTTGGTTAACTGGCACCCCCCTAAGAGCGTACTTAGTCACCGGGCGGGCGGGCGTTTGGGCACTAGGCTTGGCTGCATTAAAGCTGGTGCCAGTATTGTTATGGCTACGCCAGTTTCAAGACGAACTGTATGCCAGTTCGACATACACCCTGCCTCATTTAGCCACTATTTTCTTGGGCCGCCACTTGCACGGAGCCGAGGTGTTGCCAAATCAAGGCAGTGGTTGGCACGAATATGGAGCATATGTGGGTGTGGTGGTTTTACTATTGGCGCTAGTGGGTGTGTGGTACGGACGCAAACGACGGCTGGTTCGTGGCTTGATAGTTGCAGCCGTTTTAGCAGTGTTGATTTCTTCGACTGGACCGCTGCTTAAGCCTCTCTTTGATCATTTATCCTTTTTGCCTCGCTCCAATATTTCACGTTTCATCTTATTAGCTGTCTTACCCCTCACGCTGCTAGCTGGTTTTGGATTGGATTACTTACGTAGTGCGGCACCAAGGCCGGTACGTAGCCTACTGACGGCGGGAGTGGTGGGGTTGGTGGGGTTGGATATTATGACGCTGGCCTACGCGTTATCGCTACAGGCCTTTGTTTTGCCTCCCGTCGTGCCCCTTGTTGCCCCTGCTCCGCCGCCACTTGCGTTCACCGCATTCACTTACCACTATCGACATAATGGCGATGACTACAGCCGTGCTTACGCGGCTGCAAAAGCGGGCTACGGCACGCTAGCGTACTGCTCGGTGCTCACCCCTGAACCTAAAATCCGAACCATTCATGATGAAGCAGACAATGGGTATATCTCTACCAGTTCAAAACAAGCCACGACATCTGTTATTAGTTGGTCACCTAATCGCACGGTTATTTCGATTACGACGCCAGAAGCGTCAGACGTAGTTATTAATACTAATTTTGCTCACGGGTGGGTCGTTAATGACACCGCTGCTCAAAATATTGTGGGGCGAGTTGCTACTACCGTTCCAGCTGGTGAATATATCCTCGAGTTTACGTACCATCCGCCAGGATTTATGATGGGAGCATTACTTACCCTTCTTTCAATTGCCGGCGCGTGGCTTAGCTTGTTATGGCTAAAAAGATTACCACTACCCGACGCGAGTTCGGCATCATTGCAGTAGTTGTCTTAAGCTGCGCAGCCCTGACTTGGCTGGCTTTTGCCACGATCCATGTCACCCAGGAGCGTATCCTGACTCGCGGTGTCGATAACTTCCAATTTCATCGGCCGCTGTTTGGTGTCCAGAGTGCCGCCCAGGATATTGTGGTGGAAAATGAGTTGCGTGGGTTGGGTGTGATTCTAGTGAATTTACGCAAGGCGCCCCAATTGGCGGACGTGCTGGTTACGATTAGCGAGCCGACAAGTGCCATGGTAATCGAAAGAGTAACGATTCCGGCTGACGCCATTCATGACGACGCCTTTGCGACACTTACTCTAGCCCAACCGATCACTCCGGTAGACTACGAAAAAATTAGAGTGACTTTTACGGCGCCGGAGGCAACGGCCACTGAGCCTGTTGGCATTCGCTTTGACCCGGATGATCCGTATAAGCCAAGTGCTCGTCGGCAGAGTGGTAAGCAAGAAATTGGGGACTTAGCCCTGCTCCTGCAAGAACGGGTGGGCCTAGGTAAATATGCCTACACGACCATTACTCAGAATGTTTCTTTTTTCCGTATTTTGGCTGGTATCGGCTTGGCGATTACAATGACGCTCGTGGCGGCTCGCGTAGGCTGGCACAAACAATCGGCAAAGCGTCGCCAGCGAATTGAAATTGGTATTCTGCTTGGTTTAGCCGTACTGGCGTTTGGTCTACGCCTGTGGTGGCTGCCGAGCTTTCATGGAGTGAGCGGTGGGGATCCCTATAACTACTTGGTCATTACCCAACAGCTGTCGCACTTTGATAACCCTTTTGCGATTAGTAAGCGCTTGCCTGGTTTCCCGTTGTTGCTGTTGCCCGCATATCTTACTAACGTTGACGACATCTGGTGGGAGCGCTTTATTAGCATTGTCAGTGCCAGTATGAGTGTCTTTTTAATCGGGTTGCTGGCGCGGCGCCTGCGACTGCCTTGGGCAGCACAACTTATTGCAGCCGGACTGTTGGTGGGCATGAAAGATTTTTGGTGGACTTCGTTTCGGCCGGAACCCTATTCTTTTTATGGCATGCTGCTGCTGTTAGCTTTGGTATTGCTGTTTAACTTATCTAGTCGGTGGGCCAAGCTGCTGTTCGGCGCTGTGATTGGGTACGCAGCCATGACGCGGCAAGAAGGTTTTGTATTGGCCGCGACGCTGGGTAGCTTGATACTTATTTTTTGGCGGCAGATTTTTGCCATGCCGTACGAGCCAACGATATGGAAGGCCTATCTACCCAGTGGCGATGAATGGAAAACACTGGGTAAACATATTGGGTTGCTATTCATCCCCGCCTTTCTCTTGGTCTTACCCTGGTTCATGCACAATGCCTTAACCTACGGCAATCCGCTGTATACCGAGTACTTTGAGGGCGATCGGCTTCAGATTGTAAATTCACTTCCCGCTTTCTGGGATAGTTTGGGCGCGACCTGGGGCGTGTTAGGTTCCACCTGGCGGCCGCAGTGGGATGAACTTTACCGCATCCCCCTCACGCTTCCCCTGTTTTTCGCGGCGGCGCTGCTCACCTGGCTGTGGTGGTTTATTATCCATACGGCTTTCTACCGACGAGCAACCAGCTTACGCCTGGCCTTAACAGTTGTATGGTTGGCGTTATTAGGCGTCGTTGTTTGGCTGGCTAGTGCTAATAGGGGGCTGTTTTACGAAAGCGTGATGGTGTGTAGTGCGGCCGTTCTGCTGGCTAGCCTGCTGCCCTTTTTGGCGGCCACAAAATGGCGCGGGGTTATTGTTGTGGCCGTGGCTATGTCGCAAATCTTAGTCGCGCTGTGGTTTCATCCTTTCGCTAAGCACTACCAACAAGTGTACCCTTTGCTGGCGTTAGCTTTGGCGGCGGCCATCGTGCCGAAAGTGGGTAAAAAGTTTATTAAGCACACCGAATCGGCTGGAGCGCAACTGATGTTGTATATCAGCTGGGTAGGCTTGCTCACGCCGCTACTGCTAGTGCCACTATTTTTATGGGAGAGCCAGACAACCTTTATAGATAAGTATAATCGAGCGGTGGCACTAGATAATGTGGTGTATCGTGCCGCCCGGTTCGCGCTGACGCAACCAGGGCCCCATGGCACCGATCAACCCTACGTACCGGTTCATCTCTATTTTAGTAGTGATATTAGTTATTTCTTAGGTGACGAACCACATACCCCGGCTCAGGCCCTTGCTTGGGTGCGCGAACACAACCTTAAGACATTAATTGATACCAATAATAACCCCGCTTTCAAAAACCCGCCGCCGGAGTGGGAGGTTTTAAAGACATTTAAAGCCGAGGGCAAAGATGACTTTATTTATGAGAGCCGCGTATACCGCATCCCGTAGTCAGGAGCCTGTGGTATCTTGGAAGTACCTATTCCTAACTTTCTCCTATGAATTATTGGCATGATATCTCGGCTGGTGATGACGCCCCGCAAGCAGTTAATGTAGTGGTGGAAATACCTAAGGGGTCGGTTAATAAATATGAATACGACGAGAAGCAAAATATCTTTGCCTTAGATCGTGTGCTGCGCTCCTCGGTTCACTTCCCGGGCGACTACGGTTTTATCCCTCAAACGTTGGGTGAAGATGGCGACCCGTTAGATGCTTTAATTTTAGTTAGTTTTCCCACGTACCCCGGTGTCCTAGTCACCGCTCGCCCGATCGGCGTTCTAAAGATGCAAGACGGCGGCGAAGGCGATGATAAAATTCTATGTGTGCCGATGCAGGACGAGCGCATGAAGGACACGATGGATGTGAAGGATTTACAAAACGCGGCCCGGGAAGAAGTGGCTCATTTCTTTGAAGTCTACAAGCAACTGGAAGGCAAGAAGATTGTGTTAGGCGGCTGGCACCATGTTGATGCTGCGCACACTATTATAGAGGCCGCTATGGCGCGATATAAAGAAAAATTCCCGGTAAATAAAAAAGCCGGCTAAAGTAGTCGGCAATTGTTTACAGGTTACGTTGGCGCCGGGGGACTCGGTGGTAAGGACTGCAATTCAATAATTAGTGGGTTGGTTTCATCTTGCTTGTTAAACTGAACGGTTTGTTGTCGGCACAACCTAACCGTATCGAGGGCTTCTTTTAAAACACCAAAACAGCATACGATCACGCTCTCGTCCGAAACGCCACTTTCTTTGGCATAATCATGGATGTAATCCTCAAATGCCTGAAATAGACGTTCAATATTCTCTGAGCGCATACATTGTCCTTTCTGGTGTAGGTAAAATACCTAATAAAGTGCCCTTGGCAAAGAACCTTCGAATTACCGCATGTGCCGCTGAATCATGGCTATTCGAGAACAATGTGTCAAGTCAATTGGAAAAACCCCTACTACTTAGTAACCCTGGTTACAATTGGAGGTTTTTGAAAATTCGTTCGGGGATATTGCGAATGACGATCATAATATACCGCCAGAACCACGGCAGATAGATTTTTTCTTGGCGGCGTTCGATGGCCTTATAGATGCCACGGGCGATTGATTCGGGCTGGGCCCACAGCAGACCTTTTTTAAATTCAGCTGTCATGGGGGTATCGACGAACCCAGGTTTGATGGTCAGCACTCGCACGCCCTGTTTGCTTAAGCGGTTGCGCAATCCATCGGTAAAAATTGTTAGTGCCCCTTTGGCGCTGCCATATACATAATTGCTCTGGCGACCACGCTCCCCTGCCACTGACGAGATGACGGCGATCGTCCCAGCTTTTTTGGCGGCAAAGTCATTGGCTAAGTGCGTGAGTAGCGACGCGGCGCTTAAAAAATTAGTCGATAGCTCTCGACCGGTTGCCGTCCACGATGCTTCGCACTCTTTTTGCTTAGGCAGTGTGCCATGAGCAATTAGGGCAATATCTATTTCACCTAGTTGCTGCTTTGCCTTGGCTACAAGCGCTTCATGCTGTTGGAAGTCATTTAAATCAAGGGCTTTAATATGTACTGCCTTTGCTCCTCGTACGGTTAAGTCCTTTGCCACGGCCCCTAGGCGCTGCGCATTAAGATCAGTTAAGAAAAAAGAGGCGCCATCTTTGGCATATAGCCGAGCTGTAGCTTGGGCGATGGCCGACGCCGCCCCGGTAATCAATATTCTTGGCATACCCTACAGAGTAAGTTCTATTCGTAAAAATAAAAAGCGCCTACTCGCTTGATCTAGGCGAATTTGTTTGTGACACGGCGCCAGAAGGAGGAGGAAAAGCGGGGATCAATGTGTCGAGAGAACTCTTGCCAGCGCGGGTAGTAGGCCTGGAAGCTGTGAGCTGACATGCGGGTATCTTTGGCGGGATACACAGCACCGCCAGCTTCACGCACTAAGACGTCGCACTCTTCTAGCAACTTTAGCGTTTGTTCGCCTTTAAAAGGAAAATCCAACGCAATCACAATTCCAGGGCGCGGCCAAGAAAGCATGCCCACTGATTTTTTATCGCCAAAGAGTTTAAGTGAAGCCAAATAGGAGCCGTGACGCGCGGTAGTAATTAGCTGCAATATTTTGGCATACACTTCTCCCGCACGACTGGCTGGTACGACTGGCTGGTATTGGACAAAGCCACGCGAGCCATACAAGCGATTCCAGTAGTTAATACTATCTAATGGAAAGAAGTAGGGAGTGTAATGTACCGTGCGCTGCCCCAGGTGAACTTGATGGCGGTTATACCACCAGTTAAAGGCGCGCATGTCCAGATCATTCAGTAGCCAATTAGGTGCGACAAAAGGCACTGTGATAGCTTTTCCTTTAGGTGTTTGGCCGCTGCTGTCGACTGGAGCCTGATCCCCCACCATAAGCACACCTTTGCCGCGACTGTTTGGTAAGGCATCGAACTGCCCAACAACGTATTCATGTTGTGCGCTCTGTGCTTGGATCAGCGCAATACCTTCGGCAATAGTAGTAAAGGGTACTGAGTTAACTGTGATCCATGGGCTGGCCACGCGCTTCAGTTGCAAAGTCGCTTGCGTGATTAAGCCCGTTAACCCTAAGCCGCCGATCGTCGCCGCAAAAAGATCAGCATTCTGCGCCAGTGAACAGATTTTTTTTCCATCGGAGCGTAAAAGAGTAAACTCCCTTACGTGATTACCAAATGAGCCGGCGGTGCGGTGGTTTTTACCGTGGATATCATTCGCAATGGCTCCGCCAAGGGTGACGTGTTTTGTGCCGGGTATAACAGGCAAAAACCACCCTTGCGGCACAATAAGGTCTAAAATTTGGGCTAGGGTTACGCCTGCCTCGGCGGTCAGTGTTCCCTGGTTGGCATCAAAAGCAATAAATCTGTTGAGCGGCGAGGTGTCTAGCAGCACTCCACCATCATTTAAGCAGCTATCCCCTTGGCTGCGCCCCAAACCATATGCCAACACGGTTTCTGTGTCTGTTATTGGGAGTATTTCCGGCACCCAGCGCAGCACTTCTACCCGCACGGGCGACGCGGCCGGGTACCTCCCCCACGATTCGTAGCGCTTCATACGGTAATGCGGGAGGCAATAAACACGATTATCAGCAGCGCAATCACCACCATGTAGCTGGGGCCATCCTTAACAGCAAAGGTAGTGGGATCTTCGTCTAGCTCGCCCCGGTGCGCCAGCAGCCATACCCGGCTAATCCAAAACAGGAGCAAGGGAATGAGCGCCCACAATAACCAGGGCGTGATATACAGGGAATAAATTTCGGGGCTAGAAATATATAGGGCTAGAATCACGGCGGAAATGCAGCCGCTGGTAATGCCAATGTGGGCAATCAGTTCGCTGTCATGCACGGTGTACCCGCGGCCATGGGCAGAGGCTTGATCACTTTGTTTTAAGCGGCGTAGTTCAGTGAAACGCTTAACCATCGCTAGACTTAAGAAAAAGAAGAGGGCAAAGGCGGTTAGCCAGGACGATACCGGAACGGCAATGGCGGCGGCGCCAGCAAAAATACGGATAGTGTATAACGTGGCCAGTAAAAATACATCGAGCAGTACTACGCGCTTCAATCGAAACGAATAGAGTAATGTTAGAGTAAGATACAGCGCAAGTAACCCCATGAAATGCAGTGGTAATTGCAGTGCGATTAAGAAGCTACTGATCAGTAAAGTGGCGCTGGCAGCAATGCCCCATAAAGACGCGATGTGGCCGGCGGCGAACGGGCGATTTTTCTTGGTGGGATGGCGGCGATCAGCTTCTAAATCGAGTAAGTCATTTAAGAGATATACGCTGGACGAAGCTGCCGCAAAAGCGCCAAACGCAATGATGGCATGGAGTAGTAGCTTGGGATCAGCTACTTTATGAGCTGCGATCAGCGGTACAAACACTAGAAGGTTTTTAATCCATTGCTTCACACGAATGGCCTTGAGCCACGCCGTGGCGCGGTAGGGCGCAGGGAATATGTGCTCAATGGTGGTGCGTTGACGCGCTTGCGCTACGAGACCTGAACGATTAGTGACCACACTACCGGCGGCGGCGCTTTCCCAAACAGTGAGATCGACCCTGGCGTTGCCAATATACACGAATCCATGTAGCCCAAAACGCTTAGTTAGTACTTCTGCCTTTTTGGTGCCGGCGTAGTTATGTTGCCTATCGCTGCCTAACACCCCCTCGAACAGACCAAGGTGATCAGCGACTTGTTGCGCGAACTGGCGAGCACTGGCGGTAACTAAGAATATTTTTCTACCCCGAGCATGCTCGGCTTGTAGGTATTTCAATACACCTTGATGGTACGGTAAATAGGTAGTCGAAATATGACTATGTGTAGTTACTTGTTCCTTAAAGTAGCCTTTACCTTTTAGTAGCCAGCCCACCGCGGTAAGTGCGATAATTGGCTTCTTTTTAATGAGAACCAACAGTAATTCTACCAGCGTATCGGCGGTGACTAATGTGCCATCAAGATCAACACATAATGGCAGCGCAGCGGTGAGCGTGGAAGAATTTTTCATACGGTACCTTACTTGCGACGATAAAAGGTGAGGGTGTTGGAACCGTTGGAAATACCTTGGATGGCGACAAAATCCTGCGCGAGACCTTTTTCAATTTCCCCGTACTCCATGAGGAATGAAAAGCCGGTTTGTTTGTCCATTAAAAACCATTGGCTGCTCCGGTACGCGGCCAGCATATCATCAATTGACGGCAGAAACACGTTTAAGCGGTCGGGATTCTTGCGTGTAAATTCATACGCGTACCACCGCGGATGAGCAATATCGAGCGCCGTGTGGTGCCCAGAGAGGTACGGCACGATAGCAGCCCCGGTAAAAATCGGCTGCTCTAGGGGGATGTGTTGGCGTGCCCAGATTGCGGCCTCATTTACGGCCCGTTGTTCAAACGTGCCAGTGTGTTCATACAAATACGTGATATAGTTCGATAGAAAAATTGCCCACATCAGCACTCCGGTTATGACCAACGCCAGGAGCTTACGCGAAAGTTCCCTGATGGGATACTGCGCATCTTCCCAGTACGGCGTCCAAAATCGCTGCCATAGCGTGTGCGATCCCACACCAGCCATAATTATCAGTGGTGGTAAAAACTCATTAATATAATTGGCGTGGAACTTGATCCAGTTAAGATAAAAGAAGCCTAAGCCGCCCAGCCACAGCGGCAACAGCAAGACATTGGCAATTGAGGGCATAGCATGCGGTTGTAATAAAAAAACAGGGAAGGGCTGGGCAGGTTTCGTGCGCCCAACAACATTCAGCGGTTCTTCTTTTAGTGGCTGAGTACTCGTTGGGACTATACGCTCTTCAAAGACAAATGCTTCATGTCGCGGGCGGGGCCAGAGTGCTGCCGTAATTAACACACCAGCCAGCGCCCACCACAGAGGCCGCATGCCGAAAAACATAAAGGCCTCACCTTCGTATTCAAAGAAAAAGGCGAAGCACCACCAAAACGCTAGTAGGGGCAGGAGCCAGATGGCTTTAGGGAGAACCTGATCAACAATAAAAAGCGTGGTGCGGCTCGGTTTTTGGGAAAATAGCACGCGCAGTAGCTGGCGTACCCACGACTCTAACAAGTACCCCCACCCGACAAGAGACAATACAATTAACGGCAGTGATTCACGAAAAAACGGCGTCATGCCACGCAATGAATAACTGCGGACCTTCGCTACTTCACTAGCTTCTGGCTCTAACTGGCCATCTTCGGCCGAAGCAATGCCTAAGGCCTCATAGACTCCCACTGTGCCATATAGTAAATAAGCCACGAGTATAAAGATCGCCATAACAACAATGAAGCCGAGGCCGATTTTAAACAGTGCATCCAATCGCTTACGCCAGGTGGGCTGATGGGTAATCACTAACAGTAAAGGAATTAGGCCTAAGGCCAGCACGCTCTTGCGCGACGCGACGGCGAGGCCGAGCAGTGCGCCCCCGGCCACAAGCCGCCACGTATCTAATTTGGGTTGACTAAATGGTGTGGGCTGCGTGAAGGAGTTGAAGCGCCGCAAACTTGACCACACTAGCGCGATTCCGGAAATCCCAAAAAAGAGTGCCACTGGCTGGGTGTGGACATAGACATGAGCCAATATTGTGGCACCAAATAATGACCAGGCGGTGGCGGCGAGTATGCCGGTACGGCGGTTTTTTAGATTACGGCCGATACAATAGATAGGAAACATGGTGGCCATGCCAATCACGATTGAAGCAACTCGCCCCGCTAATACTGTATTACCAAGGATTAGTTGCCACAGCGCTACCCAAGCCACAGTTAATGGCGCCTTAACGTAGCCGTCACCGCCAGCCAGTATGCCCCGCAATAGGCTTTGCGCGTCGTAGAGATAATTACCTTCATCGTCAGTGACTGGCAGCTGCGTGGCGTACATTAAACGGATCGCGATACCGGCAATAAATAGGATACTAAGGATAATGAGCGTCGTGCGTGAAGACAGCGGATACATTTTATTGGTGCGGCGACTACGAATATGGAGTACGAGTACTAGCCCCATAAATGCCACAGTGGGAACGGCTACGCGAGCCATAATGAAATACTGGCTGCGTTGATCGTGCCAGCTGGCAATAAAACGATACAGGGCAGCGCGGGTAGTGGTAATTACCGCCGTACGCAGCGGGACGGTGTGGAAGGTGGCAAAGCCAATATCCTGCGTTGGCTTGCCCGACCGCGCTAGTGTTACGGGGTTAGTAATGTCGCTGCCTTGGCCGCGAACGACAAAGGCGCTGCCCAAGTGGTAGGGGTTACGGGTGTCTAAGTCAACGGTGACTGAAGCAGCGGGCTTACCTTCGGGTGAAACCACAAAAAAGAAGTAGGCTTTGCCTTTACTGTCGGGTAGTGGCTCGAATTCAAACCGATACAGCTGGTTGTCGTTTAATGCTTCCGGCTGCACTGTGGCGGTGCGTAGATTAACGGCCGAGTCATACGAATCCCGCAGATAGAAGGCAACGGGACCGGTGTTGTTTCGATTGGAGTACGTAGCAAACATCACTGCGATCGCGGAGAGATTGTTTGATTCCGATTTAAATGTTTGTCCCACCAGTACATCCCGGGTCAACTCGCCGGTGTTGGTAGTGTAAGCTGCTTGCTTAATTGTTTGATGCCGGACCGAAATAAATTGTGCTGCAATCGCGGTGACGGCAACAATTAAGACGAAGAGTAATAATGAAATTTTAGTCGAGGCTTTCATACCTTTAAGTGGCGGCTACTGCCAGTACTGCTCGCGGTATTTTTTGTAGTAGGCCACCATCTGCGTCACGCCAGTGACTAAATCCACTTGGGGTTGCCAACCGGTACGCTCGAAGATTTTGGTTGTGTCGGCAATATAGTTACCCGTTTCATTCTTTTCGTAGTTTTTCGGCCACGGTACATGCTCTTTCTGCCCCGCGCCGACTTCAGCTATCACCGCATCTACCATGTCCACAAAACGGACGCGCTCATGCGTCCCAATATTGTAGACTTGGCCGGATTCACCTTTCACGGTGAGCTGTAAAAAGGCTGCCACAATGTCGTCGATGTAGAGGTAATCACGCTCTTGGGTGCCGTCGCCGAAAATTGTGATGGTCTTGCCTTCCATGGCTTGGCGGACAAACCATCCCACAATGGAATATTTATTGTGTTTCATTTGCTGGCGTGGGCCGTACGGATTGGGGATCCGAATGGAAATGGTGCGGATACCAAAAGTATTTGAAAAGTATTGATAATATTTCTCGCCTAACAATTTATGAATACCATACAAGGAGAGCGGCTCCGTGGGATGATCTTCCCGTACTGGAATGGTTAAAATGCGGCCATAGACCATGCGGGACGAAGAAAAGACGACTAGGGCTTGAGGGGCATGCTGGCGGACGGCTTCGAGCAGCGTTAAATGGCCCTTGCCATTAATATCTAAATCAAGAAATGGCTGTTGTTGAGAGTCAATGTAGCTGACTTGAGCTGCTAAATTATAAATAATGTCTTTGCCGGTGACTAGCTTGGCTATGAGGGCTTCATCGCGGATATCACCCTTGACGGCCTCTACCTGATCTTTAATATCAGCCACGTTAAATTCATTGCCGCCATACAATGGCAACAGTGCGTCCACTATGGTGACCTGCGCGCCCTGCTCCACTAAGGCGTGGGCGACGTTGCTGCCAATAAAACCAAGACCACCGGTAATTAGAATTTTTTTGCCTTTAAAAAAATTGGCGGGCAGGGCAGCGGGTGGGGTCGTGTGTTTCATAGACGGGCATATTTAGTATACAGGGAAAGGTACTGGTCCATAATTTTCTGCCAGTCATACTCCATGGCGCGCACGCGGCTGGCGGCCCCCATGCGGGAGCGAACGACTGTGTCGTTAATGAGTACTGCTAAGCGATCGGCAATTAAGTCGATATCATCACCTTTAATTAAAAAGCCATTTTCCCCTTCCGTGACAATTTCATTATTACCCCCCACGTCACTGGCCAGGATAGGCAGGCCGCAGCCCATCGCTTCTAAAATAACGGAGGGCATACCTTCGGACAGCGAGGTTAAGACAAAGATATCAGCATACTGATATGATTTTTCCAATTCATCATACGGTACCGTCCCGACATAGCGAATCAGATCAGTTACCTTCAGTTCCTCCGCCAACGCATTAAGATGCGTCCGGGCGGCCCCGCTGCCGACAACCTCGACTTCAAACGGTTGTTGCACTAGTGTCCGCAGCTTCGGCAACGACTTCACCACCCGCTGGAATCCTTTTCTAGGAATGAGGCGACCAATAAATAATATTTTTACTTTGGGGTTCGCCGCACGTGGAATCGGTTTGAAGCGCTCTATTTCCACGCCGTTGGGAATTAAAATAAATTCAGATGATGGATCTGCTTTGTGCCCCAACTCGACTAATTCTTGCGAGCAGACCGTACGGAAAGCTGCCCGGCGCCAAATAGCACGCAGCAGGGGTGTAATGATCGGGTAAATTACCTGGTAGCGCGAGGGATTGGCATTGGGTATATCGGAACCGCCAAAATAGACGCCATACGGGATCCCTCGTAAATAGTAGATGAGCCAGGCCACCCAGCCGGCAGGGACGGCAAAATAGGCTTGGATGAAATTAATTCGCTGGCGGTATGTTAACGCCAAGGTATAGCTAAACGCGGAAAGACCAAAAATGACCAGTTCCCATTGAGAGCAGAAATCTTTATAGCGGCGAATAGTGGGGATGCGGATGACGTTGGCGCCTTCGATTACCTCGCGAGCGGGTAAGCCTTTAAACCGACTGGTAATCAAGGTAACCGTATGGCCCGCCTGAATAAGGTGGCGGATAGCATACTTAGTGACAGTTGAACCGCCGCCGCCAATGGGAGGAAACTCATTGTTGATCAGCAGAATATTCATCCGAGGAAGTTTATATTTTATTCAAAACCTTCTGTCGACTTGATGGAATAAGCCTTCTTTTGAATGTAATACGTCTTGGCCACAACGTCAGCTAGTACCCCCGTTAGCAGAAATTGAAACCCAAGCAGCACCAGTAAGACGGCTAAGAGCGGCGTGGAGCGGCCGGCTAACCCTATAATCCGCCACAGCCACAGCGCACCCAAGATGCCGCCTAAAATAAAACCGGTGGTAATGAAGGCAATGCCGATGGCGCCAAAGAAATGCATGGGGCGGGCGGAGTATTGAATCCAAAACTTAACCACAACTAAGTCTAAGAAGCCTTTGATTTTCTTGCGAACATTGTATTTACTGGTGCCGTAGCGGCGGGGGTGGTGTTGGACTACCATTTCGCCTACGCGGAAACCTTTCCAAGAAAGTAGGGCGGTGATGTATCGGTGCATTTCGCCGTACAGCTCTAGGTCGCGCAAGGCCTCTTTTTTGTAAATCTTAAGGCTGCACCCGTGATCATGAATTTTTTCTCCAGTCACAACACGGTGGATCCAGTTGCCAACCTTGCTGCCAATTTTTAGCGCGCCTTTATCCTGGCGATTTTTACGCCATCCAGAAATGACATCCAAATCCTCCTGCTGCATTTTGGCGAGCATTGCAGGAATGTCTTGCGGGTCATTTTGCAAATCAGCGTCCATTACAATAACGTACTCTCCCTGCGCATGATCAAAGCCGGCTGACCACGCCGCTGTTTGGCCAAAGCTGCGACGGAAACGAACCATCTTTACGCGCGGATCAGCGTGCCGTAATTCTTGCACCACGCTTGCCGTACGATCGGTGCTGCCATCATCCACAATTACCATATCCCACTCCCCTGGCATGTTTTGCATGACTTTAGCAATCGCATTGTAGAGTGGTATTAGCGACTCCTCTTCGTTTTTAGCTGGAATGACGACGGAATATTTCATGGCTTTTATTATGCGGGATTGACCATAAATTAGGAAGGAATAGCTATAGCACGAATGCTGTCATTACGCAAGGCACCACCCCGTTTTGGGGTGGTGTTTCTAGATGTGTCTTTAGGGGTTGGTCTTACCCAACTTTCCGCAGCACTACTAACCCAGTAGCACCGAGCAACGTTGAGAAGAGGCCAATCAAACCAGCACCAGTCTTCGCAGTTACTGGTACGGCAACGGGAACAATGGTAATGGCACCAGCTACCTGCTGTTCACAGATCACTTTAGTAGTGTCTTGCGCGGAAGCAGAGAGGTTGTGATCGTTACTCTTTACTACGACTTTGTTAGTTAAGAGTGGACAGTTACTGATGTTCTTTACTTTGGCAGTAATGGTTAACTGGAGGCCGTCACCTTTATTCAGCTTCAGGTTGTTCCAAGTAATGGTGTTATCTGAGATCTTGCCACCGTTAGAGATAGCAGTCGCAGTGAGTTCACCTGGTAAGGTATCCGTGACTTTGACATCGAACAGATCAACATTCCCGGTGTTCTTGACGGTGAGAACATAGGTTAAGGAGTGACCGGAACGAGTATTGAGGCGATTATCTGTCTTGGTAACAGATAACCCTTTGGTTACTTCGGGGGTCGGAGTAGGGGTTGGAGAAACAGAGGGAGTCGGAGTTGGTGTTGGAGTAGGGGTGGGTGAAGGAGTAGGGCTTGGGGTCGGAGTCGGTGTCGGTGTAGGAGTTGGGGTTGGCGCACACACTACCGTACTAATGGCGGAAGTAGGGGTGAAAGACTGTACATGTCCTGGTTCACCTTCAACCACTGATGCCCTATTAATAATTTGCTCCCCACACACAACCGTTTCTTTGACTTTGAAAGTTAGCGACAATTTATGTGTTAACCCTATACCATTCCCAAAAAAACCTGATGTACAAGTAATTCTGCTGACGCCAACCGTACAGAGAAAGGGTGCTAACGGTACTGACGTACCATTGGGCGGTGTCAGGATGACTACTTGAGACACTGGTACTAGGTTTGCCGGGAAGTTATCAGTCAAAACCACTATCGTGGCTGTGCCGGTTTCTTGTTGGGTAATACTAATGCTATACGTCACCAGCTGTCCTGCTATTACGTTAGCTGGCCCCGTCTTAGTTACGAGAAGATCAACCTCACCACAGGCGAGGGCGAGGGTGGGTAAGGCTAACAACACCAGGGTACTTGTGGCGAGAGTAGTTACGAAGCGACGTGAGAGTAAAAACATAAGGAATACGTTTGCTTAATAAAAATTAAGAACCTATCCTTATACACCAAGCACTGTTATTTGTCAAGCTTCGACTTGACTCATCTTTGGCGGAATCAAATATATTGGGTATGTATACAAGAAAAACTCAATGCATGAGGGTCTTTATTTGAAGCAAGATTCTATTTTTGGCTACGGAAGAACCGGCAATAGAGGCTGTAGCAAGTTGTGGTTATTCGTCGGCAATGTGTAATAGATAGGTACCGTACCCGCTCTTAAGTAGCGGCTGTGCTAATGTCTTGAGCTGCTCGGCAGTTATGTACCCCATTCGATACGCCACCTCTTCAAGACAACCAATCTTGAGGCCTTGGCGCTCTTCAATAATTTGAATAAAATTGGCCGCTTGGAGCAATGAGTGGTGGGTACCGGTGTCGAGCCAGGCGGTGCCGCGACTAAGCGTGGAAACTTTGAGTTGGCTTTGTTCTAAATATTTTTTGTTAACATCTGTTATTTCTAGTTCGCCTCGGTCTGATGGCGCAAGCGCCGCCGCAATACTAACAACGGAGTTGTCATAGAAATACAAGCCAGGAATAGCATAATCCGATTTTGGTTGCTTGGGCTTTTCTTCAATGGATTTCACGGTGCCCGATTCATCAAACTCAACTACACCGTACCGCTCTGGGTCGGACACATGATACGCAAAGATCATGCCGCCGCCGTCTTTTTCAATATGGGCGCGGGCTTCTTGTAGGGTGCTCTGCATACTGGTGCCGTAGAACACGTTGTCCCCCAAAATCAGGGCTACGCTATCATTCCCAATAAAATCAGCGCCAATAATAAAGGCCTGAGCGAGGCCTTCGGGTTTGGGTTGCTCAGCATAGGTAAAATGCACACCCAATTGAGCACCGTCGCCTAATAGTTTCTTAAACAGGGGTAGATCTGTGGGTGTAGAAATTACTAAGATCTCGGTAATGCCTGCCATCAACAGCGTGGACAATGGATAATACACCATCGGTTTGTCATAGATGGGCATGAGCTGCTTACTGACTGGAATTGTTAGCGGATGCAGTCGCGTGCCCGAGCCGCCGGCGAGGATAATACCTTTCATAGGAAATAGTAATCAGTGACTGGTAACTTGTAATATAGATTACACTACAATGCAACTATTCAACAAAAAGTAATAGTTTCTTGCACGCCCTATTCCCCCAAATGTTTATGTGGCTCTAAGTAGTCTTGGATATATTCTTTCACGGCTGTTTCTAATGGTCGAAATGCTGCCGTGTAGCCAGCCTTTCTAAGCTTGGTAATATCGGCCAGGGTGTAGTACTGGTACTTGCCCTGTAATACCTCGGGCATGGGAACGTACTGAATGTTGGGTGGCATATTCAGCGCTGCAAACATAGCGTTCGCCACATCATTCCAAGAACGGGCAATGCCCGTACCGACATTATAGACACCATTTATTTCAGGATGATCAAAAAACCAGAGGGTGGCATCGACGGCATCTTTGACATAGACGAAATCCCGTTGCTGTTCGCCGTCGGCATACTTGGCGTCGTATGACTTAAATAATTCGATAGCGCCATTTTTTTTAATCGTGTCGTACTGCTTGGCAATGACGCTCCGCATGTCTTCTTTGTGGTTTTCATTGGGGCCGAACACATTGAAGTAGCGCAGGCCAACAATTTGCTCTAGGTACCCCGCGTCGCGAGCCCAAATGTCGACTACTAACTTTGACTTGCCATACAATGTAATGGTTTTGAGTTGGTCGAACAGTTTATGGTCGTCGTTATACCCTAGCTCGCCAAAGCCGTACGTTTGGCCACTGGAGGCGTAGACACACCGTACCCCTCGATCCACACACCAGCGAATAATATCCTGCGTGTATTCCACGTTGCGTTGCTGGAGCTTTTCCCAGCTTTTTTCGGTGGTCGCACTAATGGCACCTAAGTGTAGGATGCCAGTAATGCCGCGCTGATCATACTCGCCCGCCTTTAACTTGGATTGAAAATCATCAATGCCGATCAGTTCTTCGTACTGTAGCGGCGCGATGTTATTTTCTTTTTCCGCATGGTCCACATCGTCAACCAGTAAGATATCTTGACGGCCACGATTATTTAACGCCCAGAGCAACGCACTGCCAATAAAGCCTGCTCCGCCGGTTATCACAATCATAGGAAATTTAGTTTATGTTTTTAGATTATGAGTTCTGTATCTTTTTGATAACATCTGACGTGGCTAAGCCGGGACGGCGCAGCACGCTGTGGCCGGTGGCGCCTACTTCCTGCATGACTGGCCACTCAACCCAGCTGCTGGGGTCGCCATATTCGGCACCATTGGCATGCACGTGAGGCTTGATCGCGCGCAGTAACACATCTTGCATGTCGTCATAGGGAGCATCAATAATCACCACGTAATCAACACAGGCGAGGGCAGCGAGCAGCGCCGCTCGCTCTTGTTCGCCAATGATGGGCCGGGCGGGGCCTTTGCGCTCGCGAATTGAGGCGTCGGAATTAATGCCTACAAACAACACCTCTCCTTGTTGTTTTGCTTCTTCTATCATGTCTAAATGACCAGCGTGCAAAAGGTCGAAAGCACCATTGACTGTGACTACTTTTTTGCCGGCAGCTTTTAATTCAGCAGCCTTATTAGTAGCTGTGGCTAGGTCAAGTATTTTGGCGTACCGCCAGTGGTGTTGCATAGAGATTGAGTATAAAAAACGAATTCGCTATGAATTCGCTGCGCTGGTTATTCGTTGGGCGGCATCAAGTAAGGAGTCGACGATTAAATCGGGTTTCGCTTGAGCTGCGTCTGCTTCTGTCCAATATCTACTGCACATAAGGGCTGTTTTCATGCCTTTTGTCTGGCCAAATTGGATGTCGGCAACTTTATCGCCAATAATCCAACTCGCTGTATAGTCAATCGGCCCGATCTGGGCTTCGATTTGTTTGACCATACCGACCTTGGGTTTGCGGCACTCACAGGTGGAATCACGGCCGTGCGGGCAAAAGGCCACGGCGGTAATGGTGGCGCCAGCCTTGGCCGCTTCGGTTTTCATGTGCTCATGTAAGGCCTGCATGTCGTCTTCGGAATACTTGCCGTGCGCAATCCCCGATTGGTTGGTCACCACGGCCAGAATATAGCCGTTTTCGGCTAAGAGCTTCATGCCTTCGAGTGCCCCAGGGCTGAATTCCCATTTGTCTTTAGTGCCGACGTAGCCGTGATCGACATTTATCGGGCCGTCGCGGTCTAAGAAAACCACTTGGTGAGCCATACTTTTTACTCCTTGGTTGGCAACGAACTCAACGCAGTGATGAGTTCGGTAGACGTTACGCCCACCGCGCCCAGTTTACTGACTACTATCGCACCAGCAACGTTCGCTAGTTCAGCAGCCTCTACGCTAGTGGCACCACACAATAATGACAAGAGCAATACTACTGTTGCCGTATCCCCGGCACCGGAGGTGTCGGTTACTTCGACATGGTGGAGCTGCGGGACGTGTTGGCCGATTGTGTCGGTCGTTACCACATACATACCATCGGCGCTCAGTGTTAGGTATACGCCGGTCTGCATTTTCTTGTGGAGCTGCGTCGCTAAACTTTGCCAATCAGTTTTATCATGCCCGTACGGATCAAGCCCCAGGAAGGCGCGAGCTTCTTTTAAGTTGGGCGAAATAAAGGTGGCGCCGGTAAACCAGGCAGCGTGGGCGGGTTTGGCATCAACGGCCAAGGGAATATTTTTTGCTTTAGCCATGGCGCAAATAGCGCGGGCCACGTTGGCGGTGATTACACCTTTGTCGTAATCCGACACGATAATACCGGCGATCGCATCGCCCGCCGATTGGATCGCAGCAATCACCTCGGCTTCCGCTAAAGCCTCAAGCGGGTGGGTTTCTTCGTAATCAACTCGCAGCATTTGTTGGCTGGCCGCAATGTACCTAATTTTACGCGTGGTGGGGCGGGAGGGATCAGTACTAAATTGCCCTTGATAGCCTTCAGTTTGGGCAGCCACTTTAATTTTTTCGGCAGTGGCGTCACTACCAACAGCGCTCACTAACATAGTGGTAGCGCCGAGTGCGGCCGCATTCTTGGCCGTATTGCCTGCCCCGCCGGATTGCTCACTCTCGTGGTGCGCGTGAAGAATCGGAACCGGTGCTTCAGGATTAATGCGCTCAACAGTGCCACGGATATATTGATCCAAGACAACATCGCCGACAACAAGTATTTTCTTAGAGGAAAACTGATTGATGATTTCTTTAGCGCGATCAATATTCATAGGGCAGTGATGTTTTCGGGTTCAAATGCTTCGCATAGCAAATGTACCGCATGCAAATCCATTTCTTGAATCCGGTTCGTAGTCGTGGCTGGGGAAACAATAGCGTAATCGGCAATATCTTTTAGCTTCCCCGTCTGCCCGGTGAAGGCCACTATCGTTAAGCCTTGCGCTAACGCCTGCTCTGCGGCTAGTAAAATATTGGCCGAGTTACCTGAAGTTGAAAATCCAATAAACACATCGCCTTGTTTACCTAAGGCTTCTACTTGCCGCTTAAAAATGTTTTCAAAACCAAAATCATTACCAATACAGGTCAAGACGGCGCTGTCGGCAGTTAAGGCAATCACCGGGTATGGCGGCCGGTTACTTTTGTATCGGCCAACCATTTCATCGGACAGATGCTCGGCTAATGTGGCTGAGCCGCCGTTACCTGCCACGAGTACCTTATTGCCGGCGGCAAAAGCTGCCCGTACCACCAGTGTCACTTCATTGATTTGGGCATGCCATTTGGCAGCAGCCTGCAAGGCGGTTTGTAGGTCGTTAGTATGTTGCTGGTAAATGTCGATGAGGGCCATAGCTTTAAGATGGCTTACTTTGATAGTTATTTAAATAATCGTCAAGGGCTTCTTCCCACGGGCGCAGTGTTGGGCCTCGCGTGTTCTTTAGCATACTATATTGTGGTCGTTTCGCGGGACGCAGGAACTGCGCTGATGTTACTGGTTTTACCCTTATGCTGAGGCCGGCTTTGGCAAATATTTCTCGGGCAAAGTCATACCACGTTGTGGTGCCCTGGTTAACGGCGTGGTATATCCCCGGCTCTTTTTTAATAATGGCGGCGGTAGCGCGGGCAACGTCGTAGGTGAACGTAGGGCTGCCATGCTGATCATTGACGACTGAAAGTTCTGGTTTGGTACGAGCTAGCTCACGCATGGTGTCAACAAAATTTTTGCCGTACGGGCCATATAGCCATGCCGTGCGAATAATATAATAGGTGGCCCCACTGTTTTGTAACGCAACCTCACCGGCCAGCTTGGATTCACCGTACACATTAACGGCTGGGCCTTGCTTACTTTGTTCATCGTAGCCAGTTGGGTTATCGCCTGGGAAAATGTAGTCTGTGCTGTAATGAACTACCACTGCCCCAATCTCTTTAGCTACCTTAGCAATATTACTAATGCCTGTGGCATTAACGGCAAAGGCAGCCTCGCGATTTTTTTCGGTACCATCAACGTCAGTGTATGCAGCCGCATTAATAATTATGGCCGGGGCGAGGGCTTTTATTTTTTCCTGCACGGCTTGCTCATTGGTAATGTCGAGCTGCTCTCTCCCAAGAGCAATTAGTTCTTCCGTTTGAAAAACATCAGCTAACGCGTGACCGAGCATGCCATCGGCCCCAATTAGTACCACTTTCATCTACTGAAATTACCAGACACACCTTTCACCAGCAACTTGCTTCTCAATTGATGATTGACAAAATTAATTTTTTGAATTAATAAAAAGTATAGTTTTGTTCTTTCGACGTACTTTCACAACCTGGAGCAATAAGAATGCTAAATGATTTCTTGCACACCCATAAGATTGGCTTGATTGTTCGGGTTTCAGGAAGTACCGAAGAGATTGCTCAACGGCGCCTTGGATACTTGAAGCATCTCTTGCGCGCATTTCCTCGGAAAATTCATACGGTGCCACTGCTTACCCAGGTCAATCTTGTAGTGTTGGAAAACCCTGTCTACGCAGATTTTTCCGATATTGGTACCACATACGATCGCCTGACGAATCTTGCGAGCCCACATTGTACGCTCGTGCTACAGCGAGTAACCGAAGGCGATCTGGCGTGCACGGCCTTAAATCAAGCAATCGAAAACCAACGACAAGCAGGCATCACTCATTCTTTTATCTGGTCCTGCGAGGCGTTTTCATATGTTCACAAGAAAACACTTGAGCGTATGCTTCGTGCGGCTCAGTGCGGAGCACGGGCTGTCGGTGTAATTCTTCATGAATACGACCAACTGCAACGCGAGTTGGCCTGGCCCATGAATACGGCTGTCTTATGGGAATTGAATTCTCTCTTGAAAGAAGGTGGTTTTGATTTGAGAGCACAGCTTCCGCCAGAGCAGTACGGCAGTGCTTCGACAGCCGAGGAAGTGTTGCCCGCTATTAATCTGGTTAAGCGATGGGGTCGCTGCATTACGTTGGTACCAGCAGAAAAAGGGGCAGGCTACATAGCACCTCATCCAGAACTGCATGCCGATGAAGCCGAACGCCACGAAGCAAAGTTCTCAACAAAAAAAATTCGCTTTGCCAAGCTGGCTGCCCTAGAGAGCGTAAAAGCTAGTTTCTTGCGCGATCAGGGACTACAAGCCCCTACATCGACTGACCCATAGTTGTTAGTCGATTTTTTTATTGGCAGCCAATCGGGATTGCAACCACCTCACTAATTTTTGGGTACCTTCCCCAACCGAAACGTGCGGGTTGTAACCCAATAATTGTTTGGCCTTGGTAATATCGGCGTAGGTAATACGCATTTCGCCATCCGGCGTATCACGAAGCTTGGTAATTGCCTGTTTCCCGGCAGCGAGAGCTACGGCAGCAATAAATTCGTGGAGCGTCGTTGGTTCACCTCGACCTAAATTAATTATTTCAAAAGCAAAAGGTGTGGCAACGGCCTGCATAATCCCGGCCACGGTGTCGTCGATGTAGGTAAAGTCGCGTTTACGCTCGTCTTGGTTTACTTGAATAGTTTGGGACTGCAGTACCCGTTGGGCAAAAATCATCGGGGCCATATCAGGGCGGCCCCATGGGCCATACACGCTAAAGAAACGGACAATTGTTGCTTGGCGTCCTGGTTGTTCTGCCTGCCAGTCAGCAATCAGTGCTTCGGCGGCTGCTTTAGTTTGCCCATACGGAGAACGTGGACGTAACTCCCCACCATCTTCCTTAAACGGCACCACTTCATCGTTATACACGGATGAGCTGCCGGCAAAGACAAGCCGAGAAACTGAAGCCTCCGTCATGGCTTTTAGCAGTGCCTTGGTGCCATCCACATTAACGCGCTGGTATTCATCGGCAGCCGTTAAGCTCCGGCCTGGGTTGGCGAGCGCGGCTAAATGAATAACTAGATCAAATTTAGTTTGATTAAAAACAGCGGCAAGCACGCTGGCGTCGGTAACGTCCCCGACTATTACATTTTCAGCAGGTAGATTAGGCAGCAGCTCGGCAATTCGCTCGTGTTTGTATGCTGGCGAGTATAAAAAATCGGAGAAGTTATCAAGGATGGTGACACTGTGCCCCGCGGCAAGTAGGGCCTGTGTAGTGTAGGCGCCAATAAATCCGGCGCCGCCCGTAACGAGAATGTTCATGGTGCTTGCTGCCCTGCGCTAGCGCGGTTTGATTGACCAATCAAAATTGATTGTGGCATCGTCATGCGCAATACGTAACTCGTCATCTGGATCATACACATGGCTGGTCGAATAAATAACAAGCGCACGAACGTCGCCCAACACTTTGTAGCCGTGGACCACGCCATGAGGAATAAATAGCGTAGCCGGGGCTAAGTCCCCCAAGGCGACCGTCTGTGTTTGCTGATAGGTTGGGGAGCCTTCGCGGCGATCGTACAGCACGGCTAGGATATTGCCGGCGGCGCAATACCATAAATCGTCTTGCTTATTGTGATAATGAAATGCCTTGATCACGCCAGGGTAGCTCATAGTGGCAGAGATTTGGGCACATTCCTTTAATTGGCCTTCGGATAAACGGGAAATTTCTCTAAAATAACCTCGATCATCCGGAAAGGTTTTGAGCGGCGTTACGACAACACCATCAAGAGAAGCCATAGGCTATAAGTATACGACTAGGAGATTAATGTGTCTTGACAATACGTCCCAACTATCACGGTTGTCAACCTGTTCGACTATTTATTTTTTTGTTGCTTTACTAAAAAATCATCTAGCCATTCTCTGGCTTCAGTGGGTGAAAGTTTTTTATCAACGAGAGTCGACTTAGGTGTAGTTGTATTCCCTGTTTGAGCGGCGAGAAAGGTGGTGGGGCCAGCGGATAATTTTTTGGGCTCGCTCTTAGTGCGGCGCCTGCTCAGATTTACTCTAATCAGTAGTACTAGGCCTACCGCTGCGGCTACCGTAAACACGGCGTAGCGAGGCGGCCAAAAGAAAAAGATGGCAGTATTTAATCCAATGAGCACGGCAACCCATATCCAAATGAATGTGGCAATAGTGGTGTATGAAATAGACATAAGCAAATAAGCTTGGGAGTGTACCTCTTCCCTATAGTAGGGTCAATGTAGGAATTACGGTCAGGTTGTAACTAGCGCTTGAGCACGGCAATGTAGGCTTCGGGGGGAATCTCGACACTGCCCACTCCCTGCATTTTCTTTTTGCCCTTCTTTTGCTTTTCAAGTTGTTTACGCTTGCGGGAGAAATCACCACCATACAATCCACTGGTAACGTCTTTGCGCACGGCCGTTATGGTTTCGCGAGCTATGACCTTACCGCCAATGGCGGCTTGAATGGGAATAGCAAACAACTGCTTTGGAATAACCTCTTTTAGCTTTTCAACCATGCGCCGCCCGATTTTATCCGCTTTGGCCGCCGCCACAATCACTGACAGCGCCTCAACCGGCTCATGATTAATTAAAAAGCTGATCTTTACCACTTGGCAGTCGCGCCAATCAATTAATTCATAGCTCAGCGAGGCGTACCCTGAACTAACCGATTTTAATTGATCATATAAATCCACCACTAATTCGCGCAGGGGTAAGACGTATTCTAGAATGACGCGATCAGCATCGATGTGTTCCTGTTTTTTAAGCTGGCTTTCTCGGTCTTGCATGATTTCGTAAATAGCCCCGATATATTCCAAAGGCGTCACTATTTCGATTCGAGCGTATTGCTCTTGAATTGAAGCAATGGTGGAGGCGTCTGGAAACTGAGCGGGTGTTTGGGCCTCACGGACTTCACCGTTGGTTAATGTGACTCGGTATTCAACACTGGGCGTAGTGACGACTAAATCCAAATCATGTTCGCGCCGTAATCGCTCCTGAATAATTTCAAGATGGAGCATGCCTAAAAACCCGCAGCGAAACCCTTGGCCAAGCGCACTGCTGCGTTCTTGTTGGGCCGTTAGGCTGGCATCGTTGAGTTGCAGCTGCGCCATGGCATCACGCAGTTGTGGAAAGGCGTCGCCGCCCGTCGGGTATACACCGGCGAAGACTTTCGGTTGGGGAATTTGAAAGCCGGCGAGGGGTAGCACCTTCTGCTTAATTTTATGCAGCGAAACCGTATCTCCTACCCGCGCTTGGCGAACATCCTTTAAGCCAGTGGCAATATATCCGATCTCCCCTGCTTGGAGTTGCTGCCGAGGGGTTAAGTGGGGAGCAAACGTGCCGGTTTCAACCACGTGATCAGATGCTCCGGTGCCCAGGAAGGTAATTTCGTCACGCACGCTGACACTGCCTTCGACGATGCGGACGTAGGCTACTACGCCTTTGTAGTCATCATAGGTGGAATCAAAAATCAGGGCGCGCAGTGGTTGGTTGAGCGGCGTTTTGGCAGCGGGTACGCGCTGCACAATGGCATCGAGCACCGCAGCCACGCCTTCGCCCGTTTTAGCCGAAATAGCAATGATATTAGTCACCCCGCCCAATAGCTGCTCAATTTCACGAGTAACCTTGGGCACATCGGCGGCCGGCAAATCAATTTTATTAATGACCGGAATGATTTCGAGGTTTTGTTCCATGGCCAAGTACAGGTTAGCAATGGTTTGGGCCTGGACTCCTTGGGTGGCATCTACCAGTAAAATGGCACCCTCCACTGCTTGTAAGCTGCGGCTAACTTCATACTGAAAATCTACATGGCCGGGCGTATCAATTAAATTTAAGATGCGGTCCTGCCACATCATTCGGACTGGCTGTAGCTTAATCGTGATCCCCTTCTCACGCTCCAGTTCCATAGAATCCAGTAGTTGCGCCTGCATATTCCTCTTCTCGACCGTGCCGGTCAGTTCTAGCATGCGATCGGCCAAGGTGCTTTTACCGTGGTCGATATGGGCAATAATGCAGAAGTTATGTATGGCGGGGTTACGCTCCATGCGCGGAAGCGTAGTATAGATACGCCTCCTTGACAATTAAAAATTATCTATTAGATTTTATAACTCCAGCTTGTAGTGGCTCTTTGTAAAGGAGTGTGTATGCAATATTTTCATTGCCCTGAGAGATATAAAGGCAAAGCATATGGTTGCGGGTATGGTCCCGTTAATATGACAGTGGCAAAGCTTGATTTGTCAGGTAAGTGCCCGAAGTGCCAGCAAGTTTTACGGCAAGTTCGAGGCACTGCTCACAAGCGCATGGCAGCAGTCCAGGAGCATTTGGATGCGGCGGCGGTAACGAGTGATCTCTTTGGTGCTGCCGCAGGGGCACAATACATACATAGTCATCGACCGCGAAGGTGAAGTTCCCCCATGGCCACGCCATGGGGTTTTTATTGGCCCTGATGCGCAGTCAATCAAAAAACCGTATGATCAACAGTATGACAAAAGCAGCTGAAATAACCCCTCATGAACCAACAAGCTTCGTTATTTTTGGGGCCACGGGTGATTTGAGCCAGCGTAAACTGCTACCGGCATTATTTAAGTTGTGGCGACAAAAACTACTGCCGCCACAATTAATCATTGTGAGTGTATCGCGCGATAGCCTTGACCATGCGACATACCGCACTTTTGTGCATCGTGTCGTGGCTACGGCACTCATTAATGAGGATCTTTCAAGCTTGGAAGATTTTTGCCAGCTTTTTTTGTACCATAGCGGCCAATTCGAAGATGGCCAGCTTTACCTTAAGTTGTCGGACGAGTTGATTGCCCAAGAAAATAGCCAGTTCGGCCGCTGTACTAACAAATTGTTTTACTTGGCGGTGCCGCCGGCGGCATATGCCACTATTTTTCAGAATTTGGCCTTTTCGGGATTAACCATTCCGTGCGGCGGCTCTGCTGGGTGGACCCGGGTGATTGTTGAAAAGCCGTTTGGCCGCGATTTAGCGACGGCCCAGGAGCTTGACCGAATGCTCGGCCTACTCTTTAAAGAAGAGCAAATTTTCCGCGTTGATCACTACTTAGCTAAAGAAACGGTGCAAAATATTTTGGCCTTTCGCTTTTCTAATTCCATTTTTGAACCGCTGTGGAATAATGAAGCTATTGAAAAAGTGGAAATCCGGTTCTGGGAGGAACAGGGCGTGGGCGAACGAGGTGCTTTTTACGAGGATGTGGGAGCATTACGTGATGTAGGGCAAAATCATTTACTGCAAATGCTGGCGTTAATTGCCATGGAAGACCCGGATAAAATATCGGCTGGTCGTATTAGGCGACGGCGAGCTGACGTGCTTAAAGCGTTGCGGCCAGTGACAGAGCTGGAAGCGACTGAACATACTATACGAGCCCAATATGATGGCTACCGTCAAGAGGCAGCGGTGAGCGCGGACTCGAATACAGAAACGTACTTTCGACTACGAGCGTTTGTGGATAATGATCGCTGGCGCGGCGTGCCGTTTTATTTGGAAAGTGGAAAGCGCATGAGCGAGAGCAAGACTGAGATTTCGGTTCACTTCCGCGAACGACCAAATACTTTAACGCAACTCGAGGGTAAGGATCACCACCAAAACATTTTAACGTTCCGCATTCAGCCCGATGAGGGCATTTCGTTGATCTTTTGGGTGAAAAAACCTGGTTTTGAGGCCACGCTTGAGCCACGATTACTAGCATTTAACTATACTGATGCGGACCACCCGCACATTATTCCTGATGCGTACGAGCGGGTACTACATGATTGCATCCACGGGGATCAAACCTTGTTTACCAGCACTGAGGAAGTGAGTGCTTCGTGGCAATTTATTACACCGCTGTTGGAGTACTGGCGTAATACATCACTGGTGACCTATCGCCCCGGGTCACGAGGGCTGCAGGGACACGAAGCGCCTACGGAGCAGGAAATTAGGAATTAGGAGATACAAAAAGCGTTTGTCTAACTTCCTGTTATCCTAGTTCCTAACCACCTATTCAGAGAGGCCGCCGAAACGAGGCGTTTCGGTACCGGGAAGTAACTTGGCCTTTTTGGGAATAAATCGGCGCAGGGCGTGAAGTTCTTCGCATTTAAATAACATGCACAACGCTAAGTAGACGGCCAGGCCGCCGGCACTAGCTACGACCAGTTGCATAAACACGCCAATAAACGTGCTGGTGCCGAGAAAGTAGGCTACCGGATATTTCAAGGCTTGTACCACTCCCCCGCTGATGACGGCGGCAACGGTAATACGCGCCAAACTGCGCAACACCTGGGTGTCATCAAAACCATCTAGCTGAATATGTAAGACACTCAATAATAAGATTAAATTCACTATCGCTGAAATCGAGAAGGCTAACGCTAAACCTTCTACGCCACACGGTAACTCGCGCCACGATCCTAAAATATGTCGGCCGCAGGTGGGGCTTAAGAACAGGGCTAGAACTATGTTAACGATGATGCTGATTAAGGAAATAATGACGGGGGTACGTGTGTCTTGACGAACATAAAAAGCGCGGGTGAGCAATGGGATGGTGGCTTGGGCAAAGAGGCTGCTTACCAGCAAGGCAAGGGTACGGAAAGTGAAAATAGTGTCTTCCCAGTCGAAGGCGCCATCACCAAAGAGAACGCGGACAATTTGGGCGCGCAACAGAAAGAAAATGATGGTAGTGGGAATGACTAAAAATAGAATGTAGCGGAAAGTTTTAGTGAGCGTATGACGGAACGCGAGAGGTTGTTTGCGCGCTACATGTTCGGCCAGAGTGGGGAAGGCAGCTTGGGCAAACGATAAGCCAAAAATGCCAATGGGCAGACTTTGAATATTATTAGCCAAATGAAACACAGAAATGGAGCCGGCGGCGAGGCCAGAGCCTAAAATGGTGACCATAAATAAATTCACCTGCTGGGCGGCCAGGCCAAACACGCGCGGAATAATCATTCGACGCAGCTTAGTGAAATCACTGGACGCCCACGCTATGATTGGCCGCCACTTAAAATCAACAGCCAGCATACTTGGGACTTGCACTGCCATATGCAGGATGCCGCCTAACACTACACCCCAGGCTAGGCCGGCTAGGCCAACGAGAGGGACAAAATACATAACACCAATAATAATGCCGACGTTGTAGAGAATGGGGGCAATCGCGTAGGCAATAAATCGTTTATACGAATTTAGCACGCCGGAGAACACAAAACTAATGCCGAGGAAAATCGGCTGTAAGGCCATGATCCGCGATAACTGGATAGTTAGCGTTAGTTTTTCGCCGGTAAAGCCTGGCGTAATTAACGGCACAATCCATGGTGCGGCTAAGGCGTACAGCGCACTTAAGGGAATCACGATCAGCAACACCACGTTGAGTACACTGATGGCAAAATCGTTGGCTTGGCGCTTACCGCTCCCAGCTTTGACCAATTTCTCGGTGAAGAGTGGGATAAACGCAGCTGAAAGCGCGCCCACAACCACTAGGTTAAAAATTAGGTCGGGTAGGCGGAAGGCGGCCACGAACGCATCAAAAGTATCACCAGCACCAAAGGTGGTGGTGAGTACCCGCTCGCGAATTAAGCCGATGAAACGAGAGCCGAGTGATGATAGCCCTAAAATAATAGCAGCAGATATCACTTGGTTGGCCGCACCGTTCGTGTGTTTCATAGATCGTCGGTAGTTATGCGGGCGTCTTAACCTAATTATTCTTTGGTGTAAATTACACCAAAGAGCGTATCAGTACTTAGTCCCCCTCGATAGATGACAGTGTTCGGCGGCGTTGTCGTGACCCCATCATTGGGCACAGTATGCCTGACGGCGTAGCCCAGGGGAAGTTGGAGTTCTAGTCTGACCTTGCTTCGGGTATCCCCCGCTTGCTTGGCGACGAAAATAGTATAGGGTGACGCGGCGTTCAGTACGCCGAGAGAAGCAGCTTGGTTGGCCACGCGGAACCGATACATGCCAATGGACGTACTGCCGGGTGTGGTAATTTGCCAGTTAGCAAAATAAGGGTAGCCAGCTTCCTCGCCCTGAATCGTGCCGTCACTGCCTTGATGTTGGGTTTGCTGCCAGGCAGCAACATCAGCGTCTGGAGTAGTAGCTTGGTTGATTTCATCGGCAGTTATTCGCGGCACATCAGCGGCTGAGGTAAACCCGCGAGCTTCTAGTAACTGCGCCCCATGCGGCACAAAGACGCGCTGCCAGACTACATTATCTTTAAACGCTGGATCTTCGGTGGATGGGTAGTCATAGTTAATTTTCTCATCCGGGCCATGATGGGTACGGCGGATAGTGACCACCGTTTCGACATCACCGCTCGGTTCGATTTGTGAGCGGTAATCTATTTCCTGTTCAATAAATTGATCGCTCTTGTGTCCGCCAATGTTGGCGTTATTCACACTAACAAAACCGAGGGTGTCTTGAGGAAAGGCGCCTGACCAACCAGCGGCCACAATTCTTTTTTGTACGGCTGGATCACGAAAATAAATTAGTAATTGCTTCTGCGTAATGGCTTTGCCCAAGCTAGTTAAAATTTGCAGGCTGTGGTCGGCGGGCTGCGCGAATAGCTGCTGCAGCATGAGGGGTATTAGGTCGCTTAAAAACTGCTTGGGTCGGTTCACCGTTCGATCATAGGCATACGTTACTTGGTCTTGAGTGAGCGTGACAAAGTTGTCGCGATTCACGGTAATACCATATGTTGGCATATGGATGGGGCCGGTGACAGTCAGTAATTCTTTAATAACTTCCGGTGTAAAGGCAATGACACCGTCAACGGTGGGGCCGCCTTCTTTCTCAAAGAAGCTGGCCACTTTTTGCGCACTAGTGGCGAAATCTACAAACCAATTGGCATCCCGCATGTACCAGCGTGGATTAATGGCGAGCAATGGAATGGGTGGGGCAATCAGCTCGCCTAGTTGGCCATCGGGGTCGTACACCGACTGCACGCTGATGTTTTCGACCACGCCGCGATCAACGTTCACCAACCCAATACTGCCAATAAATCCGCCGGTAGGGCGAATTTCATGATTGTTTTCAAAGAGGAGTAAGTACTGGCGAGAACGCTCCGCGCCCAACACGCTTAGAATTACTTGGCTTTGATCCAAAAACCCACTTAACGCTGCGCGCGCTTTAGGCACGCTGGTTTGTAGTACTTGTACCGACGGAGCAATGTCGGATGGCAGTGAATCGAGGCTGACTTGCTGTAGAGCTTGCTCGGCCTGGGCTAGTTGCTCATTGGCGGTAGAGAATTCCTTAAAGGCGACAACGAGTGCGTCAACCATAGTCGGTGAAGTTTGTGCCTCTCCCGGCACGATCTTTACGGTTAACAATGGCGTGATGCCACGAGAAATACTTTGACCAGCTTGCGTTAGCGCTTCACCAGCCACTAATAACTCCTCGCCACTGCGCACTTTGCCTGTGACATCAATAAATCGAAGGACATGCCGCGATGATGCTAAGGCTTCTTGCAGTTGATTACGTGCTTGCGCCAACAGCGTTTCGGCTTGGGCAAATTCCTGCTCGCTGGCGGCCACGTCTGTCTGCGCCAAGGCGGCTTGGGCGGCCACAATATGGTCATACGCTTGATTGGCTCGACCAGTTATTTCTCCCGTGGCGGCTACGGTGCGGCCAATACCTTGTAACTGTGCCAGCACACCCAAGGTGATGAGGCAGCCAATCACTAATAGCCCGGTGTTAATGGGTAGGGGTTGGCGATCTAACGGACTCCAGACGCGCGATAGCGCGTGAGCTATAGTTTTTTTTTACCCGTGTCTAGGCTGGCGGCAACCTGCTTTTTACGCCACGGAAAAACACTCAAGTGTAGTGGCAAGGCGAAGCGTCGTTTGGGCTGCTGGATCGGGGCCAGTAACTTCTGGGCGTCGTTCATAAACACGGTAGGCGAACTGACCGGCGCTTGCGCTTGAGGCGCCCATTGATACGGGACATCACGTACATCATTACCTAGGCCGGCGGGCATTAAAGTAGCGGGACGTGGGCCGACGGGCTTTGGTTGCGATTGAGATCGCAGTTGCCGGACTCTGGGCTTCATCATCGGTATAGGATTGATGGCGGCCGGGCGAGTGGCGGCAGGGTGCGCAACGCTGGGGCGATATGGCGGCTGGCCCACGACTACATTCGGCCGCGACTGCGCATACACATCACCGGTATGGTGCTCGGCCCCCGTGTTAACGGCCTGACTTTGAGGTCGACCGTAGTTAGGGTGCGTGGTTGGCACTTCGGAATAGAGCGAGCGGCGCTCAAAATTCACGATGGCTTTTTGGCGAGCAGACTCCCTCCGCGCGCGGGCTAACTCAGTTCGAATCGGCCGACGCAAGCGCGCGGGGAGTTGCCACTGCAAGGCGACTACGCGTGGTCCACTGGTTTGATTTTTTGGAATTTGCTTCGGCTGGGACAATGCAGCGCGACGGGGGCTTCGTCGAAAGGGCGTGGATTGCGGGCGAGCAGGAGTGAAGGGAGGCACAACGTCATACATGCTCTTCAGTATACTGCAACAGTCTTATTTGTGCATGACCTGTTCGTAGACTTTCTGGTGCTGCGCTACCATTTGTTGCTCTTGAAATAATGCTATGCGTTTGGTGGCGGCCGCAATAATGCGTTGACGCAATACGCTGTCGGTTAATACAGCTTGAATCGCCCGAGTGATGCTGGCTTCATCTTCGGGATTGCAGTACACTGCCCCGTCGCCAATTATTTCGGGAATACTGGCTACGTTAGCGGCAACAATCGGGATACCGCTAGCGGCGGCTTCTAACAGCGGCAACCCAAAGCCTTCATATAAGCTAGGGAGCACAAAGCAGGTGGCTTCGGCGTACAACGCGGGGAGTAACTCATGCGGGACAAAACCAGCAAAAATAACTTGTCGTTCAATGCCATAGTGGCGCGTGAGCCGCACAATGTCGCTATAGCCCGGCTTCGGTCTGCCGGTGAGCACCAGCTTTAAATGGGGATAATTTTTAAGAACAGCGGCGTAGGCAGCCAGAAGACGTAAAATATTTTTGTGGCTCATCCACACGCCCACAAATAATACGTATGGCTCGTCTGTGCCAATGAGCATCCGGACTTTTTGGCGAGGTGCCATCGGCGCGCGGGTCAAAAAAACAGGGTCAATGCTTTCATGAATGACAACTACCTCACCGCGTAAGTGTAGTGGCAGGGAACGCAAATCATCGGCGGTAGTTTGCGATACGCAAATGATACCGCGAGCCTGCTCGACGGCGCGCTTAAAAATAAATTCGTAGGAGACTTGTTGCCACACATCCTGGCGACGTTGTCCCGGAAAAATAAACCTAGTAATATCGTGGATGGTAACAACGTAAGGACGACGGAAGGCCCAGGGCACATTAAAGTGAGTGAAATGAAATAAATCAGCGTCAATTGTTTGGAGCTGGCGCCAAAAAATAGTTTGCTCACGCCATGAATAGTACGAACCGTCAACGACGTGGGGGGTAAAGCGCTCGTCGAGCGCCGTGGTTTTTAAGTGGTTAAACGCTTTAACGTCTTTGGGTGCGATTAACACCACATACTCATCCTTTGTTTTCTGAGTAGCTAATGCACCAAGCAGTGTCCGTGTGTAGCGGCCAATCCCGGTCCACTGTAAAGCTCTGGCATCAATGGCGATCCTCATGCCGGTATCATACGAGAAATTAAGGGAGATTGTCGCTACACAGTTGCTTCCAAGCACGCTACTGTCTGCTGCGCGGCTTGCTGCCAGGAATAGGTGGCTAGTATTTTATTTTGCTCAGTAGGGGTGATGCGAATGCTCGGGGCACTTAATAGCTGTTCAAGTACGGCAGCTAGTTCAGCCGGCTGGTATGGGTCAACGAGTGTGGCCCACTCCCCTACCACTTCCGGCAACGAAGAATTGTGTGATGTTACCACGGGCGTACCAGACACCAAGGCTTCGAGTGGGGGAAAGCCAAACCCCTCATAAAAACTGGGATACACAAAGATGTCAGCGGCGGCATACATCGACCACTTATCTACTTCATCCACAAAGCCAGTCAAGTGAATACGCTCACGCACGCTACACTCACGCAGGGCGTCATCAATAGCGCTCGTCATCCAGCCACGTGCGCCGGCAATGACTAGATCATGGGGTACGCGATGGGCGATGGCGGAAAAAGCATTAATAATACTGCTAATGTTTTTTCGTGGTTCTAGCGTACCAAAATATAAAATAAAGCGGTGGGGTAGGTTATATTTTTTTTGAACGTGGGCGGCCGCATTGCGCTTAGTGACGGGTAGCATGGCAATGCCAGAATAAATAACCGAGATGTCGGCGGCGGGGACACTGTATACCTCCTGTAAGTCGCGGGCTGTTGCCTCCGAAACGGCGATGAGGTGATCCGAGTTTCGCATCAGCGTTTGGGGCTGCATCAACCGGTGCCACAAGCGGCGTTTAGCTGAAAAAAATTCAGGAAATAACTCGAATGACAGATCGTGGACGGTGGTAACTACGGGCGTGCGAGAGGTGAGGGGCAACAGGCGGAAACTTGGCACAAAAAAACAATCAGCGCTGACTAGGTAATCCCACTTGGGCCAGCGAACGGTGGCTTGCAGGGCATTAAAAAAAATGTTTGGGTAGGTAAACTTTTCGACCACCTGCCGCGATAGAGCAGCGGGCAAAGTAACGGGCGAGGCAGCATTGTAGAACAAGACGTACTCATGCTGCGGTGCGACTTGGGCCATGGCAACGATAATACGTGTCGTATACTCTTCGACCCCGCTTAGCCGCCCTTCCATAAGGGCTCGAGCATCAATCGCAATGCGCATAGCCAACCATATTAATCTGGAGGTAAACGGAGGCTGACTTGCAATAGCACCACATTGAGTGCTGCAATAAACGTGAAGATAAATGCGGCGGCGGTGATGACGCGGGTGGCGACAGCACCCTGGCCTACCCAGGGGGTGGTGACCACGACGCCAAAGGTTAAGGCGGGAATGCCCTGGGCATGGTACGCCGCGACTTGCTCATTCATGACGGCCTGTAAGCCGGCAGCTAATTTTTGAGCATCGGCCTCCCTCGGTTGTCGCACAGTTATTTCCACTAATTGTGGTGAACTCTTAGTAGCGGTGATGGCGGCGCGTACGCTTCGGGGATCGCGATCGGTTAACACAAGCCCAGCTTGCTGGTAGGCCGCCGCAATTATTTCTGGTGTATGTACCCATGAGGCAAGGGTAGTAGCAAAAAGATCAGTAGCCTGAAGGGCGTAGTAGCCATCAAAGCGGTACTCTGTCGCTTCTTCTCGCTGCCGCAAACTGACTAAGTACGAGAAATGAACTTCGGGAGCTGGGGCTAACGCTTGGGCGGCGGTAGCAGCCACGATAGCAGCCATGAAGCTAATAATTAGCAGTACCGGGAACTGGCGCACCACCGCCTGGCGATAGACGGCGTATTTTTTAGGCGTGGCGAGTGGCATGATTGGCTTGATAAGACATCCATAAAGTGTGTACTGTTTCCTGAATTTTTTGCAAGAAGTGCTGGCGGCGGAATAATTGGGCGTGAGCATGGATAGCAGTTGGGTCCCACGTGATGGCGTTGGCAGCCTGCATGGCCGCCATGAGGCTCTCTGGTTGCTGAGCATTAAAAAATAAACCCGTGTGGTACGGAATAATGGTCTCGCGAGCGCCGCCGGCGTTAAAGGCTAGCGTTGGCTTACCGGCAGCGGCGGCCTCTAGCGGCGTAATGCCAAAATCTTCTTCTTGAGGGAACAGCAATGCCCGGGCGCCGGCGTACAAGGCGGGCAAGTCTGCATCGGGCACAAACCCCAAAAAACGCGTCCACTTGCCGGCTCGTTTCACTAATTCTTTGTGCTCGGGCCCGGTACCGGCAATAAGTAGTGGTACGCCGAGTCGCTCGCACGCTTCGATGGCGACATCGATGCGCTTGTATGGCACTAGCCGGGAAACAATTAAATAGTAGTCACCAATCTGCTGGCTCACCTTGAACCGATCCACTTCAACGGGCGGAGCTATGACCAGGGCTTCTCGTTGATAGTATTTGCGGATGCGCCCTGCTACATACTGTGACAGGGTGAGATAGTGGTCTACGCGTTGTGCCGCAAAATAATCCCAGAGGCGTAAATAGGATAAGCCGGGCGGAGCCAAGCGTTTCAGCCAGCTGTTATGAGAAAATTCACGAATGTACCGGTGACAATCATCCCAAATGTAACGAGTCGGCGTAAAGCAGTACGACACATGCATGGTGTGGGCGGGCGTGATGACGCCTTTGGTAAAACTGTGCGTGGCGGAAAAAACGACATCGAATTCACTGAAATCAAACTGTTCGCAGGCTAAGGGCATGAGCAACGGAAAAAAACGATGGTGCCGCCGCGATAATGGCCAGCGTTGCAGAAAGGATGTCCGGATCCGCCGCTGGTCAAATGAGGCCGGCAGAACAGCGGGGTCGTAGATTAAGGTATAGACTGGTGCATGCGGAAAGACTTCCATTAACACCTCTAAGACCCGTTCGGCGCCACCAAACTGTGTCAGATAGTCATGGACTAACGCTACGCGCATATCCCCTTTCCCCCATTCATACTCTTCAGCGTACCGGTGAAGAGGTGAGGAGTACAATCGAAGTTAGATCGCGTTCTTATCCCTGACTAAAATCAAAAAGGTTTTAATTAATAAAATAATATCCAACCATAGCGACCAGCTTTCGATGTAGCCGATGTCTAACTTGGCCTCTTGTTCAAATGATAAACCGGCACTACCGCTGACTTGGGCCATGCCCGACATACCCGGTTTAATCGTAAATAATTTGCGGTGATACTTGTCGTACTTGGCTACTTCCTGGGGCAAATGTGGACGGGGGCCGAGCAGGCTCATGTCGCCTCGCAGCACATTAAATAGCTGCGGTAATTCATCGATACGCCACTGACGAATCAATCGGCCGACGCGAGTAATGCGTGGGTCGCGGCGCATTTTAAATAGTGGGCCGGTACGCTCATTCGTTTGCTGGCGTAGCTGTTCTTCGAATTCGTGAGCAGCTTGGCCACCATAGCCGTCGCCAGTACAGTACTGACGTTTCATGCTTCTAAATTTATAAATGGGGAACGGTTGAGTGTTACGGCCCATGCGGATTTGTCGATACAAGATTGAGCCACGGGAATCCACCCTAATCGCCAGCGCAGTTAGCAGAAACAGTGGCGATAGGATAATTAAGCCGACAGCAGCACCGATTAAATCCATACTCCGCTTGGCAATTCTGCCCCAGCCGTCGAGCGGGGTACGAAGGAGCTCCATGACTGGCAAGCCGCCAATTAAGCGGAAACGAACGTTGGCCGCCTGGGTTTCGAACAAGTTCGGCACGTACTTGTAATCAATTTTGTACTGTTCACAAAAATCCAATAGGACCAAGATGTCTTCTTCGGGCATGGCGGGGTCGGTTTGAATGACCTCATCAATGCCGGTGTTCTGATAAATATTTTCTAAAATATCCCAGCGCACTACGTCGGGAATACCGACCACGCGGTAGCCAATTTGTGGTTTTTTTAAGAAGACTTCGCTTAATTGCCACGAAGCGCGGCCATTACCAACCAACACGACGCGATGTACCCCAATCCCCCGCCGCAGCACAAAAATCTGTAAACGGCGGATAAAGATGCGGCCCAGCGTAACTAAAATCACAGCTAAGCCGTAGGCGGCCAGTAAAATAAACCGCGACTGAAATAGTTCGGCGCTTAAAAAGATATAAATGATGATCAACATGAATCCCAACGTGATACCGCTGAAAATTCGGGTTTGTTCATCGAGGTAGCGGCGCGTGACCTGCATGGCGTAGAGGCCCTGCAAGGCAAAAATCATGATTACAACGGCTGCCACGATGCTGACAATTTGGACGTATTCGATAAACGGCAGATCCAGTAAGAACACGGCGGGACGCACTTCTTGAATAGAAGTGCTAATACGCAAGTAGTAGGCGCCGATACCGGCGGTGACCAGCATTAAAAAATCACACGGCACGAGTATGGCGTCAAAGAGTAGCTCAGAGCGTTTCATGGATGGTGATATGACCGCTTAGCTATAGTGGCATTTTATCATCTTGTCAACAGGATCTGACATCTGCTGTTGAGTTTACTCCCCTAGCGGCTTTTCCAGCAATTCACACCGTTTCCTCTGGCCTGCACCATTGACAATTTTATTATTAGACGTATATTAAATAGGCAGAGATGGGTGCATGGTCGCTCTTGAGCTAGTATGTAGCTAGTTCAGGGGAGGAAAGTCCGGACACCCTGTTCATTGCGAAATGAATAGAACATGGTGGCAGGTAACGCCTGCCGGCCGCAAGGCCCGGGAGCAATCGTACACAAAGATACGCACACGTGTATATCTTTGTTGATTGCTGAAAAGTGCAACAGAAACAAACCGCCCCGTGATCGCGCAAGCGATTTTACGGGGTAAGGGTGAAATCGTAAGGTAAGAGCTTACGCGTCGCGCTAGTAATAGCGTGACGGGGCAAACCCCACCAGGTGCAACTCCAAACCTGCCTGAGCAATCGGGTAGTTTCAGACATCCCCCGTGGATGAATGAGGTAGGAGGCAATGAGGTGTACTGCAAAGTACATCATAAGAGAGATGACTGTGTTCAACAGAATCCGGCTTATAGCCCATCTTTGTCTAAAACACCCCGCGCAGGCGGGGTTTTTTAGTACTTATATTGCGTTAGGGAAATGCGTCTGCTAGTGTCGAATATGGCTAGTTCTTTTCCTAATCTACTTCTCACTTTTACTGCAGGGATAGCGCCATGAACATGTCCCGTGAAGCGAATTGTTTACTGGCTTGCTTCTTGCGGGCCACTGAACAGCTAGACCGAGATTACTGGCGGAACCACCCGACGAGCGAATTGGCAAAGCAGGAATATCATAGCGTAAAAGGTATACCGAGCAAACGAAGGGAGCATGAGCAATGTAATTCTTTTTTGTTGAAACGGCCCTATCCAATCACCTTTGATCTACTCACTAAGGTGGTTAATGCTTTCTGTCAGGAACAAGGGGGTGGCAAGCTGCGCACTATAAAGCACGATGGTGCCTTTCAAATTAACTTCACCCAAACTAATCGTATGCTTTTCATCCAGACAAGCGCGACTACTCCTCGCCCCGAGGTTGTAGTGAGTGTGGTTGATATTGACCTCTCAAGTCAAAAAATGTGTCGAGCTAAAACTTGGCGTGCCCCCACGGCTTAACTGTTGGGGGATTTTTTTAATTGTTTGTCTAGCGCCGTGTTCACAAGGGCATCGGCCTGAGCATTTTTTTCGCGCCGAACATGATTAAAGGAAATGCGATTAAAAGTAGCGGCCACTTTTTTAACAGCCGTGTACACCGGCAGTAAATCTTGGTGCCGGACCCGATACTCTCCGCGCAATTGCTTCACCACGAGCTCACTATCTAGATAACAGGTAATCGAGTTTACTTTTTTCTCCCCGGCCAGCTCCAGGCCGCGTTGTAGGGCTAGGTACTCCGCCTGATTGTTGGTAGTTTCACCAATGTACGCACCACGTTCATGCGTTTCACCGCCCTCAATTTTAAGAACATAGCCAATACCGGCTGGCCCGGGGTTGCCCCGGGAACCGCCATCAGTGTGTAGCGTGGCTTGGATCGTTTTCATGGATAGGGATGGTTTGGGTGGGAGCAATATCTTTAACGTTCAGCTGCAGGCGACGTTGGCCTCTAAATTCATTCTCTTCGATATGGCATACTACATCAACTAATTGGTGCTTCACGTTATCATCGGCGGCTGCAGCGTATAAACTAAAGCCAATGCCTTCGATGGTTTCTTCTTCATGGCGGAATGTCATTTTGGCATGCTTCTGTTCGCTGCCAACGGGGCGGACGTCGACTAAGCTTAATTGCGACAGAATAAATGTTGGTTGACGATTCCCTTCTCCGTAAGGCGCAAAATGACGGAGCGCATCAATGGTCGGCTGGCTGGCAAACGATGACTCGAGCAGCGTATCGGCAGAAACAACCGACGTGGGTGGTGCTAGCGCCACGCCACCAGCTTGCTGCAACGCAGCTTTAAAATTATCTAATCCCCCATCAGCCACGGTAAAGCCAGCAGCTTGGGTATGACCACCTAGTTTACTTAAAAAACTTTCACCCTGCTGCAATAGCGCTAACACCGACATGCCGGCTGGGCTCCTGGCAGAACCAACGAGTTTTTGCCCGGCGCCACCGACGACAATGGCGGGCCGGTGAAATTTTTCGGCCAGGCGACTAGCAGCCAACCCCACTACGCCCGATGGCCAACTAGGATGCACGGCAAAGACAAAGGGGGCATCGAGCTCCACTTGTAGCTCTGCCTCGCGCATAATTCGCTTGGTCACGTTCTGCCGTTGCAGGTTGTACTGATTTAATACCTCAATTAGTTCTTCGGCTCGCTGCTCGTTCGCTGCTAGTAATAATTCTAGGGCTGGGCCGGGATCGGCCATACGTCCCGCCGCATTAAGGCGCGGAATAATGCGAAACGCAATATCTTCGACCGTTAACGCCGCGGGAGAAAGCCGTGTGCTGGCCAGTAAGGCTCTAATACCGGGACGCCTACTGCGGCGTAACACTTCTAAGCCAAACCGAACAATAGCTCGATTCTCATCGAGTAGCGGCACAACATCAGCAATCGTGCCTAAGAGAGCTAAATCCAGCAGCCACTTTTCATGGTCGGGATCGGCATGAAATGGGGAGCGAGGATCACGCAACAGTGCTTGTGCCGTTTTCCAGGCCAAGCCGGCGCCACACAACCAGGGAAAGGGGTACGGCTGTTTGGGATGGCGGGGGTGAACAATGGCTAGGGCGGCGGGAAGTTTTTTAGGAATGGTGTGATGATCAATAATAATGGCGTCGACTTTTTTTTTCTTTAGGAACGCTACTTCGGCCACGCTCGTAATACCACAATCAACTGCTATCAATAGATCCATTTCGGGTGCCAAGTGTTCCAGTGTTTTTTGGCTCAAGCCGTAGCCATCATCGAATCGGCTGGGCAAGTGTGGGGCCACCATGCCACCCAGTTCCGTAATTACGGAAATTAAAATGGCGGTACTGCTGATTCCATCCGCATCATAGTCACCATGAACAATAATGCGTTCCTGGTGTTTAATGGCATAAAAAATGCGATCAACTGCCAGCTTCATGTCTGACAGCAGTAATGGATCATGAATCACTGTTTCATACGTTGGCGCAAAAAAATGCGCGGCCTGCGCCGTCGGTATCCCCCGCTGGCTCAGCAGCAGACTTTGGAGAGCCGCCACGCTCTTGGGTGAGCGTGTTCCCCCTTTACCCACATACCAGACCCGTTGCATGGTCAGTAGTATACCGCGGGCTGGGGTGATGAACTATTTTTAACTGACGCGGGGGCCTTTGGTGTGGCGATTAATGACGTTGGCCTCGCTGCGCGTGTGGCGCATAAATTTTTGTAAGAGATCCACAATAGCAGTGTATTGCGTGATAATACTGGATAAGTCACGTTGGACTTCATCGCGTTGCTGTAAAATATAGGCTAGGCGCAGCCAATAATCAGTTTCAATGGCTTCCATGCGGGCTTCGCTTAAGTGCTTATGAAAGCTTGTCGCGTCTTCGACCGCATTGGCACGAACTAACTCAGAGCCCACGGCCATGGCTGATTTCACCATTTCCTGCTTCACAATCGAGGTGCCAGTGCGATCATCCATATGATCGGCGAGGGCAACCACGTCTTGGGTGACCTGGAAAATCCGATCCCATAGCTCCGCTTGGCGGCGTTCCCAAGTAGTGTCGTGTTGTTTCGTTGGCTCCATACCGTTATCGGATTAGTATACTACATTTTAATTCGGACGGGGGCAGATGATGATGGGGTTGGTGGCGTAAGGGCCGCATCGTGATACTTTGGCTGATTGTATTGCAAGAATGGCTGCAAGGTGTGGGCTAATTTAGGATGTAGTTCGTCCTCAATCCGGAGTAACCGATTATACTTGGCGGTGCGTTCGCTCCTGGTTGGTGCACCCGTTTTAATTTCACCAGCACCAACGGCGACGGCTAAATCAGCAATAAAGTGGTCTTCGGTTTCACCGGAGCGATGAGAAATAATTACATTTTGCTTGGCTTCTTGGGCCAGTAAGATAGCCTGCAAGGTTTCGGTAAGTGTGCCTACTTGATTGGGCTTAATCAGTACGGCATTTGTGGCGCCGGCGAGGATCCCCTCACGGATGCGCCCCATGCTGGTGACGTATAAATCATCGCCAGCAACTTGGGCAGCGCCACCATTGTCTTTCATAAATTTTTTCCAGTCGTCCCACGAATCTTCGGCAAATGGATCTTCAAACGAAATCAGCGGGTAGCGTTCGCGCCAGACTTTATATTGATAGGCTAAATCCGAGGCAGTGATTTGGGCGCCGTCGAGCAGATATACTTTCTGTTCGCGATCATAAAACACCGAAGCGGCTGCATCGATGCCTAAGAAAGCATCAACCCCTGGAACGTAGCCAGCCATTTCGATCGCACGGACTAACAGCGTAAAGACTGTTTCGCTTTTTTCCACCTTGGGCGCAAACCCACCCTCATCGGCTAATTCTACTTGGAAACCTTCGGCTAACAGCAACTTTTTTAACGCATTGTGGATTTCAACGCCCATACGCAGCGCTTCGGCAAAACTGCTCTTACCAATGGGCAACACGTGATACTCCTGAATGGATAGCCCGTTGCTAGCGTGCTGGCCGCCGTTAATGAGGTTCATTTGTGGCACCGGCATAACCGGTTCGCGTTTAGGAAACAGTTGCTGCAGATATAAATACAATGGCAGGCCTTGCGCGGCAGCTTCGGCCCGGGCACAGGCTAAGGAAACGGCAATCAATGCATTGGCGCCTAGTCGCGATTTATTAGCCGTGCCATCTAACTCGATCATAGTGAGATCGATCTTTTTTTGGTTCGAGGTGTCTTTGCCTAATAAGGCTGCATGAATATCAACCTTAATATGCTTCACGGCCGTTAACACTCCTTTGCCATCAAAGCGAGCGGGGTCGTTGTCGCGTAGTTCCTTCGCTTCATGCTCGCCAATCGAGGCGCCGGAGGGAACCATGGCCATACCGGAAAAATTACCAGCCACAATCACTTGGGCTTCGACCGTTGGGCTTCCCCGAGAGTCGAGAACTTCGCGGGCAGTGATGGATTCGATGCGAGGCATGGGGGGATAGCTGATTAGGTCGTAGTTGATTAGCTTACTAGCAAGAGAAGGAAACTACTTACAGAATACTTGATTGAACAGGTATTGACAAAATAAATATAATCAAGTAAGTTAATTTTTCGTTTTGTTCCCTTTCCAATTACTATCCCACTCTCAATCTTTGGAGAAACCTATGGCAAAGGCAAACGATCAGACTGGCGGTCGCGAACCTCAATTTAGCCTATTTGAGCTGACTGACGTGTTGTCAGGGACTGCGAGTGAGGCAACTCGGGAAAAATTGCGTAAACAGTATGAGGACCCCAATAGCGATCTTCGCAGATTTATTGCCGAGATTCAGAGAACACCTTCTCTTCTTGGTCCTATTTCAGACCACAAAATGAGTGAAAAGCCTGTCGTCATTACCCGTCAACATTTAATCGACTTTCTTCTTGGCAAAAGGCTCCCTCAAGAAGTGCTTGATCAGATGGCTCCAGACAGTGATGTGGAGCGGGTAATTTGCAATTTCGTTAAGTACGTAGCCGATCGAGGTGATCCATTTGATATTGATCTTTCCCCTGTAATTATCACCCTGCTTAACAAAGGAAAACGCCCATCAAGATCCAAAAAAAAGCAAAGGGAACAGGAACAGGCTGCCCTCGAAGCCGAAAAGAAAGTCTATGATCGCTGGTTCGAAGGGACTCGCTTTGCTCAACACTAGCTCAACGCATCTCTGTGCAAATATCTTTTGCCCAGAGATTTTTTTATATATCCTACCTCTTACTTCCTATTAGGAATATAACCCTACCATATATCGATATATGGTAGGGTTGGTTAAGTTAGAATAATTAAAGGTATGAGTAAGCTTGATTATCGCAAGCTACCTTCCGCCCAACGAAAGGATTTGATGGATCAAGTGGCAGAAGTATTGGCAGAGATTAAAACCAAAGATGAGATGCGTTTGTTTTTGCAGCGCCTGTTAACGCCGAGTGAGTACATCATGCTGGCCCGGCGATTATCGGTGGCGCAAAGATTAGTTCAGGGCCATTCATATACAAAAATTCGGGAGGACCTCAAGGTAGGCATGTCTACCATTCAATCAGTGGCTTGAATATGCAGTCGGTGACTATGCCATGCCTAAACCTAACCATGTGAAAAAGCGTATTAAGGGCCGTCGAGATAATTGGAGCATGCCGGGGAGCTTTGATGACATGCGTCATCGGTATGGTAGTAAATTTCTACTACTTAATCTGCTTCTCGATTTGTAGTAGCCCTCATTTTTTACTCAAGTACTTACCGCCCTCCGTCCTACCATATATCGATATATGGTAAGTCTGTTCCATGGGGAGAAATATTCAGGTGAATGGTTGAGGAGTTACGGAAGAACAGAAGGATTGTGAGTGCTGTCTTAAGCGCGTGCAGGGGTATTTATCTGGGACGGCGGCGGCGTTTCAGTTCGGCAACTTTTAGGCGCGCGGCTTGCCGTTCGATTAAGCCAATGGCGTCGGCTAGGGCAACTTGATCCTTAGCAGCGCGGCGCAATTCTTGGGCACGAGTGAAGGCCTCTTGGGCTTTTAGTTCATCAATATCTTCGGCTCGCTCGGCGGTATCGGCCAGCAGGCGCACCCGCCGGCCGTCGACTTCCATAAATCCGCCGGCCGTCGCCAAACTTTCTCGAGCGTCTTCTGCGTCGTCGGCGCGGTGGCGAATGGTAATTACACCGGGAGATACTAAGCCTAGTAATGGAATATGGTGCGGCAAGATGCCGCGGTACCCAGCCTGCGTGGGTACGATCACTTCATATACATTGGCTTGGAATTTCAACCCGTCGGGAGTGATAATTTCAAAAGAAAGTTCAGACATACCTTTTAATTTTTCACTTGCCACTGGCAACTTTGTTCACTTCCTCAATGGTGCCTTTCATATAGAAGGCTGATTCTGGCAAGGCATCATGCTTACCGACTAAAATTTCTTGGCAGCCGCGAATGGTATCGGCTCGGCTGACATATATGCCCGGGATACCAGAGAAAACTTCGGCCACACTAAAGGGCTGCGACAAGAAGCGCTGGAGGCGGCGGGCCCGGCCCACAACCAGCTTGTCTGGTTCGGACAATTCTTCCATGCCGAGAATGGCGATGATGTCTTGTAAGTCTTTATACCGCTGCAGAATTTTTTGGACGGCGCCGGCTACTTCGTAATGCATCACGCCCACTACATCTGGCGATAAAATCGTGGACGTGGAAGCTAAGGGGTCCACGGCGGGATAAATTCCTAGCTCCACTAATTGACGAGAAAGCACGATGGTTGAATCTAAGTGGCCGAATGCGGTGGCAGGAGCAGGATCAGTTAAATCATCGGCTGGTACGAATATAGCTTGCACAGAAGTAATGGAACCGGTCGTGGTGGACGTAATCCGTTCTTGCAATGCGCCCATTTCTTGGGCGAGGTTTGGCTGATACCCAACGGCACTAGGTAATCGGCCGAGCAGGGCTGATACTTCGGCGCCAGCTTGGGTAAAACGAAAAATATTATCAATGAAGAGGAGGACGTCTTGGCCAAGGTCGCGGAACGATTCGGCGATGGTTAAGCCAGACAAGCCCACCCGCAACCGGGCACCAGGTGGTTCGTTCATTTGACCGAAGACTAGGGCGGTTTTTTCCAACACGCCAGATTGCTTCATCTCGTGGTACAAGTCATTCCCCTCCCGGGTGCGCTCTCCTACGCCGGCAAACACAGAGATGCCGCCATGTTCAGAGGCAATGTTGTGAATGAGTTCGGTAATTAACACTGTTTTGCCGACACCGGCGCCGCCAAACAGGCCGACTTTGCCGCCACGGGTAATGGGTGCAATTAAATCAATAACTTTGATACCCGTTTCAAAAATTTCGACGGCCGTGTTTTGTTCGGTAAAGACGGGAGGAGCTTTATGAATGGGACTCCATTCGGTAAATGTGCCACCCTGGTTATCGATGGGTTGGCCCACCACATCAAACATGCGGCCGAGTGTTTGGTTGCCGACTGGGACTGTAATCGGTTGGCCAGTGTCTGTTACTTTAAACCCTCGCGGTAAGCCATCCACGGTACCGAGCGCAATGGCCCGCACTACTTGGGCGGATACATGCTGCACTACTTCTAGCACTAAGGTAGTGCCATCGGGACGTTGGATATTGAGCGCATTAAAGAGCGCCGGCAGCTGCGTGGGAAACGCCACGTCCACGACCACCCCGATAATCTGCTCAATTGTGCCTTGGTTTTTAGTCATACTGATTTCGTCTGGTTTAAGCATACTACGCCATTGCCTCGGCGCCGGAAATGATCTCGGCTAGCTCCTGAGTAATGGCCGACTGCCGGGCGCTGTTATAGGTTAACGTTAAATCCGCCGTTAAGTCCTTGGCATTATCGGAAGCGTTTTGCATAGCGATCATACGCATCGCCTGTTCGCTGGCGGCGGCCTCGAGGCTGGCCTGGTAGATCTGCACCTCAATGAAGCGCGGGACAATGTAGGCTAATAGTTCGCGCGGCGTGGGCTCGAATAGTGCATCGGGGGGTGTGGCTGAGTCGTTCAAGTTGGGTGCGGCGACGGGCAGCAGACGGCGCGTACGAATTGTTTGCTGCAGTAGCGAAACAAAATCGGTGTAGAGCAGTACCACTTCATCGCAACGATTAGCTTCAAACTCGGCCATGATAGTGCGAGCAATGGGCAACGTGTCGTCTAGGCTGGGTTGCGCTGGCCATTGTTCGTATACTCCTAAAACGTTTAGGTTCGCTTTAATTTTACTGACGAACTGTGCGCCTTTCTGGCCAATTACAATCACAGATAGCGCGCCACCTGAGGCACTTAACTGAAATAATGCCTTAAATAGGTTAGTGTTATAGGAACCGGCTAAACCGCGATCACTGCTAAATAACACAACCAGGCGGCGGTTGCCGTGGCGAGTGGCAAAGAGCGGGTGATCTTGCGGAGTGGTTAACTGCCGCAGCTTACGCAATGCTTCACTGGCACTGGCAGCGTAGGGGCGGGAATGCAGCGTGGCTTCTTGCGCCCGACGCAATTTACTGGCAGCAACCAGCTGCATGGCTTTGGTAATTTGATTAATATTTTTAACTGATTTTATTCGTCGGCGAATAGTTTGCACGTGGGCCATATGATTGCGTTAGCTCCCTGGACTACTAATGACTTGCTGCGCCGTGGCCACTAATTTTTTAATATCGGCCGCAGAAATTTCTCCTGTTTCATCAATCTTCTTTAATATTTTGGCATGTTCTTGGTGCAATGTTTCGAGCAGGGTTGATTCAACACCTGGGACTTTGTCGGCGGCGATGGCGTCAAAGACCCCGTGAGTCGCCGCAATAATAATCGCCACTTGGTCGCTGACGCTCATTGGTGCCAGCACACCTTGCTTGAGCGCTTCGGTGAGGCGCGCGCCGCGGGTAATGCGTTGCTTGGTGTCGGCATCTAAATCGGTTGAAAATTGAGCAAAAGCGGCTAGTTCGCGGTACTGAGCTAGTTCAAGCCGCAATTTTGAGGCGACGGCTTTCATCGCCTTGCTTTGCGCGCTACCACCAACGCGAGAAACGGATAAGCCCACATTAATGGCCGGCCGGATGCCCTGGTAAAACAGATCGCTTTCAAGATAGATTTGACCGTCGGTAATGGAGATGACGTTCGTGGGGATGTACGCCGACACGTCGTTGGCCTGTGTTTCAATGATGGGCAGGGCCGTTAAACTGCCACCACCTAACTCAGTCGATAGTTTGGCCGCGCGCTCCAGCAGACGTGAATGTAAATAAAATACGTCGCCGGGATAGGCTTCGCGTCCCGGTGGACGGCGCAGCAACAATGATAATTGCCGGTAGGCCCAGGCGTGCTTAGATAAGTCATCATACACAATTAAGGCGTGCTGCCCTTGGTCGCGGAAATATTCACCCATGGCGCAGCCGGCGTACGGAGCAATAAATTGTAGCGAGGCGGCGTCGGCGGCGGAAGTAGCTACTACAATCGTGGACGACAAGGCGCCGGCAGTGCGTAAGCGATCAACAATCCGGGCGACGGTGCTTTTTTTCTGACCGATGGAAACATAAATAGAAATCACGCCCGTTTTTTGGCGGTGCTGATTTAAAATGGTGTCAATCGCGATAGCCGTTTTGCCTGTCTGGCGGTCCCCGATAATTAATTCACGCTGACCCCGGCCAATGGGGATCATAGCGTCGATGGCTTTAATGCCGGTCAGCAGTGGCTCCCTCACGCTTTGCCGACTCATAACACCTGGGGCAATTTTTTCGATGGGGCTATTGTGATCACTGGCAATCGGGCCTAAGCCATCCAGCGGATTGCCTAACGGATCCACCACGCGCCCCAGTAAACCCGGGCCGACCGGAACAGATAAAATTTCGCCGGTGAGCGAGGCTCGGTCGCCGGCTCTAACAATTCGTTCATCGCCTAGCAACACGGCACTTATATGATCTTCTTCTAAATTCATGACTAACGCCCGAGCCGCTTCGCCTTTCTGACCGGTCAGTGTAATTACTTCCCCATAACCGCATTTACTTAACCCGTACACCCAAATAATGCCGTCGCTAACACGGGTGACAATGCCGGTCTCAACCATGTCGGCCGTCTGCCGTAGGCCGGTGATGGCAGCGCGTAGCTCCTCTGTTAATTGGTCCACTTTTAGTTTGGCCATTATAGCGTTGCCTTAAGTCGATTAAGTTTATACCGAATTGAAGCGTCTAGTTCACCAACGGGCGTATTGGCAATAAACCCTCCAATAATAGCGGGGTCATGCCTGATAATCGTGCCTACCGTTTTGGCCTGGGTGGCGAGGCGCAGTTTTTCACCAATGGCTTTGGTGATAGCTTGTGAGGTGGCGCGAGCCGTAGTAATGGTGACGGTGAGGTGACGGCGTTGGTGAAACAGTTCTTGCATCACATCGGCCACGAATAAATCGACTTGGCGGGTCATTTTTTGCAGGATCAAAAGCTTAGCGACAGTAGTAATAACGGCTGGCGTGGGGTGGAGCGATAGTTGGCTGGCAAATCCGCGGGCAATTTGGCGTCGTGAATATTTAGTCATACTACTTTTTTAACGAGTTGGCGCGAGCGATAGCCTGGGTGATTAATTTTTGATCTCGCTTGGGGTCTAGCTTTACTTCAATCACTGCCTCGGTGGCGTCGGCGACTAGTTGGAGAGTTTCTTTTTTTAGCTGCGCCTGCACTTCGGCGGCGTGGTGTGCCAATAAAGCTTCTCCCTGGCTAATGATTTGCTTGACCTGCGCGTGGGCGTCAACTTCAGCGGTGCGAATTACTTCGGCGGCGCGGGTTTTGCTCTGCGCTAAAATCACATGGGCTTGTGTCCGAGCGTCTTGCAGTAGTCGGCGCTGTTCAATTACTGTCTGGGCTTGAGCCTCGGCACTATCTTGAGCATTACGTAAGCCTTCTTCAATCGTTTCTCGACGATGGCGCAACATTGCTAGTAGCGGCCGGTAAGCCAGGAAACGCAGTGCCAGTAACAAGATAGCAAAGTTAATGACCTGAAATAGCAGTGCCCATACATCCAGGCCAAGCGCGCCAATGCCGCCGGCATTAGCAGCAGGTTCGGTCGCAGCGTACGCAATAAGATTTACCATAGAGTTACTCACACTGCAGTCCGCGTGATCTGTCACGGACTAGCACTGTGATCAACTAAACGAATTTTAAGATGAGGGCGATGACCAAGGAGTAAATGGCAATGGCTTCGGCAAAGGCGACCACTAACACCAATACTGTTTGTAGCTTCGGTGCAGCTTCGGGATTACGGCCGATGGCTTCCATGGCTTTAGCACCAATGAGGCCAATAGCTAGGGCAGGCAGAGCGCTACCCAACACAATGGTGACCCCTGGCATAATTTCGCGGATGATTTCTATATCCATAGAGTATTATTTCTTACGATTTAAAAGCGGGTATCGACACTAACCGCTGACTGATGAGGCTTCATGCTCTACTGATCGTACCTCATGCGAGGCAGGCGAGGAATGATTAGTAGTTGCAATCTCAAGGAAGACCAGTGTGAGCATCGTAAATACCAAGGCTTGGATTAAGCCCACGAATAACTCCAGCATTAGGAAAGGCAAGGGTGCGAGGGCGGGAGCGAGGGCGGCAATGACCACTAATAAGACCTCACCGGCAAAAATATTGCCAAATAAACGAAAGGAAAACGACAGCAATTTTGAAACATCGGATACCAGTTCGAGCAGGCCCACAAATAATAAGATGGGGTTGAAACTGAAGTACTTTTTGGCGTGCCGCAGCAGACCTAACTCTCGCACCGCATAGACTTGCGTCATGATGACGGAAATAATGGCTAGGCCAATGGTGGTATTTAAATCGGCCGTGGCGCCCCGGAAGAGCGGCACAATACCGTGGCTATTTTGGATGGTGATTGAGCCCACGCCTGGCATGAGCCCTAGCCAGTTATTTACCAGAATGAAAGCGAAGAGAGTCATGAGCAGCGGGAAAAACCGTTCCGCTTTCGCCCGGTTTTGAGTGACCTGTTCAATTAGTCCCAGAATGACTTCGCTCATGGCTTCCACTCCCTGCGTGAGCCGGCCGCCTGGCCGGATTCGCACGCTTCGCCCGGCGGCATACAACAAGGTAAAAATAATCAGGCTGCCTACCAGCGAGGCGGCCATGGTATTGGTCACTACTAGCGGCCCCAGGCGGAATATTTCTTCCGCAGCTAGTGAAATGTGTAAATCAGCCACAACCACAAGTTATAACTGTCGGATCTTACGGGCTACGCCAAGCGTGGAAACTACCATCGATACGAGCAAGGCCAGAATAATAAATAGGGGCATGGTGCCCAGTTTCTTATCCAATTGCACTCCGAGGAGAACTAAAATGAGTAACGGCGCCGCAATGACGATGCCTAGCTCTCCGGCCAGCGACCACGCGTTAAAGGTATGTGCGATGTCTGGTTTACTTTTTTTATTATTTAGTTCGTCAGTTGACATAGAGTACTAAAAAGAAGCTCGGTTCGAACTTCGTCGCCAGTGTACTAATGCACCTTGCTCTGTCAATATCGGGTGATATTGACAGGTCGCCGCTTTTACTGGCTAGTGTTACCACCTGCCTATTGGTAGAGGGGCTCTAAGCCGGGCATGCGCTTGCCTTCCATGAATTCAATCATAGCTCCCCCGCCTGTTGAAATGTGGTCGTACTTGCGCTTCACTCGTTGCTGCTCAATAGCATTGACCGTATCTCCGCCCCCGACCACCCGATACGCCGGTACCTCAGCGAGCCGCTTGGCGAGCTCGCTAGTGGCGACCGCATACGCGGGAACTTCAAACTTACCGACAGGGCCATTCCACAAGACTGTTTTAGCGGCTTGGCAGGCGATAATAATATTTTCGACGGACTGACTGCCAATATCCCAGCTGCCTACAACATCAGCTGGAATGGCATCCACACTCACCGTGGTGTGGTTACTGCCATCGGGTTCACCGATAATAACATCCACCGGCAACAGTATTTTATCAGCGTTGGCGTGCAGTAAACTCTGGGCGGCGGCAATTTCATCGGCGCCAAACCGTTCCACCGGATATTTACCCTGGGCGGCTAAAAATACGTTGGCGAGTTGGCCGGCAATACACAGAGTGTCTACCTTAGTGATTAAATCACGCAGTAAGCCGATTTTGCTGCTGATTTTAGCGCCACTGGCAATAGCAACGTACGGGTGCGCTGGCTTTGCTCGCAAGTTCTCCAATACTTGCACTTCTAGAGCTGTACGGCGCCCAGCACAGGCAGGCAACAAGTGTGGCACAAAGGCCACAGACGTGTGCGCCCGGTGACTGACGCTAAAACACTCATTCACATACACGTCGGCATTGGCGGCTAACTCATGGGCAAATTTTTCATTGCCCATTTCTTCGCGGTCATCAGTGCGCACATTAGGTAATAAAATCACGCCGCCCGGTTCCGCGCTGGTCAGGGCGGTTTCAACTTCTGGGCCAGTGAGTTTTTTGGTTTGTTTTACTTCTTCGCCGATCAATTCCTCTAGTCGGCGACGGACAGGTGCTAAATCAAAGCTCCCGTCTTGCTCTTGGGGGCGACCGAAGTGGGTCAGCAGCAAAATCTTGCACCGGCGCTGACGTAACTCATTAATAGTGGGTAGAGCAGCCTCCATCCGATAATCTTCAAACTCATTTATATTTTGGTCGTCGCCCACCGACACATTAAAATCGACGCGGACTAAGACTTTTTTCCCATCAACGGGCAAGTCGTCCAATGTTTGCAGTTTTTTCTTCGCCAAAGCCATGTTCGTATCATAGCCTATGCGCCACAAAAAAGAACCCTGCCGGATAGGAGGTTACGAGTTAGGAAATTAGAGCATTGGGGGAAGGGTTTGGTTGCTACCCTTCGCCTAATTCAATGACTTGTTCGATCAGGCGGTTGGAGTAGCCCCATTCGTTGTCGTACCAGGCGAGGACTTTGACTAGGTTACCCCCGACTACCCGGGTCATGGCTAAATCAACAATGGCGGAATGCGGGTCGCCGATGAAATCAGACGAAACGACTGGTTCGTCCGTTACGGCTACTACTCCTTTATAGAGCTGGTTATCAACGGCAGAAGTAAAGGCGGCATTTACCTCCTCAACACTCACATCTTTTTTCAGCAGAAAAGTGCAATCGGATAGTGACACCACAGGCACGGGCACCCGAATTGAAATACCATCGAATTTACCTTTGAGGGCTGGTAAGGCTTGGGTGGCTGAAATGGCAGCGCCAGTGGAAGCCGGAATTAAGTTAATAGCTGCCGCCCGCCCGCCGCGCCAATCCTTTTTACCGGGGCCATCAACAAGCGCTTGGGTGGCAGTGTAGGCATGAGTGGTAGTAAGTAGGGCTTTCTCGACCCCGAAGACGTTATGCATAATAGCGGCGATCGGCGCCACGCAGTTAGTAGTACACGAGGCATTGGAAACAATTTCTTTGCCGGTAATCTCGGCATCATTGACGCCCTTAACAACAGTAATAATTGCTGCGTCTTTGGTAGGCGCAGTAATCATCACTTTTTTTGCCCCGGCCGCGAGATGCAGCGAGGCGCCAGCGGCATCAGTAAATACACCTGTGGATTCAATCACCACATCAATCGCTAAATCTTTCCACGGTAATTTCACAGGATCCTTCTGTGCAAACACAGCCACGGTGGTGGTGCCCACCACTAGTTTGCCGTCTGCTATTTTCACGGGACGGCCATAAGGGCCATACACTGAATCATACTTAAGGAGGTAGGCCAGGTTGTCTGGTTCGCCTAAATCATTAATGCCAATCACTTCGACTTCCTCGGGATGATCGAGAGCAATTTTGAATGCGGCGCGGCCAATGCGGCCAAAACCATTAATAGCGATTCGAACCATAGAGGTAACCTAAAAGATTAAATGTATTAGCCGGTAAAAACGGTAGGTGTAACCGTAGAGTACTTTTTAATCATTTGCTCCAGTGCCACTGGGGTCAACAATCCTTCACGTGCCCCAATGTATTGCACTACTGACGTAGAATTAGCATTCCCCCACAACATGGCGGTAGGAATATCTTTGCCGGCGATCAAGGCGCTTAAGAAACCTGAACCAAAGGCATCGCCGCAGCCGGTTCGCTCCACCACGGGGGCCGGAAAAACAGTAAGATGCCAAATGGTTTTACCATCGGATGCATACGCGCCGGCCGGGCCATCGGTTACCACCATCGTCTTTATGCCCAATTGGTGAAAAGCAGCGATCAGTATTGTCACGTCGTTTTCCTTCAGGCCTAAAATCCGCTGCGCCTCTTCTCGATTAACAAAGAGTAGGTGTGTTTTGGTAAGTAGTGGCGTTAGTTTAGCCAGGCCTAGTTTTATTTGATACGTGCCGGGGTTAAAGGCGACCTTTACTGTCGGTTGCTTCTCAAGATACGTTAAAATTTGGTCATGGAGCGTGGCCACGCCTTCGCCGGATGCTGAGGTTAGATAGATCCACGACGTGGGCGCCAGGGCAGGTAAGGCGTAGTCGCGTGGTTCGTGATATACAAAAATAGTGCGCTCGGCTTGGAAATTAATAACAGCTGAAAAATTGGTGCCGCGCTTGGTATCAAAGGTTAAGTATGACGTGTCGACTTTGTTTTCGGTAAACACGTCGCTGGCTAAGTGCCCTTGGGTATCATCGCCCACAATGGTGTAAATACTGGCGGTATGGCCCAAGCGCGCCACGCCGATGGCATGATTAGCGGCATTGCCTACAGCGGGAATATCGGTTTTTTTATCAACGGCAATTTTTTCGGCGTAATCGAAACATAATCGGCAGTTTTTGCCATCAATATCACATTGCAGACCAGCGTCGCTCATTTGCAAGAATACGTCCTGCGTCGTGTCGCCGATTGCCACCACATCAAACTTTTTATTCTCGTCATTCATACTGTATTTTTACATATCTTAATTATCGCCCTCTAAAACCTTACTGTACCTTAGCCCGGCCGGTACTTCCAAATAACCCCATTTTGGCGACAACCACAGCCTGCACGGCGTCGCGGGCTGGCCCCAGTATTTCCCGAGTATCAATTTTATCATGAGATTGTTGGTAATACGCTTTCACGGCCGCATCAAACGCAATCCGCAGCTCAGTATCGACGTTAATTTTACACACATTACTCGTCGCTACTTGCTGCAAGTGATCATCAGCAATTCCGGAAGCACCATGCACCACTAACGGTAATTGGGGCACAACGCGTTCAATTTCAGCCAGGAGTTCAAAGCGAATATATTCTTGGCCGGTAAATGCACCGTGGATAGTGCCCACGGAAACGGCGAGTGCGTCCACTTTAGTTGCGGCCACAAACTGGGCGACATCGCGAGGATGAGTAAACATATCGTCCGGGGTTTTTGCGCCGCCAAGTTTTAAGGCGCCTTCGGTGCCTAAAATTGCACCCAGTTCCGCCTCGACCCATACGCCGCGATCATGGGCATACGCCACGACCTCTTGGGTAATACGAATATTTTCTGGTAGCGGCTTAGTAGAAGCATCAATCATAACGGAGGTGTACCCGGCGTCAATACACTGCTTCACTAGTTTTACGTCTTTGCCATGGTCGAGGTGCATGATTACCGGTGCAGTGGTAGCGTTAGCCAGCGTTTTAATTATGGCGGTGATTACTGGTAGGCTGGCGTACGCAATGGCGCCTTCGGAAGTTTGCACAATAACCGGGGAAGCAGCTGCTGTGGCAGCTCCAATAATGGCCTGGGTTAGTTCGAGGTTAGAAGTATTAAAGGCGCCAATGGCGTACTGCATATTAAATGCTTGCGCCATGTATTCATGAGGACGAACTAGCATATTTACGCGTGAGCAGCTTGAATAATTTTAATAATCTCGACAAAATCCAACGGATGTAGCGACGCTCCGCCCACTAAGGCGCCATCAATACCGGGTTCGGCCATCAGTGTCCCAATCGTTTTAGGAGTGACGCTGCCGCCATATACAATCCGCAGGCGCTCGGCTACATCATTACCAAAACGTTCGGCAGTAATTTTACGCAGCAGCAGCATGCTACCAGCGACGTCGGCTGGTGCGGGCGTTTCCCCCGTGCCGATGGCCCAGATCGGTTCATAGGCAACAACAAATTTAGATATGGCTACTCGCGTAGTTTTGCTTAGTAATACTCCCATCTGCAGTGATAGTTTTTCGCGCGCTTGATCAGCTTGCCGCTCAGCTAATGTTTCACCGATACAGATAATTGGCGTAATACCATGCTGTAACAAAACGTCGGCTTTGTGTTGCACAATTTCATCTGTTTCCCCCGTCAGGGCGCGCTGTTCGGAATGACCCACAATACACCAGGTAACGAGCGATTCCAATTGTGAAACGGATACTTCGCCGGTCCATGGGCCTTTTTCTTCCCAATGCACGTTCTGCGCACCTAACTGCAGTTTTTCACTACCGTGAATAGCCTCCTTTACGGCCGGTAGTACCGGATATGAGGGGCACAGCACCACGTCGGTGGTGAGTTTTACGTCTTTAAGTAGCTTACGGATGGCAATGGCAGCTTCGGTACTAGCCTTATGGGACAATTCCATTTTCCAGTTAGCAATTACCACGGGACGACGTTCCATGGGTCAAGTGTAAAGTTAAATGGGCAAAGTTCAAAGTTTTACTTCTTGTAACTGGACTACTCACAACTAATAGGTTTTCAGTCCGCCTACGACATGCATTTTTTTCATCAGTGACTCCTACCCGGCGGCTATGGACTAAAAACCTATCAGTTGCTCGTCCGGGAAAATTGCGCCTTGAAAATTATATTGCCCTTGGGAGTTTTTGCTCGCGTAAGAAGGCGGCGGATTCTTCGGGTAAGGCCGTAGTAATTTCGAGGCCAGAGCCGATTTCAAAACCGCCCCAAATATTTAAACGCGGTGTGATTTGAATATGCCAGCGGAAGTGTTTGAATTTTTCTTTATCGCACACAAAGCCGGTTTCATCACATGGTGCAGATAAGATGTAATAGTTGTAGGGCGGATCGTTTAAACCTACATACAACCGGCCTAGCGCTTGCTGCATGGCTTCGGCTAGTAGTTCGCGCTGGATTGGGCTTAGGTTTTCAAAGAAAGGCTCGGGGTTGCGTGGCATGATCCACACTTCAAACGGCACCCGGGAAGCAAAGGGGCAAAAAACGGTAAAGGCTTCATTTTCCCAAATGATTCGCTCCCCTTTTTCATGTTCGAACTTTAGCAGGGCCTCGTAGCCTTCTTGGCCGTGTTTATTAGCATAGCGCTCGGCGCCTAAGAGTAAGTCTTGGATATCGTCAGGTAGCACTGGGACAGTAAAAATTTGATGGTGGGGGTGTTCGAGCGAGCCGCCGGCAGCGGGGCCGTGATTATTAATGATTTGAATGTAATTCACCGATGGCTTGCTTTTGAGCTGCCGATAGCGCAACACCAAGGCCTCTAGCTGCAGGGATAATTGACGGATGGTTTGCAGCGGTTCAATTTGGTTATGGGCGCGGGTGGCTAAAATTTCGTGGTAGCCGACTGCTTCCATGGCACGGTACGGCCCAACTTGCCAGCTGCGAAAATCATCGGCGGGGTAGAAGGCAGGGTATTTATTACCAAAAATGTGGACTTGCCAGGTATCGGGATCGTCTGGCAGACGCAATACATCAGGTTCTTGAGGAAAATTAGCTAGATTGCAAAAGGGGCAGTTGTCTTTGTATTTGGGCAGCGCCGCGGGCTTAGGCCGCTGGGTAGCAAAATCGTGGGGGCGCTTGGATCGCCCGGTGGCTACCACGCTCCACTTGCCAGTGATCATATCCTGGCGCAGTTCGCCTGTATCTTTTTTTATCTTTTCCATAGTGGCACTTCTCTACCGCTTCTTATATATGCCTTTCCAGATATTTAAGCGGACGACAACGACTTCTTTAAACACTTCAATGTACGCTTTCTTGGATACTTTACTATCCGGATCATTCACCCAACGAATTGGACGTTCCGCAATTTTGTAGCCCCGCTGGCGAGCCACGGCTAGCGCCTCTACATCAAACGCCCAGCGATCAATGGTTAAATACGGAAACACATCGCGTGTGACGTAATCGGCAAACATCTTAAAGCCAGCCTGCGTGTCTTTAATGCCTCGTACGGCCCAGAATTGAATCCACAAGTTGCCTAAGTCCCCTAGCTTTTCTTTCCACCATGGTTGATGCGTGGCAATGTTAGCACCGGCCACATCGCGGGAACCAATTACGACGTCATAGCCCATGTGAAAAAATGGCAGAAACTGCTCCACATGATTTAAGGTGGTGGAGTTATCTGCATCCATAAACAGACGGTATTTACCAGTGACATGCAGCATGCCGTAGCGCACGGCGTAACCCTTGCCTCGGTTCCCGCCATATTGGAGCAGCCCAACGCGAGGTTCAACAATAGCCGTTTCGCGTACCAAATTAGCCGTGCTGTCACGCGAGCCGTCGTCCACTACCGCCACTTCCCAGGTGTAGTTTTGCTTTAATAAATAGGCAACCACTGCCTTAAGGGTGTGTGGTAAACGCTTCTCTTCGTTATATGCCGGAATAACAACGGATAAAAAAATTGGGGTGTCGTTTGGTTCATTTTTCTTTACGGCCACCGGCAATGCCGCCTTGTTTGTGGTGCGCCACGGAGGGATAGGTGCGGGAACAGTATTCTTCTTTTTTTGACTGATACTAGCCACCATGGCTTTAGTATACACGAAAAAATACATGCGCTTCATCTGGCACTCCTTCTCGCCGCGACTACGACTTGCAAATTTTTACATTAATGATTCCCGCCCGACGGCTATGCGCCTCGAAGGAGCTGCCAGATGCGCACAGAGGACAAGAGGATTGGAAGAAAATGGAAATAAAAAAACCGCTGTGAGAGAAAAATTTTCTCAAACAGCGGAAACAAATGGTAAAGAACTAAGCTGTGAGCACGGCGGACAGGTTGTTGGCACGAAAGTCATTGTCGAGCCCGAAGTAGCTCCACCACCACTTGCCATAGTTCCAGCACAGGTAAAGCACACACCGGCGGCCGTGCGGAGACCGCAGAATAGTGCCGTCAATGAAAATAAAGCGGGTGTGTTTTTTAACCGGCTCTTTCAAGCTCTCGGGGATCAGGTGCTGATTTTCCCAGAGAGTTTGGAGTATGCCAGCATCAAGACGGATCTGCCCGGATTGCTTCAGGCGGGAAAGTTTCTCCTCACCCTTGATCTCCAATTCACCATCCTTAAGGCAATCGACAAAAGTGACCTTGGTGAGGTCAATCTCGGTTAGTGCCTGTGAGCGCTGGTCTTGCTCGCTTTCTTCGATGTTCCAACCCGCAGCGATAAACTCGGCTGGATTAAAAGGTTTGGTGCGATCGATAGAAATTACCATGCACACACTCCTTCAAAATTGATTTTGAACGTACTCAACTATACCACCTTTTGGTATGGAACAAATATACTTTACTACCAGAATCCTACTTTGTCAAGTGTGTTTGCAGTATGAGTCGGGCGGCTTCCATGTGAGCGTCTTCTTTTTTGCCGCCTTCTTGCCGGATTTGTTCATCGGCTGACCAGCTGGTTAACGTTTCATCAACTTCCTTGATTGTTAGGGTGGGAAATCCTGCTTGCAACTTAGTAATAAAATCGCGGGTGAGATGCGTTTGTTGGGAAGGATTACCGGATAAACTAATCGGTACTCCAATTAAAATGGTACCTACTTTTTCCTGATCGATAATTTTTTTAAGAAGCGAAAGCACATCGTGTTGTTTTTGATCAATCACACTATGGCGCAAGGCCAGGTTTTCATCTGGATCCGTAATGGCAATGCCAATGTAGCGAGTACCGTAATCGAGGGCGAGTATCATGTGGCTTATATAGAGCTAGGCCGTTAATACGATTGGGCCATCGACTGTAATAGCCACCGTGTTTTCTTCGTGGGCAGCTACATTGCCGCTAACTGTTTTGACCGTCCAGCCATCGGGCATAAATTGCACTTCGGGGTCGCCGATAGTGACCATGGGTTCAATCGCAATTACTAAGCCTGGCTCTAAGGGTATACCACTGCCTGCTCGGCCAAAATTAGGTACTTGCGGCTCTTCGTGCACGGCGAACCCAACCCCGTGGCCCACCAGCTGATGCACCACGCCTAAGCCTTCGGCTTCAATGTATGAGCCAACAGCGTGGCCAATATCTCCTACAGTGTTGCCCACTTGTGCGGCGGCAACGCCTCGCGCCAGCGCTTCGCGGGTAACGCGGAGTAAATGATCTGTTTCATCACTCATTTTGCCTACGCCAACGGTCCGCGCGGCATCCAAATACAGTCCTTGGTACACCATACCTAAATCTAACCCCACAATATCGCCAGCTTGTAATTTGGCATTACGGGCTGGAATACCATGCACAACGGTGTCATTTACGGACAAGCACACCGCCAGCGGATAGGGCGTGTGCCCTGCCGGCGCGTAGTGTAAGAACGCAGGCACGGCATTGGCTTCAGCAATTAATTTTTGAGCGAGAGCATCTAGTTCCCATAACAGTTTGCCTTCCACGGCAGCGTCACACAGTTGCTTTAGAATGGCGCCCATGCGCTTACCCCCCTCGTGCATTACTGCAATTTGATCGGGAGATTTCTTTTTGATCATGTGCTGTATTCGTTTATGAAGTCCATTACTTCTCGATGTACTTCTTCAATGGCGCGCTTACCGTCGATTTGTTTACCCATACCCTTAAGCAAGTACTGTTTGATAACGGGGTAGGCACGATCGATATACTGTTGCCAGCGAGCTTCAAACTTAGCTGGATCATCATCGGCGCGCTTGCCAATAGTCCCGCCTACTTCTAAACAATGTTTTTCATCGGCTTCATGAATAATGGCAAAGCTGGGGTGAATACCTAAGCAGAAGCGGCGAATGGAGTTGCGGCGTTCCATTTCAGCCCGGTCGATATCTAGCGCAATCACGAGTGGTTGGCCGTAGCCGTTGTCTATAAAAAACTTATCAATAATTACGGCTTCTTCTTCGGTGCGGGGCGAGCCATCAAAAATAATGCCTTTACCGTCTTTCAAATGGTCCGAAATGGCGGCAATCACGATTTTGGCAGCCAGGCTCGGTGGAGCAAAGAGGCCGTTGTCGACCAATGCCTTCACTTCGTGGCCAAGTGGCGTGTCTTGGTTAGATAGATCGCGCATGGCGTCACCGGTACCGAACCGATCGTACCCGATTTTATCCGCTAGTAATTGTGACTGCGTGCCCTTACCGGCTCCGGGCGGGCCCATGACGTAGATAACTTGTGGCAATTTCATATGCATAGGTAGCTTCTAAACAAATAAAAGTGAACGAATAAAAAGGTGTTGCCCGAGGGGCAACAGTGGTTGATGACGATTGGGCCAGATGGCGCGCAATTTAAGGCAATGCTTCATACGCTCTGTTTTAAGAAAATCCTTCGTACTCTCGAATAGTTAATTGTGATTCAATTTGCTTCATTGTTTCCAATACCACTGAAACGACGATGAGTAAGGCGGTGCCACCGATGGTGAGTGTGGTAAATCCGGTCACGCCTTGCACAATCAACGGCAAGACCGCAATTAACCCTAAGAACAGCGCACCGGTTAGCGTGATGCGGTTGATCACGTACTTTAAGAAATGAGCCGTTTGCTTACCGGGCCTGATCCCAGGAATGAACCCACCTTGCTTTTGAATGTTTTCGGCAATGTTGTGGGGATCAAAGGTGACAGAGGTATAAAAGTAGGTAAAGACAACGACTAACACAAAGTAGGCGATGCCGTAGAACCACTGATCTTGAAAGAGATTCACGACACCCTGGGCGGCGCGAGCCACCGTGGCTGATTTCACGCCTAGTAAGAAGTTAGCGATGACGCCAGGAAAGAGCATGATCGACAGCGCAAAGATAATTGGGATCACACCGGCTTGATTCACCCGCAGCGGTAAATGGGTGGACACGCCACCAAACATGCGGTTGCCCCGCACGCGCTTAGCGTAGCTGACAGGAATTGATCGCTGGCCTTCGGTGACAATAATAACCCCAGCAATAACCACGACGAAGACGGCTAAGAATGCCAGATAGGTTAAGGTCTGGTCAGCAGTGAAAGTGGAAAATGTTTGAGCTAAAACTCGTGGTAGACGGCTAATAATACCAACGAAGATTATCAGCGAAATACCGTTGCCGATCCCCTGTTCCGTAATTAATTCACCGAGCCACATTAAGAACACAGTGCCGGCGGTGACCGTAATAATCGTTACCATTAGTTCCCACGGCGTAAACGAAATCCCGGCGGTGTTTTGAGCCAGGACGCCGCGCTGTAATAAATTAATAAAGCCAAAAGCTTGCAAGGCCGCTAACGGTACGGTGAGTAAGCGTGTCCATTGATTGATTTTCCGACGTCCCGCTTCGCCTTCCTCTTTTTGCATTTCTTCTAGACGCGGCACGATCATGGTGAGGAGCTGCATCACAATCGACGCTGTAATGTATGGGCTGACACCCAACATCATGACGGATAAGTTCGACAAGCCACCACCCGAAAAAATATCGAGCAAGCCGAAGAGTTGGTTACCTTTGAATAGATCGTGCAGGCTTTCTGGTGGAATACCCGGGACAGGGATAACGGCGGCAATGCGGAAGACGATCAAGATACTAAGTACCGTTAAAAATTTCCGTCGAAGATCCGGTAGTCGAAATGCTACTAGAATTTTTCGCCAATCAATCATGCTCCAAAGGTAAAGCTAAAAGATAAAAGTGTGAAATAAAGAGAGGAGATACCCATGCGCGACACCATTACTTTACGCTTTAAGCTTTTCGTTTTTCGCTACAATGATTTCGATCTTGCCGCCAGCCTTTTCAATCGCGGCGATAGCGCCCGGGGTGGCAAAGTGAACGCGGACGGTTAATTTGCTGGGTGGCTTGCCACTGCCCATTAATTTTACCGTTTGGTACTGGCGTGAAATGAGGTTGAGTTCTTCTAAGCGAGCGGGGCTAACGATACTGTTAGCCGGAAAGTCACTCAAGGCACGGATAGTGACGGCTTCGGGCTTGACCACTTGCGACGCAAACTTTTGCTTGCTACCACGAGATTTCGGTAAGCGCATATATAATGGTGTTTGACCACCTTCGAAACCGGACTTACTGGAATAGCCCGCGCGCGATTTTTGACCTTTCTGACCACGGCCAGATTTGGCACCACGGCTGCCCCAGCCACGACCCACGCGCTTTTTGCGACGAATAATTTTTTCTAAAGTATGTAACGACATATGATTAATGAATAATGCTGCCCAGCGCCTTAATGGCCGCGCGAGCATTGCTGGCACGATTACTGGAACCGAGCGTCTTGGAAACTAAATTCTTAATTCCAGCTAAATCAGCGACAGTACGCACGGTCCCACCGGCAATAACACCAGTACCGGCACGGGCGGGCTTTAAGAACACCACGGCGCCATTAAATTTGGCGGTGACGGGGTGAGGAATGGAACCGTCTTTTAAAGTAACGCGCACCACGTTTTTGGTGGCTTGATCTTGCGCTTTTTGAATGGCTTGCTGAACGTCTTTGCTCTTACCCATGCCAAAGCCAACGCGGCCGGCTCGGTCGCCTACCACAACACTGGCACGGAAACGGAAACGGCGACCACCTTTAACCACGCGAACCACGCGAGCAATGTCTAGCACTTGGTGATCGTACTGACGTTGATCGCCACCTAAGGCAAAGGTGTGGCGACGGCCTCGATTCGAGCCTTGCTGATTGTGTGTGTCGTATGCCATAAAGTAATTGCTTAGAAATCTAGCCCGCCAGCTCGTAATGCCTCTGCCACTGCTTTGACGCGGCCATGGTACACGTACCCACCACGATCAAACACAACTTTGCTAATACCGAGTTTCACGGCAGCTTGCGCAGCGGCAGTACCGGCAGTCTGGGCTTGTTCCACCTTGGTAGCCTTGGCGGCTGGTTCGGTGTTCATGGTTAAGAGGGTGCGGCCGGTATCGTCATTAATAAATTGCAGGGTCAAGCGGCGAGCACTGCGAAATACGCTCACGCGAGGACGATCGGCGGTGCCACGAATACGAGCGCGGAGGCGGTGGTGTCTTTTTTTGCGGCGAAGTTGAATCATAACAATATATAGAATTAGGCCGTAGTACCAACAACCTTGCCCACCTTGCGGCGGACAATTTCACCGACATAGCGCACACCCTTACCTTTATATGGCTCTGGGGGACGCAGCTTACGGATGTCGGCAGCGATTTGGCCCACCTCAACAATGTCAGGGCCGGTGATGGTAATAAATTCTTTTTCAACGGTAAAGGTAATTGTTTCGGGCGCTTTAATTTTAATCGGATGCGAAAACCCTAAGGCTAATTCTAGGTCTTTGCCTTTCAGCGCTGCGCGGTAGCCGACGCCTTGTAATTCTAATTTCTTGGTAAAACCTTCGGCGACGCCCTTAACCATATTGGCGACGCGTGCGCGGGTAGTGCCCCACAACGCACTGGCTTCCTTGCTGTTTTTAATTACTTCGCACTGAATTACCTGATCAACAACGGCCACCTTAATATGGGGGTGGGTACGGAAATTCAACGTTGCCTTTTTGCCCGCGACAGTAACATTGCGGCCATCAATAGTGATGGTAACGCCTTCGGGCAATGAGATCGGTTGTTTTCCAATACGTGACATAGAGAATTATGTAGAATACGTTACTTTACCAAATTTCGCAAATAAGCTCGCCGCCCACGCCTTCTTGGCGGGCCTGGCGATCATCCATTAACCCTTTCGACGTGGAGATCACGACCATACCAATACCATCGAGTGAATATGGGATATCGGTTTTGGCAGCGTAGAGGCGTTGCCCGGGTCGGCTTAAGCGTTTCAGACCGTGGATGCGGGCGGCACCGTCTTCGTCGTACTTGAGCGAGATAATCAATTTGCTGATGGGCCCTTCCTGCACCCGGTACGACGCGATCAATTCTTTTTCTTGTAGCAGGCGAGCCAGGCTTTCCTTAAAGCGTGAGTAGGGCACCATGACGCGCTTCTTATCTACGTTCTGCGCGTTAATGATGGTATTGAGCATGTTAGCAATAGTGTCCATATGATTTTCTTACCAAGAAGACTTACGAATACCAGGGATAAATCCTTTTTCCGCATTTTCCCGGAAACAAATACGGCAGAGGCCAAAATCACGCATATACCCGCGCTTACGTCCACACATTTGGCAGCGTCGAACTACCCGAGTAGAAAACTTCGGCTTCTTTCGACTTTTTGCAATTTGAGCTTCTGTTGCCATATATACGTGGGTCGTGACTTAAGAGTTAGCTGGAAGCGTGGGGCTCTTTTTGGCGTGCTTGGCTTCTTCACGAGCGCGGCGTGAGGCGGCAGTATCTAGGGCTACTTCATCTTCGGCGCTAATCGTGGTTAACGGGAACCCGAGGCCGCGGAATAGCGCTTCGCCTTCCGCGTTATTCGTGGCGCTGGTCACAAAGGTGACTTCCACCCCGAAAATGACATCGGTTTTTTCCGGATAAATTTCTGGAAACGGTAGATGTTCTCGTAACCCAACGCTCAAGTTGCCGCTACCATCAAGGCTTTTGATGCTGATACCACGGAAATCACGGACGCGAGGCAAGGTAATGTTCACAAAACGAGTGACAAAATCTTCCATCCGTTTGCCGCGCAGAGTGACGCGGTACCCAACGAGGTTGCCCTGGCGGACGTTGAAGCCAGCCACCGCTTTACGAGCATGGCGAGCGTGTGGTGTTTGCCCAGTAATAGCTTGCATGTCGCGGATGACGGCTTGGGTGTGAGCCGCGGTATCGCGTTGCTTGCCGACGCCTACGTTTAACACTACCCGCTTAATTTTAGGGACGGCGTGAATGTTGCTTTGGCCTAATTTTTTTTGCAACGCTTGATACTGTTTGGTAAATAATGATGCCATACGATTAGCTGGTTAGCTTACTAGGAATAACTTCTTGGCATTTTTTGCAGACTCGTTCTAGCGCTCCTTCGGCAGTACGACGGCGAAGGACGCGCGTGCCCTTTCCACAGGCGGGGCAGACTAACTGGACGCTGGCAATATTGAGCGGGGCAGCTACCACCACGCGTTGGCCTTTTTCACCAGCACGCTTGGGACGAACATGCTTCTTCACCATGTTCACACCTTCGACTAAAATCCGGCCAACTTGAGGCAACGTAGCTAAGACCCGGGCCTTTTTGCCACGATCTTTGCCGCGCAAGATACGGACGGTGTCACCGCGGCGGATAGTCATTTTTACTTGTTGGGTTAATGGAGCCATATAATTACCAAACTTCAGGAGCTAAAGAAACAATTTTCTGATACCCACGGGCGCGAACTTCACGAGCAATGGGCCCGAACACGCGCGTCCCGATCGGTTCTTGGCTTTCCTTCTGTAAAATCACGGCAGCGTTTTCGTCGAAGCGAATGGCTGAACCATCGGCACGACGGTGCTCCTTGCGGACCCGCACCATCACCGCGCGTACGACTTCACTCTTTTTGACGGAACCGCGAGGTTCAGCAATCTTCACCGAAGCCACAATCACATCACCTAAAAAGGCGTAGCGACGACCAGTGTTGCCCAATACCCGAATCACCTGGAGCAACTTGGCTCCGGTGTTATCGGCGACGGCTAACATTGATCGTTCATGAACCATATTATTCTTTGGGGCTTACGGGGACGATAATCCAACGCTTGCGACGAGAGATCGGGCGATGTTCCCGAATCTGCACTTTTTCACCAATCTGAGCCGTATTGGCTGGATCATGCGCTAAGTAGGTTTGAGTGACGTTGGAGCGCTTGTGGTAGCGAGGATGCATCTTCACGTGATGCACGGCTACAGCCACGGTCTTGTCACCAGAACGACGCACCACTTCCCCATCGAGAGTACGTGGGGTGCGAGGCTTATTTGGGGTGGTGGGGGTAGATGTCATAAAAGATAGAGTATGGGCTTAGGCAGCACTAGAATGCAAATTTTTGGTGGCTGATACGTTCAGTACTGTCTGCGCTCGGGCAATGTCCCGGCGTAAATATCCCAAGCGAGCGTGGTTCTTTTCCTTACCAGTGCGAATCGCTTCGCGGACGGCAAAGTACTCAGCCTGCCAGTTCATCAGTTGTTGCTGGAGGGCAGCGGCGTCTAAATTGCGGACTTCTTTCGCTTTCATATAATTAGCCGATTTTTTTAACGAATCGAGTCTTAATGGGCAACTTATGGCTGGCTAAGCGCAATGCTTCCCGGGCAGTGGCTTCATCGACGCCATCCATTTCAAACAAAATCCGGCCGCGGCGTACAGGCATAACATAGTGATCGACGGCACCTTTACCTGAACCCATGGGGACTTCCTGACCTTTTTTAGTAATGGGCTTATCGGGGAAAACGCGGATCCAAATTTTGCCGCTGCGCTGCACAAAACGGGTCATAGCACGTCGCGCTGCTTCCATCTGGCGGGCAGTGATCCAGCGATTCTCTAACGCCTTTAAACCGAACTGGCCGAAGTCAATCGTTTGTGCACCCTTGGAGGCACCGTTGACGGTTCCTTTTTGTTGCTTGCGATGTTTGACACGGCGCGGAGTAAGCATACTGGTTATTTCTTATGGCCGGCTTTATCGGCTAAGGAGCTGCGACGAGGCCGGGCAATCTTGGGTTGCACCACGCTCTGGCGGCGTTCGCCTGGCTTTTCTTCTTCGCCCACCCCTAATTCACCGCGGTTAATCCAGACCTTTACCCCAATGGTGCCGTAGGTGGTAAACGCAGTGAGCTGGGCGTAGACAATGTCAGCGCGGAAGGTGTGCAACGGTACGTTGCCGTCGGCTAACCATTCAGTGCGAGCAATTTCGGAACCATTTAAGCGACCAGCCACTGCTACGCGAACCCCTAAGGCACCGGCTTGCATGGCGCGAGTCACGGCATTCTTTAAGGCGCGGCGGAACGGCATACGACGTTCAACTTGGTCCACAATTTGAGTGGCGACGGCGGTGGCATCGGTGTCGGGGTTGCGGACTTCTTGGACGTTAATCCGAATTCGGCCTTTGCCGCCGAGGAGCCGCTTTAACTCCTTTTGAATCTTTTCAATTCCCGATCCCCCACGGCCGATCACCACGGCTGGACGGGAAGTATGGATGGTTAAGACCGTTTCTTTTTGGTCGCGAGTAATTTCTAAACGAGAAATGGAAGCCGTGCGTAAGTTCAATTCAAAATAGCGTCGGATGCGCAAATCAGAAATAAGCCGGGCGCGGAACTCGGGATCTTTATCGGCAAACCACTTTGGATCCCATGATCGTGTGATGCTGCCGACGCGGATAATGGCTGGATGTGTTTTTCGTCCCATAGAAGTATATAAAATTAGCCGATGCTCTTACGACGATGCCCCTTGGTGGAATCACCCTTCGGCATGACGCTCATTTTGCCACGTGCTTCTTCTTGCTTGCTTTTGTGCTTAACCGCACCTTCGGGCTTGGTTTCATCCTGCGGCACAATGGTGTCTTCATGGACGGCGCTACCAACCGTCCCGGCGGCAACGTCAGCGGCGGTGAATTCTTCGATTTGAGTCTTGCGCTTGGACTTTTTAATCTTGCCTTCGCTCTTGGTGTCCGTAACCACTATCGTGACATGGCTCGTGCGCTTCAAAATAGCGTGGGCCATACCCTTGCTCACTGGGCGGAACCGCTTGAGAGCAAAACCACCGTCAATAATAATATCGGTGACACGCAGGTTTTCGACGGGGATGTCGTAATTGTGCTCTGCATTGGCAATGGCACTCTGTAATACCTCGTGCAAAATTGCGGGGGCTTGGCCAGCCATAAAGCGCAGCTGGGCGGCAGCATCTTGGGCAGACAAACCTCTAATGGCGCCGCGGAATTGACGGATTTTGCGGGGGGCCATACGGGCATTACGATGAGTGGCTTTGATATTCATAGTCGTTATTCTTTAGCTGGCGCTTTGGCGGCAGTGGCAGCAGCAGCGGCAGCCATTTCGGCTTCCTTCTGCATCCGACCACCGTGGCGAACGAACTTACGCGTTGGTGAAAATTCACCGAGCTTATGCCCAACCATTTCTTCAGTCACCAAGACTTCAATGTGTTCACGGCCATTGTGTACGCCAAATCGGAACCCAATCATTTCGGGATAAATCGTACTCGAACGCGACCAGGTTTTAATCATGGTGCGATCCCCGGCTTTGAGATTCTTAATTTTCTCTAACAGCTTCGGGTCGATAAATGGTCCTTTTTTCAGTGATCGTGACATACGTTATTTCTTTTTCTTCTTAGGGCGGCGATTCAAAATTAATGGGTCAGAGTACTTGCCAACGGAACGAGTCTTCACACCCAAGGCTGGCTTGCCCCATTTGGTTTTGGGGTGCGGCATACCAATGGGCTGGAGTCCTTCACCCCCACCGTGGGGATGATCAACCGGGTTCATGGCCTTACCACGTACTTGTGGTCGGCGACCTAAGCGGCGTACGCGACCGGCGGAACCAATGCGTTCCAACCATTTATCAATGTTGCTGGCGACCCCCAGCGTGGCATAGGCTTCGCGTGGAATCAAGCGGATTTCGCCGGATGGCATCTTGAGCTGCACGTATTGGTCCTTCACGTCCATCATAATGGCGCTGGTGCCAGCGGAACGCATCAAGGCGCCACCGCGGCCCGGACGCAGCTCCACATTAAAGACAGTCAGACCGGGAGTAATGTTTTGGAGTTGCATGCGGTTGCCTGGCTTTTCGGGTGTCTTAGCGTCAGTGACCACTTCATCGCCGGCTTTGGCGCCATCCCATGCTAGGTGGTAACGACGTTCGCCATCAGCGTATAGCATCAAGGCGACGAACGCGGAACGATTGGGGTCGTATTCTAACCGTTCAACGCGGGCAGGAATGCCGGCTTTGGAGTAATTGAAATCAATCACGCGTAGGTTGCGCTTGGCGCCACCACCGCGATGGCGGGTAGTAATTTTACCTTCGGAGCCACGACCACTAATGCGCTGCTTGGATCGCACCAGCGGACGATGTGGTTTGCCTTTGTGCAACTCACGTCGATCAACAATCGACATGTTTTTGCGCGCACTTCTGGTTGATTTGTAAATCTTAATAGGCATAGCGTGGTTTAGACGGATAGATCAATAGTGGCGCCGGCTGGCAAGGTGACATACACCTTTTTCCAGGCATTGGTCATACCAGTGGAGTTGCCACGGCGGCGCTGCTTGGGATTCATGTGCAATGATCGTACGGAACGCGGCGTGACTTTGTAGCGCTCCTTGATAGCAGCAGCGACTTGGCCTTTGCTCGCAGACAGGCGCACGCGAAACGCGACGGTAGTGAGTGAGCCTTGTTGCCCAACTGATTTTTCCGTCACTAAAGGCGTGAGGTTAATCTGACCAGCCATAGGGCTCATGGGTGTTATCTCGGCAGCAGTTGGTTTCTTGGCCGTAGCTTTTTTTGCCGGTTCATTAGCTGCTTTCTTTTGGTCTTGGCCAACGATCTTTTTAGTGAATGACAATAATGACATATAGGTTACTTAGCGCGCTTAGTGCCGCGAACGCTGGTGCGTTTCTCGAGCGTGGGTAATGCAGCTTCATCGATCCAAATTTCACGGGCACCAATGACATCAATGATAGTGGCTTGGGCGATCGACTTCACCGCCACGCGTGGGACGTTACGGCCGACGCGGGCTAAGTCACGATGTTCAGGAGCCACTAAGATTAACAAACCGTGTGTGTCTTTCGGTAGGGCTGCCACAAATTCTTTGGTCTTCGTTGGTAACGTAGCGCCAAACGTAACGACAGCTAGCTTTTCTGCTTTAGCAGACACCAGCAAGGCACCAGCAAAAGCACGGCGAGCCATGGCCATCGGCAACGGCAACACCCGGGTTTTGCGCGTCCGTGGACCAAACGCCACGCCACCACCAACCCAAATTGGTGAACGAATGGACCCATGACGTGATCGGCCAGTTCCTTTTTGTTTCCATGGCTTGCGGCCACCACCCCGGACTTCGGAACGATCTTTGGTGTGGGCGCGGCGGATTCGAGTGCGGCGCTGCAAGGTGTGCACCGCCTGCGCTAACAGCTTAGGCGACGCTTCGGTCTGTAAGTATTCCGGCAGGGCTACGGTCGTAGTCTTCTCCACGCCAAAAGTGCGTCGAGTCAGCTTGGTTGGTGTGGCAGGGGTGGTCGCTTTCGTTTTCATATGCACAGGATTAGGCTTCGATGCTTCTGACTTCAACTAAGCTGCCACGGCGGCCGGGTAAGGCGCCTTTAATGGCCAGTAAATTCTTAGCTGCGTCCACGGCGACGACTTGTAAATTTTTAACCGTTACTCGATCGCCACCCATGCGGCCAGCCATGCGCTTGCCTTTGGTGACATGCTGAGGAAATCGACTACCGATTGAACCAGGTCGACGAGAGTTTAACCGATGCCCGTGACTGGCTGGACCACCTTTAAATCCATGTCGCTTCACCACGCCTTGAAATCCTTTACCTTTGGATACGCCAACGACTTCAATCATGTCGCCAGGGTTAAATTGTTCTACCGTGGCCTGCGTGGCTTCTTCGGGTAGCTCGGCGGCAAATTCGCGGCGGGCGGTATACTTCTTTCCATCTTGTTTTACCTTCTCTCTTGGTAAAGCCAGCTGGACAGCTGCATACCCATTTTTTGCTTCTTCGCGGCGCAGGGTGATGGTATTGGGTTCGGCACAAATCAAGGTAATAGGAACAACCTCACCAGCCGGTGAGAACATTTGGGACATACCTACTTTTCGACCCAGCAATGCTTTCATAATCAGAATTAAACCAAAAAACCACTCGCTTAAATTACGGGAGGTTTGAAGCTAACCCTGCTAGAGTGGCCCTGGAATGTTTCTTCTCCGTCGCCCTTCGATAAGGCTCAGGGTAAAGGCATCATCCATGACGTTCTAAGAGGTTATGAGGACTATAAACTATGACGTTATAAAAGTCCAGCCTGGCTAGCTGATTAGCCAGATAGCTTATTGGCTTATTAGGAAAAAAGACGGTTAATTCTGGATATGGCCATTAAATGACGTCTTCCCTGGCCTCCGAGAGAGTGGGACCAACCGGAGTTTCCTGTAAGAAATTAAAAAACCTCCCCTAGCCGCAGCTTTGAGAGGTAATCAAGTTAAAAGCAAGGAACTAACTATTTTGCGCGCCTCCCCTTCTTCGCAAAGCACGCTGTACTTTCCAAAGTGTGCGATGAAAGTGCTATAAGACGCACACTCACCACTTTTGCTGGCCGCCTTAATGTCCCCTGCTGTAGGGATCTTATTGAGCCTTTCACTCAACTCCAGGAATTGTTTCAGCAAATCATCCTTGGAGTACTCACTATGGCCACGCTTATTGATACGAAGCCCCGCTGCTTCTAGGGCAAAATTCATAGTGCCAAAGACACGACGGCAAGTTTCATGGCTGACACACTTACGACAAGCGCATGCTGCTTCAATATCCCGCAACGTTGGTGTCCGTTTGAGCTGTTTCGCCAAGCGCTGGAGCTGCCCAATAATTCGCTCCTTTTCAGTGGGTTTCTTAATGTTCACATCAGGCTTGTACCCCGCTGCAGCAAGCGCATTAGAATATGAGCCAAAAGCACGTTCAAAAGAACCTGTCGGGGCACATAAACCCGCCTTGCTGGCGATGCGCACCACATCCATAGTCGGCGCACGGCCCAGCGTTTGACCAAGCCATTTTAATTGGATGAGCAAGTCGTCTTTGGTGAATTTATAAGCCTTACCTTTGATTTTGCTGCGTTGCGCGTATGGCAATGTGAGAAATGCTGGTCTTGTTTCCGATGGCTTCCCCATCCAACCCTTCCATTGCGCGATGCGTGACCAACCTCCTTCATGCTTACGATGCCATCCATATGAAGCGGCCAAGGCTCTGAATTCTCTGGTGACATCTCTGCAGAATTCTTTGAATGGCAATGGATCAGTTTCACCCTGCCAACGCCAAAGTACTAAAGCGCAATGTTGGTAAAAGTCCTCAGGTAGTTCATCACGTAACCACGACAAATGACTCTTCACAATTACGCGCCAGAGAAGGCCTGCGGCCCGAAGAGTAGGCAGGTCGAAACGGTTTATTTCTTCTATTTTCTTCATTGTTCATTCCTTGTTGTTAAAGAACATTACGAAAATGAAGATTAGGGCGCTAGGGTGACAATGTCAATTATCGGGGTGCCCGAAAATATAAAACTAACACCCACCTTGCGGGTGGGTGTTAGGAGTATTAGTACTCGCTCGTTTACTTTCAGCCAGTCTTCATTGATACGTCGACACCAGCGGGGAGGTTGAGGCTCATGAGCGTATCGACAGTGCGAGGCGTAGCCTGCACGATGTCGATTAAGCGCTTATGGACTCGGATCTCGTACTGGTCGCGTGCGTTCTTGTGCACGAACGTCGAACGATTCACGGTGTACTTCTTCTTACTGGTTGGCAGTGGAGTGGGGCCAGAAATGATAGCACCATCACGTTCAACCGCTTCCACGATTTGGCGGGCAGATTGATCAATCAGTTTGTGATCGTACGCCTTGAGCTTAATCCGGATGCGAGGTGCAGCCGGGGTAGCGGGAGGAGTGGTTGTTTCAGCAGCCATAGCAGTAGGGTGGAGCGGGCTTACTCAAGAATCTTAGTAACAACACCTGCGCCAACGGTCTTGCCACCTTCGCGGATAGCGAAGCGCATGCCGTCTTCCATGGCAACCAAGGATACTAGTTCAACCTTGAGGCTGACCGTATCGCCAGGCATAACCATTTCGGCGCCTTCTGGCAGCTCTACAGCACCGGTGACATCAGTGGTGCGGACGTAGAATTGAGGTTTGTAACCCTTGAAGAATGGGGTGTGGCGACCGCCTTCTTCTTTGGTTAAGATATATACTTCACATTCGAATTTCTTGTGCGGGGTAATTGAACCGGGCTTGGCCAATACCTGGCCACGTTCCACGTCTTCTTTCTTTAAACCGCGCAATAGAATACCAGCGTTATCTCCGGCCTGGCCTTCGTCTAATTGCTTGTTGAACATTTCAATACCAGTGACAACCGTTTTCTGCGTTGGGCGCAGACCAACGATTTCAACTTCGCCGTTGATTCCGATCTTACCGCGCTCGATGCGGCCAGTGACGACCGTACCGCGACCTTCAATGGTGAAGACGTCTTCGATCGGCATCAGGTAGGGCTTATCAATTTCGCGGACAGGTTCAGGAATGGCTTCGTCCAATGCATTGATTAAGTCCACGATTGGCTTGGCTACTTCATCGTCGATCTTGGTGGATTCGAGCGCTTTGAGAGCTGAGCCACGGATGACTTTGATGTTAGCGCCATCGAATTCGTACTTGGTTAACAATTCGCGGATTTCCTCTTCGACTAAGTCGACTAATTCTGGATCATCTACCATGTCGACTTTGTTGAGGAACACAACGATCTGAGGCACGCCAACCTGGCGAGCCAAGAGAATGTGTTCGCGAGTCTGAGGCATGGGGCCATCTGACGCAGACACTACCAAAATGGCTCCGTCCATTTGAGCGGCGCCAGTGATCATGTTTTTAATATAGTCAGCATGACCAGGACAATCGACGTGCGCGTAGTGACGCTTTTCTGATTCGTATTCGACGTGCGTCGTGGAAATAGTAATACCACGCTCTTTTTCTTCAGGCGAGTTATCAATTTCATCAACTGATAAAACTTTCTTGGCCCCGCCGCGGAGGCTCATCACGTGCAGGATGGCTGCCGTAGTTGTCGTTTTACCATGATCAACGTGTCCAATCGTGCCGACGTTGACATGGGGTTTTGTTCGTTCGAACTTTTCTGCCATACGTTAATGTATTTGAGAAATTAAATTAATAAAAAGCCCATGCGACGTTTTAGACCAACGAGTGAATACTCGCCATCGAGGCTCTTGTGTTTGTAACACGCCCTATTTTGCAAGTCAACTTTCCCCCCTGCTATTCCTGCAAGTCTGGTGATAAGTCGCCCCGGAGTGGCTCAAAGCGAACGCGGCGAGGGGGTGGAAGCTGTACCTCGGTGACGGGCGTACTTTCTTCCTCTTCTAGGATTTCTAAATCATCAAACTGGTCCTGCGCAGCGCGAAATAGAGCGATATCTTGATTGATCCGATCCAGTAATTCGTGAGCGGTTGGTATAGTTGGGATATTTTCGGCTGGTGGCAGCGATAATTGCACTTCAGGTTCAGCGCTACTGCTACCTGGAGTAATGGCAAAACTTTTCTTGGGCGCAATCACGTATTCCTCCCCCATTTCGTCGACAAACGTAAAATACCCGCCCAGGTCGCGCAGGATGGCTGTTATTTGGTTGAGTGCTTCATTCCCCCGCATTACTTTTACCGTACGCCAGTGAGGGAAAAGCTTCAAGCTGCTTTACTGGAATGGGTACCCCGTAAAACAAATCGTACTTCCACTCTTTTTCTATTTCCTCCACCTTTTCTTCCCCTCCCACTTTTTAATTCGGATGCTTTAAAAACCTATCGATATGACGATATATCGATAGGTTTTATTTTTTCACTTTCTTCTCCTTTTTGCTTTTACCTTTTGGGGTGAGGGCAGCTGTCCACCACATTCGTGCGCCGCCGGCCACCAAAAGATTGAAAAGCAGGAAAGGTAAGGTGTTGGGAAAAATGCGGAACGGGGTTGGGCGGTTTTTGCGACGAGCATCCTTTAGCTTCGCTTCCGCCACGCGCTCGCGATAATCGCCAATAGCTTCACTCAACCAACGGTCAACAGATTCGATAGTACTAATACCGACCTTTAACTCCTCGGCAATCCGATAATACGATTTACCACCTGCTAATCGTTGCGCGATTTGCCAGCGACGTGCCAACATCACCGCCTCACTTGGCGTAACCAGTTGTAAGAAAAATGTTTGTAGGTCTTTTTTGTCCTTTACCGTCGCCATAATATCCAGCAGCTCGCCGACGAGTTCCTGTCGCTGCATATCGGAAAGTTTTCGATAGTCAAATCGTGCCATATACCTCTCATTCTCTATTTTGATCCTATTTAATCCTAATACAAAACCTATCGATATATCGTCATATCGATAGGTTTGTGAGTATCGGGTTTTGATATGGAGCCCAGCCGATTTTAGCGTAGCTTTGGAATGGCTATTCCCCCCCCTCACGTGGTGCAGTTACTTGTTGAACTTGGGGGGGTTAATTAACCACAGAAATATTGACAAAGCTGGCGTTTGCCGTATTTTAGTAAGGCTTACCCAAATACGGGCAGCGATGTACCTTTCACGTTTTTTGTCACTGGAGGATACCATGTCGGATGTTTTGATACCCCAGATGCAACCCGCTACGCCCCCCCCTATCAACATTCATGTTCGTTGGATGATCGGGCGTGACATGCCGGAGGTGCTTGAGATTGAATGCCAGTCGTTCGAGTTTCCTTGGCCTGAAGAGGAGTTCATCCGATGTCTTCGCCAACGCAACGTCATCGGCCTGGTGGCTGAGTATGACGATCAGGTCTTGGGATTCATGCTTTATGAGCTCCACAAGACCCGATACTACATCATGAACTTTGCGGTCCACCGTGACTGGCGACGCAGAAAAGTCGGCTCGCAGATGGCGTCGAAACTGATCAATAAGTTGAGCCAGCAGCGTCGCTCCCGCCTGACACTCGAAGTTCGAGAAACCAATACTCCGGCGCAGCTGTTCTTTCAGGCTCAAGGCTTCCGGGCAGTCAACGTACTACGAGACTTTTATGAGGACACGCCAGAAGACGCCTACTTGATGAGTTACCGTGTTCGGTCGACTGAACGCGATGCCATTTGCTCAATGACTTGAGCCAAGTACACACAAAAAATTGTTCCCCTTTACTGGTAGCCCTGCTGCCAGTTTTTTTACTTTTTCTTTTCGGCTTTTTCTTTGGCGACAACACCAATAATGTCTTGCTGAACGTTGGTAGGGACGTCTTGGTAGTGATCGAATTGCATCGAGTAGGTAGCACGGCCTTGGGTCATTGAGCGCAGCGTAGTGGAGTAGCCGAACATTTGTGAGAGCGGTACCAGGGCAGAAATAATTTTAATGTTGGGTCGATCGGCAATGCCTAAAATCGTACCGCGGCGAGCATTTAAGTCGCCGACTACATCACCCATGAATGATTCCGGGGTAATGGCTTCGACTTTCATAATTGGCTCTAGAATAACCGGGTTGGCACGACGCACGCCTTCTTTGAACGCCATCATACCGGCAATTTTAAAGGCGATTTCAGAGCTATCAACATCGTGGTAGCTGCCGTCGTACGCCACCGCTTTTACGTCGACAATGGGGAACCCAGCCAGCACGCCCGTGGCGGCCGCTTCAGTTACCCCCTTGCCGATTGGTGCCACGTATTCCTGAGGAATGGTGCCACCACGAATATCGTCTTCAAATACTACGCCACTGCCGCGCTCGAGAGGTTCAACACGCAGCCACACGTGGCCGTACTGACCGCGGCCACCACTTTGCTTGATGTACTTGCCTTCAGCTTCAGCCGTGGCGCGGATCGTTTCCTTGTAGGCGACCTGGGGCTTACCGACGTTCACTTCCACGCCGAATTCGCGCTTTAAGCGATCAACTTTAATCTCCAAATGCAATTCGCCCATACCTTCCATGATGGTCTGCATTGTTTCTTCGTCGGTACGGACACGGAAGGTAGGATCTTCATCCATCAGCGACTTTAAGGACATACCCATTTTTTGCTGATCAGCCTTGGTCTTGGGCTCAATCGCAATCGAGATAACCGGGTCTTGGCCCATGATGCGTTCAAGTAAAATAGGGTTTTCGGGGTCGCACAACGTGTCACCCGTGGTGGTGTATTTCAAACCGACTAATGCGCCGATACCACCAGCGCCGATCTCGGTGACTTCTTCCCGTTCATTGGCATGCATGCGCAAGATGCGGCTAATGCGTTCTTTCTTCCCGTTTGATGCGTTTAACACATAGCTGCCGGCAGTGAGCTTTCCAGCATACACACGGAAGAAAGTAATTTGGCCAACGAATGGATCGGTCATGACTTTAAAAGCCAGGGCGGTAAACGGCTCGCTGTCTTGAGCGAGGCGCGTCAATTTTTTCTCCGGATCGTTCGGATCAAGCCCTTCGATTGGTGGTAAGTCGGCAGGCGATGGGAGGTAATCAACAACGGCATCTAACATGCGTTGCACGCCTTTGTTTTTCAGGGCGGAACCACATAACACAGGCACTACGCGGCTGGCGATAACGGCAGCGCGTAACGCCTGGTTTAATTCTTCTAAACTAATGGCTTCGCCATTTACGAACTTTTCGGTCAGGGCATCGTCAAAGCCGGCAATGCGCTCGACTGCTTCTTCGCGGCGCTTGGTCGCTTCTTCGAGATACTCGGCGGGAATATCCATAATATCTACCTGTTCGCCTTTTTGCCCTTTGGGGAAATGGGCTTTCATAGTGAGTAGGTCAATTAAGCCAGCAAAGTTTTCTTCGGTGCCCATTGGGATTGTTAAAATAACAGTGTGCTTGGTTAAGCGGTCGTGGATCGAATCAACAACCTTCCAGAAATCGGCACCGGTGCGGTCTAATTTATTCACAAAACACATGCGGGGCACTTTATAGTTGTCGGCTTGGTGCCACACAGTTTCACTCTGCGGCTCAACACCAGCCACGCCGTCAAATACGACTACGGCACCGTCGAGCACACGTAAGCTGCGTTCGACTTCAACGGTGAAATCAACGTGGCCAGGAGTATCAATTAAATTTAAGCGGTAATCCCGCCAAAAACAGGTGGTGGTGGCAGAGGTGATAGTAATACCACGCTCGCGTTCCTGATCCATCCAGTCCATAACTGCTTCACCTTCATGCACTTCGCCGATTTTGTGAGTTAAGCCGGTATAGAACAACACGCGCTCAGACACGGTGGTTTTGCCCGCATCAATGTGGGCAATAATGCCAAAGTTACGCACGTGGTGCATATCGACCTGCGGAAACTGCTTTTTATCGGCCATAGGGGCAATAACAACTTAGCTGGAGAAGTGGGAGAAGGCCCGATTGGCTTCAGCCATACGGTGGACTTCTTCGCGTTTTTTCATAGCGCCGCCTTCTTTTTTGGCAGCATCCATTAATTCGTTGGCGACTTTTTCGGCCATACTCTTGCCACCACGGGCGCGGGAGGCATCCCGTAACCAGCGCATAGCTAAGGTTTCTTTGCGGTCGCCACGGACTTCAATAGCCATCTGGTAGTTGGCACCGCCAACTCGGCGAGCTTTGACTTCTAAGACGGGGGCGACATTGCGCAACGCGGTATCAAAAACCATCAAGGGGTCGTTCTTAGTTTTTTCGGAGATCAGTTGGAGAGCATCGTACACTACCCGTTGGATGGTGCTTTTTTTACCATCAACCATCAACTGGTTGATAAATTTGGATAGGGCTAAGTTACCGAACTTAGGATCGGGTTTTAAAAACTTCTTATTCTTATAGACGCGGGGTTTACGTGGCATAGCGTTAGTCCTTCTTAGGGCGCTTGGCGCCATAGCGACTGCGGCCACGGCGTCGGCCTTCAACGCCAGACGCATCCAACATGCCGCGGACCACTTGGTACCGAACACCTGGTAAATCCTTACGGCGACCGCCACGGATGAGCACGATGGAATGTTCTTGGAGGTTGTGGCCTTCGCCAGGAATAAAGGCCGTGACTTCAATGCCGTTGGTTAAACGGACACGGGCAACTTTACGCAAGGCGGAGTTAGGCTTTTTCGGGGTCATAGTTTTAACTTGCAAACATACTCCTCGCTTAAAGGGTGAGGCAAGCGCCACGGGACGGTTCTTTAATACATTAAAGCTGCGCAGCATGGCTGGCGCCTTAGATTTCTTTTTCTTGCTTTTGCGGCCCTTACGAATGAGTTGATTGGTTGTCGGCACAGGTTACATCACTACTTACTAATGAAAAACCGCCTTTGCGGTAGTGTCAGTACTTTAGAAGAAGATGAATAAAAAGTAAAGCGCCACGGGCCACCTAGGTCAAAAGCCGGCGAATAGGCGGGTTAGGTAGAGGGCGGGCGCAAACACAATACTAGACAACAGGCGGGAGCCAACCAGCAGTAACGCGATTAAGAAATACATGCTGTAGCGCTCCAGGTTTTGGATAATATCTTGCCGATCTTCTAAGAAAAGATATAGGACTTTTGAGCCGTCGAGCGGTGGAATGGGAATCAAGTTAAAGAACATTAAGACACCATTCGTCTTGGCAATGGCAATAAAGAGGAGTGGTAACGCTGTAGCAGCGGGCGAGAACCGGGCAAGGAGGGCAAAAAACACCAGCAACACAAAGTTCGTGAGGGGACCGGCTAATGCCACTAGTACTGGGCCGTACTTCCCTGCTCGGAGGTTGTAGTAATTCACCGGGACCGGCTTAGCCCAGCCAAACACAAACTGGCCGCCAGTGCTAATAATGAGCATTAAAGGCAAAATAATGGTGCCCCACAAATCGATATGCTTAATAGGATTAAGCGTGAGTCGGCCGGCGTAGTACGCCGTTGGGTCACCGAGGCGCAGGGCTACGTAGCCATGGGAAACTTCGTGTAAAATCACGGCAATGGCTAACCCTAGTATCTGCGCTAGTATATTGAGGCCCGAACCGGCAAAATCAGCCGATAGTGCTTGAAACATCATATACATAGTGTAGCAGCTAAGCCGCGCCAGCCAAATATATTTGACCAAATACCAATAAGTTACTAAGCTACTATCCTAATCACCTATTCCCATGGCACGAGTCTGCGAAATCTGTGGCAAGAAGAAAAGTATTGGTAATACCCGCAAATTGCTGCGTGGTCATTATAATATTACCGGCAAACGCTCATTTCGCCCCAACTTACAAAAATTCCAGCACGAAGGCCGCCGCGTCCTTGCCTGTGTCCAGTGCATGCGCACCACCAACAAAGCAGCCAAGGCTAAATAATAAAATATCCAGGGATTACTCCACTTCGGTCGCCTGAGGCGATCTACGTGGGGTTATCGCATTTTATACATCCACAGCCGATAGGCGGTGGTTTGTTTTGGTAGATAAAAAATAAGGCTTAAGTGGAAGTCCTTAAGCCTTTGTTGCTAGAGAGTACCGACGTACTGGTGTGTTCTAAACGGCGTAGTGTGGGTGCGGTGAGGGCGCAAATTGAAAAAATTGCCCGATTGCTGCGCCCAATAACGTGCCGGTCAATTCAGCCCGACAGGCTTGGATGTTCTCGCTGGTCAATGTGCCGTCGTTCATTGCTACCTTGCGCAACACCTCGGCGCGGTACTCCACAAAATGAGGAATCCGTTTGAAGCGGCGATGCTTCAAGAAAATACCCGGGACAGCACTTGGGTCATCATCTTGCGGCGTTGTGAGGCTGACACTTCTGCCTGTTCGCCATTCGATCAAGAGCGTTTCACTGCCAGCTACTATCAAGCCGAAACTGGCGGCGATCTTCCCTCTTTTTTGGCCATACCATTGTTGCCATCCCTTGCTCCGGCCAATTTTCTGCAAAATAATGCTTTGAGTGGGATGATCCATCATCCGCAGATTCAAACACTCCGTTATTGTTTCCAATGAACAATCCGCTACAGCCTGCTCAGTTTCCATTCCAAACTCCTTTTACTACAGGGTGTCATTGCGAACCGATGCCGCAACCTAAGTACAATACTGATTTGTACGAAAAAATCAATATCTGGACTGTAAGTTGCTACTTTAATTTGGGAGCTGCTATTATCAGAAAGCATTAACGGGGTGTCGTATAACGGCAGTACGCGTGGCTGGGGGTCATGCAGCCTGGGTTCAATTCCCAGCACCCCGACATTGAAAAAGTGGCTTTAGTCGTACGGATCTTTTTTAATTGAACGATGTTCTTATTCCTGGTGTTCCATTAAATACGAGGGCGTTTCGGTGAGTGTGGCAATGAGGCGGATGATGCCGTGCAGTACAATGCCTACCGCCAACATAGCAATGAGTGTGCTTAATTCGAAAGCTGGTGCACTGCCCGCGCGCACGGTGCCAAACATACTATTAAATGGCGCAACCATGGGATAGGTAGCGGTATAGATGGTAGCCACAAAACTATTCAATGGATTGGCGCCAAAGAAACGCAGAATAAAACGGGCAGCAAGCAAGAGCAGCGCCACGTTTAGTAGCCAGTCGACTGCGCGCTGGGCAATGAACCCTGTTGATTGCGTAGCGGTTAAACCATAATCGATCAGAATATTTTCTCGTCTTAAAATGTGTGCCATATTTCCTCCCCTTTCATTAGAAATAGGTAAGCGCCTACCAAGCATGTGGTTAGTGGGGGCGGGGGCAATCCTTTATTAAAAGCCAATTGTCACTTATTTTTGACGAATGCCACTCACAGCACAGCAAAAGCGCCGTTTTCGAGCTATCGTACGGCGGTTTTATGCCAGCCACGGGCGACAGTTGCCATGGCGTGAAACGCGTGATCCGTATGCTATTTTGGTTTCGGAGTTGATGCTACAGCAAACCCAAGTGGATCGGGTTATTCCTAAATATGAGCAGTTCTTGCAGCAATTCCCCACTGTCGAGCGCTTGCACGCGGCACCGCTACAAGCCGTATTGTTGGCCTGGCAAGGGTTGGGTTACAACCGGCGGGCGCTGTTTTTAAAAAAAGCAGCGACGGCAATCGCGGAGCAGCACGGCGGGCAACTGCCCAACACCGTGGCGACATTAGAAGACTTACCGGGCATTGGCCCCTACACCGCGCGGGCGGTGGCTACGTTCGCGTACAACCAGCCGCACGTGTTGATTGAAACTAATATTCGGGCGGTGTACCTACATACTTTTTTTGCGGGGCACGACAAAGTGGCTGACGCAGCACTGTTGCCGTTGATTGAACAAACACTTGATCGACGCCGACCCCGCGAGTGGTACGCAGCATTGATGGATTACGGCAGCTACCTTAAAAAGACGCAGCCCAACCCTAGCCGCCGCAGCGCGCACCACACCCGCCAAAAAAGTTTTGCCAATTCTAATCGGCAACTGCGCGGCAGGATTGTGGCGACTTTAACGCAGGCGACAACCCACACCGCAGCACAACTGGCGGCAACCACGGGCTTTCCCTTGCCTCGTGTCCGTGAGGCAACCGCCGCACTAGTGCGTGAAGGACTTATTCAAAAGTCGGGGCGCACCTACCACACCTGAAGCGCGGTGGATTTTTTAGCTCTATCAGCGTAGGCTAAGGGCGAATGGGAGGTGACCTGAAATGATTATTTTGAGTGTAAATTACTTAGCCGTTCTGGTAGCCAGTGTTGTGGTTATGGGTATTGGTGCTTTCTGGTACTCCTCCGCTGCTTTCGGGAAGCAATGGGCAGCGATGATGGGTTGGAATGAAGCGGCCATGAAAGACAAAATGAAGAGCGCCAAAGGCTCAAGCTACGCCATTGCCTTTGTTGGCAATTTGGTCATGGCTTTTGTGATCGCACAGTTGATTGCCAATATTGGCACCACCACCGTGGCGGATGCGTTGATGCTCGCTTTCTGGGTATGGTTGGGCTTTATTGCTACGGCCGCCTTGAACACGGTGTTATGGGAAGGTAAACCCTGGCATTTCTATGGAATTAATACAGCGTATCAACTAGTGAGTATCGTGGTGATGAGTTTGATTTTGACCATGTGGGTCTAACCCTTTTTTGTTGCGCTCACACCCGCCACTATGGCGGGTGTTGTTTTTTAAGTTTGGAAATAACCGTGGATTTGCTTACGATGCACTGATGTCTAAAAAAACGCTTGCGCCTAAAAAAATATTAGCGGCGGCAGAAGCGTATGCCCGAAAAATTATTACTACTGATGGTGGCGGCCATGATTGGCCCCACATTGAGCGGGTCAGGCGTATGGCGAGGAAGATTGCACGGGCGGAAAAAGTTGATCCGTTTTTGCCAGAGTTAATGGCGTTGCTGCATGAGCTCCATGATCGCAAAGTGGTCGGGTATGGCCAGGAAGCGAAGGGTTTAGCTGCCACCAAAAAATGGTTGCTCACTCAGGGGCTACCAGAAGACATCATTGCGGAAGTTATGGATGTTATTACCAATCAATCGTATTCGGCGTCCGGCATTCGCGGGCAAAAATTAGGATCACGGGCAGGACAGATTATGCAAGACGCAGATCGCCTGGAAGCTATTGGTGCCATTGGGATTGCGCGTTGCTTTGCCTACAACGGGAAGAAGGGCAATCCAATTCATGATCCGAGCATTACCCCGCGGACAAAGAAAATATCAGCGGCGGAATATAAAAAAGATGACGATACTTCCATTAACCACTTTTACGAGAAGTTGCTGAAGCTAACAGCTTTAATGAATACCAAAACCGGCAAGCGGATTGCTCGCCGGCGTCATATATTCCTCAAAAACTTTCTGGCGGAGTTCTTAGCCGAGTGGTCCGGCACCCGCTAACTATTTCGCGTCCCAGTTGGGGTCGTGCAATACCTTGTCCATCACCGTCTGATAAGTGTGTAGCTCTTCGTCGGTAAACCACAATGGAATTTCGCGGGCAGCTTCCGCGGTATCGCCGGAGGCATGCATCAGGTTACGCACCGACCGGCCTTCTTTATCCGCTTGGCTAAAATCATCAATCGTTAAATCACCGCGGATGGTGCCAATATCGGCCGAGAGCGGATTAGTACCGCCAATAATATTGCGCACCGATTGCACCGCTGTGTTGCCTTCCAACACCATGGCGACCACGGGACCGGTAGACATATACCGCATATTAAACTCCCGCACGCGCTGGCCGATTTGCAACGCTGTTTCTAACATGGCTGCCCCGCGCTCGCGCGCAGAAGCTAAAGCTTTTTCGCCAACACTTTGTAAATAATTTTCATCACTGGTGTAGTGTTTGCCGACTAGCTCTTCGTCGACCCAGGCCATTTTCATAGCCACAATTTTAAGGCCGGTGCGCTCAAAGCGTTTAATAATATCGCCAACTAAGCCGCGCTGCACGCCATCTGGTTTAATCACTGCAAGTGTTCGTTCAATTGCCATACGATTAGTACTACTACATTAGTTAATAAAAAGCCTGTTCCCTAAGTTTCCTTCATACAGGATTTTGGCTGGCTTGGGAAGAGCGATTGGTGACCGCAGGCAAGCAACCACTGTAGGCCGTCGTGCGTGAAGCGAATGGAGCCGACTTCATCGGTGCGAATCACGGGAATGTGCGCGGCGGCTAATCGCGCCACAATGGCCGGGTGCGGATGACCGTAGGAATTGTCTTTGCCTACCGAAATCGCCACTAGTTGCGGCGTGGTGGCATCAAGTAACTCCTGACTGGTGGAAGTCTGGCTGCCATGGTGCCCGGCTTTGAGTACACCAACATCCAGTAGCGCTGGGTCAACACGACTGACTAGATCTCGCTCTACAGCGACTTCCGCATCACCGGAGAGTAGTAGAGAAAGATCACTAAAATCCACGCGGGTAATAACGGAGGCATTATTGGTTTTACTGGTTGTGGCGCTGGCTTCGGACACGGGATTTAACACAATCAACTGTAAGGGGCCGGTAGTGATCTGCTGCCCGGCGACAGCAAAGCGGTAGGCAATCTTTTTTTCCTCGACTGCTTCTTGTAAGCGCGACAGCCACTCGGCTTGCAGTTGGGAAGTGTGCGGCACATGCGGCAAGACCACCAGCGATACCTGATATTTTTCCAGCACATGCAGTAAGCCTTCCAAGTGATCTTTGTCGGGATGGGTGGCAATCACCACTTCAATTGTCCGGTCAAAATACGGCAACTCTTCACCGAGTCTGGTTAACACGGTATTGCCTGCTCCCCCATCAATTAAAACTTGAGCGGTGCCTTGTTGTAGTAAAATCGAATCGCCTTGGCCGATATCTAGGAAAGTTACTTTGTCGGCCGGCGCAGGAATAAGAGCAGCCAGAAGAATCACCGCTAAACTTGCCAGAATAACTAGAAGAGAGCGCATGTGTTCACTATAACCTTTATTACCCCCAGATTTCCCGCCAGGAGCGGCGCTGGCGGCGGAGCCACCAATAACACAGTGCGGCAATGCCTAGGTAATACAATACGACAACGGATCCTGGTAGCGAGATGTCTTGTAGATAGGCCCAGGATACTTGGGCGAGCGCAGTAGAAATTACATCCATCCAAATTACGGTTAAGTGAAAGAGGTAGGCCGGCAACATCGCGGCGGCGGGCCACACGAAACCTAATCCTACGGCCAGGATGGCTGTGGTCATTTGGGTAAACACAACGGGTGCGACTAACAAATTAGCTGGCACGCTTAAGAGCGAAACAGTACCAAAATGATACGCAATAATGGGCCAGGTGGTTAGCGTGGCGCCGAGCGTTACTAATAGACTGCCGGCAACAACTTTAGTAAATGTTGAGGCGGACACAAATTGTCGCTTCGTTAAAAATAAAATTAAGAAAATGCCAGTCACGGCGGAAACAGAGAGTTGAAAACCAACATCCGTAACGAGTTCAGGCTTGAGCGACACCATGCCGAGCAGCGTTAGGCCTAGCACGGTTGGCAAACTGGTTAACAGGTGGAGGCGTAATGCCAGTAAGGCGATGGTCCAAAAGAACGTGGCGCGAACGGCAGAAATTGGCCACCCCAGTAGTGCCATGTAACCCCACAATAAAGTACTAACTAGTATGGTCCGGGTTAACGGCGACAGGGGAACTATATGCAGCAGGGCAATCAAGATGCCGGCCAGCATGGTGATGTTCATGCCGGAAATTGCCAGTAAGTGCGAAAGCCCCGTGGCGCGAAAATTTTCTTGCAGCGTGGCTGGTAGGCCATCTGTTCGGGCAAGCAACAGGGCGGCGGCGATGCCGGCGTCAGGTTCGATAAACACTTTTTTAATTACGGTGTCGAGGTTGGTGTTTAACGATGGTGGTCGCGCAGCAGTAGAGCCGGTCCGGGTAAACACGGGGAAGGAAATGGCAGCAACAATGCTTTGTCGTTGCAGGTAGGCGGCGTAGCCAGTGTTCACTATGTCGGCAACTGGTGTGCGTTTCCCTTTGGTGAGTAGCAATGTATCGTCAGTGGCATACGCTGGGAACCGGGCCGCCGTTATTTGTAAGCGGCAACCGGCGACATCAGCCATGACATACGTGGCTTTATCTGCTTGTAGTCGGGCCGAAACGACCCGTAGTTCTTGCGGCACTGTTTCATTACAAGCTTCGCTACTTATGGGAACCGGTTGACCATATACGGTACCCAAGCTGAACACTAAAACGCCGCTAACTATCAATGGCAGGTTCAGCGATAGATGCCAGGCAATGTATATCAGGAGGGGTAACATGACGGCAATCAGCCGCCACTGACTCCACTGCGCGAGAGCGATACCAGCTATCCAGCTCAGCAGCAGCCACAGGAAGAAGGCCCGCATATACCGTTAATCGTACTGCTGTTTGCACGTGCTACAAAAAACCAGGGTAATACCAACTTACTCTAATCACTGCTCTGTCATTGCGATTCCGCCAGCTGGCGAAGAAGCAATCCCAGGGTCTACACTACCAGATTGCTTCGTCGCAGACTCCTCGCAATGACGGGAATAAGAAGACTAGTCGCAATGACGGAAGGGCCCCCGCGGCGCCACCCGGATAAATGAGCGTGGTATTTTGTGATACTGCCTTATTTTTAGTGGGCGTTGGGGTCGATACTGCCTTCACCGCGCTGGCGCGCTTCGCGCTGTTCGCGCATTTTGCGGCGAATGAATGTTGGTACTTCTAGGTCTTCATCTTCGGCGCGGGCCGGGGCGGGCGTAGCCGCGGGGGCGTAGAGTTGGCGGCGAACATCGGCTGGCGGCATGGGTTCGGGTTCAGCGATTGGTTGCGTCATGGCGGCGCGAGGGGCGGCATAGCGAAGGGGCTGCGGATTATTGTACTTCATGGTGCCGCTGTAGCGCTGGGCACTGGGGCGGACAACATCGGGTTTATCAAAGCCGGTGGCAATTACGGTAATCTTGAGCTCCCCTGCTTCTACTTGATCACTATCGATGACGGTGCCGAAGATCACTTTGGCATTGGGGTCGGCATGTTCGGTGATAACCCGGGCGGCTTCTTCTACTTCATACATGCGTAAGTCGTTGCCGGCGGTGAGGTTAAAGACAATGCCTTTGGCACCATCGATGGTGACGTCTAACAGCGGGCTTTCCACGGCGGCGCGGGCGGCCTCGGCTGCCCGATTTTCACCAGAGGCACGGCCAATACCCATTAACGCCGAGCCAGCATTGCTGACGATAGCGCGGATATCGGCGAAGTCGACGTTCACAATACCATGCTGGGTGATAAGATCGGAAATACCTTGGACTCCTTGGCGCAGCACGTCGTCGACCACGCGGAAGGCGTCGATTAAGCTAGTTTTTTTATCAATGATTTGCAGTAGTCTGTCGTTGGGAATAATGACGGCGGCATCTACTCGTTCCTGTAATTCCGCTAACCCTTCTTCGGCGATCGTCATGCGCTGCTGGCCTTCAAACGAAAAGGGCTTGGTGATAATCGCGACGGTGAGCGCGCCAGTTTCTTTGGCAATTTCGGACACCACGGGCACAGCGCCGGTGCCGGTGCCACCACCCATGCCGGCGGTGGTGAACACCATGTCTGCACCTTTAAGCACTTCATGTAGTTCCTCTCGGCTCTCTTCGGCGGCTTGCCGGCCAATATTTGGGTCCATACCGGCACCTAAGCCACGCGTCACCGCTTGGCCGATATGGATTTTAATGGGCGCACCGGAATAGTGCAGCGCCTGCGCGTCGGTATTCACTGCAATAAACTCCACGCCTTTAATTTTGGCTTCCATCATGCGGTTTAACGCCGCATTACCGCCGCCGCCAACGCCAACAACTTTGATGTTTGCGACATTTTCAATTGTGGGTTTTACGACGGGCATACTTTATTCAGCGTACGGTACGTGTTCGCGTTGTCAACCACAAATTGTGTACAAGCCGGACACAGATTGTGTACAGATAAGTAAGTTGTAGGAAGTACGTTGTAAGTAGTAGGTAAAGAGCATCTATTTTGTGCACCTTATACCAACCACACGTACTGTATGCTCTGTCATTGCGAGCGCAATAAGCCTTTAGCCGCGAGTACCAGCGTGGCGGGAAGCAATCCCAGTGTCTAACAGCCTAAGATTGCTTCGTCGCCGACTCCTCGCAATGACGGCTGGTAGAATGAATCAACGGGGGTTGGTATTACATAGTTGCACGCCACGCCAATCGCTTTATTAAAAAAAGACCCGCGGCATTGGTATGCGACGGGTCGTGTGGAACAAACTTTGCTCGACAAGGGCTCAATCCAAGAACTGAGCTAACAGCTCCGCGCGAGATGGTTGTTGCAGTTTCCGAATGGCCTTTGCTTCGATTTGTTGAATCCGTTTGCGATGTACTCTAAAGATGAGGGCAACTTCATCAAGTGAGTGCTCTCTATTACCCTCAAGGGCGAATCGTAGCTTTAAGATTTCACGCTCGCGGTAATTCAGCGTTTTAAACAGTTCCTCGAATTTATCACGTAAGAGCTGCTGGTCGACCACTATTTCGGGTGCATGCTCGCTTGGCGCGGGTAATAAGCGCACCTCGCGTTGCGCTGTTGACGACAATGCTGTGAACGAACTCACTTCAAAGACTCTCTTAGTGCCGCCACTTAGAGCTGCTTCATACAAGTGCTTCGGAAATAAGCTTTCGGCTGGCACCTTGAGAATCCTTTCAAGCTTAAGACATACGTTACGATACTCACTAGAAACATAGCTCACTTTCTGTTTAGCATCCCTCTTCTTCTTGAAAGGGGAAATTTTAAACCGTAATAGTTGGGAGATTGGTCCATAAAAATTTTCCAATTCCGGATGGGCACGACAAAAGGCAAGCAATGATGGGTGCTGATCAAAAATTGCGTGCCACAGTACGTTGTTCTTCACCATCATCTCGACACGGATATCCTTTTTCGGTGTTTTTTGCTTAGTGACCGGCTCAGCGTGTTTCCGGGCAGCTGACATGACTACTACTCCTTTTGATACGAGAACTGTGTTGGGAAGGTACGTGGATATTCTTAGATCATCAAATAGGTACAAAAACGTAGCTATACTATATAGGCTGTATGGCCTTTTGTCAACTTCCTTATGGCAAAAAAGTTTTGAACCAGCCGCGGAGTTTGCCAACGGTGTTGCCGATGTCGGGCATACGAAGGGAAGAGCGGTGGCTAGTACGGCTTTCTTGTTCAATAGCCCATAAGATTAAGCCGTACGGGACGGCGAATTCAGGGCCACTGGTTTTATCGGTGATGCCGCGGTAGGCCGGCATTTTACCAATCCGGGCTGGTAGCCGTAAACGCTTTTTGGCTAGCTCAACCACACCTGGCAAATTAGCTCCCCCGCCAGTAAATACGGCGCCAGCAGGTAGCAGGCCGGAACGGCTAATTTTTTTGAGTTCTTTATCGACAAAACTGAAAATTTCTTCGAGGCGGGCACTAATAATGTTCGCCACTTCTTGCTTTGACACCGTTTCTTGTTCACCGTCGGCCTCACCCTGAATGGTTAAGGTTTCATTGGCTTTGATGTGTTCGGCTAAGGCCGTGCCGTACTGGACCTTAATGCTTTCGGCGATATCGATCGAAGTACGTAGGCCAATGGCAATGTCGTTAGTAATGTGCGAGGAGCCAAAAGGTAACACAGCGGTGTGTAGCAAGGTGTTTTCTTCGTAGGCCGCAATACTGGTGGTGCCGGCGCCTAGATCAATCACTACCACGCCTAGTTCCTTCTGGCGCTTTTCGAGTACGGGGCGGGCGGCGGCGAGGGGGGCGAACACAAAATCTTCAATGTGGATGCCGGCCTGATTAATAACTTTGGTCAGATTTTTTATAAACGGGGCGCTGCCTTCTATAATGTGGGTTTCAACTTCTAAGCGGACGCCCGTCATACCCACGGGATCATGGATGTACTCTTGGCCGTCCACAATAAAGTTTTGTGGCAGCACGTGCAGGATTTCCCGATTACTGGGCAGTGAAATAGCTTGAGCAGCGTTAATGACGCGGGCTACATCATCTGGCGTAATTTCACCATCGGCCCGGCTGACGGCAATGACGCCGCGGGAGTTTTGGGAAGAAATGTGAGAACCATTCACGCTAACGTAGGCACGTTCAATGGGTACACCGGCAATGCGCTCGGCAGTATCTAGGGCACGGCTGACAGAGGCAACGGCTTCCTCCACATCAGTAATAACCCCTTTTTGCATGCCGCCCATCGGGGCCACACCGTGCCCCAAGATCACGGGCGTGTGGGCAGTGGGGTCAAGTTGCGCCACCACCACGCGCACGGCGGAAGAGCCAATATCGATGCCAGCGTAATAGTTTTCACGAGCCATACATGGGGAGCATTACAGTGACTGCATTGTAGCGAAAATATCGAGAATCCAACAGACGAACAAAGCCCTGTTTTGTTTAGCCGGCCAGCAACTCAAGTAGCGGCGGCAACAGGATAACAATCCCCACCGCCGTGGCAGCCAGACTCATAACCAGCACGGCACCAGCGGCCATGTCTTTAGCATCGCGAATTTTATCGTGATAGTGCGGGTGAACGGCATCGGCTAGGGATTCAATGGCAGAATTCATTAATTCTAAAATGAGGACGGCCGCACTGGTTAAAATTAATAATGCCAGCTGGACGAGTGAAATATGCAGAACTATGCTGGCAGCTACGACGAGAAAACCTAAAAGAAGTTGCCGGCGTAAATTAGCTTCGCGCCTAAACGCCACGCGTATTCCCCGCCAGGCGTAGCGAGCGGAACGATGGAATGTCCGGGCGGCGAATGGATGCTTACCTTGAGGAGAATAAGCCGAGGGAAAAGCTTTCATAACGCTTGAGGGGTAAATCCGGCGACATTTAAAATATCGTGTTCTAACTTTTGAGTCACACTTTCTTCGTCTGGGCTCTTTTCGTGATCAAGACCCGTGCAATGCAAAAAAGCATGCACCAGCAGCAGGGCCACGTAGCTTTTAAAATCTGTTTTGCGCGTAGCGGCTTCGCCTTGAGCAATGGGGAGGCACAATGGAATATCGTGCTGGGCTTGGGACTCAGGCAGTTCCGGCGTGGCGGGGTAAGTGAAGGTTAAGACGTTGGTAGGGGCGTCTTTGCCGCGGTACTGGGCATTTAAGTCTTTAATTTCTGCTTCATCAACAACACGTACCGTGACGGCGTCATCAGGAAACTGGCGAGCGGTGCGGACAGCGTCCCATAAGCTAGCTACTTGTTCGGGGCTTAAAGGAAAGCCGTCGCCTTCAATAGATACCGGCATAGTTGATAATCGCTACAGCTTGTCGCCAGGGGAGGGAATTAAGGGGTTGTAGCCATTCTTAATCTCTGCCCCATCGCTAAACCCATCGCCATCGGTATCCGGGTTCGCCGGATCGGAGCCAAAGGATCGTTCATCAGGATCGGGGAATGAATCGTTATCTGAATCCAGTTTGCCAGGGCCGAGTGGATCATAGCCAGCACGGACTTCTTCCCCATCGCTGTACCCATCGCGGTCGGTGTCTGCCCGCTCAACATCAGTGCCATAAAAGCGTTCTTCAGCAGCAGTCAGTCCGTCTTTGTCTGTGTCGGCAACTTCTTGCTCAGGACTAAATGAAGCGACCGCTTCTGGCGATGGCGTTTCTTCAGTGAGCGGCAAGGTGGAGGTCACGGGCGACGGTGACGGCACGATGACTGGTTCCGGATCGGCCTGCAAGAAATAGTTGGCAACTACGATCCCAATCGCGACCAGGAGCAATAGCGTTATAATGGAGCCGGCGATTAAAATAACGAGGCGGCGGTTACGGCGCGGAGGTAGCGGCCGGCTAAATGCGGCCGGGGCCAATGGTGTAGCGTTATTGGCAGCGCTGGCCAATGGCGGTGGGGGGCTGGCCGGCGGAATGGGCGACGACGCGCTCATCGGCGGCGGCACATTGAGTGGAACGTTCACCGAGGCCGGGCCAGCTAAGAATGGGTCCGGCGCATCCACGCCACCGCCAGGCGGTGGCAGAGTGGCGGGCTTTGGCGGCAGTGGGGGCGGGGGCGCACTAGGTAGCAACGTAGTCGGAGTAGAAGAAGCCGAATCAGCTTTAGCCACGGTTGCAGTAGTTGGACGTGGTTGATTAGGAAATGGAGGTGGTGGTGTCGGAGCCGGCCGGCGGTTCCCCACTGGGGGTAGGCCAGATATACCATCGGCGGAAAGTGGGAGGTTTGACGGCGGTGTATCCTGCGGCGACATACGGTAAGTTAAAAGTTTAAAATTATGCCCGGCTGTTTCACTGTCCCTATTCTACACCACGCTACCCAACAAAAAAACCGTCCTAGTACTAGGACGGCTTTTTATAGCCCGTTCGACGAAACAATTAACGTCGACCTAGGCCTTTCTGACCTTTGCCGCGGGTCGGCTGCAAGGTAAATTCATCGATTTCACCCAGTTTGATCAACCGCTCACGTTCAGTTTGTAATTCGGTACGACGCTGCGCATCTTCGCGCTGCTTAAGACGGCTTTTCTTGCGGGCATGAAAACGAACTTTCCGCGCCTGCAACAATACCCCGCTCTGCTGCACCTTGCGGCTGAACCGGCGTAATAAACTTTCTGTCCCTTCGTTGTCGCGTTTACGTACTTCCACCATATGGTGTAAAAACACCTCCTAAAAAATTTACTCTTCCCAATCGAAATTAAACTTGCCAGGGCGAGTGAATGGGAAAAATCCTCGCTAAAATATTGCCACAAGAAGAATTGTTCGTCAATACTATTTTTGAAAATTCAGAAAATCGTTAAGCCCCTTCGTGTTGCCAGTTAAGAAGAGCACTAACGTGTTCACGATTAAGTAGGCGGCCACAATTATTACCAAGCCAGTGATGGCGCGGGTAAATGTCTTTTTGGCGTCACCTAACTCTGCCTCCGAATTTTCGAAATAGCTGAACCAGAGCATCCGTACACCCGACCAGACGATCATCAGTAGCGCCACGAAGGCGGCAAAATACAGCAGCCAGTCGTAGATATTAATAGCCAGTTTAATTAGATGCTCGAAACCACATGACGCTGTTCGTCCGGGAATCGGATCACAGTCTGGTAATAACTGGGGAGGAGCCTGGGCAAACGTGACGGCCGGCACAAAAATTAGTCCGGCGAGGATTGCCAGAAGGATATATTTTTTCATAATTAGTCGCGCTTGGCATTCAGCGGCCCTAGCTTTTCGCCGCCCAACATATGGAAGTGCAGGTGTGGCACTGCTTGCCCCGCATGTTCGCCTGTGTTGGTCACCACCCGGTAGCCACCTTTGTCTAGGCCGACTTGTTGTGCCACATGGACGACATCATGTAATAACTTACCGACGAGCAAGTGATCATCGCCTTTAATGTTTTGTAGAGAGGCAATATGTTTCTTAGGGATGCCAATTACGTGGATTTTAGATTGAGGCGTAATGTCGTAAAAGAACATAGTATCCCCGCCGTCGAAAATAATCTCCGTTGGCGCTTTACGGGCAACGATCTGGCAAAAGACACAGTCAGTCGGGGTGGTCATGGCATCAGTATACGCTGTACGCCTGGCGTCTGCCAAAGAATTTTAATTGACGCGGACTTATTCTGGTTGGGCAATATTAAGCCGGCGCTTGAGTTCCTCGACCATGGTTTCTTGCGGAATGACTTCTTGCATGCCGCTTTCCATGCTGCGGAGGATAACTGTTTTATCAATCACTTCTTTGTGGCCAATAATGAGCGACCAGGGTGCGCCTAACCGATCAGCCATTTTGAGCTGCGGCTGCATGCCATCTCGATCCAGGCTTTCGGCGAAAGGAATATTGGCTTCCTGTAATTGGCGCAAGATATGCAGCGTGTGGTGTTTGGCTTGTTCGCCTAAGTGGGCGACGAACAATTGCGGCGCATCGGTAACCGAGAGTTCGACGCCTTCTTCTTTTAATTGCTGAATAATGCGCTCGATGCCACAGGAAGCGCCGACGGCAGACGTTTCCTTGCCACCTAATTGCTTGAGTAAGCCATTGTACCGGCCACCACCGGCCAGACTGCCTTGGCTAATACCTTCTTTGCTCTTGGGCACAAACTCGAACACGGTGTGAGTGTAGTAATCTAAGCCACGTACTAGTGAAGGCGTGACGGCATACGGTACTTCTAATTCATCCAGGGTTTTTAACACCGCTTCAAAATGCAGGCGTGAAGGTTCAGATACGTGGTCGAGTAAGCGCGGGGCAGTGTTAGCTAACTGTTGGCACTTTTCTTCTTTGCAATCAAGCAGGCGCAACGGGTTAGTGACCAGACGTTCTTTGCAGTCTTGGCACAACTTGGTGCGGTTGCGACGGTAGTGATCCTTCAATAATTTAATGTAGGTTTTCCGTTCAGTGGGTTCGCCCAGCGTATTAATGTGGACCGTGTACTCTTCGAGGCCCAACTGGCGGAAAAACAAGTGGATCAAGTAAATAACTTGCGCATCAGTAATGGGCGCAGCAGAACCAAAGACCTCCAAGCCAATTTGATGGAATTGGCGGAAGCGCCCGGCTTGCGGACGATCGTAACGGAAGTACGGCCCCACATAAAAAAGCTTGACGGGCTTGGGCCAGCTGCGCATGCCATGTTCGATGTAGGCCCGGACAATGGCGGCGGTGCCTTCGGGGCGCAAGACATAGTGCGACCCACCGCTGCGACTTTTGAGTTCAAACATTTCCTTGGCCACAATGTCGGTTTCTTCCCCGACACTGCGCTGGAATAACTCTAATTCTTCAAAAATAGGGGTATCGAGCCGCTGAAAATGCCAGCCGCGAAAAATGGATTTTCCTGTTTCAACAACATACTCCCAGTACTTTTGCTCCGATGGCAGAATATCCTGCGTACCACGGGGAGCTTGGATGGGGTCATTGACTTTGGGGGGTGGAGTGCTCATAAGGGGTTTCTCGTTCACGGATAGATAAGTTCATTAGTATACCGATTTATACCCCTTTTGCAAGCAGGCTGCGTTGTTACGACCCAATAAAGCCAGGACGCTGGGGCTCAAACAAGCCGAGTCGATTAAAGGGAAAGGCTCGTATCCAGGCGCGGCCAATGATTAAGTCTTTATCTAATTTGCCCCAGTTGCGCGAATCAGAGCTGGCTGGCCGATTATCTCCCAACACGAAATATTCTTCATCGCCCAATTGGTACGTCACTTGTCCGCCAGTGCGCACACTACCGTCTAAGTATGGCGACTCATCTAAAAACACTGGTTGTTGATATTGATCATTCTGCACTTGCACTTGCCCGCCTTGAATACTCACCGTATCGCCCGGTAACCCAACAATGCGCTTAATGAAAAACTGGGATTGGTTTTGGGGGAAGCGAAACACAATTACTTCGCCGCGGCGGGGTTCGCGAAAATGGTACGACAGTTCATCAATAATTAAGTACTCGCCATCTTCGAAGTTTGGCTCCATGGAAGCACCGCGCACAAAGAATGGCTGAATTAAAAAGTAGCGGATCGGCACAATAATGACGATCGCCACTAAAAAAACCTTAATCAGTTCCCAGAAAAAGCTGCCGATGGCACGCACGGCAGAGGGAGAAGTCGTTTCGTCAGAGGGAGGCATCATAGGAATACGCTATGTTCAATGTCTACCACAAAGCCTTGCGTCTAAGCAATACTTCTGGCACTATCCGCCCCAATAAAATGATGTATACTCTGTACCATACCACTCGCCGTGATCGCGGTTTTAAGGTTTATTGTCTTTAAACTACGTATGACATCTCCCCAGCCGAGTAGCGCTGAAAAACGAGTCCTTTGGGAAGTCCGCCAGCGCTACCAAATGGATGGGCCGGCGTCTACGCCTGCTCAGCGAGCGCGCCAACACGTATCTACGGGTGGCGGTGGGAGTGTTCCGCCACGTAGCAGCGGTGGTGGCTCGCCGCGGCCGCGTCGCAGCAAATCTACGCGCCACTGGGGCCGCCGAATTATTGGCATATTTGTTTTGTTAGTGGTGTTATCGGGCGGAGTGTTCGGTTATAAAATTTTGGCGGCCAGTAATAAAATCTCGACGACTGAACGCTCCATTTTGGGCCAGATTAAAGATTTACTGTTTACCCAAGGGAAGTCGCTCGGCGGTGAAAAGCAAGATCGGATTAATATTTTGTTAATTGCGATTGGCGGTGAAGGCCACTCTGGTGAGAATTTAGCCGATACGATTATGTTACTCAGCCTACGACCATCAGATAACACCGTGGGCCTCATGTCGATCCCCCGCGATTTATATGTGCAAGTACCTGACGAAGACTATTTTACTAAAATTAACGCCGTGCATGCGTATGGCGAAGCCCAGAAAAAAGGCAGCGGCCCAGCGCTGATCGAAAAGAAGGTAGAAGAAATTACTGGGCAGCCAATCCACTATTTTGCCCGGGTGGATTTTACGGCCTTTAAACAAATTGTGGACGCGGTGGGAGGAATTAATATCACCATTGAAAATAGCTTCTTTGATTACTGGCATAAAATCGCCTTTTCCGCCGGTAACGAAACGATGAATGGTGAGCGTGCCCTGGCGTACGTACGGGCGCGGTACATCGAAGGCCCCGAGGGCGGCGATTTTAAGCGCGCCAGTCGGCAACAGCAAACCTTGTTGGCTCTACGGGAAAAAGTTTTTTCGGTGAACACGGCGATTGATTTCACTAAAGCAAACTCTATTTTAAACTCGCTGTCGGATAATATTCGCACCGACATGGAATTATGGGAGATGCGGCGTTTCTATGAAATTGCGCGGCAAGTGGATCACTCCAAGGTAAATACGGAAGTGCTTACCACCGGCCCGAAGGGCGTACTGGTTGGCAGCACTGAAGTATTAAGCGGTGTACCGGCTTCAATCCTCAAAACTCGTACCGGAAATTATGATGAAATTCATGCCTTGGCCGCCGATATCTTTTCGCATGGCGATGGGTCTGGCGCCCAAGCTTCGGTGCCGCCGCAAGAAAGCGATGAACCTGAACCGACCGATACCCCCGCCGCTACTCCTTCGCCGGCCGCAGCGTTAGCCACCGTTGAAGTGCGCAACGGCACCACTATTACTGGTTTAGCCAAAGAGGTGGCAGCCACGTTAGAAGATAAAAAATATACCGTCACTAGTATTGGTAATGCAGCGGTGCGTACGTATGAAAAAACGACGGTGTATGCGCTTAAGCAAGACGATGCATCGCAAGCCCAAAAAATTGCGGAGTTGCTCGAAGCCAGTGCGGATGTTGATTTACCGAGCGGAGAAGCTGAAAGTACGGCGGATGTGGTGGTAATCCTGGGCCAAGACGCTAAAGACTAACAATTATAAAAGTGCATCAATTCCCTGCCGGCAGATTTTAGCGAGTACTTCGTGCGCCTTAATCATAATTTCCTGAACTAATGGTTCTTCCGGCGTGGTGAATTTTCCTAACACATACTGATCGACTGGCATATCGTCGGGACGGCCAATGCCGAGTCGGACGCGCGCAATGGTTTGCTCACCTAACTGCTGGTACATGGAACGCATGCCGTTGTGGCCTTTAGCACTCCCTCCCCGCTGTAGGCGGACTTCGCCGATAGGTAATTCAATATCATCATGCAGAATCAGGAGCGAGGTTAAGGGCAGGTGCTCGCTGGCCATGTAGTCACGAATCGCTTCGCCGGACTTATTCATAAACGTGAGTGGAAACACCGCATGCACGCGCGTTACGCCGGCTTGTTGCTCTGGAACTTCCAGCACCAATCGTTCGACTAGGCCGCTCTCCTGCCAGACTTTCTCGGCCGCTAGTTGCTGAAGCGTGGCTACCACCCACGTTTTTAGTGTACGCACGCCTAAGTTGTGCCGTGTTTTTTCATAAGTAGCGCCCGGGTTACCCAGGCCAACGAAGACTAAGGTTTGCATACTGTTAGCGTAACTAATTTATGGCCAATGTTCGAATAATAAAAATCCTCCGGTGTACCCCACCTACGAGGGCACAGCCAGAGCGTTGGAGGGGTTGCTCACGGCAGTACCTTTAACTCGCGTGTGGGATATACAGGAGGATGTAAATGCTCCGTAAACATTTTAGAGAGCTCTCAAAGATATCACGGTCATACACGCGGTCAAGATTTTGGACAAGAGAAAACCGCTAGCGAAACACCGGCATCTCAATGGTCAACATCATTTATCCTTAAATGTAGATGTGAGTTGACCAATAGAGGGCTGGGTACGCTAGCGGCGTGCAAGGTGGCGCTCAAGAGGAGCGCACCCCGAACTAGGTTTCCACGAATGGGAAATTATTTTCAGTGAAGATTATCTGCGAAAACCAATGATTTTACAAAGAACGTCGGGAAGCAAGACCTGCCGGGATCCTGTGAGAAAACGATACATCGTATCCTCAAACTAGAACAAAAGCCACAGGATCCCGGACAGGCTAACATCGCGTCCAGACCTACTTCTCCGTTCAGTCCAAAACGCAACAACACGTGTCACCTAGTTCGGGGGTCAGCACCAAGCGGGGGTATAGATTACCCACTCACGCATGACCTCCTTCTCCCTCTCTCCCTAGTTAGGGGAAAATAAACCTAAGCTTCATGCTTTTAAGTACAACCTTCCGTGAACCTGTAGTTGTAATATGAGTCAGCTATGGCTACTTGTCAAGCTATTTCGACAGTTTGCTGTTGCTAATCTTCTTATCCACAATAGTATCCGCTCCGCGCCAGGCGAGTTCAAACATTCGGCGCATCATATCTGCCATCCCCGCACTTTCAATAATTACGCCTCCGAGCTTACCAGTGAAGCTCCCGATGGCTATTCTGTCAGAAAAAATCGTCATCCCGCTTTGGCTTGGAAAATAGTCTGGTGAAACGAACTTGCGCTCAGTCAAAGTATCGATAGGCTCTTCTAATAGAAATTTTTTACGCAGGGTTTCTGATTTAGTTGAAAAAATTGTTTTCGATTTGATGCCCTTCGCCAGACGCTGTTGATACACAACATCCTCAATGCCAAAAACGGCAGTTAAATGATCAATCGGCGTAAAGCTATACCATGTGTCATCTGACCCCGTATACATCACCATTTCTTGCCGCATGGCATGTAATCCTTCCACCCCAGCAAAATAACGCACCGTTGGCCGATCTTCTGATGATTTCATTAAAACCTGCAATTCGGGCAATAACGCTTCGAGCTCATCCTTCTTATCATTAATATATTCTTGCTCTCTTTCCACTAAACGCATCAGTTGTCGTGGCGGTTCAGCTGAAAAAAGGGTTTTCTTGCCTTCTTTATATTTAGTTACCAAGCCATCCTTCATGAGCGCTTCTAAGACCACGTAGGTGGTGGCGCGGACGACTTTGGCTTTGCGGGCAATGCGCTGCACGGGTGAGGGGCCAAGCTGTAAGCTGGCTAAATACACGGCGGCCTCTTTGTCTTTTAGGCCTAATTTTTTGAGTTCTTTTTCAAATACCATAGCTGCTATTTTAGGGCCCCTGGTTGCGCTGCGGGCTAAAGAGAGTACCTTGACTTTAGTACTGTTTTGCTTCGCACCAGCATGGGGCGGGCTTCAGGCCTTTTTCTTACTAAACGGAGCCTAGATTACCTCGGAAAACCATTCTATGTCAACCACCCTACCCCAACACAATTGTCAGGAACTTACAACAGAATTGGAGCGAGAACTAGCTGTATACAGCGAAGCTCTATGGAATAAGTTAGGCAGCCACCCCTCAATTACTACGGCTTTACTGCAACCCCAGCTCGCCTTGGCTGCCAGTTACTTAAGCCGTGCCTTTGCCCGCCAGGTGGTGGTATTGCCCTTATCAGCGGCTAAGAGCCGGGCGTGGGGGCGAATGGTAGCTGCCTGGCACGATGCTCTGCCCACCGTGCAACACTGGCATCTCATCGCTGGTGAACTTACCCCGCAGGAACAGGCAGGGCACATTACGACGGACCTTTCCCGCGCGCTGCACTACTTACTTAATGAAGCGGCCAATCATCATTTTATTGTGCCGGAAGAGGCGCTTAGTACACTGATCCCCAGCCAGGAAGCCTATCAAGCGCTGCGCCACGCGGTGCACGTGGGTGAATCGATCGCGCTGCACATTTTAGTTGAACGCTTGGTTGAATTGGGCTACACCCGCAGCACGACCTCGCTTGAGCCCGGTAGTATCCGTGCGCGCGGCGAGCAGTTAGATATTCGCCACCCAGTCCTGGATGGTCATTACACCGTGACCTGGTATGGGAAAATTATTGAAAGTATTGTGCATCATCAAGGGCGCCGCAGCGCTACTGTCCAATCTTTAATTATTCCGCCTGTTCGATTCCCGGATAGCACCACTCCCTTGGCAACGACCCTGTCGGCTTGCGTAGCGTATCAACCGCAGCACGTTACAGCGTTTGCCGAACGCACTGTTATATATGATGCATTTACAGTTGACGTGTCGTTCCCCTGGCAACCAGTGGGTGAAATACAGAAGGAACTAGCCAGCACACCGGCATACATTCTGTACGAGAACTGGGAGCGGGTTAAAAACTTTCTGGATGATCACCCACACCAAACCGTGACCTACTGCCGCACGGCGCTGGCGCAGCAAGTCATTGAGTTGCGCACTTTACATGCCCTGATTGTGAGCGAGGCGGCGCTGTTACCGCCAGCGGCGGCGGAACAACCAATTAGTTACCAACAAGGAGTGGCGTTGCTCGCTAACTTGCGTGAAGGTAAGGCGGCCGTGCACAGCGACCATGGCATTGGGGTATATGAAGGGTTGCAAACACGCACCATTGGTAACGTCACGCGCGACTATTTAATTTTACGTTACACCGCCGGTGACACATTATCAGTGCCGGTGGAATACGCGCATAAAGTAACGGCGTATTTAGGTGAAGCTATCCCGAAACTAAATGCTCTCGGTGGCACCACCTGGGCAGTCGCACGTAAAAAAGCCAAGCACGACGCTGCTAAATTTGCTCGCGCCCTGTTAACAACAGCTCAAGCCCGGGCAGGAAACAATCGAGAACCCTACTATTTAGATCCAGCTGTCGAAGAACAGTTAGCGGCTTCATTTCCGTATGCCTTAACGCCCGACCAAGAAGCGGCCTGGCAAGCGGTGCGCTTTGATTTACAACAAGCCCACCCGATGGATCGGTTAATTGTAGGCGATGTTGGTTTTGGTAAAACCGAAATCGCTATTCGGGCAGCTAGCCACATTGCCAGCAACGACAAGCAGGTAGCAGTGTTGGCGCCTACCACACTACTAGTCCAGCAACATGCGGATACCTTTCTTGAGCGGCTGCCTCAGTGGCGCAACCAGATTGCAGTAGTTTCGCGATTTACGACCAGCACTATGCTTAAAAAAGATACGGCGAGCATCGCTAGCGGCCAAGCCCGGATTGTCATTGGCACGCACGCGCTGTTAAGCAAAAGCGTGACGTGGAAAAACTTGGCGGCCGTAATCATCGATGAAGAACAACGCTTCGGGGTGCAGCATAAGGAACACTTCAAAAAAATTCGCTCAACGGTAGATGTATTATCCCTTTCGGCAACACCCATCCCCCGGACACTATCGATGGCGATGTCGGGCTTAAAAGAATTATCGATTATTAGTACGCCACCCGAAGGCCGTAAAAGCGTAGCCACCTACGTTGGCTCACAGAATGATGACATTATGGCGCAAGCCATTACCCGTGAGTTAGCCCGAGGTGGCCAAGTATACGTGGTGGCGCCTAAAATTCGGGGACTGGCTGCTTGGACGCAGCGGATTGCCAAGCTAGTTCCAGGCGCGCGGATGGCGATGGTGCACGGCCGGCTGGAAAATAAACAGCTGGCGGCGTTAATGCACCAGTTTGATGCGGGCGATATCGATGTGTTGGTGGCGTCGACAATTATTGAAAACGGTTTGGACGTGCCCAACGCCAATACTTTAATTGTGCTGCACGCCACCCACTTTGGATTATCGGAACTATATCAGTTGCGCGGGCGCATTGGCCGGCGCGACCGGCAAGGCCACGCCTACTTTTTATATGATCAGCATGAATTAACTTCCGTGCAGCGCCAGCGCTTAACGGCTCTCACTGAAGCCACCCGGTTAGGCTCGGGTTGGACACTGGCCCAACGAGATTTAGAAATCCGCGGTGCCGGTAACTTACTAGGCGCGGAGCAATCAGGGACAGTGAACGCGATTGGGGTGCAGCTATACCTCGACATGGTGCACCAGGCGATTGATGGGGATGAAGCAACGCTGACCCACCGCGACGTGGAAGTCCACCTGCCGCTGTCTGCCGTTATTCCAGCCACGTACATTGCCGACATTGCGCAGCGCACCCACTACTATCAGCTTTTGAGCCGTGCTGCTTCTCTGGAACCACTGGCACAAGTTAAAAAGAATATGGAAAAGTATTTTGGTACCTTCACAAATGAAGTCCACAATTTATACCAGTTGCTGCAACTCCAACACGTCGCGGCGGCGGCTGGCGTTACCCTAATTAGTTTTCAGATGATCTCTCCCTCCGACGAAGAGCCGTACCCACGCCTCATTATTGAAGGCCGGGCGTTGCCAGCACTACTCAATCGCCTGCATCGCCTAGGTAACTGGGTAGTCCGCGATAACGCGCTGACGCTGGATGTTGATGCTATTGGTCCTGAGTTTGTCACGAAGCTCATGACGGTCCTCCAGTAGCCTACATTGCCACCAGGTGGCCTTGCTCGTAGGCTTAAAGGGTGACTCATCCTATTCATATTTTAACGTTGGATAGCGAGCTCTACCCGCCCTTACTGCGAGAAATTGCCCAGCCGCCCCAGCAGCTATATGTCCGTGGCAATATCGACTTATTGCAGCACTCACCTCTGCTCGCCGTGGTAGGTAGCCGCAAGGCAAGCGCCTACGGCAAACAATGTATTACACAGCTCCTCCCGCCAGTCATTGCGGCCGGGGTGCCGTTAGTTTCCGGCTTAGCTTTTGGTGTAGATAGTTTGGCCCATCGCGTCTGCGTGGATGAACAAGCGCCCACGATTGCAGTCTTAGGTTCTGGTATCGATGACCCCAGTATTTATCCCCGCTCTCACATGGCGCTAGCGCAGCAGATTTTACATACCAACGGGGCGCTGGTGTCGGAATATCTGCCCGGCACAGCGGCGTATAAAAGTAATTTTCCCGAACGCAATCGGATTATTGCTGGCTTGTGCCAGGCCACGCTCATTATTCAGGCAGCTAAACTATCTGGATCACTCATTACTGCTCGCTTTGCGTTAGAGTCGAACCGAGATGTGTGGGCAGTCCCTGGCAATATTACGGACCCACTGGCGCAAGGGACTAATTATTTAATTAGCCAGGGCGCTACCCCTATTACCTCTTCGACCGACATTTTGAACCTACTCGGCATTGCCAGTAGTACGGTTGAAAAATCTCGGGTCAATTTAAATACTGAACAGTTAAGCTTGCTGCGTTTTCTATCCGACACACCCCAGCACATTGACGTATTAACAATTCACACGGCCCTACCTTCCGAAAAAATTGCGGCGATTTTGGTGGAGCTAGAATTAACCGAACATGTCCAGCATGTGGGCGGCATGAAATACGTCAAACGCTAGTGCTGTTTTTGAATAAGCTTGACGCTTTTTCGGTAACAGGCTTTACTCGTTACATTCGTCACGTATGAAGCTTGTAATCGTTGAGTCGCCGGCTAAAGCCAAAACCATCCAGAAATATTTGGGTGGTGATTTTATCGTTAAGAGTAGCTACGGCCATGTACGTGATTTGCCGAAGAGCACCCTGGGGGTGGATGTTGATAATGATTTTGAACCGGAGTACGTCGTTCCCGTTAAAGCGCGTAAGCAAGTAGCGGAATTGACCAAATCGGCGGCCAAAGCGAAGGCGATCTACTTCGCCACTGATGATGACCGCGAAGGTGAGGCCATTGCCTGGCATTTAATGACAGTGTTGAAGCCGAAGAAAAGCCAGAAAGTTTTCCGGATTACGTTTACGGAAATTACGAAATCGGCCATTTTGTATGCCGTTGAACACCCCCGTGATTTAGACGTGAACTTAGTGAATGCCCAGCAGGCCCGACGGGTGCTTGATCGCCTGGTGGGGTATGAATTGTCGCCACTATTGTGGCGGAAAATCCGTATGGGATTATCGGCCGGCCGCGTGCAATCAGTAGCGGTGCGATTGATTGTTGAACGCGAAACAGAAATTACAGCATTTAAGGCGGATGAATACTGGACGCTCGAGGCCTTACTACACGCTGGTGAGCATAGCTTTACGGCCAATTTAACGAGTAAAGGGGAAACAAAATTCCCTAAGCTTGGCATTCCCACCAAGGCCGATATGGATAACATTGTGAGCGGCTTACAAGGTGTGAGCTATACGGTGAAGCATATCGAAACCAAGGAACGTAAACGCACGCCACCACCACCATTTATTACCAGTACCCTGCAGCAAAGTGCGGTGAATGCACTGGGCTTCTCCAGTAAAAAAACAATAATGCTGGCTCAGCAATTGTACGAGGGCGTGGAATTAGGTGATGAAGGCCCAACGGGGTTAATCACCTACATGCGTACGGATTCGACCAATTTAAGCACCGAGGCTACCAGCAAGGCGCAACAGATTATTACTAAACTATTTGGCGAGAAGTATGCGTTGCCCGCCCCCCGGGCGTACAGCAAAAAAGCTAAAGGGGCTCAAGAAGCCCACGAAGCAGTGCGCCCCACTGACCCTGGCCGTACCCCAGAATCCTTGGGTTCACATGTAACACCCGACCAAGCCAAGCTGTACCGTTTGATTTGGCAGCGTATGGTGGCGTCGCAAATGGCGGAAGCAAAATTACAAAACGTCACGGCCGATATTGAAGCTGGCGAATACGTCTTCCGTGCCGTGGGTTCCACGGTGCTGTTTGATGGTTACGTCAAAGTATTGGGCGAGAAGGCAGCGCTAAAAGAAACGGTGTTGCCTGAACTTGCAGTGGGTGACGCATTACGTTTAGAAAAATTGAATCCCGAGCAACATTTCACTGAACCACCAGCTCGTTACTCAGAAGCCACCTTGGTTAAAGCGTTGGAAGAACATGGTATTGGCCGCCCAAGTACCTATGCGCCGACGATTGATACCGTGCAGCGCCGTGAGTACGTGGCTAAAGGTGAAGATAAACGCTTCCGCCCGACTGAAATAGGCGACTTGGTTACCAAGCTTTTAATCGAGCACTTCCCCGACATTGTGGACATTACGTTTACCGCGACGATGGAAAATGACTTAGATACTATTGCCGAGGGTAAGAAAGAATGGCAGCCGGTGATTAAATCGTTCTACAAGCCATTTCATGCCGCGATCGGTAAAAAGGATAAAGAATTAAACAAGGCTGAATTAACCCAAGAAAAAACGGGTGAGCGCTGCCCTAAGGATGGCGGTGAAGTAGTTATTAAACTGGGGCGCTTCGGTAAATTTAAGGCCTGCGTTAATTACCCCGAGTGTAAATTCACCGAGCCAATTGGTGAAGAGAAACAGTTACAACAAGAACTAGGGGGCGAAAATTGCCCAGACTGCGGTAAACCCTTAGTGGTGAAGCGTGGTCGCTTTGGTCCATTCCTCGGCTGTTCTGGCTACCCTGATTGCAAACATATTAAAAAGATTGAAAAAGGCACCGGCGCTGCTTGCCCACTGTGCGGCAAGGGTGAAATTGTGGAAAAGCGCAGCCGTAAAGGCAAAACATTTTACGCCTGCAACAAGTACCCGGATTGTAAAAATGCATACTGGAGCAAGCCAACGGGTGAAAAATGTCCGACGTGCAGCAGCCTACTCGTGTACGGGGCCAAGCAAACAGCTCGTTGCTCCAATAAAGAGTGCGGCTTTACCAAACAACTAGAAGACAGTGCGCCAGAATAAGCGTGGCGGTTTCTTATTCCAGGTATCTCCCCTACAATAGGTGATTATGTGGCAGAAATTTTGGCGGTGGTATGAATCACAGCATGTGTTAACCACTACGCTGACGGCGATTTTATTTTCATGGCAGTTAGTCCACTTATTTTGGTTAACAACCGCTGTTGTTATTCCTCGTCTCACGGGTTTAGTTCTCTTTACCCCAGGACCGTTCTATGAACTCTTATTGGTCTTAGTCGATTACACTGAAATTCCAGCACTGATTAGCGCCAGCATGCTGTACTTACATTTATTACAAAAAAAGTTTTTGTGGCGGCACGTGGGTTTTCTGGTTCTGATTAACTCCCAGTGGCTGCACCTGTTTTGGATTACCGATGAATTCGTGGTGACTCAATTTGCCGCGAAAGCGGCGATCGCGCTACCCGCTTGGTTAGCGTGGGTGGCAATTATGATTGATTACTTAGAGCTGCCCGTTATTTTCGACACAATCCGGCGGGCAATACGATTATTGCGACACAAAACGGTACCAGCATCTTAGAGGGTATTTAACAACCTCTTAAATTACTTCGTCAGAGTTTTCGTCTTCGGGATACGCCACTTCACCTTTGGTACCAAGCAGGCGCCCAATTAACTCTTCGGCCTCTTTTTCGCTAAAGGCGTGGAAAACTACTTCAAAGCGATTTTTGAGTTCTTCAAACTTGATGCGGGCATTGTAGCCGAACTTTTCTTCTAACAAGCCATCGTATTTAAGGGCTAATGCCGGGCGACCGCGGGTTTTTTTGCGCAGCGGATCATTTAATTTCATTTGGCGCTGAATTCGACGAGCGCGAGTTTCGGCTTTGCGCACGGTCAGGCCTTCATCTAATAGGTGCTGGTAGAATCTAATCTGTTTTTCTTCGTCTGGAATCATTAAAATGGCACGGGCATGGCCGGCTGAAATTTTACCTTCGGCGAGGCCGCGTTGGATTTCGGCGGGCAACTGCAACACACGCATAATATTGGTAATGGCCACGCGGCTCCTGCCGACGCGGTCGCCAATTTCTTCATGGGACATGCCGAATTCTTCATTCAATCGCTTATACCCCATGGCTTCTTCAATGGGGTTGAGGTTTTCGCGCTGAATATTTTCGATCAGGGCCAATTCTAGTTTGCCGCGGTCGGTGCCAGCATCGGTGCGTACCACGCAGGGCACTTTATCCCAGGCCAACTGCTTGGCCGCACGTAACCGGCGCTCACCAGCGATCAGTTCGTACTTACTGGCCGATACGCGCAGCACGACCAGCGGCTGCAAAATGCCATGCTGGTCAATTGATTGCACTAACTCATCCATTTCTTCCACATCAAAGTTGCGGCGGGGCTGCAAAGGATTGACTTCAATATCACCAATGGCAATGTGCTCCACGCGGTCTTCGTGGCGATCCCAATTAACTAGGTCTGTCTTAACCTTGCGAGGTTCTACCGCTTCGGCTACCGGGGTCACCGTGGGGGTAAAGACCGGTTCAGCTTCGGCCGTCACGGTAGTTTTTTTAGCAGTAAGTGAGGTGATCACGACTTGCTGTTTCTTAGGCGCATCGGCTTCCTGCTTTGGCGCTTCACTGCCAATCTTTTCCGAATCTTTGAGTGTGCCTGTTTCAGGATCCATGGTTAGTGGCGTCACGTTCGGCTTGGGCGGCAGGGGCATGTCTTCCATTTCCTCGATATCTTGGAAGTCTTCATTTACCGTCACCGTTTTTTTGGCCGGGGCATTTGGCGTCGGTGTTTCATCTTCGTTTTGCACTTTGAGTGGTCGAGTCGTCGTTTCTGGCATGCTGCTTAACTCTTCCATGCTGTCGATTTGCTCGAGGACTTCCTCGGCATTTTTCCCATCGCGTTTAGGGATAAGTGATGCGAGCCCCCGTCCTAGTGCGGTCATACGTATAGACTTAATAATTCTTCTGATAAATATTCATACGCTTTGGCGCCACGTGAGTGGCGGTCGTATTCTAAAATGGTTTCGCCTTTGGCTGGTGCTTCGGCTAGTTCCGTGTTGCGCGGAATAATGCTGTCGAACACGTGGCCAGGGAATGTCCGGCGTACTTCGCGCACAATTTGGCGATTAAGGGCGGTGCGGCGGTCATACATGGTCAACACGGCGCCGAGCACCTGTAAGTGAGGATTCAAATGCTTGCGGACGAGGTCAATAGTATTCAACAACTGGTTTAAGCCTTCTAGCGCATAAAACTCGCACTGGACCGGTATCACGACCTTATTGGCAGCGGCTAGGGCGTTGACCGTGAGTAAGCCTAGGCTTGGCGGGCAGTCGATGAGGATGAAATCAAAGTGTTCGTGCAACGGTTTAATCCCCCGCCGTAAGCGGTACTCACGGTAGGGCTGGTCCATCAGTTCGATCGCCGCGCCAGCTAAGTCTGGCGTGGAGGGCATAATGTTTAAATTGGCTTGTCCGGTTGGTTGCAGCGCCTGGGTGGCTGGCAAGCGATCTAATAACACGTCATACACAGTGGGCATGTCGGCGGTGACTTTAATACCAACACCGGCGGTAGCGTTTGATTGCGGGTCTAAGTCCAAAATAACTGTCGGGCGCTTAGATTCAGCTAAGTAGCCGCCTAAATTAACGCTCGTCGTCGTTTTACCGACTCCACCCTTTTGATTCACTACTGCGATAACTTCTCCCATAGGCTCACGAAGGATTTAGTGCTCTTTTCTGTTCGATGCTGATACGTCTAGTGTATGCTAGGAGGGCAATTGGCAGCAAGGGGCTGGCCAGCAGGTCAGCAAATAAGCTGGTAAGCGAGTAAGCTGCCAAGTAGGCCCTCTTGAGAATGGCCTTAGGGTGAGGTATATTGTTTTTTCGTAAAACTAGCCGAAGTGGTGGAACGGTTTACACGAACGACTCAAAATCGTTTGAGCTTACGCTCATGTGGGTTCGACTCCCACCTTCGGCACAGCTGATGCGAAAATAGACTGCTTTTTGCAGCCTATTTTTGTATATGCCGCTAAGGCATGGGTGGGAGCCGAAGGGTATTTTGAGGACATGCACTGTTTTTACAAAACGGCGTAGAGTAGACCAAAAACAACTGCTAAACTCCAAGCAATGGTAAATCCAGTTTCGGGCGCAGCCACGGCAAATACAATTACTAATACCCATGCCACCGATGCTTTTGATATAGCCAACACCGTTTCAAAAGCGTGGGCGTATTTAAGAGCACCGAAGCGGCGGGCACTCATGTGTAGCTGCGTCACAAACGGCACGCTGTAATTTAAATTGGCAGCACGCAACAATACATCCGCCCCTATTACTCGCCAGGGGGTTAGGGCTAAAAAACGTAACCCATTCGCAATCACTAACAGCGGCACGCCTAAATACCGCAACGCCCAGCGCGGGCCGCGCTTGTCGATGAGATCCCCCACTATAAAACCCCACACCGTCATAGCCGTAATACTGATGGCGGCGAGCAAACCAATTTTCTCGGTGCTGCCCAAAAATATATATAACCAAATCGGCCAAAACACGAGCAAAATTAAATCTTCGGCCCAGCCGATCATGGCAAACACCATCCGCCGGTGTTGCCGGTCACGAATGATGTGCCACACCGAAGCGTATGAAACTTTAGCCGGCTTAAATTTTTCCCGGGTTTTTAGTAATGGAATAGTGGCAATGACAACCGTAGCCGCCGCAAAAATAAATAGCGCTGGAAACCCAAACCGAGCCGCAATAATACCGCCAGCCAGAGGCCCTAAAATACCCGTGCCGTAGGTAATAAACCGCATCCAGGATTGCTCGGTCCCCCGGTTTTTGCCCTCGCTAAACCGAGCAAAATTAGCGTGGTAGGCCGGCCAGTAAAAAATCTTATGCATGGTCAGTAAGACTAAGGCCACCCAAAAAAAACTGGGGTGGGTGGGAATGGCGGCTAAGGCTAAAAAGTAGAGGATAAAAAAGGGCATGGAGAGGACGAGAGAGTGCTCCACCCCAAACCGAGCCGCAAACTTTACCCCCATTGGCATGATCAACACGTATAAGGTGTAGTGCAGGGCGTAATACAGGCTAATGCCAACTAACGAGAGGCCGATCTGATAAAAAAAGACTGGCTCAAAAATGATGATGAGGGAAAAGGCGAAGGAAAAGAGGAGTTGGAATAAAAAAAGCTCGCGTAGTTGCCGCTTGGCCCGCATGGCAAAAATTTTCTCAATATATTTTAACCACCAACTCATTGCCCCTTAGTATACCTCAGCCCACTGTGCCCCCGCGATGCTTGCTTGCTACTTGCTTGGCCCTTCTGGTAGTGTGTTGGTATGTCAAAATCATCACCTTCACATACCCTCGCTTTTATTGGAGCCGGCTATGTCGGCTTAGTGTCAGGCACGTGTTTAGCCGAAATCGGCCACAATGTTATTTTGGTTGATAACAATAAAAGTAAGATTGAAAAACTTAAAGATGGCAAAATTCCCATTTTTGAGCCCGGTTTAGAAGATTTAGTTAAAAAGAACGTCAAAGCGAAGCGCTTGTCGTTTACGACCAGCCTCAAGGAGGCTGTGAAAGCAGCTGACGTGATTTTTATTGCCGTTAATACCCCACCCCAGCCCAATGGCCAGGCGGATTTATCGTACGTAGCTGGTGCAGCCCGGGAGATTGCCGAAACGGCCGAAGAATACAAGGTGGTGGTTGATAAAAGCACCGTGCCGGTGGGTAGTGGCGAGCGCGTTCGACAAACCATTGAACGGTACCGTAAGCACACGATTGATTTCGATGTAGTCAGCAATCCTGAATTCTTACGGGAAGGCTCAGCCATTGAAGACTTCTTAAAAGCAGACCGCGTGGTAGTGGGCGTGGAAAATGAACGGGCGGAAAAAATCATGAGGGAAATTTACGCCCCGATTGATGCGCCATTTATTGTGACAGATGTTAAAAGCGCGGAATTAATTAAACACGCCAGTAATTCTTTCTTGGCTACTAAAATTTCTTTTGCCAACGCCCTGGCGCGCATTTGTGAATTATCTGGTGCCAATATTGACCAAGTCACTCATGGCATGGGGTTGGATTTCCGCATTGGTAAGCACTTCTTAAAGGCGGGGGTTGGGTATGGTGGCTCTTGTTTCCCCAAAGACGTGTCGGCTTTTATCGCGATTGCTGATGATTTAGGCTATGACTTTGGCTTACTGAAAGAAGTGGAAAAAGTGAACAAGCAAGCTAAGCAGCTGTTCTTAAAGAAAATCGAGAAGGCGTTGTGGGTTACTAAAGCTAAGAAAATTGCGGTGTGGGGCTTGGCGTTTAAGCCAAATACCGATGACATGCGTAATGCGCCTTCGATCGATATTGTTGAAGCGTTACACAACGACGGAGCTACCGTAGCCGCCTACGACCCCGAAGCTGCGCATACTGCCCGCGAAGTGTTGAAAGATATGGTTACCTACGAAAAAGACATGTACGCGCCGCTCAAAGACGCGGATGCGCTAGTGATCATCACCGATTGGGATGAATTCAAGGAACCAGACTGGGATAAAGTGGCAAAACTATTAAAGTCGCCGCTCATTATTGATGGCCGCAACATGTTTGATCCGCTGGCTATGGAGAAAAAGGGCTTCGTCTACCACAGCGTCGGCCGCGAAAAAGCTGCGTAACACAATCTAATTGCAAGCTTAGTCGCCAGGAGTGCTTCCTATTCTTTTTTGGCGTTTAACATCCGTTCCGCTTCTTCAAACTGTGCTTTGTCGTTGATAGGCAGCCAGAATTCTGATTCCACTATTTTAATCTTGCCACCATGCTCCTGGACTAATTTTGTCCAAACATCGGGTGTTTCATACTCACCGCGGGCGCTGGGCGCCACTTCAACAGTAAAGAATTGTTTATTCATAACCATGTGCCCAGTCCACACCAAGTCAGACACAAACTCTTTGGGCTTTTCCACGGCTCGCACTAAGTATCCGGCGTCATCGGCGACCAGTACGCCAAAGTTTTCGGGGTTAGGTACACGATAGGCCAGGACGGCTAAATCATTTTGGACTAAGGCTTGCAACCCTTTGGGGCCAACAATGTCATCCCCCACCATGCCAAGCCAGCGATCCCTAATATGCTCGGCTGCAAATTTAAACGCGTGCGCTAAGCCTAGCTGTTCGGTTTGCACGACAAACGTAATGGGTCGGCCGTTATATTCACCGCTTTTAAAGTATTCGCGAATTCGTGGTTCATGCGGACCACCCACGATAAAGACAAGTTCCGTAATTTCGGGTGGCAACATGTCTAGCGCGTGTTCAACGACTGGCTTGCCGGCCACGGGCATGAGCTGTTTGGGGCCATCGAAATGTTTGCCCCAACGAGTCCCCTTCCCGGCCATGAGTACAACTGCTTTCATATGTTTAGCTTATTAGCTGTTAGCATGTAGCTTATTAGTAAGCAAGCCCTAGAGAAGAGCATGCCGTGAGGTATTAAGTCTTCATTGTTTCCAACAATAACGTATCCTCCTCCTGGAAGTCCACCGTATAAGCTACCTAGAGCGTTGCAGCTCTAGCATGGGTGAGGCCGCTGGGGTGTGGGGCGATGGGCATGAGATCGGCCGTTACCTGCAGCGTAGTATCATGCTCGGATTTAATTTCAATATTTTGCTTGGAGAAGTTGGCATAGCCCGGCTTGGTAATAGTGACTACGTACGTGCCAGCCGGTGGTAAAGCAAAGAACCGACCCTGGTTATTGGTGACCCGTGTCATCACTAAGCGATTACTCCCCTGTTCAAATAGCCGCACCACGGCTAAGTCTAATGGAATGTGGGTGATGGCATCGCGGACTTGGCCGTAGGCCGGGCGGACGCGCACTTCAAGCGCAATTTTTAAGATAACTAACACTACATAGATTACTTCTAGTATCAAGTAGAGCGGTCGAGAATCAATAAATACAAGCGCAGTGTTAAGCAGCGCACCAACTAAGAAGATTGGCCACGATAGCATCCGGCCGAGTTGTTGCAGCCCTTGCCAGAGATGTAGGGCGCGGATGCGCAGCGAGCTGACCTGCGCAGCTTGCGGCTTCATTGGAATCACAATTGTGAGCGGCTTGTTGGTGTCACTGACCACAATGTTGCCACCGGTATACAGCAGCCCGCCTTCAGGCGCCAAGGCGCGGCTGGCGGCAGAGGCAAAGGCAAAGCCAGGGGCTTCGACGCCAATAGTGTACTGGCCGGCAGGGAAGAAGGTGGGGAAGGTGCCTTGGTCGTTCGTGCGTTCACTGGCGCGCAACTTACCGTCTTGGCCGTAAATTAATACCTGCACGCCGGCGAGCGGTTCACCCGTGCTGTAATGTACTACTTTGCCTTGGGCGTTTTGGACTTCTCGCGGACCAGTGGTTACGGCTTTTAACGGCGAGTTACCGCGGCGGACAGCGTGGTACATGCGCTCACCAAGCAGCAACAAGGTAGAGAGCAGTGACAGGGCAAACAAGACTAGGTCGAGCGGGCGCAACAGCACGGTGACCAATGGCGACGCTTCTCGCACCACCGCGGGCACGGCATCCGGCAGGGCAGGCGGCGTACCAATTACGACTGGTGTCTGGCGCGATTCGGGTAAGGCTTTGGTGGCCACTGTTACTGTTTCGGTCGCGATAGCGCCCTTGGCATCAGTCACGGTCAGCAAGAAAATGTATGTTTCGTTTTCATTACCAGCGGAAAAGGACGGCGTGGAGGTGCGTGGTGATAGCAATTCTACTTTAGGACCGTCTAGTTGGCGCCAGGTAAACTGCAACGCATCGCCATCGGCATCAATTGATGCTGTACCATCTAAAATAACTAGGGCTGAAGGATTCACTACTAAGTCTGGACCGGCGTCTGCTTGAGGCGCTTTATTGCCTTGTAACACTGATGGTGCTTTATCAACAGGTGTTGGGGTGGGCGTAGCACTAACGGTAGGCGATGGCGACACTTGAGGACTGCCTGCCAGGGTAGGGGTGGGTGATGTGGTGGCCGCCGGCGAGCCAAACAACGACGGTGTGACGGTGGGAGTGGGACTTTCTTCAGGAGTAGGACTCTCCACGGCCTCGGTAGCTAGTGTGGTGCCACGAATACCAGGCGTGGTGGCAGCGTTTCCAAACGCATCAGTGGCCACTAATTTAAAGGTGTACGTCTGGCTTTTAGTTAAGCCGGTAATAGTGGTGCTGGTAGTGGTTTTGGCAGCTAACGACTCATCGTTGCTTTCATCCCACGCGCTAGAGCGCTGTTCTAACACGGCGGCTTGGTCTGTGCCGTAATATACTTGGTAGCTTATGGCGGAACTGTCCGTTGGCTCTGCCCACGAAACCTCTACTGAATCCACACCCACCGTACTCAATTTAAAACTGCCTAGGCCTTGCGGTGGTTCATTGTCGATTCTAAATTCTGCGCTACTAATGCGTGTACCGGAATTGCGACTATCCCGGGGAAGAAGTCGCAGCATCACCTGGCCATTATCGCCCGTCAGTGGCCCACCCGTATTTTGAATGGATTTGGTGTCCCAATGTAGGGTGAGGGTAATGTTTTCATGCTCATTGGTATCAATGGGGTTACTCGTCCCCACTTGGAACCCATTACTATTTTTAAGATCAACCGTACCAACATCGGGCGATACTTTAGTGAGCCATGGCTTATCCCAGGTCAAACCGCCGTCTTTGGAGTACTGCACGCGCAGACGAGTGGCGTCGAAGTCGCCATCTGAAATGGTAGTTTGAAATGAAATTTTGCCGGTACCGAGCGTGCTCTGGGTAATTACATCTGGCTCAGTCGCTTCGGGGTCAACATGAATTCGCTCCAGCGCATACAACGGACCGCGGTAGTGATCGCCTGCCACAACGTCTAAATCGTTGTCTTTATCTAAGTCGCCCACAGCGGCGCTAAACACGCTTTGGAGTTCCGATACGATTAATCGTTTGGTAAATTGATTGGAACCATCGTTGCTGAACCAATGGATACTGTTGTCGTCTTGGGCGGCGGCCACAATGTCTAAATCGCCATCGTTGTCTAAATCAGCAGTAACTACGGTGGTGGCATCGGTGTCCCCTTCTAGGACAAGACGCTCAAAACTGGTTGCATCACGATTCCGGTACCATGCCACTAAATCGCGCGTTTGATCAGCCACCACGATATCGCTCTTATCATCACCGTCGATGTCGGCCACGGTCAGATGGGTCCGGCTCTGGTTGCCATCATCAACGTCACTCCTCACCCAGGTGGTGCCGTCGGTAGTATCAAAGCGCTGGAGGCCGCCAGTGCCGCCCGTAATAATTTGTGGATACGTGCCCGCAATTTTGCCGATGGTAATAGTGGTGGTGCCGGTGTTACTGGCTGACCACAGAGCGGTGAAGGTGCCGCCGCCATCGTTTTGCCACACGCGTACACCCCGGGTACCAGTACCATCATCCGTGATCGTGGCAACGTCCGCATCGCCATCGTTGTCTAGGTCGCCTGCGTAGCCGGCGATGTCGTTGTTACCGACGCTAATGGTAGCTTCATTATATGAATTGCCACCCTCGTTGCGATACCACTTTACGCCCGGCCGTTGGCCTTGCAGCGACACTAATAAATCTTTCTGGCCATCTTTATCAAAATCAACCACCTGGACCCGCTCGCCGCGAGCACCAGCGATTTCTTTGGCCGTAAAAGCATACTTACCGTTATTTAAATACAGTTTTATGCCATCAATACCGGCCGTTAAAATATCGTTATCGCCATCGTTGTCCATGTCAGCAATAGCGGTGCCTAAAATACCTTTGGCACTGGTTGAGCCAGTCACCACGTGCGGGGTGAATTCCAAGGCGCCCGCCGCATAGGGCGAAGTTAAAAAACGAACACCCCCCACGGCGGCGGCGACTAGTAGCCCGGTAGCAGCTAGATAGCGCAGCAGTGGCAACGCACGGTGCAGGGGAGCTACGCGCGTGCGAATACGCAAACGACTGGTCGGAGGTTGGTGACGTCTAGCGGCGCTCGGCATGCCTTATATAGTAGCAGGAAGCTTGTGACTGGTAATCTGCCAGCCAGCTCGAGTTACTCGGCCTTCACTACGAAATTAAGTAGCCGCTGAGGCACATAAATTACTTTTTGGATAGTTTGGCCTTCGAGATACTTGGCAATGTTCGCAACTGCCTTGGCGACGCTCTCTATTTCGGCCTGGGTGGCGTCAGGCGAAGCTTCAACCGCACCGCGCACCTTACCATTAATCTGCACCGCAATTTTCACTTGCTGCTGGGCAAGTAACGCTTCGTCATGAGTCGGCCAGACCTCTAGGTGAATAGACGTGGTCTGCCCCAGTACGCTGTGCCATAACTCTTCGGCTATATGGGGCGCGAGGGGTGCAACAAGCTTTAGGACTATGCTTACGGTTTCGTCCGATAAGCGGGAGTTGTCTTTAGTGGCCGCTTCCAGGTCGTTTAATAATTTCATTAACGCACTAATGGCAGTGTTAAATTGCAGCGCGGCGATATCCTCCCCTACTTTTTTAATCGTCTGCTGCAACGGCAACTGATATGCGGCGGCGTCTGCCTCTGGCAAGCTGCTATCACTCGTTCGCTGCACCAGTTTCCAGATGCGCTTGAGGAATCGTTGCACCCCGTGAATACCGTTCGGGTCCCAGGGGCCGCCTTGCTCATACGGTGCCATAAAGGCGAGATAGAGCCGCACGGTATCTGCTCCAAAATTTTGCACTTCCACATCCGGGTCAATCACGTTCCCGCGCGACTTCGACATTTTCTGGCCGTCGGGTCCGAGAATTAAACCGCGGTTCACGCGTTTTAAGTAGGGCTCGTGGCAATGCACATAGCCTAAATCAAATAAAACCTTGGTAAAGAAGCGTGAATACAACAGATGCATGGTGTTGTGCTCAGCTCCACCGATGTAGAGCGGCACGGGTAGCCACTGCTTCATTTTGGCTGGGTCGGCAAATTGCTTACTATTGCGTGGGTCGGTGTACCGCATGAAGTACCACGAGGAATCCACGAATGTATCCATGGTGTCAGTTTCGCGCTGGGCGTCTTGCCCACACGCTGGGCACGGCACCTTAAGCCACTCGGTTGCCCGCGAGAGTGGTGAACGACCATCGTCACTGGGCAGAAAATTATCTAACTCGGGCAGCTCAACCGGCAGCTGCTCATCGGGTACGGGGTGGTACCCCGTGCCATCTTTCGCTGCACAGGCGGCGCAGTAAATCATGGGAATCGGCACGCCCCAGTAGCGCTGACGCGATAACACCCAATCATGCAGCTTGTACGTTACTTCCGCTTGTCCATGCTCGTGCTTACTCAACCACGCCGTAATGGCTAGGCGTGCTTCTTGGCTGGTAAGGCCGTTAAATTCCCCTGAGTTAATCAGCGTGCCTTCACCTACGTATGCCGATGAGTCACTAGCAGCAGTGTCTGGCGCCGCAATCACGGGACGTAGGGGCACATTAAATTTCTGTGCAAACTCGAAGTCACGCTCGTCGTGCGCGGGGACCATCATCACAGCGCCGGTACCGTAGTGGCCTAATATGTAATCGGCAACCCACACCGGTATTTTTTCACCGGATACAGGATGTAACGCATTGATTTCGGCTGATACGCCCGTTTTTTCGGCTGTTTGTTCTAGGCGATCTAATTCTCGCTTGGTTAGCGAAGTAGTGACATATGCTTTAACTTCGTCGCTGGCTTGCCAACCCACGTCCAACCATTTTTTGGCCACTTCAGGGGAAATAACAACGGCACTAACACCAAAGAGCGTATCGGGGCGGGTAGTAAATACTTCTACAAAGTGCTTCGCGTCGTCTTGGCCAGGGATATCAGATAGCTGAAACTTGATGCGGGTCCCATTTGAACGCCCAATCCAATTAGCTTGGGCAATTTTAGTAGTTGCCGGCCAATCCAGTTCTTTTAAATCATCAATCAAGCGATCGGCATACGCCGTGATTTTAAACATCCACTGTTCAATCTCTTTTTGTTCCACGGGCGTGTCGCACCGCTCACAGCACCCGTTCACTACCTGTTCATTAGCTAATACCGTTTTATCTTTTGGACACCAATTTACCGTCGTCTTGGCGCGATATGCCAATCCTTTTTCGTACATCTTTAAAAATATCCACTGGGTCCAGCGGTAATATTCTGGATCAATCGTGGATACGACGCGCGACCAATCAAACGTGGCGCCCATGCTTTGTAACTGCTTGGACATGTAGGCGATATTATCTTCCGTCCATTGCCGCGGATTGATGCCGCGTTTTATTGCTGCATTTTCAGCTGGTAAACCGAAGGCATCAAAGCCAATGGGATACAACACGTTTTTACCGTGCATGCGTAAGTACCGGGCGTGAATATCTGGTAAGGCAAAAGCATACCAGTGGCCAATATGTAAATTGCCAGACGGGTACGGAAATTCGGTCAACACCATGTAGTTGTCGCCGCTGGCTGTATCGGGAGCTTCATGCTGCTTGCTGGCTTGCCACGCCGCTTGCCACTTGGGCTCAATTGTTTTGGGGTCGTAATCTGGCATAGCAATAGTATACAGTACTACAATTGTATTTTTATCAAAGTTAAGCTAAGCTCACGCTCGATAGTATCGTTGGTGGTGTTGGCATTCTTTCTAGTCCTTTTACAAGAAGTTATCGGAGTCAATAATGATTGCTTCTGTCCGCACACAATCGGCCGCGGTCCTGGTTGATATTGAGAATTTTATCAATGCAAAAGAGCTGTTCTTTCGCTTCCCCGAACGAGCCATTGGCCAGGTCATCAGTGGTTTGCGGGTTCATTTATGGAAGCAGGGATTACGGGGTGATGAGGAGTGGAGTCGAATCTATCTCGCTTCGCGAGCATACCCAACCCGGGCGGTGTTACAGATTTCTCGGGCTGCCGCAGAGCAACATTTTAAACTGCGGTGGTCGTTGCGTTCTTGGCCAGCTGAACGCCTGCTCATCTCTGATATCACGACTGCACTGAGCAGCAAGCAAACGATATCACTCCCACATTCTATTTTCATTTTATCAGGTGACGGTGGGGTTATTTCCACGGTGAATCTGCTCCAGCAGCGGGGCCATGACGTCACCGTGATTGCTTGTGCTCAAAGAATTCACCACACTCTCAAACAGCGGGCAAACACTTTTATATCGATTGAAGAAATTTTGGCTAGAGCAGTACATCCCTGAAGATATTCTATCGGGGATTTTTTTTTGACTGATACCAACTCAACCTAATCACTGCCAGTCATTGCGAGCCTGCCTGCCGGCAGGCAGGGCTTGGCGAAGCAATCCCAGCGTTTTAAGCGACGAGATTGCTTCGTCGCTGACTCCTCGCAATGACGGGAGGTAGAACGAATGAGGTTACGTTGGTATTACGATAGACTATTTGGGATCGATTATTTTTTGCGCAGCGTTCAGGCGGCGCTTTACTTCCTTTTCAAAACCTTCGTCGCCCGGTTTGTAGTACACATTATTTTGAATCACATCTGGGCGGTACTGCTGCGCCACCACATGCCCAGGATAATCGTGCGGGTATTTGTACCCTACACCCTTACTGTGTTTTTTCATGCCCTCGATTGGGGCGTTAGTAATGTGCCCAGGTGGAACGGCATTGCCGTGGCGATCCACATCAGCTTTGGCCGCCGCCATGGCCACATACACACTGTTACTTTTTGGCGCAGCGGCTAAATAGGTGGTGGCGTGCGCTAACGCAAACTCCGCTTCGGGTAATCCAACCCATTCCAGTGCCCTGGCGGCGGAAGTAGCTAACATTAGGGCGTGCGGGTCAGCGTTGCCAATGTCTTCCGAAGCAAAAATAATCATACGCCGCATAATAAACTTTGGATCCTCCCCCGCTACAAGCATGCGGAATAAATAAAACAAGGCGGCGTCTGGGTCGGAACCACGCATGCTCTTAATGAAGGCAGAAATAGTATCGTAGTGGGCATCGCCTGCTTTGTCATACTGCACCACTCGCTGCTGGGCCGCCGCTTCAATGTCGGCCGGGCTGATCGTTTTTTTATCACTAGCTAGCGCGGCTCGCTCTAAAATATTCAGCGCCCGGCGAGCGTCGCCGCCACTAAGGCTAACAAGCATGTCTTGTGCCTTAACATTTATTTTGCGCGAGCCACTGATGCCCCGTTCTTTATCCGTTAACGCGCCTCGGATAATGGCCTGTAGGGCGGTGGGTGGGAGAGCCTCTAAGCGCACCACTTCAGCGCGTGATACTAAGGCGGCAATCACTTCAAAATACGGATTTTCAGTAGTGGCACCAATTAACGTCAACGTGCCGTCTTCAACATACGGCAACAGCACGTCTTGCTGCGCTTTATTGAAGCGGTGAATTTCATCCACGATTAGTACGGTCCGGCGATTAATTTTTCGCCATTCGCGGGCGCGGCCAATGACTTCTTTTAAATCTTTCACGCCAGCCGATACCGCGCTCACCCGCTCTATCGTCGCTTGCATCTGCCGAGCAATAATTTCGGCCAGGGTGGTTTTACCAATACCCGGTGGGCCCCACAAAATGAGCGAGCCAACCGTGCCTTGCTCAATAGCGGTACGTAATGGTTTGCCCGCACCCAGGAGGGTTTCCTGGCCAATATATTCAGCGATGCTTCGCGGCCGCATCCGGGCAGCCAGCGGTGTATATGGCCCCGTTTGTTCTACTCTTGTTCGCGACATGCTGTTACTATACCGCTTCTTTTTCGCCCGCGCACTATTTATCCAAATAGGACCTGGGCATTCGCATCAGTCGCTCTTTCGATCTCGGCGACACTGATCTTCCGCAACGCAGCGATTTTTTCGGCCACTAGTGCAACGTAAGCTGGTTCATTGCGTTGCCCGCGATGCGGTTCAGGTGTTAAGAATGGGCAGTCCGTTTCAATTAATAGCCGATTCAGCGGCATAGTGGTAGCCACAGTGGCAATGGGGCCAGCGTTTTTAAATGTCACCACACCGGAGAATGACAAATACATACCGAGCGCGAGATACCTTTCGGCCTGTGCTTCACCTCCACTAAAGGTATGCATCACTCCTTGCGGCCGCTCATTGGCTGGGAGAGATTCTAAAAAATTAATCATGGCATCGTGAGCACTGGCGTTGCCATCAGCACTATCGCGCACATGAAACACCACCGGCAGTGAGTGCTTCACCGCTAGCGCCACGAAGCGGTGCAAGATTGGCAGCTGCTCTTGGGCAGTCCCACCGCGGTAGAAATCCAAGCCGACTTCACCTACAGCCACAACTTGGGGCTGTGTCACTAGGCTCTCGATCGTCTCCCAACCGTCAGGGGTCAGCGTGCCAATATCGCTCGGATGCACGCCCACGGTGGCATACACGCCAGCCTCTTTTTGGGCTAGCGCTACAGCTTGCTGGCTAGTGGCAACATCGACAGCAACCTCTAGCCACCCACTAAGCCCCGCTGCTCTAGAGCGAGCAATGACTTGGTCACGATCCTCATTATAGCTGTCATAGTGCATGTGGGCGTGGGAGTCGAACATAGCAATAATAGTAATCGGTAACCAGTAATCTGTAATCATACCAACTTAACCTAATCTCTGCCGTCATCGCGAGGCCTGGCGAAGCGATCCCGGACGAGATTGCCGCGTCGCCAAGCCTCCTCGCAATGACGCTGGGTAGTATGAAGCTGGTTACGTTGGTATCAGTAAAAAGACAGTCCTTATACTTCGCGCACTATAGCTTTCAACTTTTATCTTTTCATTTTAAACTTTATCTATGCTTTCTTTTACGCACACCATTATTAGTTTACCCTTCGCGTATTGGTTTGATTCTCCCCTGTTAGTTTTTGCGGCCGCTTTTACGTTTCACTTAGTGGCCGATACATTGTTGCACTGGAATTTATTTCCCGAACAAAACAAGAAATTCTTTTACCCTTTGGTTGCCTTAGAAATAATTGGCGGCGTAGTTGCCGCCATGGTAATTGTTGGCCAAGATATTCTGACTATTAATGTGTTGGCAGCGATAGCGGGCGGCAATGCGCCGGATGTTATTCACCAGCTCTATTTTTTGTTGTCCCCCGCCCAACGTAAAAAATACTTCACTTGGGCGCAGCCAGTATTTGATTTCCACGATAATTTACAAAGCGAAACGCCCTTTTTCTTTAAAGGCATGATTTCGCAAGTTATTTTAATTGGCCTCACCCTGCTACTCTTTCGTGCCTAAGGCAGCTCGTTAGCCGGGGAGTTCATCATCAATGGCAGGAGCAGAAAATAGGTCAGATAGGAAAATACTTAAGATGGTCGCCAGCGGGACGGATAGAATCACACCGACTGAACCGTACAGGCGCGCGCCCAGCAAAATGGCAATAATGGTGACTAAGGGATTTAAGCCAATGGCGCGGCGCATAATGAGCGGCACTAAGAAGTGGTTTTCTAATTGCTGAGCGCCGATATAAAACACTAGGGCGACGATGGCATACAACCACGATATTGATGCACCTACAATGACGCCGGGAATAGCGGCGATAATTGGGCCGATTACCGGAATAATTTCCATGATGCCGGACAGTAACCCCAGTACTAGCGCGTATTTAAAGCCTAGCAACCACAGGCCGGTGCCAACGATCACACCCACAATGACACCAAGTGCCACTTGCGCTAGTACCCACCGGCCAATGCTCCGCTGGGCGCGATCAATTGATTGTTCAATATACGGCAAGTGTCCACGTGGCGTGATAAGCCGAGCAAATTTCTTGAGTGCGTCTTTTTCAACTACCAGATAAAACGCCAAGATAAAGACGAATAGGACGGTAAAGATACCCGAGAACACGGAGCGAGTTTGGGCCACAATATTCACACTAATGTTGGCCAAGTTCTGCCCTACTTGTACTAAGCCCTGCTGCAGTGATGCTGATGCCGCCTGGTGGTTGAACTGTGGGATAAACGACACGGCCGCTAAGGCCTTTTCGACTAATTGCGGCGTGGCCAGGGCTAGCTGGGTAATCTGTTCGGTCAGCGGCTCTACAAACAACACCGCGGTGCCAACAAAGATACACAGCAGCAGCACGTACACCAGTGCCACCGAGAGCGTGCGTGGTAATTGGTAGCGCTGGAGAAAATTGGCAATCGGTTCAACGGCCGCCGCAATAATTATTGCGGCGAACAGCATGAGTAAAATGTCTAAAATGAGGTAGAAAAACCAAAAGCCAATTAAGATCAAAACGATCCTAAAAATGGTGCCGGAGGTAATGTCAACGCTGAGGCGCTGGTTGGGCATTAGCTCCATACTACCCTAAATACCCAGAAGCTGGGTAAACGGTCGGGTTGATTTCTGCGGGCCTAACAGTACGCCAGTGCGTAATTCTGCGGGGAGAAGTTCTTGGGCAACTTTTTGAATATCTTGGGCCGTCACAGCATCAATCTTGGCCCACATATCGGCGGGAGTTTGTACTTTGTGTTTGAGCAGCTCTTGCATGCCGGCAAACAACGCTAGGGCGTTGGTTTCTTCTAAATCCATCACCATGCGACCGCGCACCATTTGCTTAGCCTTGGTTAGTTCGGCAGCTTCCACCGGCTCCTGCATAATGCGGTCGTACTCTTCCAAAATGAGTTTTAAGGCAAAGTCGGCTTTATCGGTGCGCACACCAGCTTGGGTGGCAATGGTGCCAGAATCGGTGAAGCTATCGCTGCCCATACGTACCATGTACGCCAAGCCATGGCGTTCGCGGACACGGATAAACAGACGACTGCTCATACCGGCGCCCAATATCGTGGTCAGTAATTCTACGGCCCAGCGACGCTCATCGGCCAGCGATACTCCTGGGACGCCAACAATCAAGTGGGTCTGGTCTAGGGATTTGCGGTACTCGTTTAAGAAACGTTGCTGCGGGATTTTCTTCGGTGACGCTTTCGGCGTGGTGGCTTTGCCGGTTGAGAGCGGCGAAAATAACTTTTTGAGCAAGGTGTGCGTTTTGGCTTCGTCGAATCGGCCAGCCACCGCTACCACAGCGTTTTGGGTGTGGTAGTGCTTCTTGGTGTACGCGAGGAAGTCTTTGCGCATAAAGGTGCCCACCGTTTCGGGGGTGCCGTCGATACGTCTGCCCAGAGGATGATCCCCGTACATGGCTTCATTCCATAAGTGCCAAATGTGGCGCATAGGGGTGTCGGTGTACATGCGAATTTCTTCGGTAATCACTCCCCGCTCGCGATCAATTTCAACTTGCGGGAACAGCGGGCGCAGTAAAATATCTGACACTACTTCGGCGCCTTTTTCTAAATAGTCAGCAGCCACTTTCACGTAGTAGCCGGTATACTCTTCGCCAGTAAACGCGTTGAATTCGCCACCAATGTTTTCAATGGCTTCCGCAATTTCCTTGGTGGTTGGCCGCGTAGTCGTGCCTTTAAAGAACATGTGTTCCAAGAAGTGCGACAGCCCTGATTGCCGTGGCGTTTCGTACCGTGACCCTACGCCAATTAAGACCAAAAAAGTGACGGTCTGCCCTTCTTGGCGCGGCAGGAACACGGTGCGTAGTCCGCCGGGTAATGTTTTTTCAGTTAAAGAAAAGTTTTTCATATGACATTAGAGCGTAAATGATTAATGCTCGCTTGGCAATTTTAAACTGTATTGTATTAAACGATGAAACTACTGGCTGATTTTTTCTACTAGGTATGCTGGTATTTTCTCGATGGCAATCCGTTCCTGGGCCATAGAGTCACGGTCGCGCACTGTCACGGCGTTATCTTCGAGTGATTCAAAGTCAACCGTAACGCAGTACGGCGTGCCGATTTCGTCTTGTCGGCGGTAGCGCTTGCCGATTGATTGGGTGATATCGTAATCAACGTTCATGTGTTGCCGTAATTTTTGGGCGAGAGGCTCCGCAATTTTCATCAGCTCGGGCTTTTTCGATAACGGCAAGACTGCAACTTGGTACGGGGCTAGCTGTTTTTTTAGCTTCAGCACCACGCGCGTTTCACCTTTCACTTCTTCTTCCACATACGCCGACAATAAGACGGCTAGCACTGTGCGATCAAGGCCAAAGGTTGGCTCAATCACATGTGGCACGTACGTTTCGCCGCTGATGGGATCGGTGTAGTCAATCTTTTTACCGGAGCGTTCCCCATGCTGGGTTAAATCATAATTGCTGCGGTAAGCCAAACCATACAGTTCCTTACGGCCAAAGGGATATTCAAACTCTAAATCAACCGTCCGGCTGGAGTAATGCGCCCGATCGTTAGCTGGCACTTCTAACTCATGCACCCGAGCGGCATCAATACCCACGGCGGCTACCCAGTCATGCATAGCGGCTAGCCAGTGCTCGAAATGCTGTTCCCAGCCGGTAGGTGGCACAAAGTATTCCAGCTCCATAATTTCAAACTCGCGCTGGCGGAAAATAAAGTTTCCGGGAGTAATTTCATTGCGGAACGATTTGCCGCTCTGGGCAATACCAAACGGCACACGCTGGCGCATGGATTGCACCACCAGCGGGAAATCCACGAACATGGTTTGAGCTGTTTCGGGACGCAAATACACCTGGCTGGTCTGATCTTCTTTCGGCCCCAAAAAAGTCTTAAGCATTAAGTTAAAATTGGCCGGGGCGGTAAATGAATCTTTTTCCTCACACTGCGGACACGGGCTGGTGGTATCGACTTGATCAGCGCGGAAGCGAGTATGGCACTTTTTACATTCAACCAATGGGTCATGGAAGGTCGCCACGTGGCCGGAAGCCTCCCATACTTTTGGGTTCATGAGCAGGGCGCCCTCAATGCCCACCATATCCGGGCGGCCATGCACAAATGTACGCCACCATAATTGCCGAATGTTATTTTTTAGCTCCACGCCCAGCGGGCCGTAATCCCACGAGTTGGCTAATCCGCCGTAGATTTCTGAGCCGGGGAATATAAAACCGCGATGCTTGAGCCAGGCAACAAACTTTTCCATGGTGATGTTCGATGGCATAATCCTTTATTGCTACTATGCGCGGTTTAATTATGCAAACCGCTCGCTTGGCGGTGCGGGTGGTTCCTCGTCATCGTCCTTACGTAACCCTTCGTTGAGTTCTTTACGTACTTCACTCAACGCATCCCGGCGGCCCCGCTCCAGCTCTTTTTCTTGTGCCAGCCACTCGTGCCTGGTTTCCCGTTCAGTCGTTTCGACAAAACGCTTAAATTTATCGTCCGCTCGGTCGACTTCCCGTTGTAGCTCGCCTTGAATTCGTTCCAAACGTCCGGGGTCACGTTCATGCTCAACTTGTTCCTGCAGCTGCCGTGTCCGACGATATACATGATGTTCTTCTTTTTCTTTGGTTCGTTGCCACTCGCGCTCCTGTCTGATTCTGTCGTGTTTCAGCTCACGCCGACCAGGTTCGTACACTGCCTTATTATACGAGTGGCGGGCTCGGGAAAAATCTTTGGCTTGTGGGCCAACCCCTAAAAACTTTTGGAGAAAGGTCGGTTTTGGATGCGCAGCCCCATAGGTGTGGCTGGCTTCGGGATTGGTGCGATCAATGTTGAAATTGGGGTTCTGGTGTGATGGCGCGCCATTCCCGCTCGAGCGTTCTGCACGTCGCCCGGCTCGACTTTCAATGCTATTGGCCATATTGCCAGTATAACACGCGACGCAATGATGGTTTCCCTAAGACAACCATGCGGAAGCCGAGTGGGCCGGTGGTAGTCTTCTTAAACGACCGAACGAGGCTGAGGGTTGAGCGCAAGCAGCCGCTGGGCTGCTTGACGCGTGTTGGCGTGGGAAACTATCTTGGCGTAACTATTTTCCGTGGGCGTCGATGGTAGCCCGAATGACATGCATTAACTGGACGTAAAAATGAATATTGTTTAAGACCATCAGCCGCAAGCCCGATGGCGGTTCAGCGCGCAGTAAATGATGCACATAGGCTTTGCTGTACGCATGAGGAATTGCAGGATTGTTGGGTGAAAAAATGGAAAAGTCAGTCGCCCCAGTGCTTTTACGAAGATCAATAGCGGTATAGAGAGTCGCCGGGTCAACGGGCCGCTCTGGGTCCTGAAGTAATGCCGCCACTTCGGCCTCGTTTAAATTGGTATACATTTTGCCGTGGCGCGCATTGCGAATGGGGAGCACACAATCAAACTGATCCACGCCAGCACGAACGGCTCGTATAATATCTTCCGGTGTGCCCGATCCCATTAGGTAGCGCGGTTTGTCCGCCGGTAAATGTGGCGTAGTCATTTTGACACCGTCTTCAATTTCGGAGTTTTCGGCATCGCGTAGCTCCCCACCAATGCTGTAGCCAAAAAAGTTAAGGTCGCGCAACGCGGCGGCAGATTTTTCTCGTAGATCTGGATACATACTTCCCTGCACAATGCCGTACAGCGCTTGGGGTACGGCTCGGGCCTGTTGCAACCGATCAAACTCTTCTTTGCATCGCTTGGCCCAAGCGGTCGTTTGCTCAACGGCGCTCTCCACTTCATCATGGGCGGCACCATACGGCGTACACACATCCAGCGGCATAATAATATCCGCCCCTAATTTTTCTTCAATTTGCATGGTTGTTTCGGGTGTCAGGCGGTGCATGCTGCCATCCAGTGGCGATTTAAACGTCACTCCGTCTGCATCCACTTTGCGGTGATCACCTAGGCTAAAGACTTGGTACCCGCCTGAATCAGTGGTGATTGGCTTATCCCATTGCATAAAGCCATGTAGTCCGCCGGCTTGGGCCATAATTTCTTCCCCTGGGCGGAGGTGTAAGTGGTACGTGTTGGCTAACACAATATCCACGCCCAGCTTTTCCAGGTCTTCGCTATACACCATGCCGCGGATGCCAGCCTGCGTGGCCACGAATTGAAAAAACGGCCCGGGGATACTGCCGTGCGGTGTGACGAGCTCGCTTAAGCGAGCGTCATGTAATTTCTTACTAACCTTAAAACTAAACATGGTAATAGATTGGATACTGTGTACCCAGTATTGCATAAACGGTCAATGAAAAACCCCAGTCTGGTCGAAACCAAACTGGGGTTGGGTGTGTTAGAAAAACCTACTTGTTCAACTCCTCGTCGTCATCAATCTCGAGGAACTCTGGGTTATCGAGATAACCACCGGAGTCACGATCGAAGAGTCCGGTACCGTAGCGGTCTTGGTTGTCTTCCATACAAGCGCATGCCGTGCTGGGTGCGCCACAACCGGGACAAAGGTCTTCGTCGCTGTTGTAGTCATCGAACTCTTCGTCGAGTTCTGCAGCAAGCTGGTCAATGCGCTCATCCAGCTCAACCTCCTCCTGCGCATCAGTAAGTTCTTTATCAATCACGCGCTCGATTTGCTCCTTGTTATCGTCTGCGCCATTGCGTTGCCTAGCCATAACACCTTCTCCTTGGTAAAGGATTCGTTGATTGATATGGTGTGCAATCAGCACACCGTTCGCTTCGTAGCGCACCCACCCATAACGAGTAGGAATTTAGTGAGTTGGAAGGAACTATCTTATTTAATTATTATACTCCTAGTATTAATTTATGTCAATAGTAGTCGTAATTAAAATGCTTAGTATAGCCATAATAAAAATCTAGGGTTGCTTTGACTTATCCTAAGCTCCTAAAAAAGCTACTCTTCCTTTTTTTAGATCCGACTAATAAACTACTCAGCTGTCCCCTCTTCCACGGGACCCCTTTGTACACACCCAGTCTAAACAAACACCTGGTGTTTGTTATGTTCGTGTATCGGGCATGCTATGCTTAGTTAATGGGATATCGCGTCGAGCAATTCATGCCCGGCAACATCTATCACCTCTACAACCGCGGGGTGGAGAAGAGAAGTATTTTTGCTGATACTCGCGACCGCGCACGTTTAAAAACACTGTTAACTTATTGCTTGCCGCGCACGACTGTTCCCAGCTACTCCATTGCTCAGCGCAGGCAATCGCAGAAACCTCCGGTGCCAACTCCCGCTGGTACGGGATTAGTGGATATCCTCTGTTTCTGCTTGATGAGAAACCACCTTCATCTTCTCGTCAAAGAAAATTTTGAAAAAGGGGTTTCACGTTACATGCAGCGCCTTGCCAATAGCTATGCGCGGTATTTCAATGTTCGACACCATCGTAGCGGTCCCTTATTCTCTGGGCCGTTTAAGGCTGTAAGTATTGAGGGGGATGATCAGTTCTTGCACGTGACCCGATACATTCACTTAAATCCCTACGTAGCTGGGGTGGTTAAAACGCCCTTGGCATATACCTGGTCATCATTAAGTGAGTACATTGCGTTGGGCGCGCCGAGGATTTGTCATACAGAACTTTTGGCCAGCATGATGACGCCAAGTGAATATGTCGCGTTCATGAACGACCAGGCAGATTACGCCCGAGAACTTGAAGATATCAAGCATCTCTTAATCGATGATGAGTCATAAGTTAATTCTCGCAACTCCATGACTAGCGCCCTCAAAAAAAACAAACACCAGGTGTTTGTTTTTGGGGTAATGTCTTTTTCTTCTTTTTTCCTAAAAAGCTAACTTCCTAACTCCTACCCTCCTGTTTACTCCACCGTTCCCTTGTCCTTCACGGCAGTTTCGGTCGTGGGAAATTGGGTAATTGTGGCGGTGACTTGTTTGTCCGTAAACAGATCAGTACCTTCGGCCGATACCTTATTTAAGAAGGATATGGTTTGGTTGCGCTGATTTTCCCCGGGGGTAATAGCCACCTGCACATGCACTTCTTCGGCGGGCTTAGTCCGCCCAGTTAAGCCATCCAACTTTGGCATGGTCCAAGTGAGTTCGCCTGAGCGATCATCGAATTGGATTTGGCCACTGGTGACATAATTTTTGCCGGTGTAACGCACGCCATCGGGCAGCACCGCTTTTAACTGCACATCCCCTAAATCATTCAACGTCGAGCCTAAGCGGAAGCGCACGGTGTACGTGGTTTGCTCGCCGGCACGCGGCGGGGTGGGACCAGCGCTGGTTAAGCCTAAGCGGCCGTCATCATAAAAGGCAGAGGTATCTAACTGTAAGGTGGAAGCAACGGAGAGTACGGCGCGATCACTCACTAAGTTACGTAATTGGCCCGTGGGCGTAATAATGTCGGGGCTATCGATGGTGGCTGTGGCGACTAACACATTGTTTTTGGTGTTCTCGCCCGTGGTCGGGAAACTGTTGGCTGGTAAGATTTTAAATTCATATTCAACTGCTCCCTCTTGGCGCGGTTGCAGCGTGGCGAGTGCCGGCACGGAGGCTGCTGTCCAAGTAATGGTCTTGGTGGTGGGGTCGTAGTTGCCGGTCGGTAACTTAATAGTAGCGGGGTCAATGCCAGTGCCTTCAAATTTTACTTTGATTACGGCATTCTTGAGTCCTGTCGTACCAATATTGCTGTACCGAATGACACCGGCAACTGTTTGCTCGGGGTCTACAGTTACGGTGCTGTTGCTGTCGTTATAGATTTGTTCAATAGCTAAGGCTGACGTCGTGATGGTGACCAAGTGAGTTTGAGTGCGTTGCACAAATGATTGGTCCCCTTCTCGTACGCCCACTTCAATATCGAGCGGGCGGCGATCACCCGGATTCCCTTCGGCATACAGTACGGCGCGGCGCTCCACTTGGGCGAGTGGTTCTAAGCGGCCGAGTTCCCAGGCAGAATCAATGATGGAAAAACCAGGGCTAAATTGCTGATCATCAGCGGCGGTTTGCATGCCGGGAGCTGGATTGAGTTTGATGTACGCCCCTTCAATGACGGCGGCACTGGTATTGCGCACGTGAATGGTGGCCACCAGGCGCTCACCACTTTGCGCTTCTTCACTAGCATCAACCACTACGTCCACTGGCACGTTGGTAATGACGGTAGAAGCCAAGGCTTTTTTATCGAAACGACCGCTCGGGAAATTAACGGGCGTGAATTCGACTTGGGCTTGGGCTAGTAACGACTGATTGTATTCACCTAACAGGCGACCTTGAATGGTAATGGTGTGTGTGCCTTGCGATGCCAGGTTGCCAATGGCGGCGGAAAATTCTTTGCCGGCCTGTTTTAATTCTTGGCTGGCTTCCAGGTAGCGGAACCCGGCTGGGAATTCAAAAACCACTTCGACATTTTGCCAATCAACGTGGCTGGTATTCGCCACGGTAGCGGTATAGGTAATGGCGTTACCGGCCGTAAATTCGGCGGGAGCTTGGAGGGTAATTTGAATTTGATCGCTCGTCACGCTTTGGCGGACGCGGTACCACAATGTGCCGGCAATCGCCACGCCCAAAAGCACCAGTAGGCCAACCCCGGCCCCAATACCCCACATTATTTTACGCCGGCGCTTAGCGCGGACACTCATAATATTTTCCAGCCGCGGTGCGGGCTGCGTTGATGGCGCCGCAGGTAATGCTTGGCGATGCATACCTAGGTGGCTCAAGTCTTTATTGCGCGCCGTGATCGTGGACGATTCTTCGCGCGCATAAAGCTCCTTGCGCAACTGACCTAGCTGGTCGTCATTTTTTTCTTCGCCGGGAACTAGTGGTTTAGGTTCGTTGGTAGCCATAGGGAGAGTTAGAAAGTGAAGGTAAGGGTGTTGGTTGAAAGTCGGTGGCAATCTGATCACTATACTCCTGTAGGGTGGCAGTGAGTTGGCGGCTTTCTTCGTCGCTCATGGCTAATTGCAACGCTTTGGCTGGGTGACGAGCTAAGAAGCGCAACGCTTTAAATAGTTGCGGCGAGAGTGAGGCCCGCGTACCGGCCAGCGAGCTATGGCAACCTAAGCAGCGCCAGGCGCCCTGTTGGCCGCTAAACACCACCGCATCACTGGGATGCGTGGTGCCGCACACATGGCAGCTCTGTAAATTAGGCATCCAGCCTAAGCGATGCAGGGCATGCAATACCACCGCCACATACAGTAAGCGCTGTTTTACGGCTGATAATTCAGGGAAAATTTTCCAGGCATGATGCACGGCGTCAAACAAGGTAGGGTGAGCTTCTTCTTCGGTACACAAGCGGCGCAAGAACTGCGCGAGCGCCTGCGCATAGCCAGCGGCAACGGCGTCTTGGCGTAATTCGGGGTAAATATCCTGCGGCTCAACACCGCTTAAAAAAAGGTGCCCTGGCTTCCCCGATACAATGGCAATCACGTGGGTGAGCGGCTCAATGTGGCCGCCTCGCCGGGAAGGAATTTTACGGACGCCCTTGGCAAAAACTCGCAGTAACCCATGCTGGCGCGTAAAAAGCGTCACGATCCGATCGGCCTCGCCACTATTTCGACGCGAAAGGATGAGTGCGTGGAGTTTTTCCCGCCGTATCATGCTCCCTAGTATACCTTTATCCCTCTTTTAAGACACCCAGGTGGATGGTGCCGTCTCCCAGTGTAATGTCTTTACCTGCATCTTCATGGCCGGCTAGGGTTTCAACGCGGCTCACTTGTAAACTGGTCAGTACCTGGGGCTGGGCGGGTAGTAATTCCTGAAGTTTAGGGTCACTCGTCACAAAACGCAGCACAATTTGGTCATTTAGGGCGTAGCCGGCTTCGCGGCGCAGGGCTTGGCCGTGGCGAATGATTTCTCGCGCTAAACCTTCTTGTTCTAGTTCTGGGGTGAGTGTGGTGACTAAGCCCACTACGGCACCATCAGTTGAAGAAGAAGCGACCATGTCTGCATCGGCCGTTACCGTACCGCTGGTGACTGATTTTACATTTAGTTCATCCGCGATCATTTCTCGCAGCACATCAGTAATTTTTTCGGCTAAGACTAGTCGGCTTAACGGTTGGCGGATCTTTATGCCTGCTTGTGCTCGTAATTTTAACCCTACCGATACAATCGTGCGCGCCTGCTTCATCTGTTCTAACGCTTCTTTTTCTGACTTAGTCAGCGCCGGTGGCTCCACCACAGTTTGCAAGTGAACTGATTCATCACCCTGTAAATTACGATACATCGCTTCGGCCAGAAATGGCATAAACGGTGCCAGTAAAATGCAGGTCTGGCGCATGACTTCATACAGCGTGCCAAAAGCCGCATCGCGTTCGGCGGGAGTAGCTGGTTTTTGGAACCGCGAACGAGAACGACGGACGTACCAATTACTAAGATCATCAACATACGCAATAAAAAGGCGGGCGGCTTGATCAACGTGGTAAGCATCAGTTAAGCGGACCACTTCCCGGTGCAGTTGGTGGACACGGGCGAGAATCCACTGATCCAATACATTGGTGCTGGTAACGCCCTCGCCAGGCTGCCACTGATGGGTGTTGGCGTACCGCACCAAGAAGCTATATACGTTCCAGAGGGTGAGGTAGGTGGTGCGGTGCAAGTGCTGCAAATCTTTTTCAGAGAAGCGGTAGGGCTCGCCTAAGCTAGCGCTGGACAGGAGGTAGAAGCGTAACGTGTCGGCGCCGTACTTTTGCAAGGTGTCATCGATTTCAGGATAGTTTTTCAGTTTCTTAGACAGCTTGCGGCCGTCCTCAGCAAAAATAATGCCGGAACCAATAGCGTGCTTAAAGGCGGGTTGGTTTGTGCCTAGGCCCACATCCTTGCGGGTGAGCGCGGCGGAAAGGACGTGCAGCACGTAAAACCATAACCGCGTTTGTTCAATGGCTTCAACGATAAAATCGGCAGGGTGGGCCTGCGCCACAAATTCCTTGTTCTCAAAAGGATAGTGCCACTGGGCATACGGCATGGAGCCGGCATCAAACCACACGTCGAGCACCTCTTTGATTCGCATCATCTTGCCAGTGCACGCGCGGCACTGCCAGGTGTACGCATCAACCATAGGGCGATGAATATCTTGAATATTTTTCACACCGGCACGCTCTTCAAGTTCGGCGACGCTGCCGATACACTCCCTCGTGTGGCACGCATCGCATTCCCAAATCGGCATCGGCACGCTCCAGTACCGATTGCGAGAAATAGCCCAGTCGGGGGCGCTGACTAGCCCCTTACCGAATCGGCCGCCTTTCACGTGAGCGGGAATCCACTCAGTTTTTTCATTCAGTGCCAGCATTGTTTCTTTCAGTTCTGCAATGCGGACAAACCATGAGTCCAGCGCGTAGTAAATGAGCGGCTGGTCGCACCGCCAGCAAAAGGGGTAACTGTGCTTGAATTGCTCTTGTTTCAGTAACAGGCCGCGGGCGGCTAAGTCGGCCACAATGCTGGGGTTCGCGGTAAAAATGTTTTGGCCGGCCCAGGGCGTGACGGCCGCCACAAAATTACCGCTGGTATCCACGGTGCGCAACGTGGGTAACTTTTCTTGCTTACCCACGGCGGCATCTTCTTCGCCAAAGGCCGGCGCCATGTGTACTAACCCCGTCCCATCGGCGGCAGTGACGTGTTCCCCCACCACCACGCGGAAAATCTGGGTAGCATCAAAGCCGTCCGGCAAAAAAGCATACACCGGTTCGTAGGTAAAACTCAGTAATTTCTTTACACTGATTTTTTTAGCGGCCGCACTATTATTACCAAAGACGGCGTTCACGCGATCTTGGGCCACAACTATTTTCTGACCTTCATGTTCAACAGCCACATACGTCAGCTTCGGGTTTATCGCCACGGCCACGTTGCCGGGCAGCGTCCAGGGTGTCGTTGTCCACACGCCCAAATACAAGTTGTCGGCTTCCTTTACTTTCAAGCGCACATATACAGCCGTATCAACTTTGTCTTGATAGCTAGATGACACTTCAAAATTAGACAACGGCGTTTCGCAACGAATGCAATACGGAGTGGAGCGGAAGTCCTTATAAATTAAATCTTGGTCCCATAATTGCTTAAAGACCCACCATTCGGTTTCCATATACGACAGATTGAGCGTGGCGTAGCCTTGTTCGTACTGCGCCCAGCGCCCTAACCGCTTTAGGGTTGTAATCCATAAATCAATGTAGCGGAATACTGTTTCTCGGCACTTGGCGTTAAAACGATCAATGCCATACGCTTCAATGTCTTGTTTAGATTTTAGGCCCAGTTCTTTTTCGACAAAGACTTCTACCGGCAGCCCGTGGGTATCCCAGCCGACGCGACGCGGTACATGGTAGCCTCGCATGGTTTTATACCGCAACACGGTGTCTTTAATGGCGGATTGCAACACATGGCCGTAGTGCGGCTTACCCTGGGCATACGGCGGCCCATCATAAAAAGAAAAGAGCGGGGCGTCTTTGGTTTGTTCTAGTGTTCGCTCGAATATTTTTTCTTTGGCCCACCACGCTAAAACGTCACGCTCAAGCGCATCGCTATCAACGTGAGAACTTACATCAGTAAAAGCCGGGCGTGGCATGTGCCCAGCATAGAGGGAAAAATACCGTGCTGTCTATTTGGTTTTGGTGGCAGCTTTTTTCTTTTTGGCCTTCGGTTTTTTTTCGCCTTCGCGGGCAACGTCCTGATAGACGCGCAGCAGTTCCTTGAACCGGCGCGGCCAGTCTACTTGATCAGCATTATCATCTTCCATAACTACCACGTGTTCGGTCGGATACTTATGACGTTCCACCAGTAATTTTTTGTCGCCGGGCTTCATCACAATAATGCGGGATGCTCGCCAGCATAGCTGGGCAAACGCCGTTCGGGCACCGAGCATAAAGGTGCGCACGAACAAGTTGCTTTCGCTATCCCCGCGCGGCACATAGTGGAAGGTGGTGACAATCTTCCCGGGATACACAAAAGGAATGAGTCCTTCGGGCGAATGGAAGATGTCTAACTTGGCAGAGCGCAAAAAGGCAGAGATCAACATGTGGGAATAGAACACTGGCAGGTAGGTGCGGTACTGGATGAAGGGAAAATGCTTGACGATGACGTTTTTACGCTGTTCACCATTTGGCAACTTGGTAAACTTGGACGTATCCTTCATGCGCTCATCAAAGAAGAGGACCCACGTATGTTCTTGCTTGGTGTCGCCCTCGACTAAGCTCTTAATCAGCGCTTCCGTATAGCGGGCAATCTTCGGATTGTACCGCTTGTGCTGCGGTAAAATGATGTGAGCGTCGATACCGATTCGCATAGGAATTTAAGCGTAAGGGGTAAAGTGAAAAGCGTAAAGCGCTATCAAGATCAGTTGACCCTACATGACATCCGGCTTGCTTAAGCCTAATAAATCTAATGTCTGCCCTAATACTTTGCGGGCGGCCACCACTAATTGTAAACGGCTGGCCATGAGTTTTTTGTCATCGAGGCCTAACACCGGCGCGTGCTTATAAAAGACGTGGACGGTCTTGGCGAGGTCCAGCGCATAGTAGGCTAAGGACTGCACTTCAAAGGTGCGGGTAATGTCCCCCACCACTTCGGGTAACTGGTACAACCGGCGGAGTAATTCTATTTCAGCATTATGGGTTAGCAGCGATTGGCTGCTCATGGCAACATCTTCGCCAATGGCTTCGATCACGCCTTCTTCTTTGGCGCGGCGGACAATAGATTGGAGGCGCACATACGCGTACTGCACATAATAGACCGGGTTACGATCGCTGCGCTCGCGCGCCAAATCCAGATCAAAATCCATGTGGCTGGCGAGCGCATGCTGCACCATAAAGAACCGGGCGGGGTCGTAGCCCACTTCGCTAATTAAATCCTTGGGGGTCACGATATTGCCTTTGCGCTTGGATAGCTTAATCGTTTCGCCATTGCTCACAAACCGCATCCAAGCCGAAGCAACAATGTGCAACTTGCCTATGTCGTTGCCTAGCGCCGCCATGGCGGCGCGTAACTTTGGCGCGTGCCCCTGATGATCGGGGCCCACAAATGTGAAAATAACGTCAAATTGGCGGTTGAATTTATCCTGGTGGTAACCAATGTCTGGGGCAATGTAGGCGTATTCTTTATCCTTTTTTATTAAGACTCGATCTTCTGTATCGCCAAAAGTAGTGGTCCGTAAATATTCCGCGCCATCTTTAGTGTACGTGTGCTTTTTTTGCCGAAGTTTCGCCACTACCTCTTCTACGATGCCGCTGGCCCGCAGGGTACGTTCCGAGGTCCAGACATTAAAGGTGATGCGCAAGTCTTCTTGGACTGTTTTTTTAATATCGGCCAGCAGCATTTCACATGCTTGCTGGCTCACCTGTTTCATGACGCCGTCATTAGCTAAGTCCTCTTTGGTAAATTCTTTATCTTCATTTTCGCGCCAGGTTTCAGCGATGGCCTGTGCCACATCTTTAATGTAGTCGCCTTGGTACATGTCTTCGGGAAACTCCACTGATTCCCCCTGCGCTTGTAAGATTCGACGCACCACCGATTGGCCCAGTTTTTTTATTTGTGCGCCCGCATCATTAATGTAGTATTCGCGTGTCACGTTCCACCCGGCACACGCGAGTACGTTGGCTAAGGTATCGACACTAAAAGCCACACGAGCATTACCTAGTGTCATCGGCCCCGTCGGGTTAGCTGAAATAAATTCCAAGTTAATACTCTGGCCACCACCGGAGGGACTTTGGCATATGTCTTGTTCCACCAGATCGTCGAGGCGCGCCACTAGCCAGCCCGGGTTAAGCCGGATGTTTAAAAAGCCTGGCGCGGCGGCTTCGATCTTGCCAATGTATTCTTTTTTGGGCATGTGCTTGGAAATACTGGCCACAATATCCAGCGGAGATTTTTTTACTTTTTTGGTCAGGGCCAAGGCAACGGGTGAGGCGTAGTCGCCATGCTCAGCCGAATCCGCTCGATTTACAATGACATCTACGGGTTCGTCGGTATTCGCTAGCTCGCCAGCCGCTTGGGCGGCCGCAATGCCAGCCGTAATATCTTCGCGTAGTGCCTGTTTGAGGTTTAACATGCTCTTACCATAATATGCGGTTCATAAAATGAAAAACTTGACTGTTGACACTTTTATTTTTGTATCTACTATATGAGGATTGTCCTTTTTACCAGTCCTCTTACCAGTCTTCAGGGAGGAAAATAAATACTTGCTTGCGTTTTGGGCTCTACACGGATAGTTCACTTCAGCCAGGAGTTTGATGTTATGAGTGAGATGCAAGGAACGACACTGACAAGACGTCCAAAGCCGGTGGTGCCTCATGTTATCAAGGTGTTCATTGCCACACGTTGTCAGGGCATGACCGTCACGAATTACCACCGAGATCGACATGTCGCCGCCGAGTATGTTAATCGGTATGTCAATAAATGGCTCTTTCAGTTCCACAAGGACTACTGCCCGCCTCATGTGCGAGTTGAAGTCGATTATTTGGTGCCTGATATTTTGCCTGAGTCGGCTACTCAACTCACGGACCGCCTTTTGCAACGGCCATGCCTATTGATTCTCCCGGCGTTACCCTCTGGAGAAGCCGAGGATGTGTGGCTTAACATCCTCAACGTCCTGGCCGAAGATAGGCAGGCTGCGGATAAACCAAAGGTCGTGTTTTTCCTGAGTGAGTCAATCCCCGATCCGCCACCCGACACACCTTCACATTGGAATGTCTGTCGTGGCGTGGACGAGTTGGTGATAATCACTCGAAAGATGCTGATCGCATTATCGCCCACAGTCTGATCTGTCTGCGGAATTGTACACAGTGCCGCCCAGCTTCCGCTTGGTGGCTTTTTTTATGACAATTTTTGCGCAACGCCCCCTTCCTGGCTACGCTGTAGGGCACTATGGTGCCCGAACTCGAAAAACTACTGGCCGACTATGATTATTCGTTCCCGCCGGAGGCCTTAGCGACTACCCCCGCTATGCCGCGCGATAGCGCTAAGCTGTTAGTATATGATCGGGCACAAGACACGGTGACGTTTGATATTTTTCGCAACATTGGGCAGTACTTGCCGCCCCGCGCTGTATTAGTCTTAAACGATACGAAAGTTATTCCTGCCCGGTTACGATTGCAGCGGCTTTCTGGTGGCATAGTTGAAGTGTTGTATGTGGGCACGCAGAGCGGCGACATAGTGGCGCTGTGTAACAAAAAACTAGCAAACGGGAGCAGCTTGCTGCAGGGCGATACGCCGCTTTTTACAGTTAAAAGGCGAGAAGATGGCCACTATCTTTTAACCCCGCACTTTCCCCTGGATCAACTACTGGCGGTGTTGGAAAAGTGGGGCGAAACGCCGTTGCCACCATACTTAAAACACTCGCCACTGAATGAAGCGCAGCGCCGCGTGGAGTACCAAACGGTGTTCGCTCACGCGCCAGGTTCAGTGGCCGCACCCACCGCTTCGTTGCACTTCACGCCGCAGCTCTTGGCGGATCTGGCGTCCCATGACGTAGCCCTAGCGTACGTTACACTGCATGTTAACTTAGGTACCTTCGCGCCGCTGACGGCAGCTGCACTGCAAGCAGGTACATTGCACAAAGAGCAGTACGCTATTGCGCCGGCTACGGCCGAGCTACTTAACGCAGCACATACGCAAGGGCGCCCGATTATTCCAGTCGGGACGACAGCGCTGCGTACCCTCGAATCTGCGGCGTCAACTACTGGCTTCATTCCCCCTATGCAGGCAAACACTTCGCTCTTTATTCAACCAGGATACACATTTAAAGTTGCGGATGGGCTGATTACTAACTTTCATGTGCCCCGTTCCAGTTTATTGATGTTGGTGGCAGCACTAACGGGGCGGGAAAAATTGCTATCGCTGTATCGAGTAGCCATTGCCCGGGGCTTTCGCCTGTTTTCGTTTGGTGATGCCATGTTTATTAAATGACAACACTGCGGCTGCTTTTTAGCGCACTGATTCATATCCGCCGGCTACCCCGTGTTTCGACAACACCACCTGCCATAACTGTAAGCTGCGGGCGCGGAAGCCAGCGGCACTAGAGAGTAAATAGTAGCGCCACGTCCGATGGAAGCGTTCATCATACTTAGCTTTTAAGCTCGGCCAGGCCGCTTCAAAATTGGCGTACCAGGCCATAAGCGTACGATCGTAGTCAGTCCCAAAATTATGCCAGTCTTCCATAATGAAGTGGCCTTCAATGGCTGAGGCAATTTGTTTCACCGATGGCAGAGCAGAGTTAGGGAATATGTATCGAGTAATCCATGGATCGGAAAATTTGCCAGAAATATTGTGCCCAATAGTGTGTAGTAAGAATAAGCCATTAGGGGCCAGGCAACGCGCTACCGTTTTAAAGTAGGTGCGGTAGTACCGCGGTCCCACATGCTCAAACATACCGACCGAAACCACCGCATCAAACACTTCAGCTAGCGTGCGATAGTCTTGTAGCCTATTTTCCACTGGTAGCCCAGCGCTTAGTGTATCCGCCAACGCTTTTTGTTCTTTGGATACCGTCATACTCACCACGTGGACACCATACTTCTCGGCCGCGAAGCGCGCTAAGCCGCCCCACCCGCCGCCAATGTCTAGTAACCGCATTCCCGCTTTAAGCTGGAGCTTGCGACAAATTAAATCTAGTTTAGCGTCTTGGGCTTCGGTTAAGGTGCTAGCAGTACGCCAGTAGCCGCAAGAGTAAATTAAGCGAGAATCTAGCATGGCCTCGAATAAATCGTTGCCTAAATCGTAGTGGCGCTCCCCCACTTCAAACGCTCGACGCTTCCGACCAGCTGGCAAGGCATACGTTTTAATGAGCTGAATTAGCAGTGATGGTGACACGTGGTGCAGGCCAACGTGCGCCAGATCTGCCTTCAATATGCGATATATTAATTCGTCTATTTTGACTGCATTCCACCAGCCGTCCATATAGGCTTCGCCAAAACCCAAGCTGCCTGCTTTTGCCACCCGTTCATAGACGTCGGGATTGTGAACCTGTATATCCCAAGGTCGCTGGCCATTCACTTGTACGTCGGCCTGGGTGAGCAGTTCGGTAATCTGGGCTTCAAGTTTTTTATTGGCCATACGTATTTCATACTCTTCTGCCGCAGGCTGATCAAATTATTTTTGAGCAAGAAAAAACCGTCGAGTGAGGCGCTCGGCGGTACGTTGTTGGCTATGGTTGAGGCGGCTCGATTCGGGCTTTGGCAGTAATGTCATCCTTTGTGCCCGATTGTTTATCCGGGCCATCGCTACTGACAATGAGTAATAGGTGCTTCCCCGCCAGTTCAACTTTAACCCGCACTGGCTTGCCCCAGACGTCTTGCTCGGATAAGTAGTCGCCCTGCGGGTCGTACACTTCCAGCGCATCAGTTGTGTGCGTTAGCTGCTCCGCCCAGCGAACAACTTGTTGGCGTGTTTGCACGACTTGCCACTGCTCGACAAAGTAGACGCCGACCATGTATGCGCATAATAGGCCGGTCATTCCTAGTAAAATACCAGTAGCTTTACGGCGGCGTTGGTCAGCAGTTGCTATTGATAAGCCCAAGAATTCCAACTGCTTTCGCTCACGGTCATCGAGCCAGCTCATGTGATACCTCCCTAATTGAGAACGTACGATCGATCCTTCCAGCTCACTCTTTCGTACGCGCATGAGAAAGGCGTGTCAATATACCGAAAACCCCCGCTTGTTTTGAGCGGGGGTTTGGTTACGGTTACTTTTTATTTAGATACCGCGGCGGTTAATGAAGAGGTAGCTCACTCCGCTCAAGAGCAGAGAAGTTACACCCACCATACCAGCACCCGTGCGAGCAGTTACAGGGACTGCAACTGGAGTTACTTTCACGGTGGCGCCTTTTACTGCGTGCCGGTTATTCGTATCTTCTTGCAGGTTCCCATTGAACGAGCTGGCATTGGATACCTTGCCATCAGAGTGACAATCGGGATCCTTGCGATCGATTAAGCC